>Ga0102594_1001523_pt1 | contig 14198 bp, 12 predicted proteins | sample AraplaCol_mLB_r2_2_FD_76863 | JGI IMG/M metagenome (GOLD analysis project Ga0102594, IMG submission 76863) | Arabidopsis root microbial communities from North Carolina, USA - plate scrape MF_Col_mLB_r2 (SPADES assembly) (version 2) | ecosystem: Host-associated > Plants > Roots > Endosphere...
GGCGACCTCGACAAAAAATTCCAGCAGTCCACCTTCGGCGCGCATTTCGTCGAAGTGGGCGTCGACGCCGCCACCGGCGAGATCCGTGTGCGCCGCATGCTCGCCGTCTGCGCGGCCGGCCGCATCCTGAACCCCAAGGCCGCGCGCAGCCAGGTCATAGGCGCCATGACCATGGGCGTGGGCGCCGCACTGATGGAAGAACTCGCCGTCGACAAACGCCACGGCTTCTTCGTCAACCACGACCTGGCCGGCTACGAGGTGCCCGTGCATGCCGACATCCCGCACCAGGACGTCATCTTCCTGCCCGAGACCGACCCGATCTCGTCCCCTCTCAAAGCCAAGGGGGTTGGCGAACTTGGCATCTGCGGGATTGCTGCTGCGGTGGCGAATGCGGTCTATAACGCGACTGGGGTGCGGGTGAGGGAGTATCCGGTTACGTTGGATAAGTTGTTGGATCGATTGCCTGCTGTGGTGTGAAGGGCCGGGTCTTGCGCTTGCCTCTCGCGCTCTCCCTCTCTATCTCTGCTCCTTCTCCGCCCTTTTTTGAGGATAGCTGGCCGGGCGATTCCCGGCTCCGGAACTCAAAAAACTCAGCTTCCAAAACGGTGAAGAGCCTTCGATACCTCAGCCTGACCGGTGAAGCGGCGACGGCTTCGACAAGCTCAACCCGAACGGGAGGGCAGAGCCTTCAAGTCATGCTTCCCCAAAGAATAGGAGAGCGCGTAGATGTCGTGCGTGATGGCCGCAAGCGCGCCTGCGGCCTTGAGCCGCTGCGGTGACAGCTCGTTCGCCAAGGCGAGCTGCAAGACCTCCGTCTCATAGGACGACAGCAGGACAATCCAGTCGGCGACGGCATCCCCGCCGCGAATTTTTTGCTCCTGTGTCATGGCTGTCTCCGGCGTTCGGGTTTGCAGCAGATGTGCCCCGACGATGCCTCTGCTTTCTGCCTGGCGGGCCAGCAGGCTTTCCAGTTTGGCAAGCAAAGGCCCTGCCTGGCCATCCGCAGGCGACAGGCGAATCGTCAGCACGGCCTTGCCCAGGCCGGCGCCAAAACTACTCAGCAGCTTGCACTGGCTGCGCACCATGTTCAGGTGGTGCGGCATCATCTTCGCCGACCATGGCGTCGGGTTGTTCAGGCTCTGCAGGTAGCCGGCGGAGGTGAGGGTTTCATACGAGGCCAGCTCATACATCACAAAAAACCCGGTTCCTCCGTCAATGTTGGACCAGCGTGAGCCGCGCAGAAAACCTTCAATGCCCATGCGTTCCGGAAAGTGTTCGCGGGAGTGCCACTCCTGGAACTCCTCGCGTTGCGCGGGCAGGATGTCCCACCACATGGCCACCGCGGCCTTGCCTAAAAGTGCCATGTCGTCGAACCTCAGTAGAACCAGCCGGCCGGAACGGTCACCAGTTTGGGGAAAACCACCATCAGGAACATCACCGCGAACTCGGCGATCATGAATGGGACGACACCCCTGGTGACGTCGTCCATGCTGATCTTGCCGACACCCGCCACCACATTGAGCACCGTGCCCACCGGCGGCGTCACCAGCCCGATCGAGTTGTTGATGATGAACAGCACGCCGAAGTAGACCGGATCGATCCCTGCGGCCTTGACCACGGGCATCAGCACGGGCGTCAGGATCAGGATGGTGGGCGTCATGTCCATCGCCGTGCCGACGGCCATGACCAGCACCATGATGGCGGCCATCAACAAAATCGGGCTGTCCATGAAAGGCTTCAGCAGGCTCACCACCATGCCCGGCAGGTTGGCCACGGTGATGAGCCAGGCGCTGACCATGGCCGCGGCGATCAGGAACATCACAACAGCGCTGGTCTTGGCCGAGGCGACGAACACACCGTACAGCTGCGGGAGCTTGAGTTCGCGGTAGATCACGGTCGAGACGAACAGGGCATAGACGGCCGCCACCACGGCAGCCTCGGTGGGCGTGAACACGCCCATGCGCAGGCCGACCAGGATGATGACCGGCAGGACCAGCGCCCAGGTGGCATCGCGGAACGCCTTCATGATCTCCGCGGCCGGCTTGCGCGGCGGCGGCACGATGTCTTCGCGCCGTACCAGCCAGGCCCAGGTAATCCAGAGCGCGCCGCCTATCATCAGGCCCGGGACGACGGCCGCGAGGAACAGCCTGGAGATCGACACGTTGGCCGCCACGCCGAAGATCACCAGCCCGATGCTGGGCGGGATCACCGGACCGATCACGCCCACGGATGCGATCAGGCCGCCTGCGCGCACCTTGTTGTGCCCTGCCTTGACCATCATCGGAAGCAGCAGCGCGGTGAGCGCGGCCGCGTCGGCAACGGCCGAGCCCGACAGTGCCGACAGCAGGCAGCCCGCCATGATGGTCACGTAGCCCAGCCCGCCCTTGACGTGGCCGACCAGCGCCAGCGCCAGGTCGACGATGCGGCGAGACAGGCCTCCGACGTTCATGATCTCGCCGGCCAGCATGAAGAAGGGCACCGCCAGCAACGGAAAGCTGTCGGCGCCGCCGACCAGGTTCTGCGCCAGGATCTGGGCGTCGAAAAGTTGCAGGTGCCACATCAGGGCGACACCGCTGGCCAGCAGCGCGAATGCGATGGGAATGCCCAGGGCCATGGCGGCCAGCAGCGAGCCGATGAAAATGAAGATGGTCATGGCCGTGCTCCCACGGTGTTATCTGACTCCCGCGCGTCTTTCGCGTCTTCCAGCACCTGCTTGAGCTGCACGGCCTCTTCCGACTCCCGCACCATGACCAGTTCATCCTCCGACAGACGGCCGGTGACCACCTTCCACAAATCCAGCAGCAGCAGGCCGCACGCCAGCACGCCGAACACGAGAGCCGAGAGGTAGACGATGGACATGGACCAGCCGGTGGTCGGCGCCGTGACATCCCAGTTGATCCTGACCTGCTCCCAGCTGCCCATGGCCAGCAGCACCACGATGAAGATCATCAGCGCGTGGCCGATGATGAGGCAGATCTTTTTGCCGATAACCGGCAGCCGCCCGACCACCATGTCGATGCCGAGGTGGCCGTGTTCACGCAGTGCGACCAGCGCGCCAAGAAAGGTGCCCCAGATGAACAGCCAGCGTGACAGCTCTTCGGACACCGTGATGCCCGAGTTGAAACCGTAGCGCAACACCACGTTGCCGAACACCAGCACGACCATGAGTGCCAGGCCGAAGGCGATGAGGAACTCGATGCCTTTGCAGGCCTTGTCGACGAACTTGTCCATCTCAGTTTTTCAGGGCGAGGGCCTGCGCTTCGCGCGCGATGTCGGTCACGACCCGCAGGCCCTGCAGGTACGAGCGCGGGCCGAAGCCCTGGATCGTGCCCTTCACGGCCGGCGAGATGATCGAGTGGTGGCGCCACGGCTCACGTGTCGCCAGGTTCGACATGTGCACCTCGACCACAGGGAAAGGCATGGCCTTGATCGCGTCGTGCAGCGGCACGCCATGCTGGGTGAGCCCGGCGGGGTTGACCAGCGCGCCCTGCGCCGCGTCGATGTGCTGGTGCAGAAAATCAATCAGCGCCCCTTCGTGGTTCGACTGGAGGGTCGCCAGCGTCACGCCCAGCTCCCCGGCCAGTTGTTCCAGCATGGCGTCGATCTGTGCCAGCGTCGTGGTGCCGTAGATGTGGGGTTCTCGCCGCCCGAACAGGTTCAGGTTCGGCCCGTGGAGGACAAGTATTTTCATAGGGTCAGAACTTCACCATCAGAACTTGGATACGCGTTCCAGCTCGGACTTGAAGAGGGCCACGATGGCCGGGTCATAGGCGGCGGAGAACTTGTCGTAGACGGGACGCACTTCGGCGCGCATCTTGGCCAGCTCGGCGGGCGGAACGTCGTTGTAGAGCATGCCCTTGGCCGTGAGTTCTCCCAGCGCCTTGGCCGAGACTTCGCGGCTGACCACGCGCTGCCAGTTTTGCGCTTCGATGGCTGCGTCCTGCAGGATCTTGTGTTCCGTCGCCGACAGCTTGTCCCAGAAGCGCTTGCTGATCTGGATGGGGTTGGTCGCGTAGACGTGGTTGGTGCCGCTCACGTACTTCTGCACTTCATAGAACTTGCTCGAGGCAATCACCGCGAAGGGGTTTTCCTCGCCGTCCACCGCCTTGCTCTCGAGCGCGCCGTACAGCTCGGCAAAGGGCATAGGCACCGGGTTGGCCTTGAAGGTCTTGAAGGTTTCCAGGAACACCGGGTTCGGGATCACGCGCAGTTTCAGGCCTTCCAGGTCGGCGCCCTTCATGATGGGGCGCTTGCTGTTGGTGACGTTGCGAAAGCCCAGGTCGAAGAAGCCCAACACGATCACGCCCTTTTCAGGCAGTTTGGCGGCAAGCATCTTGCCCAGCGGGCCGTCGACCAGCGCGTCAGCCTGTTTCGCATTGGCGAAGAGGAAGGGAAAGTCGAGCAGGCCGAATTCCTTGACGATGCCGTTCAGCGACGTCGTCGAGGCCACCAGCATTTCCTGCACGCCGCCCTGCAGTGCGGATTGCTGCTGCAACTCGTTGCCGAGCTGGGAGGCCGCGAATTCCTGCACCCTGATCTTGCCGCCGCTCTTGGCGGCGACGATCTCGGCGAACTTGCGCACGCCCAGGCTGGTCGGGTGGTCGGGGTTGTTCAGGTGGCCGAACTTGATGGTGCGCTCCTGGATGTCCTGGGCAAAGGCCGAAGGCGATGAAAGCGCCAGCAGCACGGCTGCCAGGGTCAGTGACCTGCGATGGAACTTCATGGGGTGTCCTTGTGTTGGGGGAGGAAGGGAAAGCGAAAAAGAGGAAAAGAGGAAAGAGGAAAGAGGAAAAGAGGATTCAAAACAGGGATCAGACCCCGGGGCCGGACGAATCATCACAAAAAGTGGAAAGTCTTTCCATAATGGAAAACCACTATCATTTCCCAAAAAACCCGACCCCCAGCCATGGCCCAATGGCAGCATCCAGGCCGGTAAACCACCTTCGCCACCCGCCCAACACGCCCACCAACCACGAGCCACAACCCGGCAGCGCCCGCCATGAGCACCCTTTTGGAAAGAAGCTTCAACACCCTCGAGCAACTGGCCGCCCACCCCGAAGGCCAGACCGTCTCCGCCATTGCCAACACCCTTAACATGCCGCTCAGCGCCACGCACCGCCTGCTCGCCGAACTGTGCCGCACAGGCTATGTGCGCCAGGTGCGCGAGCAGGGTGAGTACGTGCTCACCATGAAGCTGGTGTCGATGGGTTTGGGTTTCTTGAGCGCCTCCGGCGTGGTCGATGTGGCCCAGCCGCTGCTCGACCACCTGGCCGAAGAATCCGGCGAACTCGTGCGCCTGGCTGTGGTCGACGGCGACGACTTGACCTTCGTCGCCAAGGCCCAGGGCGCTCGCCGCGGCCTGCGTTATGACCCAGACATGGGCCTTTCGGTGCGCCTGTCCTGCAGCGCCGCCGGCCACGCCTGGCTCTCGACCATGAGCGATGAAGAGGCGCTAAGCCGCGTCGCCAAACAAGGCTTCGGCCAGCCCAAAGACTTCGGCCCCAAGGCCCCCACCACCGTCAAGGCACTGCTCAGCTATATACAAACCGCCCGCAAACGCGGCTTCAGCATGATCAATGAAGTGTTCGCCCCCTCCATGACAGCCATGGCCGCGCCCGTGCTCTCGCCTATGGGCGCGATAGGCGTGGTCACCATCGCAGGGCCGCTGGTGCGGCTGACCGAGGCACGGATGGAGGAGTTGTCGGAAGCCTTGCGGGCTACGGCCGATGAGATTCGGGCGGCTAGTGGGGCTTCTGGGATGTTTAAGAAGAGGGCTTAGGGGCCATCACTTCGATATGTTCGAGCAAGTCGGAGAAAAACATGGTTAAACGTACAGCAATAGCCAGGTTTACGATAGTAAAATTACCATCGTGGTAACTTTTATTGTCATTTCGGAGTACAGTTTGACTTCGCCAGCCAAAGGCGGGGGCGAAAAAATTCCGGATGGGCCGCTGTATGACCTGGACAGGGTCAAGGAAATGGTCAAAGACGGCAAGGGATTGCAGTTATGGACCAGGGACTGCGTCAAAGACGTTGCCGCATTGGGATGGGATCATGAGGACGTGATTGATTTGATCCAGCGCCTCTGCAAGGATGACTACATTGATTCCGAGTGGTGTGAGAACGGTAGAGGCGCTTACGCCGCTTGCGACGCCTACACCTCGAAGGCGCTGGAATGGATTGAAGCCGCCAATAAAAACATGTTGATTGAGTACTTCGTGAAGTTTGCGATTAACAAGCTTGGCACGATGGTGTTGACGATTTCCTGTCACACCTAATAGGGAGAAAAAGATGAATACCACTGAGCTCTGCCCGATTTGCGGTGAAGGTCATGTGAGGTCTCACGTGGAGCACGTTGAGAGCGAATACAAAGGACAAAAGGCGATGGTGCCTTTGCATATGCAGGTGTGCGATACCTGCCATTCCGAATTCGCAGGCGCAACGCAAGCCAAACTGAACAAGCGCGCCGTCATGGCGTTTCGCAAGTCAGTAGACGGCCTGCTCACGGGAGCAGAGGTTATTGCCCTGCGTAAACATTACGGCTTGACGCAAGACCAGGCCGCCAGACTCTTTGGCGGCGGGCCTGTCGCCTTCAGCAAATACGAGAACGATGACGTGTCGCAGTCTGAGTCCATGGATTCGCTGTTGCGTCTGGTTCGGCGCAGCGAAGCCGCGTTCTGGGAATTGGTTGAGGAGAAAGGCATGCGGGCTGACTTCACGCAAGAAAAGCCGGTGGCTTCCGCCACGCAAACTGCACAAGTTCTCCTGATGGCGAATTACCGTGGCACCACTCCACGCGGACCCGACAAGACGACGCTCCGGCCTTATTTAAGTGAGACGAAAAAATGGAACTCGTAGAGAAACGTCCAAAGCTCGTCTCTTTCAGAGCATTGGCTTTTCATGGTGAGAACAAAGGCCTTGCCAATGGTGCGGAGAACTGGACGATCCAGCTGACCCAAAACATTGAGGTGGGCCTGGCCGTCCCAACCGTGGCGGGTGGCACTCTCCAGGCGGTTGTAAAAATGACTTTGGTTGCCGAGGCCGCCAACGATGGAAAGCAGGACAAAAAGGCCAACTTCAATGCGGAGTACGAGGCCAAGTTCGACTACCCTTTCCCCATCACAGAGGCCGAAGCCACTGCATTGATGGAACCCGAGCCGTATCAATACGTTCTCGTTGCGCAAGCCTTTCCCTTGGCCATGACCCATTTCCGCCGGGAGATGCAATCCATGGGGTTTGATGCGCGACAGCTACCTTTAGGAATTTAAGAGTGTCTGTTCTTGTGGGCTCCCCTCGATTCAAGTCCAACACGTCTACTGCGACGTAGAGGCGATAACCACAATTGGAGTAATTAAGGGACTCAATGTAGCTAGGTGTAGCGTAATTTTGTCCTCAGTAATACTTAAGGCCCCACCTTGGCTACGCGGCGCCATGTCAAGGAGGAAGTAATCGTATGCTCGGGTGAGGAGGACGTGAGGTGATTCGGAAAAACAAAAAAAAACGGATTAATCGGCCGCGTAGTTCAGGTGCTCTTGAAGCCCTGCAAAATCGTGTGCGCGGAGCTGTAGCCTTACTTAAAACTGTCCCGGCTGGGAAGAAGGCCGAGGAGAAGTGGATTTGGGATCAGCGCGCTATCGGGTCGTTAAATAAAGCTCTAAACGACGCCCGACGGAAGCTTAATCATGGCGGACTCGAAAAGTTTGAGGCTTGGGCTGATGAGTTCGCCAGAGCGCAGCTTCAAGCTGAAAAAATTGGAACGTCGCCAGCACTTCTCGGAGTTTTTCCGACCAAACCGTCCTCGATGACGCTGGCCGCGGCTTTGCGAAGTGCTCATCAGGAGCTTCTCCGTGCTGAGCGACTAGTGAAGCTTTACTCCGAGAAAGTAACCCCACTGACAGATTTACTTCTGTCCGAAAAATGGACCGAAGCCGCAAAAGTAATTCAGCAAATCACGACTGAGTTCGGCTATTCGTATTGGTCGATCGAAACCGAGATCGCAATTCATCATTACATGGGAGCTGCTGGTAAAGCCAAAGAGAGTATTCAAAAATACTCAGCGGGCGCAGCAGGCCTTAATCGCTTCTATTTTTATCACTTTGGCCTAAGGGGTGAGGCTTCTCAGTCCAGTACCCGATTCCGTGCGCTAGTGACCAAACGACTCAGTGAGGCTAAGCTTGAACAGCACGAGAGGACTTACGCACATTTTCGGGCAACCGGCGCGATACCAGAAAATCCAGATGATCTAGTTGCAGTGCTCTCTTTCGACCAGCTAACGACTCGAATTGATCTCCTGCATACGGCGATAAAAATTTCTGCGGCCTTGCTCGTCAATGAAACGCGCCACTCGCCGGATGTGATTGCAGCGGCGACGGATATAGTCCGAGATTTTCGGACCCCTCTGTTCTCCACTCTCTTCAATGAGACTGGACAATCTTCTGCCCCGCAGGTCACCCCCTATCTCATGACTGCCTTGGATGATGCGCTAAATAGCGTGCTTATCCGTAATGAGAGTTCAATGGCCGCGGTCGCCGCACGTGGGCTTGCTTCTCTTATTACATTCAGCGGAAGCGAGGCAGACGAAGAACAGTTTCGAAAATTCGTACTAAATTTTAACTGGCTGCCCGAGGCGATCTACCTTTCGGTGTACCCTCCAGTTTCAAAAATTGCAGAGATTCTGGCTGCGGTGCGCACCGATTCGGTGACCCGACTCACTCAGCCTCTCGATGAGCAATTGAGGCGGCAGCTCAGTGAGAAACTAACGAGCGCTTCCGATGTAGACCGGTATCTGAACAGATTGGCTACAAGTCCCGGAATTGACCCTGCTGAGCTAATTGTGAATGGCCGTCCAATTTGGGCGGATGGCAACTTCGCCCCGCTGGTCGTAGAGTGCCTCGCTATCGATGGCGGGCGGGCTGCAGTCGAGAACGACGATGACGTCACGGCTGTAGCAATAAGTGCAAATGCACCACTGGAAAACCCCCGCTTGGTCTCGGGCTTGCCCCTGGCAGATTTGTTCGGTGGCCGTGGCTGGAAGCGCATCGCGGCTTATGGCCCCTCCATCGAGTTGTGTTGCAGCTTGCACCAGTATCTTGCGCTAAACGACGAGCGCCAGATACGGACATTTAAGCGTTTTGCTATCGAAGACTTGATGCGAGCGTTGCGCGCCGACTCGATCATTGATCTCTGTTTGTCGCTTTCGGCAACTCACCCTAATCGTGAGCTTGCTGGCTACTTCCTTACTACCGTGTGTGATTTGCCAACCCTTGAGCTGTTGCCTGGGATTGATGGGTCGCGCCAAGCATTGAAAGCGCGCTCCGATATTCTCCGGATAGCGTCAAAAGTAAGCATGAATTCATCAGCGCAACTGATCTCTGAGGCCGACGTCATAGATTCTCAGTTGGAGGTCGATAGCGCGCTTGACGTGCTTGATGACAGCAAGGTTTATGTGGATGAAGAGCCGCTATTAGTGCAAGCATCTAAGGAATTGGCGCCAGACTTCGAGCGCTACAAGCAGTTGGTGGCGGCTGGTATAGGAGAGGCCGCCTCACTTGAGGAACTACTTCGACATGTCCGGCAACAATCAGGAACTGTGTTTCAGATTCCAAAGAACGAGGCCGAAGACCTCCTCCTACAGATTATGGACTCCCTCCGAATCAAATTCGTTGATGATCCCGTGAATGGCTTGGACTCGGTCATTGGGCGTCGAATTAGGCATGGCACCATCTCTGGAGAGCTACGGGGAACGCTTGAGCATCTCAACATGATCGGCCAAAGGCCGAGAACTGGGGCAGATTACGACGCCCCTGAGCTTGCCATTGACATAGGCGTCGCACTAGAGCCGAAATTGCGGAAAGCCGTGAATAGTGCGTTTGCAAGGTTTTCCCTCTCGATTGACCAACTTGTGGCGCAACTTCGGGATGAGGTATTCCGATGCGTACCCGGTGGGAAGTTGAAGCCCGCCTTTGAGCTAACGATCAATCCATTCACTATGGCAATTGCACGAAGCGTGGCGTCCCAATGTGCGACTGTTACGCAATTTGCGAGGGAGTGCTTCGAGATATTCTGGTTCACTCTGTCTCCGATAGTCGAGCGAGATAGGCCTGTTGTGGATGAGTTCATTAAGCGGTCGCTGCGCGATATCTTCGCTAAGCTCAACCATGAGCTAAGGAACATTGGTGTCAACGACGCCACAGCACTGTCAAAAATCCAGAAAGCCTCCGAACAGCTTCAGTACAACGCCTCATTGATATCGAGTTGGATCCGAGTGCCGCGGCTCAATCAGGAGGGGAAAACTTACCCATTACCCCTTGTCTTTGATGTAGCAATCGCGTTCGTGAAAAGCAAGCGAAACGGGTTTGAACCAACGATTACATCGCGCATTGACGACTCCGTTCAAATAGATGCCCATGGGTTCCCCTTGGTTCACGATGCGCTGCAAATTGCGTTAGACAACATCGCGCAGCATTCGGGAATAAAGACGTCAAATCCTGTCGATGTCGAAATTAAGCTCGTCGATAGTCGGAAGATTGTTTTTGACTTCCACAGTGATATTTCCAAGGATGCCTGGACAAAAGAGAAGGTGCAAAAATTTGAGCAGATCAAGGATGACATTAGTCGGAAGAACTACGAACGCGCCAGGAAGGATAAAGGCGGGTCAGGACTTACGCGCCTTGCTGGATTGGTTCACCAAAGTGCAGATGCTCAGTTCGCTGCCGATGTCGAGGTAAAAACTGGTGCAGCTCTACGTTTCAAACTTCATTTTGAATTAGTTTATATACCGTTGGGCTATGAACCTTCAGAGATGCAGATCGCCGAGGAGGTATCTTGAAAGATCCCGTTCTCGTCGTAGAAGATAGTGAGGCAAAACTCGCGAGTGTGGTGTCCGCGCTTAAGTCGATGCTTCCAACTTACTCAGTTGATACTGCCAAGTCAGTCAGAAGTGCCGTGGCTGCACTCGAGGCTAAAAAGTTTAGCCTGATCATCGCCGATATGTCCCTGCCGACTTTCGACGTCGAAAGTCGTGAAAGAGGAGGAACCCCTCGACCATTTGGAGGAATCGAGGTCTTTGACTATCTCACGCGAGAGGGCCTTCCGACTCCGGTTTTAGTGGTCAGTTCCTATCAGGCCCTTGTTGAGGGAGCCATTTCCATGCCACTTGAGAAGCTGGCGTCGGATTTGGCACGCGACTATCCGGAAAATTATCGAGGGTACGTCTATTTCGACTCCGCGTATTCCAACTGGGAACGCCAACTTAGAACACATGTGGAGCGCATCGCTAATGAAATCTGATGTCCGACTATCCGTCCTGGTCGTGGAAGATGACCCAGGAAAGAAGCAGAAATTGTTTGACTTCCTGCAGTCTCGCAGTGATCTTTTTAGTGAGCCAGATGTCTGCATTTCAACAAGTGAAGCGATTAAGCGAATGCAGAGCCAAGAATACGACTTGCTCATTCTGGACGTGGTGATATCGGCGAAGCCAGGTGGTGCTCCGAATGAGCAGCACTCACTTGATCTGCTGGACCAGATCGACGCAGAACATGGGGGCATTAAGAGGCCGAGGTTTGTGCTCCCGATCAGCTCGGTTTCGGAACTTTCTACGAATGTGAGAAATTTCTTCTTGGGCAGGCCGTGGGGTGTGGTGGCATACCAAGAAGACTCGGCTCAGGCGCTTCTAGATATCGAAAGTGTCGCCCGCTGGATTGCGCGCGACTCGGAGCAGAGTCTTCAGACGCGCAGATGTGACGTCTTTGTAATCGCTGCCTTAGAAGAGCCCGAGTTTTCAGCGGCGGAAGCCGCTTTCGGTAACTTCGGACCGCTCGAGCCGCTTGACTCGAAGCAGCTAGTCCGATTTTGCGAGGTCGTTCACGAGCAGCGAAGGATTGTGGTCGCGGCTGCCTTTTGCGCGCGGATGGGGCCAGTAGCCGCTGCCCTTCTGACGAGTAAGGCGGCGGAGAGGCTCCGGCCGAGTCTTGTGATCATGGTTGGCATTTGCGCTGGGATTTCGGATAAGGTGGCCGTCGGAGACGTCATTGCAGCTGAGGTTTCGTGGGATTGGCAGAGTGGGAAGTTCGTTGATCGCAATGGTGAGCAAGGGTTCATGATCTCACCTCATCAGCTAGATATTGATCTTGAAACAAGAGCGTGCCTGCTTCCGTTTAAGCGAGACGCTGTGTTCTGGTCGCGCTTCGCGGACGAATCGCGCGGGCTATCTTTGTCTCTGCCAAAGCTCGTGGTCGGTCCAGTTGCAACGGGCGCGTCTGTCCTCGCCGATGTTCGCGTCGCTGAGAGGATTCGTGAAGAGCAGCATCGGAGCGTCGTTGGCCTTGATATGGAGACTTACGGAGTGTATGCGGCAGCACAAGCCGCCTCTACTCCTGTCCGTGCGCTCTCCTTAAAAGCAGTGTGTGACAAAGGAGACAAAGAAAAAGATGATCGGTATCAGCCATATGCCGCTCGAGTTAGTGCCGCTGCAGTTCACCATTTCATTTCACAGTATTCGATGACACTTCTTGGGGGCGATTAGCGTAGCGACGTTCTGGGTTCTCAAAAGCTGGTTTCCCGATAGCGGAAATTTCTGGAGGTGAAACGCCAAACCGCCTTAGGTTCTGACTTGCGCCCCCACAAACGGCATCGCCCCCTCCACCGTCTCCCAAATAAACCGCCCCGAGGAACTGTTCTGCTCCTCCACAATATGCGCACCAGCCCGGCCGCGTGTGAAATTATCGCAAAGCCGCGCAGGCCGTCGGCACCCCAATCTCCCCCAGCAGCGCCGCGACCGCCCCGATCGCATTGATCGCGATGGGCCGGCCCGCCACGGCATCAACAGCAGCCGAGAGCCGGACGTTTTCAACTCCTTACAAGCTCGAAGGCGCGGCTCCTTGACCTTCCCACAGTGGCAAGGTCCACAGTGGCAGATGCTGCGGAAGCGCCAAGAGAAACCGATCAAAGCGATCAACGCGATCTTCCGGGCCTCATCACCACCGGGAGATGCCCATGATTGCCCAACCCATCGACTATTTTTTGATCGCCTGGTTTGCCCTGGCCTTGGGCTCCACCGCCTACGTCGCCTGGGACCAATTGCGCAACAACCCCGAACCGGTGGTGATGAAGTGGGGCTTCATCCTGGTCACCCTGTACATGGGGCCTATCGGTTTGCTGCTGTATGTGATGGCGGACAAGGAGCCGCATCCCGGCGGGCATGAGGAATTCATCAAGCCCCTGTGGAAGCAGGGCGTGGGCTCCACCATCCACTGTGTCGCGGGCGACGCGACGGGCATCATCCTGGCGGCGGTGATCACGGCCACGCTGGGCCTGCCGATGTGGCTGGACCTGATCGTGGAATACCTGGCGGGTTTCGCCTTCGGCCTGTTTATCTTCCAGTCGCTGTTCATGAAGAACATGATGGGCGGCACTTACCTGGAGAACGTGAAGAAGTCCTTCATGCCCGAGTTCATCAGCATGAACGCCATGATGGCCGGCATGGCGCCCGTCATGTCGCTGCTGATGATGGGCCGGGACATGCGGGCGATGGACCCGGCCGAGCTGGTTTTCTGGGGCGTCATGTCGCTGGGCGTGATCGCCGGTTTCGCGATCGCCTACCCGGTCAATGTGTGGATGGTGTCCCGGAAAATGAAGCATGGGCTGATGACCCAGCGCGACGCGGGGAAAGAGAAAGAACCCTCAGCCCCCGCCGAAGCGGGGATGGACCACGGCCACAACCACAACAAGGGGCACGAGCAAACCCGCGGCCATAGCCATGGCGACACTCACGGCGACACGCACGACCACGCGCATGGCCACACCATGCGCCCCGACGTCACCAGGCCCCAGCTGGCGGCGGTCTGCATGAGCACCTTGCTGATGCTGCTGGGTGGGCTGACCGTGCCCGCGCTGTTTGTGAACATGAACCTGTCCGCGCGCGATGTGGGCGGCGCCATCATGCCGCCGGGCATGATCATGGGCTGGGATACGCCGGGTGAAGCGATGCGGGACATGGCCGCGGTGCACCCGCGCCTGGTGGCCACGCGGGCGGAACCGCAGGCGCGCGGGGACATGGTGCTGGAGCCCAGGCTCGAGGGAGGCGTCAAGGTCTTTGAGCTGGAAACCGGCGTGGTGCGCTGGAACATCCTGCCCGATGTGAAGGTGGAAGGCTACGCCTTCAACGGCCAGGTGCCGGGGCCGCGCCTGCGTGTCACCGA
>Ga0102594_1001524_pt1 | contig 14195 bp, 18 predicted proteins | sample AraplaCol_mLB_r2_2_FD_76863 | JGI IMG/M metagenome (GOLD analysis project Ga0102594, IMG submission 76863) | Arabidopsis root microbial communities from North Carolina, USA - plate scrape MF_Col_mLB_r2 (SPADES assembly) (version 2) | ecosystem: Host-associated > Plants > Roots > Endosphere...
TGCAGGTCGCCCTGGCAGTCGATGTCGAGGTCGATCAGCCCGTGGCGGGCGATCTGGTCGAGCATGTGGTCGAAAAAACCGATGCCGGTGGCGAGCTTGGCCTTGCCGGTGCCGTCGAGGTTGACGCTGACGGTGATCTTGGTTTCCGCGGTGTTGCGGGTGACGGACGCGATACGGTCGCCGCTGTCCTGGCTGGTGGGGGTGGTCATAGTGAGGCTTCGAGTGCCGCGAGCATCCGCGCATTCTCGTCGGCCGTTCCGACGGTGAGGCGCAGGCAGTTTGCGAGCAGTTCGTGCATTTTAGAAACGTTCTTCACCAATACCCCGCGCGCCTTCATGCCCTCGAAGGTTCTGGTGGCATCGGGCACGCGCAGCAGGATCATGTTGGCGTCGCTGGGCCAGGTCTTGACGCCGGGCAGCCGGCCGAGCCCCGTCATCAGCCGCTCGCGCTCCTCGCGGATCTGGCGGGCCTGCGCCTCGAACACGTCGGCGTGCTCCAGCGCGAACAGCGCGCACTCGCAGTTGAGCACGCTGATGTTGTAGGGCGGGCGCACCTTGTCGATCTCGGCGACCAGCGCCGCAGGACCCATCAGGTAGCCCAGGCGGATGCCGGCCAGGCCGACCTTGCTCAGCGTGCGCATCAGCAGCACATGCTGGTGCGTGGCCAGCCGGTCGATGTAGCTCCTGGCGGCGAAGGGCTGGTAGGCCTCGTCGATCACCACCAGGCCGCCCTGCGCGCCCTGGGCCTCGACGATCTTCTCGATGACTGCGTCGTCCCAGAGGTTGGCGGTCGGGTTGTTCGGGTACGCCAGGTAGACGATGGCCGGCTTCTCGCGCGCGATGGCGGCCAGCATGGCGGCCTCGTCGAGCTCGAAGTCGGCCGTGAGCGGCACGCCCACGAAGCGCAGGCCCTGCAGCTGGGCGCTCATGGCGTACATCACGAAGCCGGGCAACGGCGCGAGCACGGTCGCGCCGGGCTGGTCGCAGGCGATGTCGAGCAGCGAGATGAGCTCGTCGGAGCCGTTGCCCAGCATCAATGCGAAGCCTTCGGGCATCTGCGCATGGACCGCCAGCGCGCGCTGCAGCTCGGCGCCACGCGCGCCGGGGTAGCGGTTGAGCGCCACCGCGCCCAGGCGGGCACCCAGCTCGGCCTGCAGCGCGGGCGGCAGGCCGAAAGGGTTTTCCATGGCGTCGAGCTTGATGAAGCCGCTGGCGTCCTGCACCGCGTAGGCATGCATGGCCCGCACGTCGCTGCGGATGCGCTGGAGCGCGGGGAGAGAGTCAGACATAGGAGGATCGCTGGGGGTCGAAGACCATCGGATGGTCGTTGGCGTCGAACAGGTCGAGCAGTTCGCCGAAACCGTTCTCGCGCTTGACCAGCGCGTATTCGGCTTCGGAGATGAGATTGACGGTGAGCGTGGCAACGGCCTCGCCCTCGTCCACGGTCACGCCCGACAGCATGCGCTCGTCGGGGCGGTAGATCGGCGACAGGAAAAAGAAGGTCTGGAACGCGCAGAACGACAACGGCGGCTCGGGCATCGGCACGCGGTGCCCCGAACCCAGGAAGAAGCCGTCGAAGGCCGGCAGCTTCGCGAGCCAGCGCAGGTTGGCGATGTACTCGGGGTTCAGGTCGCGCACGTACCAGACCAGCTCGATCGCGCGTGAAGCGCCTTCGGGGACGCCGCCGGCAGGTACCGGCATGAGGCGATCGCTCATGCCGTTGGTGACCAGGACGTAGCCTTCGTCGTCGGCGTCCGCATCCGCCTCGTCGTCATCGTCGCCCTCGCAGTCCTCGACAAAGTTCCGGCCGAAGGCATGGATGTCGACCCGGTGCTCCGCGTCGGCGCTGTCCAGGAAGGTCTGCTCGGGCTCGTCCTCGAGTTCGTCGAGCATGGCCTGCAGGCGAAGCTGCGCGCGGGTGGGTTCGGCCGCAGTCGGGGCCGCGCCGGCGAGGATCTTCTTCAGCTTGTCGAACATGGGGCGGAACGCTCCGGAAAACGCTTCGGAAAATTCAGGACGAGCACCGGAAACTGTTCTGCAGCGCGGACGACAGCACCAGCTGCACGGGCATGTCGGCTTCGTAGAGTTCGGCGTTGCGCTTGAGCTCCGACTCGAAGAGCGAGCGCGCCATCGAGGGTTCGAGCCGGCGGCCCTCCACGCAGAACAGCGGCTTCTGGCCCGAGCGGCGCGCGGCATCGCCAGCTTCGCGCAGGCCTTCGAGCACGCCCACCAGGTAGTAGCTGGCGTAGGCCTTGCCCTCCTTCTTCTCCTTGACCTCGAGCGTGTGGAACTCGCGGATGCTCATGGCCTGCGCACCCGCGACACCCGCCAGCGCGAACAGCACCACGGACAGGCGCGGCAGCAGCCTCAGGAAGAAAAGGGGGTTCATGCGCTTCATTTCCGGTAGCGGGGCTCCGGCGCATAGGCGCCGTCGGCCGGGAAGGCGCTGGGCTGCGAGACAGCCGGTCCGCGGCGCTGGCGGCGCGGCGTGTCGCGCTCCTCGAGCTCGAACAGCGCGGCACCCAGCACGCCGATGTTGCGCACATCACCAGCCTCGGTATTGGCGGCATACGCGCGGCCCGGTGCGGAGAAGCGGAAGGCCGCCACCTCGCTCTGGCTCTTGCGGAAGCCCTCGATGACGAGCGACTGCAGCGGACGCAGCACATAGCCGCCGTTGCGCAGGCTGCCGGGCTTGCCGTTGAGCACGTCGAGGCCGTCGACCGTGGCGATCACCTCGTAGCTGCGCTCGCTCAGGTTGCGAAAGCGCAGCGTGTAGCGCGAACCCTGCACGCCGGCGAGCCGGAACAGGTCGTCGTCACTGCCGCTGCCGCGGCGGGCGCGCTGCAGCGGCAGCGCACGGCCCTCCTCGTCGAGCACCGACCATTCCACGTCGCCGTCAGCCAGCAGCAGGCTCAGCCGGCGTTCCGGATTGGCCCCGACGGCGCGACGGACGGCAGCGTCCTCGTTGTAGCCCAGCGAGGCCACGTCGTCCGGCCGGTCGGACAGCCGCTTGGTGACGACGGTGCGGGTCTTGGACTCGAGTCCCTCGCCCCATTGCGTGCCGAGCTGCGGCGCGGGCGCGGCAGGGGCTGCGCTGGAGGTGAGGCCCACGGTGGACAGGTCGCGCGGCGCCTGCGGCATCTGGCTGCAGGCGGACAGCAGCGCGACGCCCGCGGCAACGCCGGCGGCCCATCTGAAAAGACGAGAACGGAACGGACGATCGGACATCTTGCTTGCTCCCCCCGGAGGCTGGTTGCGGAAGCTCAGATCTTACGCAGCCGCATCCGGGCGGCCTCGGCATGCGCCTGCAGGCCCTCGCCCTCGGCCAGCGTCACGGCGATCGGCCCCAGCACCTGCGCGCCTGCCTCGCTGACCTCGATCAGGCTGGAGCGCTTCTGGAAGTCGTAGACGCCCAGCGGGCTCGAGAACCGCGCGGTGCCGCTGGTGGGCAGCACGTGGTTCGGGCCGGCGCAGTAGTCGCCCAGGCTTTCGCTGGTGAAGGCGCCCAGGAAGATGGCACCGGCGTGGCGCAGCAGCGGCTCCCAGCGGTTCGGTTCGCTGCTGCTGACTTCCAGGTGCTCGGGCGCGATGCGGTTGCTGATCTCGCAGGCCTCTTCCATGCTCCTCGTGTGGATCAGCGCACCGCGGCCGTTGAGCGAGGCGGCGATGATCTCCGCGCGCGGCATGGTGGGCAGCAGGCGGTCGATCTCGGCCTGCACGCGGTCGATGTAGGCCGCGTCGGGGCACAGCAGGATGCTCTGCGCCAGTTCGTCGTGCTCGGCCTGGCTGAACAGGTCCATCGCCACCCACTCGGGCGGCGTGGTGCCGTCGGCCAGCACCAGGATCTCGCTCGGGCCGGCGATCATGTCGATGCCCACAGTGCCGAACACGCGGCGCTTGGCGGCGGCCACGTAGGCGTTGCCGGGACCGGTGATCTTGTCGACCGCGGGAACGGTGGCGGTGCCGTAGGCCAGCGCGGCCACGGCCTGCGCACCGCCGATGGTGAATGCGCGCGTGACGCCGGCGACGTAAGCGGCCGCCAGCACGAGCACGTTGCGCTCGCCCCTGGTGGACGACTGCCCGCCCGCGCCGCCGGTGGCCACGCTGCCCTTCACGGGCGTGGGGACCACCATGATGATTTCGCCCACGCCGGCCACGTGGGCCGGAATCGCGTTCATCAGCAGGCTCGACGGATAGGCCGCCTTGCCGCCGGGCACGTAGATGCCGACGCGGTCCAGCGGCGTGACCTTCTGGCCCAGCAGCGTGCCGTCGGCGTCGCGGTAGCTCCAGCTTTCGCCGCTGGCCTTCTTCTGGGCCTCGTGATAGCTGCGCACGCGGTCGGCCGCGGCCTGCAATGCGGCGCGCTGGTCTTCGGGCAGCGAGTCGAAGGCTTCCTTGAAGTCGCTTTGCGTCAGCTCGAGTTCCGCCACGGCGGCGGCGCCGAGGCCGTCGAAGCGGCGCGTGTACTCCAGCACCGCCTCGTCGCCGCGCTTCTGCACGTCGGCCAGGATGTCCGCCACCACCTTCTCGATGGCCGCATCGTCGTCCGCGGACCAATGCAGCCGCGCCTTGAATTCAGTGTCGAAGCTGGCTGAAGTCGTGGAGAGTCGGGCGGGAGCTGCGTTCAAGGTCATGGGCGTGCGGGGTTGTGCGGGTTTCAGGCGGAAGGACTGGGCGAGGGAATGGCCGACGCGAAGGCGTCGATGATGCGGCGGATGGGCTCGCGCTTGAGCTTCAGCGCGGCCTGGTTGACCACCAGGCGGGCGCTGATGTCCATGATGCGCTCCACCTCGACGAGGTGGTTGGCCCTGAGCGTGTTCCCGGTCGAGACCAGGTCGACGATGGCGTCGGCGAGGCCCGTCAGCGGCGCGAGTTCCATGCTGCCGTAGAGCTTGATCAGATCGACGTGCACGCCCTTGCTGGCGAAGAAGTCGCGCGCAAGGCCGACGTACTTGGTGGCCACGCGCAGGCGCGAGCCCTGCTTCACGGCCGAGGCGTAGTCGTAGTCGTTGCGCACGGCCACGCTCAGTCGGCAGGCCGCGATGCGCAGGTCCAGCGGCTGGTACAGGCCCTGGTTGCCGTGCTCGAGCAGCACGTCGAGCCCGGTCACGCCGAGGTCGGCGCCGCCGTACTGCACGTAGGTGGGCACGTCGGATGCGCGCACCAGCACCACGCGCACGTCGGGCCGGGTGGTCTCGAGGATCAGCTTGCGCGACTTCTCGGGGTCCTCGGTGACCTCGATGCCGGCGGCGGCCAGCAGGGGCATCGTCTCTTCGAAGATGCGGCCCTTTGAAAGCGCCAGGGTGATCATGCGGAGGCTCCCGTCATTCTTTCGATGTCGGCACCGAGGCCGCGCAGTTTCGATTCCATCCGGTCGTAACCCCGGTCCAGGTGGTAGATGCGGTCGACCAGCGTCTCGCCCTCGGCCACCAGGCCGGCGATGACGAGGCTGGCGGACGCGCGCAGGTCGGTGGCCATCACGGTGGCGCCCGAGAGCTGCTGCACGCCCTCGACCATCGCCACCTTGCCTTCGACGTGGATGTGCGCGCCCAGGCGCACCATCTCGTTCACGTGCATGAAGCGGTTCTCGAAGATGGTCTCGGTGACCATCGAGGCGCCGCGCGCGATCACGTTCAGGGCCATGAACTGGGCCTGCATGTCAGTCGGGAAACCGGGATATTCGGTGGTGCTGAAGCTCTGCGCCTTCAGGTGTTCGTGGGCCGGGCCCTTCGAGCTGATGCGCACGCCATCCTTTTCGGACGTGACCTTGCAGCCGGCGTCGCGCAGCTTGTCGATCACCGCGTCGAGGTGGTCGCCGCGCGCGTGGCGCAGGAAGGCTTCGCCGCCAGTGGCGGCCACGGCACACAGGAAGGTGCCGGCCTCGATGCGGTCGGCCACCACGGCATGTTCGCAGCCATGCAGCTTCTCCACGCCCTGGATGCGGATGTGGCTGGTGCCGTAGCCTTCGATCTTCGCGCCCATGCGGATCAGCATCTCGGCCAGGTCGACGATTTCGGGCTCCTGCGCGGCGTTCTCGAGCAGCGTCTCGCCTTCGGCCAGCGCGGCGGCCATCAGGAAGTTCTCGGTGCCGGTGACGGTGACCATGTCGGTCAGGATGCGCGCGCCCTTCAGGCGGGTGCGGCCCTCAGGCAGGCGCGCGACCATGTAGCCATGCTCGACCACGATCTCGGCACCCATGGCCTGCAGGCGCTTGATGTGCTGGTCGACAGGCCGCGAGCCGATGGCGCAGCCGCCCGGCAGCGACACCTTGGCATGCCCGAAGCGTGCCAGCAGCGGGCCCAGGGCCAGCACCGAGGCGCGCATGGTCTTCACCAGCTCGTAGGGGGCTTCGGGGTTGGTCAGGTCGGCCGCATCGAGCCGCACGGTGCCGCTGTCGTCGCGCTCGGCCGAAACGCCCATGTTGCGCACCAGCTTGAGCATGGTCGACACGTCCTGCAGGCGAGGCACGTTGTGCAGCGTCACCGGCTGGTCGGTCAGCAGCGCCGCGCACAGCTCAGGCAGCGCGGCGTTCTTGGCGCCGGAAATGAGTACTTCGCCGCGGAGCTCTCGCCCGCCGCGAATCAGAAGTTTGTCCATCGAAGTTCCAGCGAAATCAAAGGCCCCTGCAAGGGCCGGAACGTTATTTTTCCACTGCGGCCCATTCGGCCGGCGTGTAGGTCTTCATCGAAAGCGCATGCACCTCGTCGGTGTGCATTTTCGCACCGAGGGTGGCGTAGACCCGCTGGTGCCGCTGGATCGAGCGCTTGCCCTCGAATTCGGCCGAGACGATGGTCGCGTACCAATGTCGGCCGTCGCCCTCCAGCGAGATGTGCTCGCACGGCAGGTGGGCAGCGATGATGGCTTGGAGTTCTTCAGCGGTCATGAGGTACAGGTATTCGATCGGGGGACACTGCGGAACCGGCGCTGCCGGGCCGCAGGTGTCGCCCCCGGAAGGGGGTTGGCGAAGCGACACGAAGTGCGCGCAGCCTGGGGAAGAGCCATTCTCTAGCCCCGGATCTTGTAGCCGATGCGCAGCAGATGGACGGCGATCGCGCTCACCACCAGCCAGGCGGTCCCGACGATGCCGAAGCTCAGCCACGGCGACGCGTCGCTGACGCCGAAGAAGCCATAGCGGAAGCCGTCGATCATGTAGAAGAACGGGTTCAGGTGGCTCACGTTCTGCCAGAACGGCGGCAGCGAGCCGATCGAATAGAACACGCCGGACAGGAAGGTCATGGGCATGATCAGGAAGTTCTGGAACACCGCCATCTGGTCGAACTTCTCGGCCCACAGCCCGGCGATGAGCCCCAGCGTGCCGAGCATGGCCGCGCCCAGCAGCGCGAACACGACGATCCACACCGGCGCCACGAAGTTCGGCATTGCGAAGAACATGGTCACCAGGAACACGCCGAGTCCCACGGCCAGGCCGCGGATGATCGACGAGCCGACGTACGCCAGGAACCAGCCCCAGTGCGACAGCGGCGTGAGCAGCACGAAGACCAGGTTGCCCATGATCTTGCTCTGGATGATCGACGACGAGCTGTTGGCGAAGGCGTTCTGCAGCACGCTCATCATCACCAGGCCCGGCACGAGGAAGGCGGTGTAGCCGACGGTGCCGTAGACCTTCACGTGGTCCTCCAGCACATGGCCGAACACCATGAGGTACAGCAGCGCGGTGAGCACCGGCGCGCCCACGGTCTGGAAGCCGACCTTCCAGAAGCGCAGCGTTTCCTTGTAGAGCAGCGCGCGCCAGCCCGTCACCGCGATCATATGACCCCCTTGCTCGACACTGCGTGTCCGCGCTTCCCCCGGGAGGGGAGCTTCGCTTGCCTGGGGCGGCCCGGCGCGGCGATCATCGCGCCACCTCCAGCGGGGTCTGCTCGCCGGCCATCAGGTCGATGAACACGTCTTCCAGGTCGGCCTTGCGCATTTCCACGTCTTCCACCGCGACGCCGGCTTCGCGGATCGCGGCCAGCAGTTGTTCGACTTCATGGGCGTTCTGCGCAGGCAGCTGCACGATGCGCCCGGTGATGCGCGCATGCTGGGCAATGGCCCATGGCAGCATGGCGTCGGTCTTGAAGCGCAGCACGTTGCTCGCAGCCGACTTCAGGAGTTCGCTGGTACGGTCGAGCGCGATCACCTTGCCCAGCTTGAGCATCGCGATGCGGCTGCATAGCGCCTCGGCCTCCTCGAGGTAATGGGTGGTGAGCAGCACGGTGCTGCCTTGCTTGTTGAGCCGGGCGACGAACTGCCAGAGCGTCTGGCGCAATTCGACGTCGACACCGGCAGTGGGCTCGTCGAGCACGATCACCGGCGGCTTGTGCACGAGCGCCTGCGCCACCAGCACGCGGCGCTTCATGCCGCCCGAGAGCTGTCGCATGTTGGCGGTGGCCTTGTCGGCCAGCCCCAGGCTTTGCAGCAGCTCGTCGATCCAGGCTTCGTTGTTCCTGATTCCGAAGTAGCCCGACTGGATGCGCAGGGATTCGCGCACATTGAAGAAGGGGTCGAACACCAGTTCCTGGGGCACGATGCCGAGCTGGCGGCGTGCCTGAGCATAGTCGCGCTGCACGTCGAAGCCATGGACCGCGATCGCGCCTGACGTGGGCTTCGAGAGGCCCGCGAGCATGCTGATGAGGGTGGTCTTGCCCGCGCCGTTCGGGCCGAGCAGGCCGAAGAACTCGCCCGGCTCGATCTGGAAGGAAACCTCGTCGACGGCCTTGAGCCCCGGCTTGCCTTGGGCTTTCTGCTGTCTGGAGGGGGGATAGGTCTTGGAGACCGACTGGAATGAGATCGCGGGCATGGGAGCCGGCGATTTTACGGGCCGAGCCGCAAGCGCGCCGCGCAGCGCCCCGATGCCCTCATGCGGCCGCCGCCGGGCCGGGCCTCACCCGTCGGAGGGCGAGGGATCACGCGCGGCAAAGCGAAGTGAAAGGCCGGAGCCGATGGTCAGCGACGGTCAGGGCGCGGCAGGCAAGAGACCCGCGATGCCGTACAGGGCGGCCAGCTCACGCAAACGCGGCGACAGGCCCTTGACGGCAAAACCACGGCCCAGCGCACTGGACTCGCGGCGGCACTCGAGCAGCACCGCCAGCGCCGACGAATCGAACTGGGCCAGGGCGGTGGCGTCGACCACTGTGGAGGACGAGTCGGCCTGCCCTTCCAGCCCCTGCTGCAGCATGCGCATGCAGGCGGGGGCCTCGTCGTGGGTCAGGCGCGTGGGCAGGACCAGCATCGGTCAGCCCTTGGTGTTGCCCTTGTTGCGGGCGGCGAGTGCGGAAATCAGGCCGTCGATGCCATTCTTGTTGATTTCCTGCGAGAACTGGGTGCGGTAGGTGTCGACCAGCCAGACACCCAGCACATTCAGGTTGTAGACCTTCCAGCCGGCGCCCTGGCCAGGCGTCTTCTCGAGGCGGTAGTCGAGCTGGACCGGATCGCCGCGGCCCGTGACCTCGGTGCGCACGAGCACCTCCTTGTCGTCGGGCGAACCGCGGAACGGACGCACGGTGACGGTCTGGTCGGTCACCTGATCGAGCGCGCCGGCATAGGTGCGCACCAGCAGGGCCTTGAATTCGTCCTGCAGCCGCTTCTGCTGCTCGGGCGTGGCCTGGCGCCAGGCCGGGCCGACGGCCGACGCCGTCATGCGCTGGAAGTTGACGTTCGGCATGATCTTGCTGTCGACGAGCAGCATGATCTTGTTGACGTCACCGGCCTTGATCGACGAGTCGGCCTTGATGGTCTCGAGCACGTCCGTCGACAGGCGCTTGACGAGCGCATCAGGCGCCTCGTCGGCTGCGCGGGCGGGCTGCACGAAAGCCACTGCGGCGCCAAACAGGAGAGCGCCAGCCAGCACCAGGCGGCCGAGATCGCGACGTTGCAAGGTCTTGTTGTTCATAGGGTCCCTCAAATCAGGTTTTTGAAAATCAGCAGGCACTGGAAAACGCGGCGTACCTGAACATGAACGGATTCGAGCAGCATGGGGCCGACGGGGTTCCTGTCCCGCAGGTGAAGCCTTGCAACCGGATGCAAGCGCCACCCCGCGTGTGCGTACGGTGCGCAACGCGTACGCCGCTGTTCCGTTACTGGCCGCCGTCGTCTGGCGGGTTGCCGTCGTAGACCTGGCTGCGGCGGCGCTGCAGGAACGCGTCGCGCGTAAACGAATACTTGTCGAGTGCGGCGTCACCCAGCAGGCGGCTCGCGCGCAGGTATTGCGACCGCGTGTCGACCACGCGCAGCACCGTCAGCGAGTTGCGCCACGGGATGTCGTCCACGTGGCTCAGCGGGTCGCCATAGAAATCGAGCGGCTTGGCCACGGTATCGCGCAGCGTCGAGGAGCCGAGCAGCGGCAGCACGACGTACGGGCCGGCGCCCACGCCCCAGCGTCCCAGCGTCTGGCCGAAGTCTTCCTCGTGGCGGGGAATGCCCGCCTCGGTCGCGACGTCCAGCAGGCCGCCCAGGCCGAAGAAGGTGTTGACGTTCAGCCGCATGAAGGTCTCTGCGCTGTTCTGCAGCTTGAGCTGGGCCACGTTGTTGACCAGGCTCCAGACATCGCCGATGTTGCTGAAGAAGTTGTTCACGCCGGTGCGCACCATCGACGGGAGCACCTTCTGGTAGGCGGTCGCGGCCGGAACCAGCACGGCATCGTCGACGGTGTCGTTGAAACGCGAGACGCCGCGGTTGAACGGTTCGAACGGATCGGCCGGATTGGCATTGGGGCCGGTCGCGCAACCGGAAATCGTGGCGAAGGCCGCCACGGCACCCACCCAGCGCGCGTGACTTGCTATGTTATTCATAGCGTTTGACAGATTGAATCGTGTTTTCATTTTTTATTGGAGTTTCCTGACGGCGTGTTGTTACCCTCCGCCGCCTTGCTGTACAGGAACTGACTGATCAGGTTTTCCAGCACCACGGCCGACTGGGTCGCGGTGATGGTGTCGCCTGCCTGCAGGTTCTTGTCTTCGGCGCCTGCCTCGATCCCGATGTACTGCTCGCCGAGCAGGCCACTGGTCAGGATCTTGAGCGAACTGTCCTTGGGAAAACTGTACCGGTTTTGCAAAGCCAGCGTGACGTCGGCCTGAAAGGTCTTGTCGTTGAAGGAGATCGACTCCACGCGCCCGACCACGACGCCCGCGCTCTTCACCGCGGTCTGCGGCTTCAGCCCGCCGATGTTGTCGAAGCGCGCGGTGACCGAGTAGGTCTTCTGGAAGTTCAGGCTCAGCAGGTTGGCCGACTGCAGCGCGAGAAACAGCAGCGCCGCTGCGCCGATCAGGACGAACAGGCCGACCCAGATGTCGTTGTTGGAACGTTGCATATCGACTCTTCCTAGATTCTTCCTACGGATTGGCTCGTTCGGGGGGACACCGCAGAACCGGCTTTGCCGGGGTCCTGGTGTTGCCCTGAAAAGGGGTGGGCGACCACACGAAGTGGGCGGGCCTGCAGATGTGCCCGTTCATATGCTGAACATCATGGCGGTGAGCAGGAAGTCCAGCCCCAGCACCGCCAGCGATGCCGACACGACGGTGCGCGTGGTGGCGCGCGACACGCCCTCGGGCGTGGGCTGCGCCTCGAAGCCCTGCAGCAGCGCGATGAAAGTTACCGTGAAGCCGAACACGATGCTCTTGATGACGCCGTTGCCGACGTCGCGCCACACATCGACGCCGCCCTGCATCTGGCCCCAGAACGCGCCGGGGTCCACGCCCAGCATCAGCACGCCCACCACGTAGCCGCCCATGATGCCGACGGCGCTGAACACGGCGGCCAGCAGCGGCATCGTGATCACACCGGCCCAGAAGCGCGGCGCGAGGATGCGCTGCACCGGGTCGACCGCCATCATTTCCATGGCGCTCAGTTGCTCGTCGGCCTTCATGAGGCCGATCTCGGCGGTGAGCGACGTGCCAGCGCGGCCGGTGAACAGCAACGCTGCCACCACCGGCCCGAGTTCGCGCACCAGGCTCAGGGTGACCAGCAGGCCGAGCGCCTCGGAGGAGCCGTAGCGCTGCAGCGCGTAATACATCTGCAGCCCGAGCACGAAGCCCACGAACAGGCCCGACACGCCGATGATCGCCAGCGAGTAGTTGCCCAGGAAGTGGATCTGGTCGCGCACGAGGCCGAAGCGCCGCATGATCTGCGCACCCGGCCCCACCAGCCGCATGAAGAGCTTCGCGCCGTGGCCCAGGTTGGCCAGATGGCTGCGCACCGAGAAGCCGACGTCTGCAGGCTTGAACCAGCTCATGGTTGCCCCCACGCTCGGCGCTTGGTGTCGTTGCTGCCGCCCGAGAAGAACTTCGCTTGCCCAGGGCGGCCCGGCGCTGCGCTCATGACCGGCCTCCTTCGACATTGCCGAAGTCGTCCTCGATGCTGACGCCCGGGTAGTGGAAGCGCACCGGCCCGTCGGGCAAGGCATTGACGAACTGATGAACCAGCGGGTCGTCGCTGTGGCGCACATCGTCGGGCGTGCCCTGTGCAGCGATGCCGCCGTTGGCCAGGATGATCACATGGTCGGCGATGCGGAAGGTTTCCTCGAGGTCGTGCGACACGATGATGCTGGTGAGCCCGAGCGTGTCGTTGAGCTGGCGGATCAGCCGCGCGGCGGTGCCCAGCGAGATGGGGTCAAGCCCGGCGAAGGGTTCGTCGTACATCACGAGGTCGGGGTCGAGCGCGATGGCACGCGCCAGCGCCACGCGCCGCGCCATGCCGCCCGAGACCTCGCTCGGCATCAGGTCGCGCGCGCCGCGCAGGCCCACGGCATCGAGCTTCATGAGCACGATGTCGCGCACCAGCGCTTCGGAAAGTTGGGTGTGCTCGCGCAGCGGAAACGCCACGTTGTCGAACACGCTCATGTCGGTGAACAGCGCCCCGAACTGGAACAGCATGCCCATGCGCCGCCGCGCCGCGTAGAGCGCCGCGGAGTCGTACCTGCCGACGTCGTGGCCGTCGAAGAGCACCTCGCCGAACTGCGCCTTCTGTTGCCCGCCGATCAGCCGCAGCACAGTGGTCTTGCCGCCGCCCGACGCACCCATGAGGGCCGTCACCTTGCCACGCGGCACGCTGAATGACACCCCGTCGAGGATGGCGCGCGCGCCGTAGCCGAACGTGACGTCGCGGAACTCTACGAAGGGGTGTGGCGGGGGTGCGTCTGGGTCCATCTCAATAAAAAAGCCGGGGCGCTTCGACAAGCATCCCGGCATGCGGTTTCACGCGGATGATACCGGGGCCGTGACCGGCCCCGCCAAATTGAAACAAAATTCAACGCGGCAAGTCGCTGAATCCCATCAGGAACTCATCCACCGAACGCGCGGCTTGACGGCCTTCGCGAATTGCCCACACCACCAGCGACTGGCCGCGGCGGATGTCGCCCGCGGCAAAGACCTTCGGAACGTTGGTGGCATAGCCGCCAATGAAGTCGACCGTGGCCCTGGCGTTGCCGCGTGCGTCCTTTTCCACGCCGAAGGCGTCGAGCACGGTGGCCACGGGGCTGACGAAGCCCATCGCGAGCAGCACCAGGTCGGCCTTGAGCACCTGCTCGCTGCCGGCCACTTCCTGCATCCGGCCGTCCTTCCACTCGACGCGAACGGTCTTCAGGCCGGTGACCTTGCCCTTTTCGCCGATGAATTCCTTGGTGGAGATCGCAAACTCGCGCTCGCAGCCTTCTTCATGGCTGGAGCTGGTGCGCAGCTTGATCGGCCAGTACGGCCAGGTCAGCGGGCGGTTCTCTTCCTCGGGCGGTTGCGGCATCAGCTCGAACTGCGTGACGCTCGCGGCGCCGTGGCGGTTGCTCGTGCCCACGCAGTCGGAGCCGGTGTCGCCGCCGCCGATGACGATCACGTTCTTGCCGTCTGCGCGCAGCTGGCCCTTGACCTTGTCGCCCGCATTGACGCGGTTCTGCTGCGGCAGGAATTCCATCGCGAAGTGGATGCCGTCGAGGTCGCGGCCGGGCACCGGCAGGTCGCGCGACTGCTCGGCACCGCCGGTCAGCAGCACGGCGTCGAACTCCTTCTGCAGCTGCTCGGGCGTGACGGTTTCCTTGGCCAGGTTGGTGACCTTGGAGCCCTTGCCCAGCGGATCCTTCGCGGCGCCGACCATCACGCCGGTGCGGAACACCACGCCTTCGGCCTTCATCTGCTCGACGCGGCGATCGATGTGCGACTTCTCCATCTTGAAGTCGGGAATGCCGTAGCGCAGCAGGCCGCCGATGCGGTC
>Ga0102594_1001529_pt1 | contig 14173 bp, 14 predicted proteins | sample AraplaCol_mLB_r2_2_FD_76863 | JGI IMG/M metagenome (GOLD analysis project Ga0102594, IMG submission 76863) | Arabidopsis root microbial communities from North Carolina, USA - plate scrape MF_Col_mLB_r2 (SPADES assembly) (version 2) | ecosystem: Host-associated > Plants > Roots > Endosphere...
CCTTCAAGCTGATCGATGCCGGCTATGTCACCCGCTACCTGAACGAAAAGCTGTCCAACGGCCTGGCGCCCGAGACCATCGGCGAATACATCAAGCAACGCACCCGCTGGGGCATCGGCGCCATCCAGTCGCTGTTCGTCAAGGTCGGTCCGTTCGGTCGCAACAACCTCGACCTGATGCACCGCTTCCTGTTCCTGGAAACGGCCAATTACTGGCTCAGCCTGCCGGCCTTCTGCCTGTTCGGCCTCCTCGCGCCCCTGCTCTACTGGTATGGCGGCATCTCGATCCTGCGCGCCGAGGTGGGGGATTACGCCTACCACTTCACGCCAGCTTTCTTCTCGTCCACGGCGCTGTTCGTCTGGGTGTCCAGCGGCCGCATCGTGCCGATCCTCACCGACCTCACGGAATTCGTCTGCGCCTCGCGCGTCGCCCCGGCGGTCTGGACCGCGCTGATCTTCCGCAAGGCGCAGGTCTTCCGCGTCACCAGCAAGGGCGTCATGACCGACCGCATCCAGGTCAACTGGCCGGTCTTCATCGAGGCCGGCATCGTCTTCCTGCTCACCGGCTTCGCCATCCTCGCCTTTCGTGGCAGCCTGATTGACGGCCGCCTGCCCGATGGCGGCGATCCCAAGCTCTATACCTTCTGGAGCTGCTGGAACCTGCTGATCCTGGCGCTGGTCATGCTGCTGGCGATCGAGCGGCCGCGCATGCGGCGCGAAGAGCGTTTCAATGTCGACGAGCAGGTGCATCTGCTCTGGCAGGGCCGCCGGCATCCGGTCTGGCTGCGCGACATGTCGGTCTCTGGAGCTCGGCTGGAAGTGCCGCCGGCGCTAGCGCCGCAGCTGCGCGATGCAGACATTATCGTGGATATTCCCGGGATCGGCCCGGCGACCTCGCATGTCACCTCGGCCGGCAGCAGCCTGGTGCATCTGCGCTTCGGCGCCGGTGCGCCGCGCGAGGCGATCATCACCAAGCTCTATACCGGCGACTACCAGAGCGTGACGCACAAGGCGGAAGTCGGCGCCGCCTTCGGCGACGTCTTCAAACGCGCCTTCGGCTTCAAGTAATGCCTTACTTCTTCGGCGTTACCAGCGCGGACGACGTGAAAATACCGAGATCGTAGCCGGTCTTCGGGATCTTCTCGCAGTCGTCGTATCGCTTCGCTTCGTCGCCCGTGCACAGGAAGACGGTCGCCTTGTCGTTGCGGCGCAGGCGGTTTGAATCGAAAAAATAGATGAAGCCGCTGGGCTGCGCGATCGCGGTCCATCGATTGACCAGCTCGACATCCGCCTTGCCGTCGCTGTGATCAACGATGTATTTGCGCAGCATTTCCAGGGCCGCCGCATTGTTGCGTCCGCCCGTCTCGTAATTGCCGTGGAAACCCACATGGGTCTTGCCCACCGGCTGGTCGTCGGCGAACTGGCGCTGCACGCCACCCAGGAACATGCGCGAGCAGGACGAGCGGCAATAACCCGAGACCGCCGTGTTCAGGCCCCGCGACCGGATCATGGTGCCGATGTCGTAGCCGGTGCGGCTGTCGCCGCCGGGAGAGTCGCGCAGGATCACCGTCTTCACGGCGGCATTCTGGTTGATCAGCGACAGAAACTTGTTGTAGTCGCCGCGCGCAACTTCGCCCGACAGGATAACCTGGTCATCCACAATCTCCATGCTCATGGCCATGGCATTGCCGGCCACCAGCAGACACAGCAGCGCCGCGGCCGCCCCACGCAAACCTAACATCGTATCCCCCCGTAATCCCCTCGTCCGCAGTTTAGCCCAGCGTGAAGGCCTCATGCACGGCCGATTGCACCGAGCCGCCGGTCACCGCACCACCGCCGGCGACATAGATGGCGTCGTTCAGTACCGTCGCGCCCACCGCATGACGCGGCGTCGTCATCGGCGCATGGCTCTGCCAGGTGTTGGTGGCGGGATCGTAGCTTTCCATCTGGCCGAAGACCTGCGCCTGGGTGATCTGGCCGCCACGGATCACGCCGGCCTCGCCGCCCATGGCGAACAGGCGGTCGCGGTAGATCACCAGCCCATGGCCCGACCGTGCCACCGGCAGCGGCGCGCGCAGCTCCCAGGTATCCTGCTGCGGCAGATACACGTGATGCAGGTCAGTGTTGTATTCAAACGTGTTGAAGCGGCCGCCGATGATGTGGATGTTGCCGTTGAAGGCGACGGCGCCGACATGATCGCGCGCACCGGGCAGCGCCTTGCGCGGCGCATCCCATTTATCGGCCTGCGGATCGTAGACCTCGTGCCAGCCCACGCTGGCGCGTTCGCGCGCCGGTTCGGATGCGCCGCCGATCAGATGGATGCGGCCATGCAGCACCACGGCCGCCGCCGCCCCTCGCGGACGCGGCATCGGCGCGATCTCGCGCCAGCGGTTCTCGGTGATCTCGTAAGTATAGGCATAGCTGTCTGACAGCCTGTTCTGCTCGGTGAAACCACCGAAGGCATAGACCTTGCCAGCATCGGCGCAGACCGCGACATGGTTGGCGCCGCGTGGCAGCGGTGCGCCATCGAACCAGCGGTCCTGCGCCGGATCGTAGATATGGTTGTAGGTGCGGTTGACCTTGCCCTCGCCATAGCCGCCGACGATGTACATGCGGTTGTCCCAGGCCGTCGCCCAGGCCATTTCGCTGCGCGGGATCGGCAGAGCCGCCCGTGCGAACCAGCGACCAGGCGCGCCCTTGGGCGCGGGCGAGGCCGTTACGCGCTGCGCTTCCTGGTCGCCGGTCATGTGATGCGGCGCGCCACCCTGGCCCAGATTGGCATAAGGATTGGCCGATGGCGACGCGGCGGGCAGATGCTGGTGATGCTGGGCGAAGGCGGTGCCGCCGAGGGCGACAGCAGCAGCCGAGCCGAGGAAAACGCGACGATCCATGGATAGCCTCCCGTTTTTGTCGACGGAGAGGATAGCCGGTCAGTCGCCGTCGATGAAGGCCGTCACGGCTTCTGTTGCCACGCCGGCCTGTTCGGCCAGACGGTGGGTCAGTTGGATCGCAGCGGGACGCAGCTTGCCCGGCGGGCGGTCGAGCCAGTAGGACACCGAGTTGCGGGCGACGCGGTCGTCCACCCGCACGACACGGCCGGCATCGAGGTCACGCTGCGCCAGCGGCGGCCGGGCCAGCGCGATGCCGAGGCCATAGGCGGCGGCATCCAGCACAAGGCCGTAATCCTCGAAGCGGCGGTCATGCGCCGCCGGACGGTAGTCGAGCCCCTGTTCGGCGAACCAGGCGCGCCAGCCGGTGGCGCTGGAATCATGGATCAGCGGATAGTTCAACAGCCGCGCCGGATCACCTTTCCCTATCTTGCATGCCAGTTCCGGCGAAGCGATCGGGTAGCACCATTCATCGAACAGCTGCAGCGAAAGACGGCCCGGCACTTCGCCACGGCCGCAGCGCAGCGCCAGATCGATGCCCTCCTCCTCCATGTCGACCTGGCGATGGTCGACACTGAACAGGATGCGCAGCGGAGAGTCGCCGCCATTTTCCAGTTGCGCGAGACGCGGCATCAGCCAGCGGCTGCTCACCGAGGGCAGCGCGCTCAGACGCACCACGGCCGAGCCGCGCGGCTCGGTCCAGCGATCCGAATAGGCGCCGATCAGCGCGAAGGCCTCGCGGGTGGAGACATAGAGCCGGTCGCCATCGGGCGTCAGCTTCACGCCGCGCGCCTCGCGCATGAACAGCTTCAGGCCCAGCCAGCGCTCCAGCTTGGCGATCTGCCGGCTGATCGCGCCATGGGTCAGGTTCAGCGTCTCGGCGGCAGCGGAAAAGCTGCCCAGCCGCGCCGCGGCCTCAAAGGCGCGGAGCGTATCGAGCGGCGGGAGCTGGGCCGGCAAGCTGTGATCCATAGTCACAGCAGACCCTTCATCTGTTCGATTGTCAATCAGCTTAGACCGCGCAATATCGGAAGTCATTGATTGCCCAAGGAGTTACCCGATGACCGCCGCCTGCCCCGCCGTTGCCGCCCCCAGCCGCCCCGACACCCTCACCCTGGCCGTCGTGGTCATCACCATCCTGGGCTGGGCCTCGGCCTTCCCGGCCATCCGGCTCGGCCTGACCGGCTTCGGCCCCCTGGAACTGGGCGCGATCCGCTTCGGCCTGGCCGCCGTGCCGGCCGCGATCTTCCTGGCCGTCACTCGACCGGCCCTGCCGCCATTGCACGATGCCTGGCGCTTCGTCTTCGGCGGCGTGGTCTTCGTCGCGCTCTACACCGTGCTGCTCAACCTGGGGCAGCGCACGGTGCCGGCGGCGGCAGCCAGCTTCATCATCAACATCAACCCGATCCTGACCGCCCTGCTGGCCATGGCCTTCCTGGGCGAACGTTTCGGCCTCTATGCCTGGCTCGGCACGGTGCTGTCCTTCATCGGCGTCGGCTTCATCGCCGCCGGCAAGGTGGAGGGGTTCGAGCTCGACACCGGCATCTTCCTGGTGCTGGGCGCCACCATCTGCACGTCCATCAACAACATCGTGCAGAAGCCGTTATTTGCCCGTGGCCACAAGCCGCTGACTGTCGCCGCCTGGAATATCGTGGTCGGCGCGCTGCTGTTGGCACCGTTCCTGCCGAGCGGCATCGAACAGGCGCAGACGGCAAGCAGTGAAGCGATCTTCGCCGCGATCTACCTGGCCGTGGTGCCCAGCTTCATCGTCTACGGCACCTGGGCGGTCGCGCTCTCGCGCATGCCGGCCTCGCGCGCCACCAACTATCTCTACTGCGTGCCGCCGGTGGCGACCCTGATGGGCTGGCTGTGGATCAACGAGGTGCCGACCTCGCTCGGCCTGATCGGCGGCGCGCTGGCGCTGCTCGGCGTGGTGATCGTGAATGTGAAGCGCTAGGCACAAAAAAGCCGGGCCTCTTGCGAGGCCCAGCTTGGTCGTCTTTGCAGATCACCGATCCGAGTGATGCGCCTTGGCCTTCACAGCGGCCTCGCGGATCTGGCTCAAAGTCATGCGCGGGGTGAGCGCTTCCGGATCCAGCTTGATCTCGATGATCGCCGGCTTGCCGCTGGCCTTGGCGCGCTCGAAGGCCGAGGCGAATTCCTCGGTCTTCAGCACCGTCTCGCCATGGCCGCCGAAGGCGCGCGCATAGGCGGCAAAATCGGGATTCCGCAGTTCCGTACCGCTGACGCGGGCCGGATATTCACGCTCCTGATGCATGCGGATGGTGCCGTACATGCCGTTGTTCACAACGACGACGATGATGTTGGCGCCATACTGCAGCGCGGTGGCGAATTCCTGGCCATGCATCAGGAAGCAGCCGTCGCCGGCGAAGGCCACGACGGTGCGCTCCGGATGCACCAGCTTGGCCGCCACCGAGGCCGGCAGGCCGTAACCCATCGAGCCCGAAGTCGGCGCCAGCTGGTTGGTATGCTTGCGATAGCGATGGAAGCGATGCAGCCAGGTCGCGTAGTTGCCGGCGCCGTTGCACAGCACCAGATCGCTGCCCTGCGTCTTGGTCAGCCACTTCACGATGTCCATCATCTGCACATCGCCGGGTGACGGCGGCACGGTCTGCCAGGCCTCGTAATCGGCGCGCAGCGTCTTGGTACTCTCGGCCCAGGCACGACCATCGACCGGGCCGATCTTCTGCAGCGCAGCAGCGAAGCCGGCCGCTGTGGCATTGATCGGCAGGTCGGCGGTGTAGACGTGGTTCAGCTCTTCTGCACCGGCATGCACATGCACCAGCGTCTGCGTCGGCGACGGGATGTCGATCATGGTGTAGCCGCCGGTGGCCATCTCGCCCAGCTTGGCGCCCATCACCAGCAGCAGGTCGGCTTCCTTGATGCGCGCCTGCAGCTTCGGATTGATGCCGATGCCGACATCGCCCACGTAATTCGGCCAGTCATTGTCGATGTAGTCCTGGCGGCGGAAGGAGGCACCGACCGGAATGCCCGAGGCGCCGGCCCAGGCCTGCACCTGCTCGCGCACCGTCTCGCTCCAGCCCGAACCGCCGACGATCATGAATGGCTTCTTCGCCGCCTTCAGCATGTCCTTCAGCCGAGCCATCTGCGCATCGGAGGGATGCGTCTCGACCGGCTGCACCGGCTTGGCGTCCGGCGTCTCGACCACATCGGTCAGCATGTCTTCCGGCAGCGCCAGCACGACCGGGCCGCGACGGCCCGACATCGCCACGCTGAAGGCGCGGTTGATGAATTCCGGGATGCGCGCCGCATCGTCGATCTGCGCCACCCACTTGGCCATCTGGCCGAACATGCGGCGGTAGTCGACCTCCTGGAAGGCCTCGCGCTCCATCATGTCACGACCTACCTGGCCGATGAGAAGGATCATCGGCGTGGAATCCTGATACGCGACATGCACGCCGGCCGAGGCGTTGGTCGCACCCGGGCCACGCGTCACCATGCAGATGCCCGGCCTGCCCGTGGTCTTGCCATAGGCATCGGCCATCATCGCCGCGCCGCCTTCCTGGCGGCAGATCACGAAACGCATGTGGTTGGTATGGTCGTGCAGGCCGTCGAGAACATTGAGGAAGCTCTCGCCCGGAACGCCGAAGATCGTATCGACGCCCTGGATGCGGAGCTGCTCGACCAGGATATGACCGCCACTGCGTTTCATGACACTGTACTCTCTTGTGATGTTTAGCGCTTGATCGGGGCGAAAGCCGCCGGGGTCATCAGCTGGTTCTGCTGATTGATCAAATAACCCGCCTCGCCGCTGGCTTTGATGAAGGCCTGCCAGTCGGGATCGGCCTGCATGCCTGCCCGCTTCGTCTCGCGGTCGCCCGCATTCTCATAGGCCCAGATATGGATGTAGGTGTTGATCGGGCCGGTCTCGGTGACCATGAAGGCGACCGGCTGGCCGAGATGCTTGGTCTGCGGCTTGAAGCCCAGCTTCTCGTACAGTTCGAGTTGCAGCTTGATGGTGCCGGGACGGCAGGTATAGGTGCGGACGTCGAGCAGCATTGTGCGATTTCCTCTGCGTAAGGCAGAGGGACACTAGGCAAGCCCGCCGGCCCTCGCAAGGCGTACCGGCCTTGTTGCGCCGCACTTGTCACCTTGAAAGACATGCGCCGGACAGAGGCTATACGCCCGGCGCATGATGTCATGTCGGAAATGCAGCAATCAGGCCGGCAGAACCGCTGTCGCCTCGATCTCGAACAGCATGCCGTCGAGCGCCAGCCGCGGCACCGGGATCAGTGTGCAGGTCGGCTTCGGGCCGTGACCATAAGCGCGTGCCAGTTCCTCGCCGAAGATGTGCAGACGCAGTTCGTTGTGATCCACGATCAGCGCGGTGTGTTTCACCACATGCTCTGTATCAGCGCCGGCTGCGGCCAGTGCCGTCTTGAGATTGGCCAGCGCCTGACGCACCTGACTACGGAAATCAGGCACCAGTTTTCCATCCGCGGTTTCGCCACCCTGGCCGGCAACAAGGATGAGCCGGGTTCCGGGCGCCACGACACCGAGATGCGAAAAACCATGGTTGGAGGGATCGAACAGGCCGGGCGGATTGACGAGGGCGAAAGTGGTGGTCCGGGTCATGAGGCGGTCCTTTTCTGGGATTTTACGGACGGTCTTCGGCGACGTCCTGCAGCCAAGACGGCCGGGGCCGGTTTCCTGTGACAGGCGTAAGCATTTCAGGGGCAATTCCACCCGGCCGCTGCCTTGCCGGGCCTGCGGAATCCCGGCATAAGCAGGACAGTGATAAACGGGAGAGAAACGATGCAGATTGCCGCGCGGATGTCGCGCCTGGGGTCGGAAAGCGCCTTCGAGGTGCTGGCCCGGGCAAAGGCTCTGGAGGCCCAGGGCAAGAGCGTCATCAATCTCGGCATCGGCCAGCCGGATTTCCCCACCCCGCCGCATGTGGTCGAGGCCGCCGTCAAGGCGCTGCGCGATGGCCATCATGGCTACACGCCGGCCAACGGCATCCTGCCGTTGCGCGAAGCGGTCTGCGCCGAGATCGCGGCGCGCTACAAGGTGAACGTCTCGCCCGACCGCATCGTGATCGTGCCCGGCGGCAAGGTGACGATGGCCACCGCCATCGAGATGTTCGGCGAACCTGGCGCCGAGATCATGTATCCCGATCCCGGCTTCCCGATCTATGAGAGTCTGGTCAATTACACCGGCGCGAAACTCGCCGGCTATCCGCTGCTGGAGAAGGACGGCTTCGCCTTCCGCGCCGACGACCTGCTGGCGCGCATCACGCCCAATACCCGGCTGCTGATCGTCAATTCGCCGGCCAACCCCACCGGAGGCGTGGCGCCGGCTTCAGAAGTGAAGAAGCTGGTCGAAGGCCTGCAGCGTTTCCCGCATGTCACCATCATGGCCGACGAGATTTACTCGCGCCTGGTACTGGACGGCGACGGCACGTATGCCAGCTTCATTCCGTACCTGCATCAGCTTGAAGATCGCCTGATCATCCTGGAAGGCTGGTCGAAGACCTATGCCATGACCGGCTGGCGTCTGGGCTGGGGCCTGTGGCCGGCGCGTCTGGCCGAACTCGCCACCAAGCTTGCCATCAACACCCATTCCTGCGTGAACGCGCCGACCCAGTTCGCCGGCATGGCCGCACTGCAGGGACCGCAGGATGCTGTGGGAGAGATGCGCCAGGCCTTCCGTCGCCGTCGCGACCTCTGCGTCGCCGGCCTGAACAAGATTCCGGGCATCAGCTGCATCAAGCCCGAGGGCGCCTTCTACGCCTTCCCCAACATCACCAAGACCGGCCTGAACAGCCGCCAGATGCAGGACGGCCTACTGGAGCGGGCCGGGGTCGCCACCATCGCCGGGACCAGCTTCGGCAGCCATGGCGAAGGGTATATCCGGCTTTCTTTCGCTGCCTCGGATGAGGCCATTGCCGAAGCGTTGGACCGCATCGCCGGCTTCCTGAGTCAGCAAGGGCCGAAACATTAGGCGCTTTTCAGCCTGTTTTTTGACCAAACGGTATAAAATATATGCAAATACGCCAATCGACTTACCCACAGCCCCCACCATAGCGGGGAATCTAGCGGGTTAAACTGCGGTTAATGCTGGCACAAAGCGTGCATTGCAAACCGTGTCATTTCAAATCCGGCCAAAGTGTTGTCGCACCCATGAAAAAAATCGAAGCCATCATCAAGCCGTTCAAGCTCGACGAAGTGAAGGAAGCCCTCCACGAAATCGGCCTCCAGGGCCTGACCGTCACCGAAGCCAAGGGCTTCGGCCGCCAGAAGGGTCATACCGAGCTGTATCGCGGCGCCGAATATGTCGTCGACTTCCTGCCGAAGGTGAAGATCGAGGTCGTGCTCGACGAGAGCATGGTCGAGAAGGCCGTCGAGGCGATCACCCAGGCGGCCCGTACCGGCCGCATCGGCGACGGCAAGATTTTCATCTCGACTGTCGAAGAGGTCATCCGTATCCGCACCGGTGAAAAGGGCGCGGAAGCGGTCTGACGGCGGAGCAGGAACTCTCCGCCTCAACCACCCCATCTCATCGAGTATCGCCTAGTACAGGCAGCCCTCCGTGAGTCGTTTCCAACCAGGGAAGAACAAGCAGGAAAACAGCCATGGCTGATGCAAAATCCATTGTGAAGCAATTGAAGGAAAAGGAAGCCAAGTACGTTGACTTCCGGTTCACGGATCCTCGTGGCAAGTGGCAGCATGTCGCCTTCGACATCACCATGGTCGACGAGCCGACCCTCAAGGAAGGCATCATGTTCGACGGTTCGTCGATCGCCGGCTGGAAGGCGATCAACGAGTCCGACATGCTGCTGAAGCCGGACCTCGACAGCCTGACCTGGGACCCCTTCTCGGCCCAGACCACGGCCGTGCTGTTCTGCGACGTGCTGGAACCGCATGAAGGCACCCCGTACAACCGTTGCCCGCGCTCGATCGCCAAGGCCGCCGAAGCCTACATCAAGACCGCCAAGGTCGGCGATGTCGCCTATTTCGGCCCGGAAGCCGAGTTCTTCGTCTTTGACGACGTGCGCTTCAAGACCTCGATGAACGAGACCTTCGTGTATCTCGACGACATCGAAGGCGACTACAATTCGGGTAAGGTCTACGAAGGCGGCAACATGGGCCACCGCGCCCCGATCAAGGGCGGCTATTTCCCGGTTGCCCCGCTGGATCAGGGCGGCGACCTGCGCTCGGAAATGCTGACCACGATCGCCGGCATGGGCGTCACCGTCGAGAAGCATCACCACGAAGTCGCGAACAGCCAGCATGAGCTGGGCATCAAGTTCGCTACCCTGCTGAAGTCCGCCGACAGCATGCAGATCTACAAGTACTGCGTGCACAACGTGGCCCATGCCTGGGGCAAGTCGGCCACCTTCATGCCGAAGCCGATCAAGGGCGACAACGGTTCGGGCATGCACGTCCACCAGTCGATCTGGAAGGGCGGCAAGCCGCTGTTCGCCGGCAACAAGTATGCCGGCCTCAGCGAGATGGCGCTGTTCTACATCGGCGGCATCATCAAGCATGCCAAGGCGCTGAACGCCTTCACCAACCCGCTGACCAACAGCTACAAGCGCCTGATCCCCGGCTTCGAAGCCCCGGTGCTGCTCGCCTACTCGGCGCGTAACCGTTCGGCTTCCTGCCGCATCCCGTTCGGCGCCGGCGAGAAGGCCAAGCGCGTCGAGGTCCGCTTCCCCGATCCGGGCGCGAACCCCTACCTGGCTTACTCGGCCATGCTGATGGCCGGTCTCGATGGCATCAAGAACAAGATCCATCCCGGCCCGGCCATGGACAAGAACCTGTATGACCTGCCGGCTGAAGAGCTGAAGAAGGTTCCGCAGGTTTGCGGCAGCCTGCGCGAGGCCCTCGAGGCTCTCGACAAGGACCGCGCCTTCCTGAAGGCCGGTGGCGTGTTCAACGACGACTTCATCGACAGCTACATCGATCTGAAGTTCGAGGAGGTCTACGCCTTCGAGCACACCCCGCATCCGATCGAGTTCTCGCTGTACTACTCGGTCTAAGACCGAAGAGAACTTCCCTGGGCAAGCGGCTTTCAGCAGCCGGGCGTCCAACGAGCCCCGCCGGTACCTGCCGGCGGGGCTTTGTTTTTGCCGGATACGGATAGCGGCCGGCCAGTCCTGCTTCGTTTTTTAACTTTCGTCTTTCCCCCGGCCCGCCTAGACTCTGTCCGTCACGACTGTGACGGGGAAGATTCGCGATGCGGGCAGGTTTCGCCATCCTGGCTCTGACGCTGTTCATGCTGACCGGCTGCGGCCGCGATTTCGGCACCAGCAACATGGCGCGCTATTACGATGCCGGCCTGCGCGCCGAGCAGGCCCGCGACTACCAGACCGCCGAGGAACAGTATGAGCGCGCCCTGGTCTGGGCTGGCACCGAGAAGGTGCCGCCGTCGCTGCTGTCGCTCAACCTCTACAATCTCGGCCGGATGAAAGGCCATGGCTGCAAGTTCGCCGAGGCGCGCGAGCTGCTGCTCACCTCGCTAGCCATGGAGGAACAGGTGTCCGGCCCCGACAGCACGCAGGTCACCCGCCGGCTGTTCGAACTGGCGCGACTCTATTACGACCGCCGGCAATATGCCGATTCACTGCCCTATTACGACGAAGGCATCGCCATGATCCGCAAACTGAAGCTGGAAGGTGACGATCCGCTGAATTTCAGCGACGCGCTGCGCGAATACGCCGCGGCGCTGCGTGCGACCGGTAACAGCCGCGCCGCGGCCGGGGCCATCGCCGAGGCCGATGCACTGCGGGCGCGCTATCCCGACGAGACCCGCCATTACATCATCGCGCGCTATACCGCGGCCTGCCGCGGCACGGCCGGCGGCCCGCATAACCGCGCCTGATAGCCCCTCCCCCGATTGTCTGCGTGACGGACGTCACCGCGCGGCACCTTGCCGCCGGCTAGCGTGATCCCGATGTATCGTCCAGCAATCGCCCTTCTCCTTCTGCTCAGCCTTGCCAACTGCGCGCCCCGCACAGAGGTGCAGATGCCCGACAAGCCCTATCATCACCTGGCCGATGGCCGTTTCCGCAACCCGCAGGAGTCCGTGCCGGTTGAGCCGCCGGGCTTCGGCACGATGCTGCCCTTCTGGTGGGGCATGGTGCTGGCCGGCTTCCAAACCCAGCAGGTTCCCGAGGGTCATGTACTGCCATCCGACGAGGTGCAGGCCGGCCTGGCGCGGCACCACAATGCCGACAGCCTGACCTGGCTTGGCCACGCCGCTTTCCTGCTACGCATCGGCGGCGCCACGGTGCTGACCGATCCCTATCTCTCCGACCATGCCGGGCCGTTCAACCGCTTCGGGCCGAAACGCTACGTGCCGCCCGCACTGACCCCGGCCACGCTGCCACCGATCGACATCCTGACGGTGAGCCACAATCACTACGACCATCTCGATCTCGCCGCGCTCGATGCCATGCCGAACAAGTCGCGGATCAGCGTGATCGTGCCGCTGGGCCTCGGCGTCTATTTCACCGATCTCGGCTATACCGATGTCACCGAGCTCGACTGGTACCAGAGCATCGAGAAGAAGGGCGTCACGGTGACGGCGACGCCGGCGATCCATTTCTCGCGCCGCGGCCTGTTCGACGGCAACCGCACGCTCTGGGCCGGCTTCGCCTACAAGGCTGGCGGCAAGAACCTGTTCTTCTCCGGCGACACCACCATCGGGCCGGTCTTTCGCGAGATCGGCGAAAAGCTCGGCCCCTTCGATCTCGGCCTGATCGGCATTGGTGCCTATGAGCCGCAGAGCATCATGCGCGGCAGCCATACCACGCCCGAACAGGCGGCCGAGATCGGCCGCACGGTGCGGGCGAAGCGGATGATCGGTATGCACTGGGGTACGGTGCGCTTAAGCGAAGAACCGCAATTCGAGGCGGCCGAGCGCCTGCTGAAGGAAGCTACCATCGTCGGCTACGGCCCCGATGAGGCCGGCGTGATGAAGATCGGCGAGACACGCGCTTTCTGAGGGTTGTTCTCAGAAGGAACTTTGCCGATTTGCAGCCATTCCTATGGGTATTGAAAGCCCCCTAGGAGTTGTCATGTCCAGCGAAGAGCTTCACGTTCCCCGCGACCGCCTCAGCAAGGAGGCGCTGCACCTGCATTACGCCATCACCTCGCTGATGGAAGAGATGGAAGCCGTCGACTGGTATCGCCAGCGCGCCGACGACTGCGACGACCAGGCGCTGAAGGCCATCCTGCTGCACAACATGCGCGAGGAAATGGAGCATGCCGCCATGGTGATCGAATGGCTGCGGCGCGCCAACAAGGATTTCGAGAAGCAGCTGCGCGACTATCTCTTCACCGACAAGGACATCGTCGCGTCAGAGAAGAAGGCGACGGGCAAGGACTAGCCCGCCGCCACCACCTCCAGTTCGACCAGCCACTCGGGCACCAGCGTCTGCACCACGATGGCGGTCGTCGGCACCACCCGGCCCTTCAGGGCGGCGACGCGGGCATTCTGATTCGCCTCGGCATAGCCGGCGTCACGCAGATAGCTGGTGATGCGCACGATATTGTCGACGCTCATGTCGGCGCTGGCCAGGATCGCGCGCAGGTTCGACCAGATCAGCACCAGCTGCTCATCCAGTGTTTTTCCGGCAACGCCCTGCTCGTCCAGCCCCATCGTGCCCGAGATATAGAGCAGCCGGTTCGGGTTGCGCACTTCCATGGCATGAATGTAGTCCGGCGTCGCGGCATAGACGCCCTTGGTCGGATTACGTGCAATGGTTTCCATAGTCTTCCTTTCTCAGAGGCGCGCGACAGCGCGGGCATCCACGTCGGCCATGGCGGCGGCATAGCCGCCCAGCCGGCCAAGCAGGGCGGCCACCGTCTCTGGCGCAGCGGTCTGCGGGCTGCCGCCATAGGGCGGCTGCGGTTCGTATTCGATCTGCAGCTGGATTTCGCGCGCCACGGTCTCGCCGGCCAGCGCGGTCACCAGCGCCAGGCCGAAATCGATCCCGGCGGTGACGCCGCCGCCGGTGACGCGGTTGCGGTCGGTCACCACGCGATCCGAGACCGGCGTCGCGCCGAAGGCCGCCAGCCGCGGCACCGACATCCAGTGCGTGGTGGCGCGATAGCCCCGCAACAATCCTGCCGCCGCCAGCACCAGCGCGCCGGTGCAGACCGCCGTGACATAGCGGCAGCCCGGCGCCTGCGCTTTCAGGAAATCCAGCGTCGCCGGGTCTTCCATGGCCTGCAGATGGCCGGGCCCGCCCGGCACGCAGACGACATCCAGCTGCGGACAGGCGGCATAGGTGGT
>Ga0102594_1001532_pt1 | contig 14157 bp, 15 predicted proteins | sample AraplaCol_mLB_r2_2_FD_76863 | JGI IMG/M metagenome (GOLD analysis project Ga0102594, IMG submission 76863) | Arabidopsis root microbial communities from North Carolina, USA - plate scrape MF_Col_mLB_r2 (SPADES assembly) (version 2) | ecosystem: Host-associated > Plants > Roots > Endosphere...
GACCGCGCCAATATCATCGCGGCGCTGATTGCTGCCGGCGGCAAGGTCTTCGGTCCCGGCGGTGCCGCCGAACTGCTGGATGTGAAGCCAACCACGCTGGCCTCGCGCATCAAAGTGCTGGGAATCCGCAAAAGCCTGATTGCCGAAAAGGCAGGCAGCCAGCCCTGAAAGCGGGCAAAGACCGCCCCGGGACAGCCAAAGGCCGATCACGCCGCCCTTGCTTGTCGGGTGATTCAGGACTTCACTGGCCCCGCCTTCCCCGCGCATCTCTTTGGCGCATCAGCTTGCGAGGCGATCATGGCGACCACCAAACTCGGCAAGGCCGGCCGGCTCGACCTGCCGCGCGACCTGCTCGACAGTCACCAGTGGCGGGCCGGAACGGAATTCACCATCGAGGACCGGCCCGACGGGTTGCTGCTGCGGCCGCTGGCCAAACCGCGCAAATCGCCCCGGCGGGCCTCGGCCGAGCAGGGTTCTGGAGGCGGCTGCGACCGCGGGTTGGCCGATGCGATGCGCGAGCGCTATGCCCGCCTGGGGCATTGAGGCGGCGGCCGTCACAGTTTCCCGGTTTCGCCTGCGCGGACAGAGCCTTGCCGTGACCGAGATCACGGCGAAATCACCCCCGCGAGGCCATGATCCAGCCGTAATTCACCGGCATCTGTAGCCGGATACAAACCCCGTCCCGGAGCGTTTGGCTACCATGCCCTCTGTCCTCACCATCCGTCTTGCTGTTGCCCAGGTCGCCATACTGGCCGCCCTGCTGGCCGCCGCGCCGGCGCTTGCCCAGCAGGGCAAGGATGGCAGCGACAATTTCTCGCTGACGGTGGGCGGCGGTGCGCTGTACCAGCCGAGCTATCTGGGGTCGGACCATTACGAGGTCGATCCGCTGCCGCTGTTCGACCTGCGCTATGCCGACCGCTATTTCCTCTCCACCCGCGACGGGCTCGGCGCCAATCTTGCGCCGCAGGGATCGAACCTGAAGCTCGGCCCGGTGCTGAAATACCGCATGGCCCGCGACCAGGATGACGATGACGCGCTGCGCGGCATGGGCGATGTCGATGCGGCCGGCGAGGCTGGCGGCTTCGTGCATTACGACCTGCGCCCCTTCAAGCTGGGCGCGGAAATCCGCCAGGGCTTTGGCGGCCATGACGGCGTGGTCAGCGATGTCTTCGCCAACTGGTCGAGCAACCTGAGCAACACGCTGATGCTGACCGTGGGCCCGCGCGCCACCATCGCATCAAAAGATTTCACCCAGACCTATTTCGGCGTCGATGCCGGCCAGGCCGCCCGCAGCGGCTATCGCCAGTACAACCCGGACGGCGCCTATTACAGCTACGGCCTCGGCGCCAACCTGACCTACATGCTGACCGACCGCGTCTCGCTCGGGACCTTCGCGGGCGTCGACCGCATCGCCGGCGATGCCGCCGACAGTCCGCTGGTCGACCAGGCCGGCTCGCCGACCCAGGCCCGCGTCGGCATCACGCTCGGCTACAGCTTCGGCCGGTAAGCACCGGCGTAAACAAAAAGCCCTGGCCGGGTGATCCGGCCAGGGCTTTTTTATTGGCTGCTGCCGCGCGGATCAGCGCGCGTCGCCGAGTTCCACATTCACCAGGTTGACCCAGTAGGCCGCGCCGGTGACCAGGATCTGGTCGTTGAAGTCGTAATGCGGCGTATGCACGTAGTGGCAGGAGCCATCCTCGATGCTGCCGCCGTTGCCCACGAGAATATAGGCACCGGGCTTCTTCTCCAGCATGAAGGCGAAATCCTCGGCGCCGGTCAGCGGTTCGACATCGCCATCGGTGCGCGCCTCGCCCACAGTGAGTGCGGCTGCCTGCAGCGCCAGCCGCGTCTGCTCGACCGCATTCACCAGCGGCGGATAGCGGCGCAGGTAATGATATTCGGCCGTGCAGCCATGCGCGGCCGCGATTCCTTTCGCGATCTCGCCCAGACGCTTGTCCAGCAGGTCGCGATCGGCCGGCGTGTAGCTGCGCGCGGTGCCGCGGATCAGCACTTCCGAGGGGATCACGTTGGGCGAACCAAAGGAGCCGGCGGCGATATGCCCGACGCTGACCACGGCGGCATGCTGCGGATTCACGTTGCGACCGATGATGCTCTGGATCGCGGTCACGAAAGCGGCCGACGGCATGGTCGGATCGGTGCCCATATACGGCATGGCGCCATGGCCGCCGGTACCGCGGAACTTCACTGTCCAGGTGTCGCTTGCGGCCATCATCGGTCCCGAGCGGATGCAGAACTTGCCGGTCTCGATGCCGGGCATGTTGTGCATGCCGTAGACGGCGTCGACCGGGAATTTCTCGAACAGGCCGTCCTCGATCATCACGCGCGCGCCGCCCTCGCCTTCCTCGGCGGGCTGGAAGATGAAATGCAGCGTGCCGGCAAAATCGGGATCCTTGGCCAGATACTTGGCGGCGCCGAGCAGCATGGTGGTATGGCCGTCATGGCCACAGGCATGCATTTTGCCGTCATGCACCGACTTGTGGTCGAAGGTATTCTTCTCCTGCAGGTTCAGCGCATCCATGTCGGCGCGCAAGGCAATGCTGCGCTGGCCCGGACGCTTGCCCTTCAGCGTGCCGACCACGCCGGTTTTCCCTAAGCCGCGATGGATCGGGATGCCCCATTCGGTCAGCTTAACGGCCACCACGTCGGCGGTGCGGTTTTCCTCAAACGCCGTTTCGGGATGCTTGTGGATGTCGTGCCTGATCGCGGTCAGTTCGTCGCGATAGGCCTGCATGTCCTTGAGGATGTCTTTGGTCATTTTTACTCCGGGGCTACGCGTTTTTGCGGGATTTCCCCTAGGACACCACCCCCGCCCCGGATTGGCAAGATGTAGGGGTACATTTCCACATCTGGACTTGTGCCAATCAGCGCCTATCATCGCCCGCACCGAGAAGCCCCGCCAAAAACGAGAGCCCGTCATGGCCACCGATACCGCCGCCTCCTCTTCTGTCTCCCGTCCCCCCTTCCATCACCCCTCGCTCAGCCAGTGGCAGAGCATCTCGATCCTCGCCGGCGCGGCCATCATGCTGTCGCTGGCCATGGGCATGCGCCAGAGCCTTGGCCTGTTCATGCAGCCGCTGACCCGCGACATCGGCATTTCGGCCGCCGACTTCGCCTTCGCGCTGGCGATCCAGAATATCGTCTGGGGCATTTCGCAGCCCTTTGCCGGCGCGCTAGTCGACAAATACGGCACGCGCCTGATCACCATCCTCGGCGTGCTGACCTATGCGCTCGCGCTGATCCTGACCGCCTATGCGCATAGCGCCTGGCTGGTGACGCTCGGTTCGGGCATCATGATCGGCATCGCCCTGTCCTGCACCACCTCTGGCATCGCCGCCAAGATCGCCGCCAAGGTCGTGCGGCCCGAACGCCGCAGCCTGGCCTTCGGGCTTGTCTCTGCGGCGGGCTCGATCGGCACCTTCTTCTGTGCGCCGCTGGCCCAGGGCGTGATCCAGGCGAGCGGCTGGCAGATGGCGATGTTCGCTTTCGTGGCGCTGGCCGCCGCGATGCTGCCCGCTGCCTTCATGGGCGGCAAGGCCGACAAGGTGCCGATGGAGAGCCTGCCCGGCGCGGTGGAAACGATGAAGAGCACGCTGGGCGAGGCCGCCAACCATGGCGGCTATATCGTGATGGCGGCGGCCTTCTTCGTCTGCGGTCTTCAGCTGGTGTTCCTGACCACGCATCTGCCGACCTTCCTGGCCGATTGCGGCGCCGATCCGATGCTGAGCGCGCAGGCGCTGGCCGTCATCGGCGCCTTCAACGTCTTCGGCAGCTGGCTGTTCGGCTGGCTCGGCGACCGCTATCACAAGCCGATGCTGCTGGGCCTGATCTACATCGCACGCTCGGTGGCCATCGCCGCCTATTTCATGCTGCCGGTCAGCCAGCTCTCGACGCTGGTCTTCGCCGCCATCATGGGCACGCTGTGGCTCGGCGTCATTCCGCTGGTCAACGGCCTGGTGGCGCAGATCTTCGGCATCCGCTATCTGGCGACGCTAACCGGCATCGCCTTCTTCAGCCATCAAGTCGGCAGCTTCCTCGGCGCCTGGGCCGGCGGTGTGATCTATGACCAGCTCGGCTCGTATACCCTGGCCTGGCAGCTCGCCGCCGGCATTGGTGCTGCCGCCGGCATCATGCAGCTGTTCATGAACACGCGGCCGACCGAGCGCGTGCTGGCGGCGCAGCGCGCGGCCGTCGCTGCGGAATAACAGACTCACGGATACAAACGAAAAACGGCGGCGGGAGCGATCCCGCCGCCGTTTGCATGTCTGGGCGTCGCCTTACTGGGCGAAATACTGCTGCACGGTCTGCTCGGCGACTCTTTGTAAGTGCGCGGCTGTATCAGCATCGAGCCCTGCAGTGTACTTGAGGCCCACCGGCGACTTGCCGAACAGCGTCATGTAGGTGACCGAGGCCGCCAGATACGTGCCGGCAAGACTCGGATGCCGCTTGTCGGCGACATAGAGATTGAGGTCTGGCTTCTGCGCGATCGAGCGCGCAAAGGCCAGGCCGGCCGGAATCACCAGCGCCTTATGCTCGTTGCCGGCCTTGGTATAGGCCTCGGCCAGCTGCTCGGTCATCTCCGGCTTGTCCTGATAGGCCCAGGACATGAAGAAGACCGGCTTGCCGCCGTTCTTGCGCACGGTGTCGCTGTGCTTCTTGGTGTATTCGGCGAACACCTTGCTCAAGGTCGGATGCACCGGGCACTGGCTGCAATCCATCATCACCGCGACCTCGAACAGCTTGTCGGTCGGCGGATTGAACACGACCTCATTGTCGCCCACGAAGGAATAGCGGCCGATACCGTTGGGTGCGAAATAGGCTTCGACGTTGTGCCAGTCGAGGCCGGAGCCGCTGATCGTCACGGAGGATGCGCGCTGCTTCAGATTGGGCAGGCCCTCGCGCAGCATCAGCGCGATATGGCCATGCATGCTGTTGTTGTAATAGAAAAAGCTGTTGCCGATATAGATCACCGAGGCCGGCGGCCCGCCGTTGTCCTTCACGACGGGCTTGATCTGCGCCCAGCCGGCGGCAGAAGCCAGCGAGAGCGCAAGAACGGTGGCGACTCCAAACGTCAGACGACGCAGCGACATGATCATTTCCTCCGGTTGTTATCGTTGTCGGAGGCGACTCTAGGCGTCGTCCTGTCACAGGTCAAACGACCGGCAGCCACGGTGCAACCCGCGGCTGCCGGTTCGTCGTCAGCACTCCCGCAGGCGACGTTCGGCGACCCAGAAGGGCCGCATCGCTTCGAGCTTTGCGGCCAGCGGATCGATACCGGCATCGCGCAGCGTGCGGGCATCGATCCGGCCCAGCGCCCGGCGCGCGCGGATGCGCCGCCGCCAGACCTGCAGGGCCTCGGCCAGCCGCACCAGGCAACCGGCGGAACGGTCGCCGGCACGCCGGCCGATCACGACGCCTACGATCGCAAGCATCAGTGCTTCGCTTCCAGGATCAGGTTGAACGGCGTCTCGGTGGCGCGCCGGAACTGCGACAGGCCGCTGGCCTTCGCCAGCTCCGCCAGCCGGCCCTCTCCGGCCTGGGCACCGAGCACATGGCTGCCGTTCTCCGAAATCGCATGGGCGCAGCACAGCATGGCCGAGCCGGCGTAATACATGCGGCCGATCGGGTTGAGGTTGTCTTCCACCCTGTCGTTGGCGAAGGGCTCGACCAGCATCACCGTGCCATCCGCCGCCAGACTTTTCTTGGCCTGGCGGAGCGCGGCGTCGGGATGACCCATGTCATGCAGCGCATCGAAGAAGCAGACCAGGTCGAGATCCTGCACCGGATAGTCGCCGGCTTTGGCCACCTGGAAGGTGACACGGTCGGCGACACCTTCTTTCTTTGCATTCGCGCGGGCGACCTCGATCGAGCCGGCATGGCTGTCGAAGCCCCAGAATGTCGACTGCGGGAAGGCCTGTGCCATCAGGATGGTGGAATGGCCATGGCCGCAGCCGATATCGGCAACCTTGGCGCCCTTCTGCAACTTCGGCACGACGCCGTCCAGCGCCGGCAGCCAGGCCGGCACCAGGTTGGCGGCATAGCCGTTGCGGAAAAACGCCGCGACGCCGCAGTAAAGCCGTTCGTGGTGATCGCCCCAGGCGACGCCCTTGCCGGTGCGGAAGGCCTCGATGGTCTTGGGTTCGTCATGCCACAGCGCGGCACCGACCTCCCAGGCATTGGGGATGAAGACCGGGCTGCTTTCCTCGGCCAGCAGCATCGCCTGCTCGGCCGAGAGTTCGTAGGTCTGCGTGGCGGCATGGTAGTTCACATAGCCGCCGGCCGCCTGGCAGTTCAGCCATTCGCGCACATAGCGTTCGGCGCAGTTGGCCCGCTTGGCCAGATCGCCGGACGTCATCGGTCCCATGCCGGCCATCGCCTTGTAGAGGCCGAGCTTGTTGCCGATCACGATCATCAGGCCGCCATGGCCGGCCGACATGTCGGTGACGGCCATGCTCACAAGGGCGTGAAGCTTGTTTTCATCGATAGTCATAGAATCGTTCCAATCTCTGCAGTTACCCGGGGGGTCGGGGCGGCGGAGAATGGACGGGAGGGCCGGCGAAGATGAGAGCGAAACTTGTCAATTCCGGTCCTGATATGCCATCTGTGCCGATTATGAGCGCGCCCCACCGCCTGCATGTCAGCCTGATCGCCCTGCCCGAGGCTTCGGTCTCGACGCTGTTCGGCATGCATGACCTGCTGAACGGCTTCGGCGTCATGCGCGGCGCCATCGACGTGCCGGAGACCCCGCCCTTCAAGGTCGAGATCGTCGGCGAGGCCGCGGGCCAGATGTTGCTGGCCGGCAACACGCCGGTGCAGGTGCAGCGTCGCATGGACGAGGTCGCCGCCACCGACATCATCATCGTGCCGGCCCTTGTGACCGAGCAGTGGATCACCGGCCGCTACCCGGCGCTGGTCGACTGGGTGGCGCGCATGCATGACCAGGGCGCCATGCTCTGCTCGGCCTGTTCCGGCGTCTTCCTGCTGGCCGAGACGGGCCTGCTGGACGGCCAGAAGAGCACGATCCACTGGGTCTATGCCGACCAGTTCCGCAAGCTGTATCCGCGCGTGCCGCTCAGCCCGGAAAAGCCGCTGCTGATCGCCGGCGACCGGTCGCAGTTCGCCTCCTGCGGCGCCTCAATGTCCTGGCACGATCTCGCACTGTATCTGGTGGCGCGCCATGTCACCCCGGCGGCGGCGCAGGCGGTGGCGAAATTCTTCGCCCTGCAATGGCACCAGGAAGGCCTGGGCCATTACATCATCTTCGAGGGCCGGCGCGATCATGGCGATGCCGCCATCCTGGCCGCGCAAAACTGGGTTGCGACGCATTACCAGGTCGGCGATCCCGTCGAGGAGATGATGAAACAGTCCGGCATGGCCGAGCGCACCTTCAAGCGCCGCTTCACCAAGGCGACCGGCCATGCGCCGCTGGCTTACGTGCAGCAGGTGCGGGTCGAGGAAGCCAAGCGCCGGCTGGAGCGCGGCGGTGAAGCGGTGGACGAGATCGGCTGGCAGGTCGGCTATGAAGACCCGGCCTTTTTCCGCCGGCTGTTCAAGCGCGTGACCGGGCTGTCGCCCGGAAGCTATCGCCGGCAGTTCCAGATCCCCGATTACGCCCAGCCCTAGGCGCACTGAACAGGGCGGCAATTCGCGCCGAGAGTTTCATGCTCGGCTGTTCGACCGCATGGTGGAACAGCCAGGCCATGGCGATGGCAAGCGTGGCCACGATCACAGACGCAGTGGTCGCCGCCGTGACCGGACCGAGCAGCGGCTGCAGCGGCAGATAGGCCAGGCCGCCGAACGACCAGATCAGCGGTGCATGCAGCAGGTAGAGACCGAAGGAGACGCGGCCGAGGAAACCCGACACCATATTGCTGAGGAACTGCTGCAGCACCGGCGCCAGCATCACGCCGGCCACGACGAGGCCTGCGCGGATCTGGCTGGTGCCGAGGATCGCCTGCCTGGCCGGATCGGGCGGCGAGGCCGCCGGATCGTAGACGCTGAGACCGAACAGCGGGAACAGGCACAGCCCGCAGATCACCAGCGTGACACCGACCGGGCCGCGCCAGGCGCCGGGTTCAATCTCGCGGCGCGCATCCAGCCAGACGAGATCGTGCAGCACCAGGCCGAGCGCGAACAGCGAGCAGTAGTTGGCGATCCAGCCGCCCGGCAGGCCCTGCGGCACCAGCGCCAGCGCGATGCCGGTGACGAGGCCCAGCCCGAGCCGCAGCCAGCCCGCCGGCAGATACAGCGCCAGCAGGAAGATCAGCAGCGAACCTGGAAACTCGATGCGGATGGTCCACAGCACCGGATCATGCACCGGCGTCTCGGGTCCGACGAAGGCCGTGACAAATGCCTCGCGCAGCACATCCAGCACGCCGGGATCGTAAGCCGGCGGAAAGAACTTGCGCATCCAGCTTGATTCCGCCGCCCAGCCGATGGCGATGCTGCGGTCGACCTGCAGGCTGAGCAACGCCAGCACCACCAGGCCGGCGGCGAAGATCGGCAGGCCGAGGCGCAGCCAGCGCTTGAGCGCCAGCGCCACCAGGCCGATCCGCGTGCCTTTCTCCCCGGCGGCGGTGACGGCGGCGGTCAGCACGATGCCGGAGAGGATGAAGAAGATCGAGACGGCCAGCGGACCATCGGTCAGGAAGCTGAGCGGCGCGGCGGCCGGCGAGGTCTTGATGCCGGCCTCATGGCCATCGGGCGCAAACGCCAGCAGCAGGTGATGGAACAGCACAAACAGCGCAGCCCAGCCGCGCAACCCGTCGAGATACAGAATCCGGCGCATGCGTCGTCCCGCCTTGGCAACAGATCACGGATGAAACGGCGCTGCGGCGGGTTGCTCACAGTCGCGCGAGGCTATGTCTCAGCCTGGTCACAGCATGCTAGTCTGCGCCGCGAATCAGGGAGAAACGCGCCATGTCCGCCAAGCATCTGTTCCCCACCGCCGTCGCCGGCAGCCTGCCCAAGCCCGCTTGGCTGGCCGAGACGCACAAGCTCTGGCCGCAGTGGAAGGCCGAGGGCAAGGACCTTGACGATGCCAAGCGCGACGCGACCTTGCTGTGGATCAAGGCGCAGGAGGATGCCGGCCTGACCATCGTGGGCGACGGCGAGATGTCGCGGCAGCATTTCGTGCATGGCTTCGTCGAATGCGTCGACGGCATCGACCGCCAGAACAAGGTGGAGATGGGCATCCGCGACAACCGCTACAAGGCGATGGTGCCGCGCGTGGTCGGCAAGCTGACCCTGAAAGGCCGCGCGCATCCTTGGGAAGGCGCCTTCAGCCGCGCCCATACGCGCCGCCAGCTGAAATTCACCCTGCCCGGCCCGATGACCATCATCGACACCATCGCGGACGAGTATTACGGCGACCGCGTGAAGATGGCGATGGCCTTCGCCGAGCTGCTGAACCAGGAAGCCAAGGCGCTGGAAGCCGAAGGCGTCGACATCATCCAGTTCGACGAGCCGGCCTTCAACGCTTACACCAAGCAGGCCGGCGAATGGGGCATCGAGGCACTGCATCGCGCCATCGACGGGCTGAAATGCAAGACCGCCGTGCATATCTGCTACGGCTACGGCATCAAGGCCAATATCGACTGGAAGCAGTCGCTGGGTGAGGAATGGCGCCAGTACGAGGATTTCTTCCCGGCGCTGGCCAAGAGCCGGATCGACCAGGTGTCGCTCGAATGCTTCCATTCCCGCGTGCCGCCGCATCTGATGGCGCTGCTGGAGGGCAAGGAGGTCATGGTCGGCGTGATCGACGTGGCGTCCGACGCCATCGAGACGCCACAGGAGATCGCCGACACCATCAAGCTGGCGATGCAGTATGTGCCCAAGGACAAGATCATCCCCTGCACCAATTGCGGCCTCGCCCCGCTCGATTCCGCGGTCGCGCATGCCAAGCTGAAGGCGCTGGGCGACGGCGCGGCGCTGGCGCGCGAACAGCTCGCCTGATGTAACGCATTCCGGAATAGTTGCCGGGAACAGCAATCCGGGCACGGTCGTTGTCATGGCATGGATACCGCAACCATCCTTGGTTACGCCGCCGCCATCGCCTCGACGGTGAGTTTCGCGCCGCAGGCCTGGAAGGTGATCCGCTCGCGCCGCACGCAGGACATTTCTGCGGCCATGTATACATGCACCGTCACCGGCTTCGCGCTGTGGCTCGCCTACGGCATCGTGCTGCGGCAATGGCCGATCATCCTGTGCAACGGCATCTGCCTGCTGCTCTCGGCCTTTATCCTGTGGATGAAACTCTCGCCCCAAAGGGTGAAGGATGCAGTGGCCGACAAGGTCGACCCCTCCGTCAAATAAAGCGGAAAGATTCTCACGGAATCTTGCATGTCAGATTCATGCCGCACGATAGCGAGACGCTTCCGCTCGTTCGGATCATTCTTACCTGCATCGGAATTTCCCGGATTACCGGAATGGTGCGCGGTGGTTCATGCTGATGCACGGCATCATTCGCGCGAGTGTTCACACGCAGTGTATGCAATTCCAAGGGCGTCGCTGTTGGTCGAATAAAAAACTCCTTCACTGCGGCACCGTGATCAGGCAAATCTACATGCCGTTCAATGTGGGGAAGCCGCCCGGCTGTTTTCTGACTGCATCCATGCTGCGCACCAGCACTTCGCCACCATCTGCGGGCAGGCAGACGGGCGCGAGGGGATCAGCGGAAGACCGATCCGATATTCAGCTCCGGGCGGCCCTGTATTTAAAGACGATAAAAAGGCGCATTCCATTTCATCCATGTCACCCGGCTTTTCCTTTCAACACTGGCTCGACACCTGGGCACTGACGCCCGATGGCGATGCCATCGCCACGCATAGCAGCTGGCTGCTGCCGGTGCTGACGGCGGACAACACGCCGGCGGTCCTGAAATGCCCGCAGGAAAAATACGAACGCCTCGGCGGCCTGCTGATGCGCTGGTGGCATGGCGAGGGCGCGGCCCGCGTGCTGGCCTATGACAAGGTCGCGACCGATGGCTCCAGCGGCGGCACGCTGCTGCTCGAGCGCCTGAACCCGACGCCGCTGCTGCTGCATATGGCGCATGGCACGCCAGCCGAGGATGAAGAGGCGGTCCGCCTTCTCTGTGAAGGCGCAGCCGCCCTGCATGCACCGCGCAACACGCCGCTGCCCAAGGGGCTGGTGCGGCTGGAACAGTGGTTCGAGGGCCTGTGGCCCGAGGCGGAGAGGCATGGCGGCGTGCTGGGCAAGGCCGCCGATGCAGCGCGTCACCTGCTGGCCACGCAGACCGATTTCGTCACCCTGCATGGCGACCTGCATCATTCCAACCTGCTGCTGAGCGCGCGCGGCTGGCTCGCCATCGATCCCAAGCCTCTGATCGGCGAGCGCGGCTTTGATTTCGGCAACATCCTGTGCAATCCGGATGTGGCGCTGAATGACGATCCGGCCGGCCGGATGGCACGGCAGTTCAACATCGTCGCGGCCCATGTACCGGTGCCGCGCGAACGCCTGCGCCTGTGGATTCTGGCCTATGCCGGTCTGTCGGCCGCCTGGTCGACGGCGGAAGACGACGGGGAAACCGCCCGACATCCACTGCTGATGGCCGAAATCCTGGCGCAGATGTCCGTCTAGGCCTTAGCCGGCGTCAGCCGGCATCCGCCTGTTCCTCGCGCAACCGGTAGCGATGCGCCACGCGGCCGATATGGCGCAGCTCGGCATGCACATAGGGCCAGAGCACGACCAGGAAGCCGACGGTGACAACGTCCAGCAGCAGGATCGCCATGTCCTGCGGCGTCATCGGTTCCGACACCTGCACCAGCGCCTGGAACAGCGCCATGCCGCTGCTGCCGGCGACGAAGATCAGCACGCCCACCAGATGCAGCCGATAGGTGGCCAGCAGCAGGATCACCAGCGCCATGGCCAGCTGAAGCCCCGCCGCAACCACATCATGCTCCAGCCGGATGCTGCTGAGCAGCGTGGCGATGCAGGCGCCGAGATACAGCACCACGGCGACGATGTTGATGCCGAGCCAGAAGACCGACAGCCGCCGGCCCAGCACCGTGGCCAGCACACCGGCCATCAGGCTGGTCAGCACCACGCCCCAGCTGATCCAGTGCCACGGCCCCATCATGGCGCCTAGAACCGGTAACTGAGGAACAGGCCGGTCATCAGCTGGTCGGCCGAGCCGCGATCCTCCACCAGCGGGCTGTCGGCGGCGTCGCCGAGCAGGCGCTTGTAGCCGACGCGGCCGGTCAGGCCCCAGTGTTCGGTCAGGCTGTAATCCAGATCCAGCGTCAGGCCGATATCCTTGAAGCCGCCTTCGGGCTGGTAGCGCCGCATGCCGCTGCGGGCGGACTGCGCCGCAGTCACGCCGAAATAGGTCTCGGTGTAATTGTCGTCGGCCCAGGTGGAATACACTTCGCTGCGCAGCCGCAGCTTCGGCCCGAAGCTGTAGCGGTGACCGCCGCTCAGCTTCACCGTCATGCCGTCATGCGCGTCGCTGACATCCTTGAACACGGTCAGGCCGGTCGACCACTGGCCGATGCTGTAGGTGATAAAGCCGCCCAGCTCGACGGCGGCATCGATATCGCCCATGCCGCGCAGGTCGTCGCTGTCATCCTCGTCGCGGCCGAACTGGTAGCGCACCAGCGGACCGACCTGCAGCTTGTCGCTGTCGCGCGGGCCCTGCCAGGTGAAGGCATTGGCGCCCAGCGTAGTGCCGCGCAGGAAGACCAGGTCGCGGTAGTTCACCATCAGCAGCGGCGCGGGCGAGACTTCATACTCGTCGCTGCCTTCGTATTCGGGCTGGAACATCGCGCCGGCGCCAAGCCGGATGTCCCAGTCCTTTTTCGGCGGCTGCTGCTGGGCCGGCTGCTGTTGGGCAATGGCCGCGAACGGCAGGGCAAGGAGGGCGGCGGTGGTAGCCAGGAAGGCGGTGGTTTTCATGGAAAGCAGGCTCTTTTTTTGACGAATCCGGGGGGGATGGAATGCCGGGGCACCCTAGCCGGCCGGACGCCTGCACCGGTGTCAGCCCCGTATCGGTATGTTTCAGAATGTTGCAGGGCCGGTGCCGGGCCGCCGCCGGCTGCTATACTGGCCCCCTGCCGGAGACCCGCGTGACCACTAGCCCGACCACCCACGTTCTGATTGTCGACGACGACCATCGCATTCGCGCCATGCTGGCGCGTTTCCTGACCGATCACGGGCTGAAGGTCAGCCAGGCCAGCGACGGCCGCGAGATGTTTGCGATCTGCGAGGCCGCCCGCATCGACGTGATCGTGCTGGATATCATGATGCCGGGCGAGGACGGCCTGTCGCTCTGCCGCCGCATGCGCGCCCAGAGCCCGGTGCCGATCATCCTGTTGACCGCCATGACCGGCGATACCGACCGCATCATCGGCCTGGAGATCGGTGCCGACGACTATGTCGTGAAGCCCTTCAATCCGCGCGAACTGCTGGCGCGCATCCGCGCCGTCACCCGGCGCTTAAGCGCTGCCAGCATCAATGCCGAACGGCCGATGACGAGCGCCTATGAATTCGGCGGCTGGCAGCTCAATGCCAGCCGGCGCACCCTGACCTCGCCGGCCGCCGTGCTGACCGATCTGACCAGCGGCGAATTCGACCTGCTGCTGGCCTTCCTGGAGCATCCGCAGCGCGTCCTGACCCGCGACCAGCTGCTCGACCTGGCGCATGGCCGCATGAGCCAGGCCTATGACCGCAGCATCGACGTGCAGATCAGCCGCCTGCGCCGCAAGATCGAAGCCGATCCGCAGGATCCGGCCTTCATCAAGACCATCCGCAACGAGGGCTATTTCTTCACCGCCACGGTGACGCTCGTCCGGGATGTGGCGGCGTGAGGACTGGCGCGTGAGGCTTCCGTTCTGGTCGCGCCTGCGGCTCGCACCCCGCATCGTGCTGGTCATCATTGTCGGCATGCTGGCGGTGAAGGCGGTGGACAAGCTGATGCCGTTGGTGATCCGCCCGCCCGAGATCATGTTCTTCGACCGCACATGGCTGCTCGCCACCCTGCAGGAAGTGCGCGATGCCAGCCGCGCGGCCCCGGCGGCGGAGCGGCAGGCGGTGCTGCGCGACCTGCCGGCGCGGCGCTGGCTGGACTTCACGCTGCTGCCGGCCAAGCCGAAATTCCATCACGCCTCGCCGCGGATCGGCGCC
>Ga0102594_1001534_pt1 | contig 14130 bp, 11 predicted proteins | sample AraplaCol_mLB_r2_2_FD_76863 | JGI IMG/M metagenome (GOLD analysis project Ga0102594, IMG submission 76863) | Arabidopsis root microbial communities from North Carolina, USA - plate scrape MF_Col_mLB_r2 (SPADES assembly) (version 2) | ecosystem: Host-associated > Plants > Roots > Endosphere...
GGAATAGCCGAATGCCGTGGACGTCCTGCCCAAGGCTTGTGCGAACACGCCGAAGGCCGTGGAACTGCTGCCCCAGGCGTTGGCGTTGTTCCCGAAGGCCGTTGAAGGCGCGGTCGAACTCGCGTCGCCGCGGGCCATCGCGTTCGTTCCGAAGGCCACGTCGTTGCCAAAGGCGGCATTGGCGCCGGCGCCGATGGCGGTCGCGCCGCCGCCATTCGCCTTTGCGCCGACACCGATCGCCAAGTTGTTCGTCTTGTTGGTCGCAATCGCATTCGTGCCGATGGCGATGCCCGAATCCGCGCCGCTTCCGACACTGGCACCGCTTCCCAGGGCGATGGTGGCGAGCGACTGCGCATTGGCATTGAGGCCGATGGCGATACCCGAATCGGCCGCGCTGCCGACGACGGCCTGGCCACCGATCGCGACCGAGTTGGCGCCCAGGGCACGGGCCGCCGCGGTGCCGCTGGCACCGATGGCCGTCGCGCCGGTGCCGCTCGCGGTCGCGCCGGCGCCCACCGCCGTCGCATAGTTGGCGGTTGCGTTGGCGCCCACGCCGATGGCCGACGCATTGGTGCCGGTGGCGCCACCTTCGTTTCCGCCGATGGCCAGGGCGTTGGTGCCGCTCGCGTTGGCCTGGCCGCCGATCGCCACCGCGTCCTGCGCCGTGGCCTTGGCACCGGTGCCGAAAGCCAGCGAATCGCCGCTCGTGGTGTTGGACGAGGCGATGGAGTTCGCACCGATCGCGATGGCGGTGCCCGCGCTGACCGCCGCCGCGTTCGCGCCCGCGCCGATGGCGATGTTGTTGTTGCTCGCAGCGAGGGCGTTCTGGCCCATCGCGATGCTGGCGATGCCGAAGGCATTGGCCTGGAGGCCGTAGGCCGAGGCGTACTGCCCGGCGGTCGACCCCATGCCGAACATGCTTGAGCCCTTGCCGCGCGCCGTCGTGAACGACCCGAACAGCGTCGCGCCCAGCATGTTGGCGGCGTTGGCAGAGCAACCGCCGATCACCGTCGAGTACGAGCCCGATCCTTCGACCGGATCGGCCGTCGCCGGGTAGGCCTTGCCATCAGGACCGGTGTTGGCGCCGGTGCTGCAGGCGCCGTTCGGCGGTCCGACGATGAAGGCGTTCGCGCTCTCCATCAAGCCGATGGACGCCAGTGCGACGCTCAGCACGGCACCAGAGACGACCGCCGCCGAACTACTCTTCTTGCCACGGGCGGAAGTGATTTCTGAAGCGGCCACCCAGGCGCCAAGGGCTTCATTCCAGATGCTTCTGTAGGACTTGTTCATTTGCTGTTCGGCGGCTCGCGGGGGTGAGCGAGCGCGGTTCGTATTGACTGAAATGCGATGCTCACCGTGTCTGGCTTCATCGCTAGAGCGCCAGTCTTGGCATCGCTCATTTGCACGAATGCTGGAATGTACGGAGTTGCTTCTCTCTTTGGCGCACCGCAACAATATTCAAAATTACCTTTGATGATTTAATTCACAAAATATCTAAAAGCGTGTGTTCTTGAATTTTTAAAAGAGGCCATCAATGCTGCGCAACAGGCATTCAATCGGAACCATCAAGGCACCAAATGCAATCAACTGTTGTCAATTTTTATCTTCAAGACAATTTATGGAAGCTTTCTGGTAGATCGCACACAACTTTGGAACCACGTCAAAATTGCGCGAGCCTATATGGAGCGGCGAAATTAATCACGCCCCAGCGATGCCGGCTTTATGCTCCTTTCACTCCGCTCACCTCCACCGGCAATTAACATTTGCGAAACAATTCAATGCCTGACACGTCCATGCTCCGTATTGGAATTACGCTCGGACTCCATCACGAGGCCGAAACGCTTTGGAACAATGGCATCAAGCAAAACGCCATATTTCTGGCAGAAGCACTGAAGCACTGCCCGTTGGTGGCTTCGGTGGTACTTGTCAACACCACGGCCGTCCCGATCACGCCGACCCTGCCCTGGGACCAGGCGCGCTGGCCCACCGTGACCTTCGACACAGCCAAGGACAACGTCGACGTGCTGATTGAACTAGGGGGTCAGATCGACGCGGCGCAGACCGACTACCTGAAGCGGCGCGGCGCGCGGCTGGTGTCGTACTGCTGCGGCTTCGAGTACGTGCACGCCATGGAGTCGATGCTGTTCGGCAAGCCGCTGTGGGGCCAGAACCTTTTCGTGAACCAGCGCTACGACGACATCTGGATGGTTCCGCAGGTGGTCAACATCAGCCAGCCGTACTTCGAAGTGCTGCGCCGGGCCGATGCGCGCCCCGTGCCTTTCGTCTGGAGCCCGGTGTTCCTGGACGAGCGCACGCGCGGCTTGCCTGCTGCCGGCGTCTATCAGCCGAAGGTTGGTCCGAGGCGGCTCAGCGTGATGGAGCCGAACATCAACGTGGTGAAGTTCTGCCTCTATCCTGTGCTGATCGCCGAGCTGGCCTACCGCTCACGGCCCGAAGCCATCGCGTTGCTGCAGGTCAACAATGCCGAGCGGCTGGCGAAGGAGAGCATGGAGTTCATCACGTTGATGAACCAGCTCGACCTGATCCGCCAGCACAAGGCGGTCTTCCTGGGCCGGCACGAAACGCCGGTTTTCCTCGCGCAGAACACCGACATCGTGATCTCGCACCAGTGGGAGAACCCGCTCAACTACTTCTACCTGGAAACTTGCTGGCAGGGCTATCCGCTGGTGCACAACGCTCACCTGTGCGCAGACCTCGGCTACTACTACCAGGGCAACGACGTGGCCGGGGCCAGCACCCGCGTGATCGAAGCCATCGACACCCACGACGCGCAGGCCACCGCGTACCGCGAACGCCAGCGCAGCCTGATCGACCGCTACCTCCCCGGCCACGCCGCGGCCACGGAGGTCTACGACAACCTGCTGCTGGGGCTGATGCGGCGCCCCGCCCGATAGGCTCGACGGTCACAGACAGCGACAACGACAAGCAAACGGAACCTGACATGCTCGACCCATCCGAACTCCGGCAGATCTTTCCCGTGATCGTCACACCGAGCCACGACGGCAAGGTCTTCCTGAACTACCTCACCTCGATGCTGAACTTCACCGTCCAGGCCGAGCGCGCCGGCATGCGGCTGCAGGTACTCACGCACCAGGGCGAGAGCCTGGTGACGCGCGCACGGAACAACTGCGTGGCCCAGTTCCTCGCCAATCCGCAGTGGACGCACCTGTTCTGGATTGACGCCGACATCGGCTTCTCTGCCCAGGCGGCCTTCCGGCTGTTGCTGTCGGATTACGACGTGGCGGCAGGCGTGTACCCACTCAAGCGCGAGAACTGGCCCGACGGCGGCGTGGCCGAAGGCACGACGCAGCAGCAGTTCGAGTCCACCTTCACCCGCTACACCGTGAACGCCAAGGCGTCCGAGGCCACTTCGCGGGTCGAGCTCGAGGTGCGGTCCGACGGCTTCATGAAGATGAACGAAGCGCCGACCGGCTTCATGGCGATCAAGCGCGCCGTGTTCGAACGGCTCATGGCAAGCTACCCCGATCTCAGGTACATGCCCGACAGCATCGGCGAGGCCGACCTCGGCCTGCACTACCGCTTCTTCGACGTCATGATCGATCCGCAGACGCGCCGCTACCTCTCCGAGGACTACGGCTTCTGCCGACTCTGGTCGGGGCTGGGCGAGTCGATCTACGTCGATGCCAATTCGAACCTGACGCACCAGGGCGCCAAGCTCTACCGAGGCGACTTCGCGACCTCGCTGCAGACGTCCCTGCCGCATGCAGTCGGCGGTCCGGCCGGCGCGGCGATGGTTCTGGCAGGCCGGGAGCACTTGCAGCCCAACCAGCCGCCGCTCTGAGCGCGGCGCGCACTCCGCTGCTCCGCCCAAGAAAAAACCCCGCCGAGCGGGGCTTTTTCATTGGAGCAGCGAAAGCGATCAGGCGCCGACCGTATCCGCCACGCCCTTGTAATCCTCGATCTTGTCGAAGTTCAGGTACTGATAGATCTGCGAGCTGGACGCCTCGAGCACACCGGTGGAGGCCATGTACTCTTCCTTGGTCGGGATGCGGCCGAGGCGCGAGCAGATCGCGGCCAGCTCGGCCGAGCCGAGGTACACGTTGGTGTTCTTGCCCAGGCGGTTCGGGAAGTTCCGCGTGCTGGTCGACATCACCGTGGCGCCTTCGCGCACCTGGGCCTGGTTGCCCATGCACAGCGAGCAGCCCGGCATTTCGGTGCGGGCACCCGCATTGCCGAACACGCCGTAATGGCCTTCCTCGGTGAGTTGCTGCGCGTCCATCTTGGTCGGCGGTGCGATCCACAGCTTGACCGGGATGTCGCGCTTGCCTTCGAGCAGCTTCGACGCGGCGCGGAAGTGGCCGATATTGGTCATGCACGAACCGATGAACACTTCGTCGATGGCGGCACCGGCCACGTCGCTCAGCGTCTTCACGTCGTCGGGGTCATTCGGGCAGGCCACGATGGGTTCGTGGATCTCGGCCAGGTCGATCTCGATGACGGCCGCGTATTCGGCGTCGTCGTCGCCCTTGAGCAGTTGCTGGTCGGCCAGCCAAGCTTCTTGCGCCGCGATGCGGCGTTGCAGCGTGCGAGCGTCGGCGTAGCCTTCGGCAATCATCCACTTCATCAGCGTGATGTTGCTGTTGATGTACTCGGCGATCGGCTCCTTGTTCAGGTGCACGGTGCAGCCGGCCGCAGAGCGCTCGGCCGAGGCGTCGCTCAACTCGAAAGCCTGTTCCACCTTCAGGTCGGGCAGGCCTTCGATCTCGAGGATGCGGCCCGAGAAGATGTTCTTCTTGCCTTGCTTGGCCACGGTCAGCAGGCCGGCCTTGATGGCGTACAGCGGAATGGCGTTGACCAGGTCGCGCAGCGTGACGCCGGGCTGCATCTTGCCCTTGAAGCGCACGAGCACCGATTCGGGCATGTCCAGCGGCATCACGCCGGTGGCGGCCGCGAAGGCCACGAGACCGGAGCCCGCCGGGAAGCTGATGCCGATGGGGAAACGGGTGTGGCTGTCGCCGCCCGTGCCCACGGTGTCGGGCGTCAGCAGGCGGTTGAGCCAGCTGTGGATCACGCCGTCACCCGGACGCAGCGAGACGCCGCCGCGGTTGGCCATGAACTCGGGGAGTTCGTGGTGCATCTTGACGTCGACCTTCTTGGGGTACGCCGCCGTGTGGCAGAACGACTGCATGACGAGGTCGGCCGAGAAACCAAGGCAGGCCAGGTCCTTCAGTTCGTCGCGGGTCATCGGGCCGGTGGTGTCCTGCGAGCCGACCGAGGTCATCTTGGGTTCGCAGTACGTGCCGGGGCGAACGCCCTGGCCTTCCGGTAGGCCGCAGGCGCGGCCGACCATCTTCTGTGCCAGCGAGAAACCCTTCTTGGTGTCGACCGGGCTTTGCGGCAGGCGGAAAAGCGTCGACACGGGCAGGCCCAGCGCTTCGCGCGCCTTGGCCGTGAGGCCGCGGCCGATGATCAGCGGAATGCGGCCGCCGGCGCGCACTTCGTCGAACAGCACTTCGCTCTTGACCTGGAACTCGGCAATGACCTTGCCATCCTTCAGTGCCTTGCCTTCATAGGGACGCAGCTCGACCACGTCGCCCATTTCCATCTGCGTGACATCGAGTTCGATGGGCAACGCGCCCGAGTCTTCCATCGTGTTGTAGAAGATGGGAGCGATCTTGCCGCCGAGGCACACGCCGCCGAAGCGCTTGTTCGGCACGAAGGGAATGTCTTCGCCGGTGAACCACAGGACCGAGTTGGTGGCGCTCTTGCGCGACGAGCCCGTGCCGACCACGTCGCCCGCGTAGGCCACGAGGTGGCCGCGCGCGCGCAGGTCTTCGATGAACTTCACCGGGCCGCGCTTGCCGTCTTCTTCCGGCACGATGCCGGGACGTGCGTTCTTGTGCATCGCCAGGGCGTGCATCGGGATGTCGGGACGGGTCGTCGCGTCGGGTGCGGGCGACAGGTCGTCGGTGTTGATTTCGCCAGCCACCTTGAAGATGCTGACGGTGATGCTCTGCGGCACTTCGGGACGGCTGGTGAACCACTCGGCATCGGCCCAGCTCTGCAGAACGCCCTTGGCATTGGCGTTGCCCTTGTCGGCCTTTTCCTTGACGTCGTGGAACTGGTCGAACATCAACAGGGTTTTCTTGAGGCCCTGCGCCGCCACGGCGCCGACTTCTGCGTCGTCGAGCAGGTCGATCATGGGGCTGATGTTGTAGCCGCCGAGCATGGTGCCGAGCAGTTCGGTGGCACGGGCACGCGAAATGAACTCGCTCTTCTCGGTGCCGTGGGCCACGGCCGCGAGGTAGCTCGCCTTGACCTTGGCGGCGTCGTCGACGCCGGCAGGAACGCGATGGGTCAGCAGATCGAGCAGGAAGGCGCCGTCCTTGGCATCCGCGCTCTTCAAGAGCTCGATCGCTTCAGAGGTCTGCTTCGCGCTCAATGGCAGCGGCGGGATACCGAGCGCGGCGCGTTCGGCAACATGGTCAACGTAGGCTTGCAACATCTTTTTTTCTCCGGAAACTGGGCTCGCGGGCGTACGGCGCGGTCAAGCAAGAGCCGCGCCGCACCCGCGCTCGATACGCTTACTTCTTTTCGCCGTCGGCACCCTCGAACAGGGCCTTGGGCGGGTTCTTCTTCATTTCTGCGGCAAACGCGATCTGCGCGTCGGTCTGGCATTCGTCTGCAATGCGCAGGCCGGCCTTCTGGTTCATCAGCATCGATTTGTTGCCGAGCTGGAGCCACATGGCGCCGGCACGCGGGTCTTCGAGGCGGATCGCACCGGTACGGCTTTCGACCGGGTGCATGCGGTACTTCTGGCCCTTGGTGCTGACGGTGAAGAAGCCGGGCTTCTTCTCGTCGGGCGTGACGGTCACGTCGGCGCCGAGTTCGCACTGGGCCTTGCCGATGGAAACGCGCTGTGCCACGGCCAGGTCGGCGTCGGTCAGCGTCACGTCGGTGTCGGTGTTGATGGGCGTGACCTCCTCGACGGCCTTCGCGGCCTTGCGCGTGACCTGGCGCTTGGGCGGAGCCTTCTTGGCCTCGGCCTTTGCTGCAGCGGGCTTGGCCGCCGGCTTGGCGGGTGCCGCGGCGGTTTGCGCCACTGCGGCGAACGGCAGTGCCAGGGCAACGGCAGCGATCAGGGCAATTTTCTTCATGTGTGGGTTTCCTTGAGACTGGATTCGGGTGGTTTCAGGAGGCCGCGAATGCAAACCAGGCTTTCGCCTCGGGGGGCAACGTGCGCCCTGTTGCGTGGGCGCGCGTCAGAACCTGCCAGAAATGGCGGTAGCTCGCGCGGTCGTGCAATGTGCCATCAATTTGTGTCGGAGCCCAATCCGCGGCTGCCGCCTTTACAAGGATTTTTGTGGCAATTTGAATCTGGGCCTCGTCGGGCGCGAAGGCTTCGAGGATGGGGCGGATCTGGTTCGGGTGGATGCTCCACATGCGCGTGTAGCCGAACTCGGAGGCCGCCTTGCGGGCGGCCATGCGCATCGCATCGGTGTCATTGAACTCGGTGACCACGCAATGCGACGGCACCTTGCCGTAGGCATGCGCGGCCGAGGCGATGGCCAGCTTGGCGCGCACCACCAGCGGGTGGCTGAACTGCCCTTCCGCACCCATGCCGTCGGCCGGAATGGCGCCGGCGTGGGCCGAGACGAAGTCCATGAGGCCGAAACTCAGCGACTGCACGCGCGGATGCGCGGCGATGTCGAAGGCGTTGTGGACAGCCAGCGGCGATTCGATGAGCACATGCAGCGGCAGCACAGCGGCGTCGGCCGCATCGAGAGCAGCCACGGCCTGCTGGACGTCGGCCACCGACTCGACCTTGGGCACCATCAAATGGCTGAGGCGTGCGGCGGCACGGCCGGCGATGGTGATCACGTCGCCCGCGAAGGCCGGATGGTCGACCGGGTGCACGCGCACGCCCACACGCATGCCGGGCCGGGCAGCCAACGCCAGCTCGGTGACGAGCGCCGCGTGCTCGGCTTCGCCGCCCACGGGGGCGCCGTCTTCGCAGTCGAGGGTGACGTCGAACACGCAGGCGCCGAACTCCTCGGCCATCTCGGCCTGGAGCGCGAGGCTCTTCTTCATGCGCGCCTCGACGCCGCTGTAGTGATCGCACACCGGCAGCGTCACGCCGCCGGCCTGCGCGCCGAGCAGCACTTCACCCGGATGAACAGCTCGGGTCATGCCTTCTTCTGCGCCACGATGAACATGCGCGGGAACGCGAGCAGCCGCTTGCCATCGGTGCGCGCCGGATAGGCCTCGTTCACACGGCGTTCGTATTCGGCGAGGTAGCTCGCCTGCAGGTCGGGCGACAGCCGGTCGACAAAAGGCTTCAGGCCCGTGCCGCGCACCCATTCGACGATGGACGCAGCGTCGGCCATGCGGTGCTGGTAGATCGTGTGCCAGACATCGACGTTGGCCGCATGCGGTGCCAAGAGGTCGTAATAGCCGCCGAGCGGCAACAGCTTGGTGCGCAGCCGGTCGGCATCGCCGATGGGCTCGGCCCAGGGCGCTTCGGCGGCGAGCGCGCGCATCAGGCGGTGCGTGGGCTCCTGGCGGTTGTCCGGCATCTGGATGGCAAGCACGCCACCCGGGGCCAGCGCGTCGAACAGGCGGGGGATCAGCGTCTCGTGATCAGGCACCCATTGCAGGGACGCATTGGCGTAGATGAGGTCGGGCGCTTGGTCTTGCGGCGCCCAGGTCGCGATGTCGCTCAACTCGAAGCGCGCGCCGGGCAGGCGCTCGCGCGCGCTGACCAGCATGGCTTCGGAGTTGTCGGTCCCGAGGGCCTGCGCCTTCTGGAACCGGTTGACCAGCAGCTCGGTGGAGTTGCCCGGCCCACAACCGAGGTCGACCACGCGGTCGGCTTCGGCCAATGGCACCCGCGCCAGGAGTTCCTGCGCGGGTCGTGTGCGCTCGTCCTCGTAGCGACGATAGAGCGCGGGGTTCCAGTCGAGCATGCTGCGGGCCAGCCTTACAGCAGGTGAGCGACGCCGGCGCGTTCGCCTTCGAGCTCTTCGAGCGTCTTGTTGATGCGCTCCTGGCTGAATGCGTCGATCTCGAGGCCTTCGACCAGCTTGTATTCACCGTTTTCGCAGGTGACCGGGAAGCCGAACATCACGTCCTTCGGAATGCCGTACTGGCCGTCCGACGGGATGCCCATGGTGACCCACTTGCCGTTGGTGCCCAGGGCCCAGTCGCGCATGTGGTCGATGGCGGCGTTGGCGGCCGAGGCAGCCGACGACAGGCCGCGTGCTTCGATGATGGCCGCGCCGCGCTTGCCGACGGTGGGCAGGAACGTGTTGGCGTTCCATTCCTGGTCGTTGATCATCTTGGCGACGCTTTCGCCATTGATGGTGGCGAAACGGTAGTCGGCGTACATCGTGGGCGAGTGGTTGCCCCACACGGTGAGCTTCTCGATGTCGGCCACGGCCTTGCCGGTCTTGGCGGCGATCTGGCTGGCGGCGCGGTTGTGGTCCAGGCGCAGCATGGCGGTGAAGTTCTTGCGCGGCAGGTCGGGCGCGCTCTTCATGGCGATGTAGGCGTTGGTGTTGGCGGGGTTGCCGACCACCAGCACCTTGACGTTGCGGCTGGCGACGGCGTTGAGGGCCTTGCCTTGCGCCGTGAAGATGGCGCCGTTCACGGCCAGCAGTTCGGCACGTTCCATGCCCGGACCGCGGGGCCGCGAGCCGACCAGCAGTGCGTAGTCGGCGTCCTTGAAGGCGGTCATCGGGTCGCCGTGGGCTTCCATGCCGGCCAGCAGCGGGAACGCGCAGTCGTCGAGTTCCATCATCACGCCCTTGAGCGCCTTCTGGGCCTTCTCGTCGGGGATTTCGAGCAACTGGAGGATGACCGGCTGGTCTTTGCCGAGCATTTCACCGGATGCGATACGGAACAACAGGGCGTAACCGATTTGACCGGCGGCACCGGTAACGGCAACGCGGACGGGCTTTTTGCTCATGGGAAGACTCCAGAAGGTGATGAAACGGTGCGGCGCTCTCGTGGGGCGCCAGGGGTTTCGCGGGGCAGATGCCGCCCCGCTGCGAGACCGCGGCATTTTAAGCCGATTCGACGAGGCCCGTCTTATGTCTTATATAAGATATCCTCTCGGGGTCCGCCACGGCGCACCCCACCGCTGCCATGAACACGCCCCACAACCTCGACGAGCCCCCGACGCCGTCCTTCAGTCCGCTCTACCAGCAGATCAAGACCCTGATCCTGCAGAGCCTGCAGGCCGGCGAATGGAAGCCTGGCGAGCCCATCCCCAGCGAGATGGACCTGGCCGTGCGCTACCGCGTGAGCCAGGGTACGGTGCGCAAGGCCATCGACGAGCTCTCGGCCGAGAACCTCGTGGTGCGGCGCCAGGGCAAGGGCACGTTCGTTGCCACGCACGCAGAACAGCACGTGCAGTACCGCTTCCTGAAGCTCGTGCCCGACGCCGGCGACCTGAGCACCGAAGGGCCCGCGGTGCGGACCATCGTCGACTGCAAGCGCCTGCGCGCCTCGGCCGACGTGGCGCGCGCGCTCGGCCTGCGCACCGGCGACGCGGTGCTTCAGGTGCGGCGCGTGCTCGCCTATGCCGGCGTGCCGACGATCCTCGAAGACCTCTGGCTTCCGGGCACACCATTCAAAGGCCTCACCGCGGAGCGGCTGCGTGCCTGGCCCGGCCCGATGTACGCCCTGTTCGAAACCGAATTCGGCGTCCGCATGGTGCGCGCAGAGGAAAAGATCCGCGCCGTGCTGCCCGACGCCGAACAGGCGCTGCTGCTCGACGTGCCGAGCCAGATGCCCCTGCTGAGTGTGGAACGCGTCGCGCACACCTACCATGACACGCCGATGGAGTTGCGACGCGGCCTGTATCGCACCGACACGCACCACTACAGGAACCAGCTGGGCTGATCGCGATGCATCCGAAAAACAAATTGCAGTGCCCCGATGTGCACGTCTGCCGCGCGCTTCGCGCTACGAAGTCAATAGCATCCGACTGCAAAGGTGCGTCGACTTATCCGCATCCGCTGCGCGATGGTGCATTGCAATAGAATTTTGCGTTGTTTGCACTTCCGCATAAGAAACAAAAGCGTTCGCTCTCAGAACAAGCCAACAAGTCACAAAGCCACGAAAGCAATCCCCCAATGACAGAGCTTGCAACTCCTCCCCGGCCACGTCGCGAATTCCGCAACATCAATGCCTTCACCGACCTCACGACCTACCGGCTTCCACCTGCAGGCCTGGTGTCGATCCTGCATCGCGTCAGCGGCGTGCTGATGTTCCTGCTGCTGCCGTTCATCATCTGGATGTTCGACACGTCGCTGTCGTCCGACTATTCGTTCGCTAGATTCAAGGGCGCATTCAACGTCGGTATCGGCTTCGTTCCGGGCTGGTTCTTCAAGCTGGTCGCGCTCGCGCTCATCTGGGCTTACCTGCACCACTTCATCGCCGGCCTGCGCCATCTGTGGATGGACGTGAGCCACGCCGCCGTCACCAAGGAGTTCGGTCACAGCTCCGCCGTGGTGACGCTGGTCCTGAGCATCGCGCTCACCCTGGTGCTCGGCGCCAAGTTGTTCGGCTTGTACTGAGAAGGAGCCAACCCATGTCTGTGAACTACGGCTCCAAGCGCATCGTCGTCGGCGCTCACTACGGTCTTCGCGACTGGCTCAGCCAGCGCATCACCGGCGGCCTGATGGCCCTCTTCACGATCGTCCTGCTCGCGCAGCTGATCTTCACCCGCGGCCCCATCGGCTACGACCTGTGGGCCGGCATCTTCGCGGCGCAGTGGATGAAGGTGCTGACGTTCTCCGTGATCGTCGCCCTGCTCTATCACGTGTGGGTCGGCATGCGCGACGTCTGGATGGACTACGTCCAGCCCGTCGCCATCCGTCTCGTGCTGCAAATTTTCACCATCGTCTGGCTTGTCGGTTGTGCGGGTTGGGCCATTCAAGTGCTTTGGAAGATCTGACCTGAAGTCCCCACCATGACCTACACAAAAGAAAAAATCACCAAGCGCAAGTTCGACGTCGTGATCGTCGGTGCCGGCGGCTCCGGCATGCGCGCCTCGCTGCAACTCGCCCGTGCCGGCCTCAACGTGGCCGTGCTCTCCAAGGTGTTCCCGACCCGCTCGCACACCGTCGCCGCGCAAGGCGGCGTGGGTGCATCGCTCGGCAACATGAGCGAGGACAACTGGCACTACCACTTCTACGACACGATCAAGGGCTCCGACTGGCTCGGTGACCAGGACGCGATCGAGTTCATGTGCCGCGAAGCACCGAAGGTCGTGTACGAGCTCGAGCACTTCGGCATGCCCTTCGACCGCAACCCCGACGGCACCATCTACCAGCGTCCGTTCGGCGGCCACACGGCCAACTACGGCGAGAAGCCCGTGCAGCGCGCCTGCGCCGCGGCCGACCGCACCGGCCACGCGATGCTGCACACGCTCTACCAGAAGAACGTCGAGGCACGCACCCAGTTCTTCGTCGAATGGATGGCGCTCGACCTCATCCGCGACGAGGAAGGCGACGTGGTCGGCGTGACCGCGCTCGAAATGGAAACCGGCGACCTGCACATCCTGCAGGCCAAGACCGTGCTGCTGGCCACCGGCGGCGCGGGCCGAATCTTCCAGGCTTCGACCAACGCCTTCATCAACACCGGCGACGGCCTCGGCATGGCCGCGCGCTCGGGCATCCCGCTGCAGGACATGGAGTTCTGGCAGTTCCACCCGACCGGCGTGGCCGGCGCGGGCGTGCTGCTGACCGAAGGCTGCCGAGGCGAAGGCGCGATCCTGCTGAACAGCAACGGCGAACGCTTCATGGAGCGCTATGCGCCCACGCTGAAGGACCTGGCGCCGCGCGACTTCGTCTCGCGCTCGATGGACCAGGAAATCAAGGAAGGCCGCGGCTGCGGTCCCAACAAGGACTACGTGCTGCTCAAGCTCGATCACCTTGGCGCGGACACCATCCACAAGCGCCTGCCCTCGGTGTACGAGATCGGCGTCAACTTCGCCAACGTCGACATCACGAAGGAACCGATTCCCGTCGTGCCGACCATCCACTACCAGATGGGCGGCATCCCTACCAACATCCACGGCCAGGTCGTGGTGCAGAAGGGCGAGGACAACAGCGCCGTGGTGAACGGCCTCTACGCCGTCGGCGAATGCTCCTGCGTGAGCGTCCACGGCGCCAACCGCCTGGGCACCAACTCGCTGCTCGACCTGCTGGTGTTCGGCCGTGCCGCCGGCAACCACATCGTCGAGTTCGCCGACAAGCTCAAGGAACACAAGCCCCTGCCCAACGACGCGGCCGACCGCACGCTGGAGCGCCTGAACCGCCTCGAAGCCTCCACCGGCGGCGAGTACGCGCAGGACGTGGCCGGCGAGATCCGCGCCGTCATGCAGCAGCATGCCGCCGTGTTCCGCAAGCAGGCCTCGATGGACGAAGGCGTGGTCAAGATCGCCGCCGTGCGCGAGCGCGTCAAGGCCATCGGCCTGAAGGACAAGTCGAAGGTGTTCAACACCGCCCGCATCGAAGCCCTGGAAGTCGACAACCTGATCGAAGTGGCGCAGGCCACCATGGTCTCGGCTGCTGCCCGCAAGGAATGCCGCGGTGCCCACACGGTGGAAGACTACGAACGCCCGGCCGACGATCCGGTCGCACCGCTGGGCCGCGACGACGCCAACTGGATGAAGCACACGCTCTGGTACAGCGCCGACAACCGCCTCTCGTACAAGCCGGTCAAGCTGCAGCCGCTCACCGTGGCCTCGGTTCCGCCGAAGGTCCGCACGTTCTAAGCGAGCGGCTCACAGTCAGCTCACACAAAGCATTCACAAGGTCACTACGATGAAGCGCACATTCCAGATTTACCGCTACGACCCGGACAAGGACGCCAAGCCCTACATGCAGACGGTCGAGATCGAACTCGACGGCCACGAGCGCATGCTGCTCGACGCACTCATGAAGCTCAAGGCGCAAGACCCGACGCTGTCGTTCCGCCGTTCGTGCCGCGAAGGCGTCTGCGGCTCCGATGCGATGAACATCAACGGCAAGAACGGTCTGGCCTGCCTGACCAACATGAACACGCTCAAGGGCACCGTGGTGCTCAAGCCGCTGCCGGGCCTGCCCGTCATCCGCGACCTGATCGTGGACATGACCC
>Ga0102594_1001536_pt1 | contig 14100 bp, 5 predicted proteins | sample AraplaCol_mLB_r2_2_FD_76863 | JGI IMG/M metagenome (GOLD analysis project Ga0102594, IMG submission 76863) | Arabidopsis root microbial communities from North Carolina, USA - plate scrape MF_Col_mLB_r2 (SPADES assembly) (version 2) | ecosystem: Host-associated > Plants > Roots > Endosphere...
GACCGTGATGCTTACCAGGCCCTGTTCAGGCGCCATGAGGTGGCCAAACACTACGAGGCCATCGCGCCATGGCGTGAAGACATCGCTTTTCCGCTGCTTCGCCAAAGCCGCATCGTGCAGGGTGCGCCCTTTTTCCGGCAGCAGGAAGCGCCTGGCCCCGCCAACAGCGAGACCCACATCAGCGTGCTGCAAGCCAGTGGCGGCTGGGCCCGCTATGCCCTGAGCCCTGTCACCGGCAAGAAACACCAGCTGCGTGTGCATATGCATGCCCTGGGGATTCCCATCCTCAACGACAGGATCTACCCGCCGGTGCATCCCACACCCGACGACGACTACAGCCGGCCCTTGCAGCTCCTCGCGAAATCCATGCATTTCACGGATCCTGTGACGGGTCAACAGCGGTCTTTCCAGACGCGTTTGAGCCTGCTTGCAGGCCTGCCCCCGGCAACAGGCGGCTAAGCCTTCCTCGCCTCTTTCCAGCCAAACCGCGGCGCGCGGGGGTGCCCATGCCCGCGCGCAGCCGGGCTGCGCCCACCAGCCGTGATGACGGGCTCCCCGCCTGCCCGTGTCTCCTCATCCCAACGCATTTTCCTGACTCCAAGTCCCTGGAAGGCCTGGGCGTGAGCCGGATCTCGGTATTAATCCGAAAGTGACGTTTTTCGTGAAATCAGTCACCAAAGATGTCAGGAAAAGAGTGAAAAATCGCGTATTAGTTACATATTGAATCATTTTTCAGGATTCTCTATGTGGAAACCGATATATCTAACACTTTGTTGTCACGTGATTTTTTGCTCAAAAAATCAATCCAATCAATGATTTACAAGAAATTCATCTAGATTTTTCACATGTTTTCTCTTTGACCTATGGGAGAATCTTGTGAACTAGTTACATGACTTGTACACATTTTTACAAATAGCACTTAAGCAAACATCCACGGCCATACCCCTGCCCCAACCCCACCATGAACAAGTTCTACCGTACCGTCTACAGCGAGCTTCTGGGCACGTGGGTCGCCGTGTCGGAGATCTCGAGCGCGCGCGGCAAACGCAGCGGCTCCAAGGTGGTCCAGGTTGGCGCCGCAGGCGCTGTGGTGGTTGCTGGACTGTTCGGCGGCGCAGGCCTCAGCCCCGTGAGTTCGGCCTACGGGCAAACACTGCCGGAAGCCGCCTGTACCGCGGGCAATGGCGGCACGATGTACTCCGCCGCCTCGACCTGCGTGAATTACGTCAACAACACACGCATTTACGTCGATTCATTGTCGACCTCGACGTCGACGGGCCTGAGTACCGCCACCAGCCGCCTCAACTCGCTGTCAACGGGACTGAGCACCACGGACAGCCGCGTCACCTCGCTGTCGACCTCCGCCTCGACAGGCATCAGCTCCCTGTCCACCGGACTGAGCACGGCAACCAGCAGCGTCGCTTCGCTGTCCACCTCCACCTCCACGGGCCTGAGCACCGCTACAAGCAGCATCACGTCCCTGTCGACCTCGGCTTCCACCGGCATCAGTTCGCTGTCTACCGGCCTGAGCACCACCAACAGCAGCATCACCTCGCTGTCGACCTCCGCCTCGACAGGCATCAGTTCCCTGTCCACTGGACTGAGCACGGCAAGCAGCAGCGTCACTTCGCTGTCCACTTCCGCCTCCACGGGCCTGAGTACCGCCACAAGCAGCATCACGTCCCTGTCGACCTCGGCGTCCACCGGCATCAGTTCGCTGTCCACCGGCCTGAGCACGGCAACCAGCAGCATCGCGTCTTTGTCGACCTCTACCTCAACGGGGCTGAGCACCGCAGACAGCCGGATCACGTCACTGTCGACCTCGACATCCACGGGCCTGAGTACCACCAACAGCAGCGTGGCTTCGCTGTCGACTTCGGCATCGACAGGCATCAGTTCCCTCTCGACCTCTACGTCCACAGGTCTGAGCACCGCCAACAGCGGGATCACTTCCCTGTCCACGGGACTCAGCACGGCCGGCAGCGGCATCGTCTCCTTGTCCACTGGACTGAGCACAACCAACAGCAGCGTCACCTCGCTGTCGACTTCCACGTCCACGGGCCTGAGTACCGCTACCAGTGGCATTACGTCGCTGTCCACCGGGCTGAGCACGACGAATAGCAGCGTCACATCGCTATCCACATCGGCATCGACCGGCCTCAGCACGGCTAGCAGCGGCATCACCTCGCTATCCACTGGGTTGAGCACAACCAACAGCAGCGTCACCTCGCTGTCGACTTCCACGTCGACAGGCCTGAGTACCGCTACCAGCCGAATCAACTCGCTGTCGACGGGCTTGAGTACCACGGACAGCCGTGTCACCTCCCTGTCCACCTCCACCTCGACAGGCCTGAGCACGGCTACCAGCGGAATCACATCCCTCTCGACGGGCCTGAGCACAGCGACCAGCGGGATCACCTCACTCTCCACAGGCCTGAGCAGCGCCAACAGCAGCGTCGCTTCGCTGTCGACCTCGACATCCACAGGTCTGAGCACCGCCACCAGTGGCATCACTTCACTGTCCACAGGCCTGAGCACCACAGACAGCCGTGTTACCTCGCTGTCCACCTCCACTTCAACAGGCCTGAGCACCGCCACCAGCGGCATCACTTCCCTGTCCACGGGACTTAGCACGGCCAGCAGCGGCATTCTCTCCCTGTCGACTGGCCTGAGCACCACCAACAGCAGCGTCACTTCGCTGTCGACGTCCACCTCGACGGGTTTGAGCACCGCCACAAGCGGAATCGTCTCGCTGTCGACCGGCCTTAGCAGCACCAACAGCAATGTGGCGTCCTTGTCGACGTCGACCTCCACAGGCTTGAGCACCGCCACCAGCGGCATCACCTCCCTATCGACCGGTTTGAGCACGGCGGCCAGCGGGATCATCTCGCTGTCCACCGGGTTGAGCACCGCGGACAGCCGCGTCACTTCGCTGTCCACCTCTGCATCGACTGGCCTGAGCACCGCCGCCAGCGGCATTACCTCCCTGTCGACCGGCCTGAGCACAACGAACAGCAGCGTCACCTCGCTGTCGGCCTCGACGTCCACAGGCCTGAGCACCGCCGCCAGCGGCATTACCTCCCTGTCCACCGGCCTGAGCACTACCAACAGCAGCGTGGTCTCGCTGTCGACTTCCGCATCGACGGGCATCAGTTCGCTCTCGACCTCTACCTCCACCGGCCTGAGCACGGCGGCCAGCGGAATCATCTCCTTGTCCACTGGGCTGAGCACCGCGGACAGCCGCGTGACTTCGCTCTCCACTTCGGCATCGACCGGCTTAAGCACAGCGGACAGCCGGATTACCTCGCTGTCCACTTCAACATCAACAGGCCTGAGCACCGCTGCCAGCGGCATCATTTCGCTGTCGACCGGGCTGAGCACCACCAACAGCAGCGTGGCCTCGCTGTCGACCTCGGCATCGACGGGCATCAGTTCCCTCTCAACCTCCACCTCCACCGGCTTGAGCACGGCGGCCAGCGGCATCACCTCGCTCTCGACGGGTTTGAGCACCGCCACAAGCGGGATTGTTTCGCTGTCCACCGGGCTGAGTACCACCAACAGCAGCGTGGCCTCGCTTTCGACCTCGGCCTCCACCGGTATCAGCTCCCTGTCCACGGGACTGAGCACCGCAAGCAGCGGCATCATTTCGCTGTCCACGGGACTGAGCACCGCCAACAGCAGCGTAGCCTCGCTGTCGACCTCGGCCTCCACCGGCATCAGTTCCCTGTCCACGGGACTGAGCACCACCAACAGCAGCGTGGCCTCGCTGTCGACCTCGGCCTCCACCGGCATCAGTTCCCTGTCCACGGGACTGAGCACCGCAAGCAGCGGCATCATTTCGCTGTCCACGGGTCTGAGCACCACCAACAGCAGCGTCACTTCGCTGTCAACCTCGACGTCCACCGGGCTGAGCAGTGCCAACAGCAGCGTCACTTCGCTGTCCACGGGCCTGAGCACCACGAACAGCAGCGTCACTTCGCTCTCCACATCGACGTCTACCGGCCTGAGCACCGCCACCAGCCGAATCAACTCGCTGTCGACAGGCTTGAGCACCACGGACAGCCGTGTCACTTCACTGTCCACCTCCGCATCGACCGGCCTGAGCACCGCAGCCAGTAGCATTACCTCCCTGTCGACGGGCCTGAGCACAACCAACAGCAGCGTGGCCTCGTTGTCGACCGCCAGCAGCTCGCTGTCCACTGGGCTCAGCACGGCCAACAGCAGTGTCACCTCGCTATCCACGGGCCTCAGCACCACCGACAGCCGCGTCACATCGCTGTCCACTTCGACATCAACGGGCTTGAGCACAGCCGCCAGCGGCATCACCTCGCTGTCCACCGGCCTGAGCAGTACCAACAGCAACGTCACATCGCTGTCGACCGCCAGCAGCTCGCTGTCCACTGGGCTCAGCACGGCCAACAGCAGTGTGGCGTCCCTGTCTACCGGTTTTAATTCCGTCTCAACAGGCTTTAGCTCCATTTCGACCGGCTTCAGCTCGCTGTCGACATCGGTTTCATCCGGCCTGAGCACGGCGACCAGCGGTATCGCGTCCCTCTCCACCGGCCTGAGCACCACCGACAGCAGCGTCGCATCCCTGTCCACGGGTTTTGGCTCCGTCTCGACCGGCTTCAGTTCGCTGTCGACATCGGTTTCATCCGGCCTGAGCACCGCCACCAGCGGCATTACGTCCCTGTCGACCGGCCTGAGCACAACGGCCAGCAGCGTGGTATCGCTGTCGAGTTCAGCCTCAACAGGCCTGAGCACCGCCGACAGCCGCATCACCTCCCTGTCGACATCGACGTCGAGCGGCTTGAGCACCTCCGCCAGCGGCATCGTCTCGCTGTCCACCGGCCTGAGCAGCGCCGACAGCCGCATCACTTCGCTGTCGACGTCCACATCCACCGGTATTGGCTCGCTTTCCACCGGCCTGAGCACCACCAACAGCAATGTCACGTCCTTGTCGACATCGACTTCAACCGGTATCGGCTCGCTGTCTACCGGCTTGAGTACCGCCGACAGCCGTATCACCTCGCTGTCCACTGGCCTGAGCAGTACCAGCAGCAATGTTGCATCGCTGTCGACCTCGGCATCGACAGGCATCAGCTCTCTTTCGACCTCCACGTCCACCGGCCTGAGCACGGCCGCCAGCGGCATCATTTCGCTGTCCACGGGCTTGAGCACCACCAACAGCAGCGTCACTTCGCTGTCGACCTCCACGTCGACGGGATTGAGTACGGCTACCAGCGGCATCACTTCCCTGTCTACCGGCCTCAGCAGCACCAACAGCAATGTGACGTCCTTGTCGACGTCCGCGTCGACCGGCATCAGTTCACTGTCTACCGGCCTGAGTACAGCTGCGAGCGGCATCACCTCGCTGTCCACTGGTCTCAGCACGACCAACAGCAGCGTGATCTCGCTGTCGACCTCGACATCGACCGGCCTTAGCACCGCCGACAGCCGCATCACCTCACTATCGACATCCACCTCCACAGGACTGAGCACGGCCAGCAGCGGCATAAGCTCCTTGTCGACTGGCCTGAGCACCACCAACAGCAACGTCACGTCCTTGTCGACGTCTGCTTCGACCGGCATCGGCTCACTGTCCACCGGTCTCAGCACAACCAACAGCAACGTCACCTCGCTGTCGACTTCGACGTCCACGGGCCTGAGCACCGCGGACAGCAGGATCACATCTCTTTCCACGTCCACGTCAAGCGGATTGAGCACCGCCACCAGCGGCATCACTTCGCTTTCGACATCCGCTTCGACCGGCATCGGCTCCCTGTCCACCGGCCTGAGCACGACCAACAGCAACGTGACCTCGCTGTCAACGTCCACTTCAACGGGCCTGAGCACCGCCGACAGCCGGATCACTTCGCTGTCGACCTCGACTTCCACCGGCCTCAGCACGACGAACAGCAATGTCACCTCCTTGTCGACTTCCACGTCCACAGGCCTGAGCACTGCCACCAGCGACATTACGTCGCTGTCCACCGGACTGAGCACTACCAATAGCAGCGTCACCTCGCTGTCGACTTCCACATCCACGGGCCTGAGCACCGCCACCAGCGGCATTACGTCGCTGTCCACCGGACTGAGCACGACGAATAGCAGCGTCACCTCGCTGTCGACTTCCACCTCCACGGGCCTAAGCACCGCCGCCAGTGGCATTACGTCGCTGTCCACCGGGCTGAGCACGACGAATAGCAGCGTCACCTCGCTGTCGACGTCCACTTCAACAGGCCTGAGCACCGCCGACAGCCGGATTACATCGCTGTCAACGTCGACCTCCACCGGTTTGAGCACCTCCGCCAGCGGCATTACCTCCCTGTCGACGGGCCTGAGCACCACCAACAGCACCGTGAGCTCGCTGTCGTCCTCGACATCGACCGGCTTGAGCACGGCCAGCAGCGGCATTGCATCCCTGTCGACTTCGGCAAACTCGCTGTCCACCGGGCTCAGCACGACGAACAGCAACGTCACCTCCTTGTCGACGTCCGCGTCGACCGGCATCAGTTCGCTGTCCACGTCAACCTCGACAGGCCTGAGCACCGCCGCCAGTGGCATTACGTCGCTATCCACGGGCCTGAGCACCACGGACAGCCGTGTTACTTCGCTGTCCACCTCGACATCGACAGGCCTGAGCACGGCGACCAGCGGCATCGCCTCCCTGTCGACATCGACTTCGACCGGCATCAGCTCGCTGTCAAGCTCCACCTCGACGGGCCTGAGCACCGCCACAAGCGGCATCGCCTCGCTGTCCACCGGGCTGAGCACCACAAACAGCAGCGTCACGTCCCTGTCGATCTCGACATCGACAGGCCTGAGCACGGCGGCCAGCGGCATCACGTCCTTGTCTACCGGCCTCAGCACGACGGACAGCAATGTTGCGTCGCTGTCCACGTCGGCGTCGACCGGCATCGGCTCCCTGTCCACCGGCCTGAGCACGACCAACAGCAACGTCACCTCGCTGTCGACCTCTACTTCAACGGGCCTTAGCACCGCCGACAGCCGGATCACTTCACTGTCGACCTCGACTTCCACCGGTCTGAGCACGGCTACCAGCGGCATCACCTCCCTGTCGACAGGCCTGAGCACCACCGACAGCAATGTCGCGTCGCTGTCCACATCGGCTTCGACTGGCATCGGCTCCCTGTCCACCGGCCTGAGCACGACCAATAGCAACGTCACGTCGCTGTCGACCTCGACCTCCACGGGCCTGAGCACCGCGGACAGCAGGATCACATCTCTTTCCACGTCCACGTCAACCGGACTGAGCACTGCCTCCAGCGGCATCGCTTCCCTGTCGACTGGCTTGAGCACCACCGACAGCAATGTCGCATCGCTGTCCACGTCGGCTTCGACCGGCATCGGCTCGCTGTCAAGCTCCACCTCGACGGGCTTGAGTACCGCCGCCAGCGGTATTTCATCGCTGTCCACCGGCCTGAGCACGACCAACAGCAGCATCACTTCGCTCTCAACGTCTGCTTCCACAGGCCTGAGCACAGCAACCAGCGGCATCGCATCCCTGTCGACTTCGACCAATTCGCTGTCCACCGGCCTTAGCACCACCAACAGCAGCGTCACGTCGCTGTCCACCGCTACGTCGGTTGGTCTGAGCACGGCTGCAAGCGGCATCACTTCCCTGTCCACCGGCCTGAGCACAACGGACAGCAATGTTGCGTCGCTGTCGACGTCGACATCGACCGGCATCGGTTCCCTGTCCACCGGCCTGAGCACGACCAATAGCAATGTGACCTCGCTGTCGACGTCCACTTCAACAGGCCTGAGCACCGCCGACAGCCGGATCACTTCACTGTCGACTTCGACCTCGACCGGCCTGAGCACGGCGACCAGTGGCGTCACTTCCTTGTCGACATCGACCTCCGCGGGACTCAGTACAGCCGCCAGCGGCATTGCTTCCCTGTCGACGGGCTTGAGCACAACAAACAGCAATGTCACGTCACTGTCGACGTCCACCTCCACAGGCCTGAGCACCGCGACCAGCGGCATTGCATCCCTGTCGACCTCGACCAACTCGCTGTCTACCGGCCTGAGCACCACCAACAGCAACGTCACCTCGTTGTCGACCTCCACGTCAACTGGCCTGAGCACCGCCGACAGCCGGATCACTTCACTGTCCACCTCGACCTCCACGGGCTTGAGCACAGCGGCCAGCGGCATTACGTCCTTGTCCACCGGCCTGAGCACAACTGACAGCCGTGTCGCGTCGCTGTCCACGGGCTTCAGCTCCGTATCGACCGGTTTCAGTTCCCTCTCGACGGGTTTCAGCTCGCTCTCGACCGCCACGTCGACCGGCTTCAGTTCCTTGTCCACCGGCCTGAGCACGACCGACAGCAACCTGGCGGCGCTGTCAACCTCGGCTTCGACCGGTATCGGCTCCCTGTCCACCTCGGCCTCAACGGGCCTGAGCACCTCGGCCAGCCGGATCACTTCGCTGTCGACGGGACTGAGCACGACCGACAGCACCGTGGCCTCGCTCTCGACCGGCTTTGGTTCCATCTCTACCGGCTTCAGCTCAATTTCGACCGGCTTCAGCTCGCTGTCGACCTCGACATCCACCGGCTTTAGCTCACTGTCCACGGGCCTGAGCACCGCCGAAAGCGGTGTGGCCTCGCTGTCGACCGGTTTCAGCTCGGTGTCTACCGGCTTCAGCTCACTCTCAACAGGCTTCAGCTCGCTGTCGACCGCCACCTCGACAGGCTTCAGCTCCCTGTCCACGGGTCTGGGTTCCCTGTCCACGGGCCTGAGCACCACGGACAGTGCCGTGGCCTCGCTGTCCACGGGTTTTGGCACGGTCTCCACCGGCTTCAGTTCCATCTCGACGGGTTTCAGCTCGATCTCGACCGGCTTTAACTCGCTGTCGACATCCACCTCGACCGGCTTCAGCTCCCTGTCCACCGGCCTGAGCACCACCGAAAGCGTGGTGGCCTCGCTGTCCACCGGCTTCAACACGGTGTCCACCGGTTTCAGTTCGATCTCGACGGGCTTTAACTCGTTGTCGACGTCCACCTCGACCGGCTTCAACTCCCTGTCCACCGGCCTGAGCACCACCGAAAGTGTGGTCGCCTCGCTGTCCACCGGCTTCAATACGGTGTCCACCGGTTTCAGCTCGATCTCGACGGGCTTCAGCTCCTTGTCGACTTCCACCTCGACCGGCTTCAGCTCACTGTCCACCGGCCTGAGCAGCACCAACAGCAATGTCGCCTCGCTGTCGACCTCCACCTCGACCGGTGTGAGTTCGCTGTCGACCGCCATTGATTCCCTGTCGACCTCGGGTTCCACCAGCGCCAGCTCGCTGTCCACCGGCGTGAGTTCGCTGTCCACGGGCCTGGATTCCCTGTCGACCTCGACCTCCACGGGCATCAGTTCGCTGTCGACCGGCTTCGGTTCCCTGTCCACCGGGTTTGGATCGCTGTCCACCGGCTTTATTTCGCTGTCGACCAGCGTAGGCTCCCTCTCGACAGGCCTCAGCACCACCAACAGCAATGTCGCGGTGCTGTCCACCTCGGCCTCCACGGGCATCAGCTCGCTGTCGACCGCCATCGACGGCCTGTCCACCTCGACCTCCACGAGCGCCAGTTCGCTGTCCACGGGCCTGAGCACCACCAACAGCAACGTCGCTTCCCTGTCCACCTCGGCGTCCACGGGTGTCAGCTCGCTGTCCACGGGCGTCAGTTCGCTCTCGACCGGCGTGAGCTCCCTGTCCACTGGTATCAGCTCACTGTCGACCTCGGCCTCGACCGGCATCAGCTCGCTGTCTACGGGCGTCAGTTCGCTCTCGACTTCGACCTCGACAGGCATCAGCTCCCTGTCGACCAGCATTGATTCGCTGTCGACTTCGACGTCCACCGGCATCAGTTCTCTGTCCACCGGGGTCAGTTCCCTGTCGACGGGCGTCAGCTCGCTGTCCACGGGCCTGAGCACCACCAACAGCAACGTTGCCTCGCTGTCGACCTCAACGTCCACGGGCATCAGCTCCCTGTCGACCGGGCTCAACTCGCTGTCCACCTCGACCTCCACCGGCTTTAGCTCGCTCTCGACCGGCTTCAGCTCCGTCTCCACCGGGCTGAGCACGGTGAGCAGCACCGTGACCTCGCTGTCGACCTCGGTCTCCACGGGCACCAGCTCGCTGTCAACGGGCCTGAGCACGGCCAACAGCAACATCGCCTCGCTGTCCACCTCGACCTCCAGCGGCCTGAGCACCGCCAGCAGCGGCATCCTGTCCCTGTCGACCGGCCTGAGCACGGTCGGCAACAGCGTGATTTCGCTGTCCACCGGACTGAGCACCGCCAACAACGGCATTGCCTCGCTGTCCACCGGGCTGTCGAGCGCGACCTCGGGCACCGCGGCCCTGGCCTCGCTGGTCAATGCGGCAAATTCCGCGGCGGCCAACGGCGGCGCAGTTATAGGCTCCACCGCGGGCGGCGCAGCCGGCGCCGGGCTGCTCACGCAGGGCAAATCCTTCAACGGCACGACGATGCAGACCGTGGCCTCGCCTTCCGATTGCACGGTGGCCAACGGCGCCGACACCACGGCAACCGGCCTGTGCGCCAGCGCCGGCACGCGTGCCGGGGTGAATGGCGCAACCGCCACGACGGTGGCGACGGGCGCCACCGCCTATGGTTCGCAGTCGCTGGCCCAGGACAAAAACACCACGGCCATCGGCTTCCGCGCGACGGCCACCTACGAAGGCTCGGTGGCCATAGGCTTCCAGGCCAGGGCGATTGCCGACCCGGCCACCGCCGTGGGCGCCAATTCGCTGGCCTCCGGCAACGACTCGGTGGCCCTGGGCGCCAGCGCCGAAGCCACGGCCAACCGCGCCGTGGCGCTGGGCGCCTACTCGGTGGCCGACCAACCCAACACGGTGTCGGTGGGCTCGCCGGGCAACGAGCGCCGCATCACCAATGTGGCCCCCGGCGTGTTCGCCACCGATGCGGTCAACGTCGCGCAGCTCAACGACGTCAGGCGCGTGGCCTACTCCGGCATCGCGATGAGCATGGCCATGGCCGCCACCTACATGCCCAACCTCGAGGGCGGCGAAAAAGCCCTGGGCATAGGCGTGGGCAACTACAAGGGCTACGGCGCGCTGGGCCTGAACTTCAAGGCGCTCAACAACGACGGCAAGAGCGCATGGGGCTTCGGCGTCTCCACCACCGGCAAGGAGTGGGGCATGAACTTCGGCGCAAGCTGGAAGTGGCGCTAACGGCTCCAGGAGCCGCTCTCAGTAGAATGGCTTAAGCGCCTTACACCGTCAGTCAGATGGAGCCCCCCCGGCTCCCGGTGAGCGCCGCGCGGCCCCCCAGGGCCCCCGGCGCTCATTGCTTTGGGAGAGACACAAGCATGCGTATCGGTATCTCGGTCCTCACACACGCCGGCCAGAACATCTGGGAAAACGGGCTGGGGCAGAACGTCATCTTCCTGGCCCAGTCCTTCCAGAAGCTGCCCTTTGTGCAGTCCGTCGTGCTGCTCAACGGCGGAGACCAGAGCACCATGCCGCCGCAGGTCAACCTGGATGCGCTGGGCCTGCGCATGATGTCCGCGCACGAAGCCACCGACCACATCGACCTGGCCATCGAGATGGCCGGCGCGCTGGACGTCAAATGGCTGGACTACCTGCGCGCCCAGGGCAAAAAAGTGGTCTGGTATTGCGCCGGCCAGCCCTATGTCGGCCTGATAGAGCCCAGCGTGTTCGACCGCCCGGGGTTTTTCAGCCGGGCCGACCGCTGCGACGAGATCTGGATACTGCCCAAGGACTTTTCCGCCTTCGCCCCCATGCTGCGTGCCCTGCACCGCTGCCCGGTGCATGAGGTGCCCTACATCTGGTCGCCGCAGTTCCTGGACGCGCGCGCCCGGGAGCTGGAGAAAGAAGGCTTTGCCTTCGGCTACAAGGCGCGCGCGGCCGGCGCGGGCCTGCGCGTGGCCATCTTCGAGCCCAACGTGTCGGTGGTCAAATGCACCAACATCCCCATGCTGATCTGCGACGAGGCCTTCCGCGCCGATCCCGCGCAGGTGAACTTCATGCACGTGCTCAACACCCTGCACCTGAAGGACCACCCCACGCTGCTCTACCTGGCCAACTCGCTCAACCTGGTCAAGCAGCACAAGGCGATCTTCCAGGGCCGCCACGACTTTGCCGGCTACATGGTCCAGCATGCCGACGCCGTGGTGTCCCACCAGTGGCAAAACGACCAGAACTACAACTACCTGGACGCCCTGCACGGCAACTACCCGCTGATCCACAACTCGCCCTGGCTGCGCGACGCCGGGTATTCCGACTACTACTATCCCGACTTCAACACGGCAGAAGGCGGGCGCAAGCTGCTGCTGGCCGCAAGCCAGCATGACAGCCGCCTGGAGCAGCACCGCCAGCAGGCCCGGCGGGTGATCGCCTCCGTCGATCCCTTTGCGCACGGCAACCTGCAAAGCCTGGCGCGCAGGCTGCAAGCGCTTTTCAGCAATACCGCAAGCGTGGGAGCCGCCACATGAGCCAGGCCAAAGCGACCACGCCGGACCGCCTGCGGGTCGGCGTTTCCATTTATGTGCGCAAGGGCGAGCAATCGCTGTGGGAAAACGGCATCTACCAGAACTGCCTGTTTCTGGTGATGCTGCTGCTCAAGGCGCCCAACGTGGCCGAAACCTATCTCGTCAGCGGCGGCGGCGACGGCGATGCGGCCGACGCCCAGCGCTTCATGGCCGACTCCCCGGTGCCTATCATCGATATGGCGGCCGCGGCCGACAAGCTCGACATCATGATAGAGATGAGCGCGCAACTGAGCCGGGACTGGGCCGTGGGCTTTCGCGAGCGCGGCGGGAAAATCGTGACCATGCGCGTGGGCAACGACTACGTCATCGACATCGAGCGCATGATCTTCAACAAGCAGCACGGCTTGCTGATCGCCGGGACGCCCTACGACGAAATCTGGACCCTGCCCGAGTACGAGCGCAGCTGCATGCACTACTTCGGCAGCGCGATGCGGGCGCCGGTGCGGCTGATGCAGCACCTCTGGAGCCCCGGCGTGATAGACCGCGCGGCCGCGACCCTGCCCAACGGCGAGACCTTCGGCTACAAGCCGGGCCGCAAAAAATGGCGGCTGGGCATCTTCGAGCCCAATATCTGCATGGTCAAGACCAGCCACCTGCCCATGCTGCTGATCGACATGGCGCACCGGGCCAACCCGCGCGTGATCGAGCTGATGCGGGTCTACAACAGCTTTCACATGAAGGACCATGTGACCTTTGTCGGCTTCGCCAACAGCCTGGACATCGTCAGGCACGGCCTGGCCGTCTTCGAAGGCCGCTTTCCGGTCTACCAGTGCCTTTCGTCGCAAGTCGATGCCGTGGTCTGCCACCACTGGGAAAACGGGCAAAACTACCTGTACTACGAAGCGCTTTACGGCGGCTACCCGCTGATCCACAACTCCAGCTTCCTCGCTGATTGCGGCTACTTCTACCCCGGTTTCGACTGCGAGGAAGGCGGCCTGGCCCTGCTGCAGGCCTTTTCCCAGCACGACGCCGACCTGGCGGGCTACCGGGAGCGCGCGCGCACCTTTCTGCGCACCCTGGCGCCCGAGAACGAAAACAACGTGCGTGCCTACAATGAGGCGCTGGTCCATCTGTACCGCGCGGGTTCATCGTGATGTCCACCACTTTCCTCTTCTTTTTGCGCCGCACGCTGCTGGCGGCCGCCGTTCTGGGCATGCCGGGTTTCCAGGCGCAGGCGCAGGTCACGCCGCAGCGCCCACCCGCTCCCGTGTTGCCGGCACCGGCTGCCGGCGTACCGCTGGACGCACTGACGGCCGCCGCCACCAATGTGGGCGTGAGGCGCTGCCTGCCGGCCATCACCCGCCTGTCCTCGCTGACCGTCAGCGGCAGCACCGGCAACGACGTGCTGGTCGACTGGGACCGCAAGAACCCCGACGGCGGCCCCTTCTTCTCGCTCAGCGGCGTCGAGTACAAAAACGCCTCGCTGGCCTTTTCCCTGACGGCGGTGCCCGACAGCACGGGCGGCTGCTCGGTCGCGGCCGAACGCATCTCGGTCGCGCCCTTTGCCTGCCGCAGCATCGCGCAGCAGGAGCT
>Ga0102594_1001540_pt1 | contig 14076 bp, 14 predicted proteins | sample AraplaCol_mLB_r2_2_FD_76863 | JGI IMG/M metagenome (GOLD analysis project Ga0102594, IMG submission 76863) | Arabidopsis root microbial communities from North Carolina, USA - plate scrape MF_Col_mLB_r2 (SPADES assembly) (version 2) | ecosystem: Host-associated > Plants > Roots > Endosphere...
GTTTGGTCGAAGAACAGCGGCACCACCCTAAGCCTAAGCCATTCCCAGTTCGATGCCCTGCTGCTCGGGCTGCCATGGCAACGCATCGGCGAAGCCGGAGTGATCTGCGTGCTGTAGCCCAATTGCCGGCTGTGCTGGTGCGTACGCGAGCACACGGGAGCACGATCACCTTCCATGATCGACATGGTCGACCTTGAAGGCCGCGGCCGACAAGATCGAGATCAAGCGTCGCGATCACCAGATCGCGTTTAAGCAAGCGACCATCGACAAGCTCAGCACTGGATGGCCGTGCTCAAGCGGCTGAAGTTCGCCGCCAAGTCTGAAGCCTTCGATGCCGAACAGAAGAGCCTGCTGGACGAGACGATCGACGCCGACCTCGAAGCGATGGAGCGTGAGCTGAATGCACCGAGGTGCCGTAGTGCCGCGCAAAGTCCTCCACCGTGTCGGTTGGCCCAAGGCTTGTAGCGCTTAGGGTTCGCGATCATCGCGCGCGGGTTGTCCCGCACGATGAGCTGCGGCACGTCACCAGTGAATCTCAGGCCCGCGCGCAGCCCTCGAGCCAGTTGACGATCGTCGCGCGCGGTGTTGCACAGCCGAAGGTGTAGCCAGAGTCGCCCAGCGCGACCACGAAGATGTGCGCGCGACTGCCATCGGTGAGCTCGACCGTCGCGCCGGCGTAGTCAACAAAGAGCTTCTCACCGGCGCGGTGGATCTGGCGCATTGAGCGCTTCAAGCGCAACGCATAGCGCCGATACCGTTCGCATCAATTGCTTTAGCGGTATGTCGGCTGCCCGGACTGGGCCGCAGCGTGCTCCTCCCACAGCAGCATGAGCGTCATGCCTGTCCGAGCCGAAGTAGAACTGAGCCACCGCGCCGCTTGAATCGTGAGCCAGGGGTGGAAGCCGACGCTGTGATGGTCGGCTGTGGATAAGTGCGTCCTCCCTTGGTTTGTGACCTCCTTTCGCTTCTTGTCGTCGAACTCATAGGGCGCAAAGGGCCAAGCCCGTAGCGCCCTGCCACGCGCTGCAGCCGTCAGTCGCTAGCGCCGATTGGATCGCTCTTGGTGCCTGCCTTGCGGGTCTGCGCCCTGGCGTTGATGCGCCACTTCGCCGTGGCACTGCTATGCAGGAACCGATGGCTCTCGTTGCCCGTCTCCACGATGTGGCAGTGATGCGTGAGACGGTCGAGCAAGGATGTCGTCATCTTCGCGTCGCCGAACACGGTCGACCATTCGGCGAAGTCCAGGTTGGTTGTGATCACCACGCTGGTGTGCTCGTACAGCTTGGAAAGCAGGTGAAACAGCGGCGCGTCGCCGGCCTGACTGAACGGCAAGTAGCCCAACCTACGCGGGGCCGTTGAGAAGTAGCTGTCCATTGGCTCTCAAAAACTGCTGCAAAGGAAAAAAAGCGATGTTCTTGCCGTCCCAGGAGCTTTGAATTCCGAGAAGCCTGTAGTCGTAAACGGCACCTTGCGGAGGGTGGCGAAATGCAAAGATCGGGCCCCCGCTCATCCCGCCAATGTCAAATTTCGCAGTTCCGTCAACAGACTCAAAGTCCAAGCGCCCGTAAAGACGAGGAAACACGGTTTCTTCGAGACCTTCGGGTCGCGCGTCGAGTTGTTGTACAGCAATGCTCACATGGTTTTTCTCGACAACTCCGCTCGCGGGGAGCGTTGCTAGATCTACTGGTGTACCGACGAGAATCCAGAACGGAAACTCGGGAAGATCGTCCGTGTCCCAAATTGTTTCGTCTGCTGGAATGATGGCGCTCCCCTCAAGCGCTCGGCGGGCCATAGGATCGAATCTGAAAACCGCAAAGTCGAGCCCTCCTGCATCCACATGCGTCACGTCGCGATCAAAATCAAGGCCGATGGGGTAGGGTTCATGACCGTGATTCATAATGATCGAGTCGTCGATTGCCCAATGGGTGATCACAGCGCCGGCTTTGATGGCTCGTTCCAGATCCGCAATCACATGCCCCGCCGTGATCGCAAGCGGTACGCCGTCAATCTCTACCGCAACAGCTGAAAAGTTGTAACGCTTAGGTTGCCCCCCGCACTCCTTGCGTGCATGTGGCCCTTCATCGAGGCAGGTCAGGTTGATGAAGTGGCGATGGATGCGCAAAAGCTCTTCGTCGCCAATAGTTATCAGATCGCTCACGTGAGTCTCCTGAGGGAAAGTGAATCGCCCCGCCTTTGAACTGACCCCCAGAAGTTGGACAAACTTCAAAGGGCCCCATGAGGAAAGTACGCAACAAAGTTCAAGCTCAAGGTGGTTGAGAGCTTTCTGGCTGGAGACGGCGGCGCGAAGCTACACGCGCGGCGTTGGTCAGTGCCCGAGCAGAAGATTCGGACTTGGGTCAGCCACTGCCCAAGCCTTCCTCGATTCCACGCGTCATTCATCGGGCAGGATGCACCTCAGTCTTCGTCAGGTGTCGCGGGCACCCGCACGCTTGCCGAATTCTTTCACCTCTTCTGAGTCTAGGCCACGATCTACGCCGTGTGGACTGACGCTTTGGCCAGGCTCAAGCGCTAACTTTTGACTGTCAAGAAACACATCAATCTTGTCTGCTTCGAAGGAAATGTAGCCGGCAATACGTTCCACCTCAACGTAAGCATTCGGATATGACCACGCGGCTTTCTTCCGTTGCCCGATGTCGTAGTAGCTTGCCAATCCCTTATAGGGGCAAAAAGTCTGGCCCTCGACAAGCGTCAGGTCATCCCATTGCACATCTTCCTTGGGTACGTACCAGCGCGGAGCAAATCCAGATTCAAATAAAACAAGAGGACGTGTTGTATCAGCAATGATGCGCTCACCATCTCTGACCACTAGATGGCGGGAGCTTTGGCGAATGTCGATGCGGTGATAAGCGTCTGCCGCGTGACCAAGAATCCGTTCATCCTCTTCATAGAACGCATCCATTGCACGCCAAGCGAACGCCACGCGGTTTGCCAACATGCTCGCATGCTCTGCTAACGCGACATGCCGCCAAGCCGCATGAGGCGCGGTCCGCTCAGTGCTGCTGACAGTAAACCAGTCTGTCTGACCTAGATCGCGATGTTGAGTGACGCGCGTTTCCTTTGTCAGCACACCTGGTGCTACGTCCGCGATATTGAAGTAAGCAACCGGGTAGCGGCCAGGCTCGTGCAGAAGAATCACATCCGAGCTGTCGACCAGCCAATCGTTGCCCATCTTGACCCGCATGCGCCGCCTTAGGGGTTCGGCAAAAAGCAACCGTTCGGGAAGCGGCTGCGCTGTCAGAAATCGACCCACTGCGCCGGTGCCCAGTGGTCCTTGCTGCCAAGACAAACCCATGATTATCTCCTTTGTCGATCAAGCAGTCCGAGTTCGCGCTCCATCGTAGCCGCGCTCCTGGATGGTCCATACGTTTCCGTCCGGATCTGCGAAGTCGGCAAAACTCGCGTAGTTCCGACGTTCGGGGTCAATGCCCGGTGCAAATCCGCCTGCCCACGTGGCCAGAACATCTTTGCGGCGGATAGCCTGTACTGGCACTCCAGCTTCCATCAGCTTGTCGCGTTCCCGCTCTAAATCGTCCGTGACAAGGTACAAACCGCCGAGACGCGCGGAGGACTCGGCCTGCACCAAATGAATCGAACAGCGCGAACCCGGTGGCGTGAGCTGGATGACCTGAAATGAGGCACTGGGACGATAGTCAACGTCCACAACGAACCCACACCGTTTCGAATAGAACTCAAGCGAGCGGTCCAAATCGGCGACGGGAATGGCAACAACTTCGAATGCGAGCATGGCGATCTCCAACAGGGGCAGGGCATTGAACTTGAAAAGGGGGCTGATCCTTGTACATAACCCCTAAGAACTAGTATAAAGGGTTATTCAACCTGCTGCACAACTTGGTTCTCAAGATCGGCGGACGACACAGATACAGCGATCGGGAGTGAGGCGACATCACGGCGCGTGGAAGGCGGCCGCCATTAAATAGCCTGGGATGTTCGATTGCGAATCCGATTGATGGCAGAGAGCGAGAAACCGGGGAAAGCCCTTGTTGACGGGTTAGTAGTCAAGCAAGCAGAATGTTTCTTGTCAGATCAATCATCTTGCGTAAGCTGCCAGTGTTGCCAGCGAGACGCAGGGCAATAGCGCCCGAGCCAGCCAATGTGCTGCGCTCGGGCTTTTTTTTGTCCTCAGACGCAGGTGACGGACCTGATTTGTTGCGCCATGCCGCGATGCAACCGAGCGGCAGCGGCGTGGATCGCCCATCACCAAACATTTTTTGGAGTCGCCATGCCCCTTCGACGTCCTTCACGTGCCGAAATCCTAGAACTCGGCCGCGTGCGTCACCTTCAACTCACAGAGTCCGAGCTGGATGACATGCATGAACTAGTATGCGATTCGTTGGCTGCGTACGACTCTTTGGAACAGATTCCCGAGCCGCTGCGCCGCGTGACGCCGGCATTGCGTGAGCTTGGAGAAAGACCTGAACCAGAGCAAGATCCACATAACGCTGTAGTGCGCAACTGCTCGGTGCAAATGGTCAACGCGAGCGGACCCTTGGCCGGACGTAAGGTCGGGATTAAGGACACTATCGCAATTGCAGGTATTCCGATGGGTGGTGCTTCGAGGGTGCTTTACGACTTCACCCCTGTTAGCGATGCACCAGTCGTGACGCGCATCCTGGAGGCGGGAGGCCACATCACCGCTGTACTCAACACTGATGATTTCGCGTTCTCGGGAGCAGGGCACACCAGCGCGCACGGAGTCATGACGAATCCAGCTGATCCAAAACACACAGCTGGTGGCTCTTCAGGCGGTTCCGCGATCGCCGTGGCCACAAACCTTGTTGACATGGCGATGGGCGGTGATCAAGGCGGCTCAATCCGCATTCCGGCTGCGTGGACCGGGACGGTCGGCCACAAGCCCACCCACGGGCTGGTGCCCTATACCGGCATTCTCGGTTTTGATATGACGTTGGACCACATTGGGCCTCACGCGCGTACGGTGGCGGATGCAGCGCTCTTGTTGTCGGTTGTGGCCGGCAAGGACGAGGACTATCTCGATCCGCGACAACCGGCGTCGATGCCCCGGCAGGACTTCCTAGGATCCCTAACCACGGACCTCAAGGGGCTTAGGATAGCTGTCGTACGAGAAGGCTTTGAGGGCCCGTATGCGACGGACGAAGTCAATCGCGCCGTTAGAAAGGCAATTCAGGTTCTGCCTGGCCTCGGCGCCATCGTCGAGGAGGTCTCTGTGCCTGAACATCTCCGAGTGCCGTTTATCTGGAACGCGGTCGCATCTGAAGGTGGCTTGGCAACCTTCTATTCGGGGCATCATGCCTATCAGCACAAAGGTTGGTACGACACGCGTCTGATGTCGGCGATGGGCAGAGGGGTGAAGACGCACGGCGGAGACTTCTCGCCTTCGGCTAAAGCGGGCATCTTGATGGCGGCGTACATGGCGCATGCGTACGAGGGCGTGTTCTATGGACGGGCGCGAAACCTGGCCAATGACCTTACGCGCGTCTACAACCGCGTGTTTGAATCCTTTGACCTTGTGGTCATGCCGACCACGCCTCAAACAGCTCATGAAGTACCCGTTAGTCCGGACGCCGATCGCAAGGCGTTTGTTCGAATGGCTCTGAACATGGTGGGCAACTGTGCAGCGCATGACCTGACCGGCCATCCTTCGATATCGGTCCCGTGCCGTGATATCCAGCGTTTGCCGGTAGGGTTGATGTTCTCAGGGCGCCATTTTGAAGACGCAACTGTTTTACGCGCAGCGCACGCGTATGAGCACGCAGTGCGCTAGGAAATAAGTTTAACCAAGCGGACTGCCACAAAGCACTGGCGGATGCTAAAGATGAGCAGTGCTCAGCTCACCGCGGTACTGGTACATGGAGCGTGGACTGACAGTTCCATATGGTCCAAGGTGATCCTCCTACTGGCGCAAGTCGGTATGAGATCTGTCGCGCCCGTACTGCCGCTGACGAGTTTGGCCGATGACGTCGCTGCTTTGGAACGCACACTTGCTCGCCTTGAGGGAGAGGTGATCGTAGTCGCACACTGCTATGGCGGCACCGTAGTCAGCCAACTATCAGATAAGGTCTTCAGGGCGGTGATCTATATCGCCGCGTTGACGCCTCAGCCAAGTGAATGTGCCGCAGATCTTTTGCGTCGCGACTCGCCAAGTTCTGGTTCGATGAAATTGCGCCCCGATGCCAGTGGTTGGGTCTGGCTTCCTGAGGAGTTCTCCAGGTTGAGCCTCGCACAGCACTCAACGCTCGGCGAGCGTCGGGTGCTGGCGGCAGGAAGTAGGCCGATATCGATCGCTTGTTTGAACGCTCGAGTGCAAAAAGTAGCGGTAATGAGATCACCCGCATGGTTCATGATAGCGGGCGACGATCGAATCCTCTCGAAGCGAAGCCAGATGTTTTTTGCTGAGCGCTTGTGCATAAACAAGCAGGTTGCGCAAGTCGATCATGTTCCAAGCCTCTCGGCGCCAGAAGTCGTCCTGCGTATCATTTTGGAAGCGACATATCGCACGCGAAGCATCTAGGTTTTCGAGTGTGCGAACTTGGGAGGTGCGGACGAAAGCTTGGACTATCGTGAGATTGAAGCAGGAAAGCCTGATAGTCCAAACCCGAGGAAGCAAAGGTATGCGTCGTATCTTGGCGAGTTCGTTCAAACGCCTCAGAACCTCAGCAACCGAAACTTCCAAGTGGCGGTACCCAATGAGAAATGGCTCACGGACATCACGCAGGTCCAGATCCCGGCTGGCAGGTGCACCTCTCGCCCATCATCGACTGCTTCGACGGAATGCTGTCAGTTGGACCATTGGGACCGGTCCTGACGCCGAGTTGGTCAACGCGATGCTGGACGCAGCCCGCAGCCCGCAAGACGATAGCGAAAACAACCGATCGGCCCGTGGTCCACTCCGACCGCGGAGGCCACTACCGCTGGCCGGACTGGCTATCAAGAATGAGAGGCAAAAACATCTTCGCTCAATGTCGCGCAAGGCATGCTCACCTGATAGCGTTGCCTGCGAAGGCTCTTTCGGTCGGCTGAAGAATGAGTTGCTCCATCCTCGGGACCGGCAGACCGCCACCATTGAGCAGTTCGTCGAAGCGGTCGACTCGTACATCCGCTGGTACGACGAGAAGCGGATCAAGATGTCGCCCCGCTCGCCAACCATACCGGGTGAACCTTGGACTTGCGACCTAAACCAGTCCAAGTATCTATCCGCATCCACCGCGGGTCAGGACTCCATGGAAATCGACAAACTTAGGCTTTGGCCGAATTCGTGCGGAGGCGGTGCGCTGCCTGCTTGGCCCGATTGCCACAGATCGACATACTGCACCACCGACGCACTTGCCCGCGAGTGGTGTCCAGGAACAAAAGGGTGCAGGTTGGCCCCTCGCAGGCTTTGATACTGGCGAAGTTGGCATTGGCAAGAAGTTCGGCCATCGACTTCGCGATCGGAAGCAGCAGTGCGTCTGCCGAGCGCCATCGCCGCTGCGGGACCCAGACAAAGTCGGAAGGCCCGGTGGACTTGCCGCTTTGCTTTTCACGAACTTGGACTTGTCCAAACTCCTCGTCTCGAGCCAGCAGTCGGTTCAGTGGCTCAAGATCTTTGACTGCCTTGCGTGACAGCCTGGCACCCTTGTGCTGGCGCACGAATGCTCTGAACCATTCTCTCAGCGCGCGAGCCTGTGCAGCCACTGCGTCAAGCTCGCCTGGCCCCGCTGAGGCCGCGATTTGTGCAAGGGTCTGGGGGTCCACCAGGGCGGCTTCCTTGAGCCAATTTACGAGATCCTGCCCAGAGCTCAGCCATTCGACTTCAGCATCAACTGGAAAGCCAATGGAATTCAAGAAATCCAACGCCAGTGCATCGGCGAGAAACATCGCAGGTGGGCGGGCCGCGCTCATGAGCAATCTCCCCGGCTTGGGCCAGATGTCATGGTCTTCACCACCTCGAGACGGGCACCATTTAGTAACCCATGGTGGAGACGTTGACAAGTTACGATGCGCTCGTTACCCTCGCCCCTGTCCCGTTCTGGAAACTTATTTTTTTCATACGGTTTCGTCGACTTCGATGCCTTGGACATCGCGCGAGCTGACGGTCGAGTGACATTCAAGTTGGGCAAATGGACTGGCGCACAAGTCAAGGGGACCGATGTGGCGTACAGGTCGGCAACAACGCCGAGCGAGCGAGTTGAAGTCTTTTGAGCCAAGAAACAACAAACACGGAGCGGCTGAAGCTCTTCTCGGATGCGGTGTTCGGGGTGATCATCACTGTGATGGTTCTGGAACTGAGACCGCCTCACGAGCACACGTGGGCCGCGCTTGGAGCACTGTGGCCCACCGCGGTTAGTTACGCGGTGAGCTACCTGTTTGTTGCCATCGTCTGGGTGAATCACCATCACATACTTCAATACGCGCGGGTTGCAACGCCGCGCCTGGTTTGGGGAAATTTCGGGCACCTGTTTACTGTGTCCTTGGTGCCGTTCTCCACAGCTTGGATTGCGGACAGCCGACTCGCATCTGTTCCGGTTTTCATCTATGCGACCGTTTTTGTCCTGGTGAATCTGAGCTATATCGTCCTTTGTGTTGAATCCGCGAATGTTTGTGTGCGCGACCTGCCACCTAGGATCTGGGCAATGCTTCATCGCCGATCGGCTACGACGCTGGCTGTATTCGCTCTGGCGGCAGTAATCGCGTTGTTCTCACCCGTGGTCGGCTTCGGACTGATTTGCTGTTGCCTTCTGGTGTATACGCGCCCAGATCGCTCACTCAAAGCCGAGGTGACAAGAGGTTAAGGCGAATGTTGGTTGTCGTTAGGTAACCGGCAAATTGTATCTACGGCCCGGTTCAGGCGTCTGCTGGCCGCTGGCAAAGGCCTCTCGAGCTTTGGTAACCTGGCTGAAGCGGTTAGAATGGTTATAAAGCGGCTCGGCGAGTTGACGCCCGGGGCCCGCAGAATGCCTATGAATTCGGACCAACCCAATCCTCGCGCCCTATTGGAATCTTCGCAGACGACGTTTGCTGAACCGTACACGAGCCCGTCCGCATCCAGGTTGCGAAGCTCGACAATTGGGATCATGGGAATCGTGGTTGTGGCTTTGGCCCTGCGCCCCTCACTGGTCTCGGTAGGACCGGCGCTGGCCCAAATCCAGACGCATTTTTCTCTTCAGCATTGGGTGGCTTCGCTGCTGACGGCTATTCCCGATCTCTTGATGGGTTTGCTTGCGCTGCCAGCGCCTTGGCTCGCACATCGGTTCGGCCGGGATCGATTGATCGTAGCTGCGCTGGTCATCTTGTGCCTGTCGACGGTCGCACGTGCATTCTCTTGGAACGTTGCCTTCCTGCTTTTGACCACCGTCGGCATCGGTGCCGGTATTGCGATCTCCGGGGCATTGCTATCGGGGTTTGTGAAGGCCGCGTTTGCGAAGCGTGCTGCCAGCGTTATGGGCATTTACGCCACCGCTCTGTCCTTGGGAAGTACCTGTTCGGCACTGATCTCCGCACCGCTTGCGGCCGGTCCCGGAGGCTGGCGCCTTGCTATCGGGATCTGGGGCATTGTTGGAATCGGGGCAATCTTGGCGTGGGTCATCGTCATGCAGTCGGAAGTGACATTGGATGCTGCGCGGGCCGGCAGCGGTAGAGCTAGACCGGCCTTGCCGTGGAGAAATCGGACAGCGTGGCGCTTGGCAGCCTTTTTTGCTGCAGTGAATTTGATTTTCTACGCGTTACTGGCTTGGATTGCGCCGATGTACCTGGAGGCGGGGGTAGCGCAGGACCAGGTTGGGTTGCTTCTTGGTGTCTTCACGGGGATCTTTACGGTTTCGAGCTTTGTCGTCGGATGGTTGAGCCGGGACGTCGACCGTCGAATGTGGCTCTTCGGATGCTCCATCGTTACTGCGGTGGGACTTGTCATGCTTTCCTTCACTGGGGCGGGAACGGCATTTCTAGCAGTAACTGTCGTAGCCCTGGGCCTTGGGGGCGCCTTCACGCTCGCGATGACATTGCCCTTGGACAACACGACGAGTCCCGAGGAGACCAATGCATGGACAGCGTTCAGCTTGACAATCGGATATATCGTTGCTGCAGCTGGCCCTTTGATGATGGGCGCGCTGCGAGACTTCTCTGGTGCCTTCGCTGGTGCGATCTACGTACTGGTCGTATTAGCAATCGGAATGGCTGGACTCTCCGTAACTTTGCGCCCCCGAGAAGCCAGTTCTGCGCCAGCTTGATGCTGAGAGCCGGCCGCACAGAAACTGGAAGTTTTTCGACGCGCGTGTCGTGCTTGATCACCAACTCGCAAGATGCGGAAATCCGCGACCAAGTGTGGATTTGATTGGCGACTGCACCGAAACTGCTTACAGCCCTCAAAGGTCTAACTGCAGATCAGATGTTGGCTTCGCACAGCAGATAAGGACACGTCCTTCTACTGGCATATCGAGCGGTGGAACTTCATACGATACGTTGCCCTCGATAAGCGAGGCCTCGCATTGGTGGCATACGCCTGATCGGCACGACCAACTCGTTTCCACGCCCAGTGCTTCGGCGAACTCCAGAAGGCTCCGCTGGTCTTTTGCCCAGCGCACGGAGATGCCGCTTCGGGTGAAGTTCACAAGCGGCCGCGTGGTGTCGTTCTCCGTCGTCAAAGCAGCTTTTGTGGGTTGACTTCGCCCGCCGCTTCGAGAAGTGCCGAATGCTTCCGTGTGAATGTTCTCGGGCGGGAACTGGCGTCTCTCAAGGTTGCGCGAGACTTGCTCCATAAAGGATGATGGCCCACACACGTATACGTCGGCGTGGTCTGGAATGCCAAGATTGGTCAGCAACTGGTCATCGATCCTGCCGATCGAGTCAAAAGTTGGCCCAACTGCGTCACCTGCCGCCGGCTGGCTATATGCGATGTGTCTGTGCGAGGCCGCGAGGGAGGACAGAAGAGCTTGAGTTTCTGCTGCGAAAACATGGGTGTTCCGATCGCGAGCACCATGAATCCACCATGTCTCCCTTGTGGCGTGGTTTGCATTCGAAGTGGCTGCGAGCGCGTGAAGCATCGCAACAAGAGGCGTCGCACCGATTCCTGCGCTGATCAGGACGACGGGCCGATCGCTCCGTTGCAACACGAAATTCCCTCGGGGAGCGCTGATCTCCAGAACATCGCCTTCATTGATGCTTTCATGCAAATCTGCGCTGGCGGACCCCGGGCCTTCGCGTTTGACACTGATCCGGTACTTTCCACAGTCAGCGGCTCCGGATATGGAGTAGCTGCGTATGACCGGCCCAGCGCCGCGACCGGACTTTCGCCTCACGACCAGATACTGGCCCGCAGTGGCTGCAGGCAGACGCCCTCCGTCGGAAGCGCATAGAAGGTAGGAGCGAACGGAGTCGGTCTCTTGAACAACCGCATCAATCCTCACACTCCTGAATCCTTGCCATAGCGGCGGCTGCATCGGCGCTGCGAGGCCCGGGTTACCTGCGTTTCCGGGCTTTTTCGCCTGCTGCAGCAACGCTTCGAACGAGCCACGCCAACCGGGGCTGAGCGCCGGTATTTTCAGAATGCGCTCAAGGTCTGCAGCAGGATGAACTGGGCTATATAGCAGCGCGTCTGTACGTGCCACACTCATCCTGTGCGGGCCATCGACGGTTTTGATGATTTCGTCCCCAGCTCCTATTTCACCTTCCCGGATCACTCGCATGTAAAAACCGGGCCGTCCGTGGGAAACCAGCAGTCCGGGAAGCTCGGGATGGTTCAGCCGGATGCCGAGACGGTAGCAGGTCACCCGTGGCTGAGTGACTTCGAACAGCGCATCACCGATCTTGTACTGATCTCCAATACAGACTTGCTCGTCGGGCAGCCCTTCGACAGTCAGGTTCTCTCCGAACTGCCCGTACTCGAAGCCTGGCCAGCCAAACCTGCTTGACCAATACTTGTAGGACTCGAGCTGATACACGAGCACGGCTCGTTGTTCACCTCCATGGCCCCGTAGGTCGGCTTGTGCATCTCCGTCAATGTTTAGTCGCCGCACCATGCGTCTGCCGTCGACGGGCTCTTTCCAGATCGCACTGCGGTAATGCTGCCCGCGCCACTCGAAATTGCGCGGCAACCCTACATTGACTGACAGCAACGTGGCCATGTTTTATCTCCGTGCAGCCATTGGCTTTCCTGCAGCCTCAAGGTGCATGAGGCACCTCATACCGCTCGGCGAGGTAGACACCAAATAGCCCTTGGGAATCCGTCCATTCTGCTACCGGGTTCCATCCGCCAGCGCGAAGTAAAACGCGTGCGTCAAGTGAGGAGTACTTGATGCTGTTTTCCGTATGGATCGTCTCTCCGGCGTTCATGCTGAAACTCCTGCCAGCCACGCGAAGCACCGTATCTTGCAACGCCTGGAGATGCATCTCGATGCGCGACCATGCCTTGTTCCAGATTGCTACGTGGGCAAACCGATCCACTTCGATGTCACCGTCGAGCTCGGCGTTGATGCGGTGCAAGAGATTGAGGTTGAACTGAGCTGTCACACCCCAGGAGTCGTTGTACGCCGGAACCAAGACATCTTCAGATTTGATTCGATCAATCCCGATCAAGAGATGAGATTGTTCTCCAAGCGTCTGCGCCATCGAACGCAGCAAGTCGACGGCGGCAGGAGCGACCATATTGCCGATGGTTGAGCCGGGAAAGAAACCTAGCCGAGCCGCGTTTCCGAGTTCCGGCATAGGTACCGGGCTCATGAAATCTGCTTCAACCGGAAGAATAGGAAGCTCAGGAAACTGCTTGCTGAGTCCGGCAGCGGAGTGGCGCAGGAATTCGCCGGAGATATCGATCGGGACGTATGCGGACGGTGTAATTGCTGATAGCAGTAGCGGTGTCTTCGCGGAAGAGCCTGATCCAAACTCGACAACCACGCGGCCTTTGCCGCAGATTTCTGCGATCTGTGCGCCACGCGCCTTCAGAATCGAGCGCTCCGCACGTGTGGGGTAGTACTCCGGTACCTCAGTAATTGCTTCGAAGAGCTCTGAACCACGCCGGTCATAGAACCATCGCGCAGGGATCGCCTTCTTCGCTGCAGAGAGTCCATTCAAGACGTCGCGAAGAAATGGTGATTCGCAATCACCTCGAGCGACGGACGCCATTTCGTTTTTACTGATTTGCATTGTTATTCTTTGCCAAGCGCAATCCGGTGAACTGCCATCTCTGATGCGGATAGAAAAAGTTACGATAACTTGCCCTGGAATGGCCTCGGGGCGTAGCGCAGCTGCCGCCTTTTAGGACAAACTGTCCCGACATGAACTTGCCGTTGTACTCGCCAACTGCACCTGGCGCGGGCATAAACCCGGGATAAGGCAGGTAAGCTGAGCCTGTCCATTCCCAGACATCCCCGAACATCTGTTGCAGGCCGTCTGTCTGGAGGGCGCCTCGCGCATACACGGCGCCGGGGCGATCTAAGAGGTTGCCTCGGGAGGGATCGAGTCCGCCGGCTGCATGCTCCCACTCCGCCTCAGTCGGAAGCCGGCAACCTGCCCAGCGAGCAAACGCTTCGGCTTCGAAATAGCTGATGTGGCATACGGGGGCGGATACGTTCAGCACTTCGAGTCCCATTAGGCCGAATTGTGAGCTCCAGTCGCCGTGCTTGTCCCGTCGCCAATACAAGGGTGAATCAATGCTGTTCTGCTGGACCCAAGTCCACCCGTCGGACAGCCACAAGGCCGGGATCCCATACCCGCCGGATTCGATGAACTCCAGCCACTCCCCATTTGTGATCAGGCGATTCGAGAGTGAGTGATCCGGAAGCCACACCTTGTGGGCCGGCCCCTCGCAGTCGAAGGAGAAGCCACTGCCCTCATGTCCAATTTGCACCACGCCTTCTTGGCCTGGAATCCAAGACAAGGCCGCAACTGACGTGGGTTCACTAGTGGACAGCGGCTCCCAAAGTTTGGGGAAGGCAGGATTGTTGGACAGCAGATGCAGGATGTCGGTCAGAAGTAGCTCCTGATGCTGCTGTTCGTGCTGACAGCCAAGCTCCACGAGTTTCTGCGCCTCTTGGCCGAAGCTGGCCATGTGACGAGACATGAGGTCGGTCACATGGGCCCGGTAAG
>Ga0102594_1001542_pt1 | contig 14073 bp, 34 predicted proteins | sample AraplaCol_mLB_r2_2_FD_76863 | JGI IMG/M metagenome (GOLD analysis project Ga0102594, IMG submission 76863) | Arabidopsis root microbial communities from North Carolina, USA - plate scrape MF_Col_mLB_r2 (SPADES assembly) (version 2) | ecosystem: Host-associated > Plants > Roots > Endosphere...
GTGATGAAAGAGGATAAACCTGCGAGCCCAGTCAACGTACGCCTGTTCGGTGCGAATGCTGTAATGCATGGTTCGAATCACCGCACGCAACTGGTCAAGCAATTTTGGTTGGCTAGGCGACATGATGGTTTTCTCCGGCCGTTGGGAGTTTTTATCATCGCATTGCATCGAATGTCGGGCTTGGACATTCCTCAATAGGTGATTAGGCCGCGTGTTAAAATTTGCAAAAACGTCAATTTGACGTCCACTTTACGTTGGGCCCCGCATTGATCATGACTCCTAGTTCGCCCACTCCGTTTAGCTCCAAGGCATCCGGTCATTCCGCTTGCATGGCCAATGCTGGCGTTTGGGCCGTTGGCGGCGCGGCCTCCTTTGGCAAGCGCAAGCCGGTGCGGTATGCTGCTGTTCGCGTGGGCGCTAACGCGGATGCGCAAACGGTGGGCCTTCACGGCAAGTTCACGCGCATCGCCCAACATCTTATTCAAGCGGACGCGCTGGCGCGCGCCGCTTAACGCAACGTTGGGCACTTTAATGAAGATCGTCTACCTCTACTCTGGAACCGGAAAATATGCTGGGACAGGTTCCTTCGAATGGAACAGCCCTCGGCTCGGGGACACGCACAAGTTCATCTTGTTCAAGGCGCAGGAAATGGATGAACGACACGACATCGCTGCGATTCACGAACTGAATGAGTACGGCTTCGGCGAAATCGTTATTGGTGCGGGCAAACCCATCGCGGTTGAATCACTGAACGATCCGCAAATGCAGGTGTTCCAATCGCACTACGAGGGAGCGCTTTCTAATGGGTCATCGCTCGCGTGGTACCCGTGATGAACTCTCCGAAAAAGCCCAACCACACGTTCCAGCGGACGCCTAACGGCGCCGCTGAACGGCAACGTTGGGCTGCTTAAAATCGTGACTGCCGTCTCTATTCAGATCGAACGATTCATCGACGACCACCAACCTGGCTTCGTTGAATGTCGCTTGGTGGACGCGTTTGGACGATCGCATCTATTCGTCGAAAAGATCCCCATTGTTACAGCTGCAAATCTGTGGTCCGATAGTTCCTATCCGCAGGCCGGAGAAATTGCGTGCGAGATCCTGTCGGAATCAATCGACGCTACGGGCCGAAAGCTGGCGCACGTGAACACGGATCGGCCTTGGTCAGTTGAATCTACAGAAGGCGTTTCGAGTTTCGTCGTCCTCACTTCGCAGGTGGTACAGCAATGACGCAATGGCCCAACCTTGCGGTCAACTGGACTGCCTTCACGCTGCGCGTTCCGGCAGCCAGTTACCTTGAACGTTGGGCCACTGAATGAAAGCTGTTGCTTCGATCGCCGCTATCGTATTCTTTCCTCTCGCGGTAATGTTCGCGATTGAGCGTACTTGGCTGGCAAATTCCCTGGCGATGATCTGGCTTGCTGTCTTTGGCTTTGTTCTAGTCGTTGGCCTTGTTCTTGGTTTCATTTTCGGCCGCTCACGCACTAAGGTCATGTTCGCTGCTGGTGGAACAGTGCTATTCGTTTTGTGGTTCCCGCTTCAAGCCTTCTACGTACCCGAATCAGGCTTCGTTAGTGGCGCTGCTTACTTTATTGGGTTGTTGGTTCTAGTCTATGCCAGCCTAGTTGGTGGTGGCTTTGGCTACAATCTGTATTCACGACGAGGTTCCTAATCTATGCCCCGCACTGACGTTATCGCCCAACCTTGCGGTCAACTGGACTGCCTCCACGCTGCGCGTTCCGGCAGCCAGTTACCTTGAACGTTAGAGCGGTCAATGTCCTTCAACACTTTGCCACTTCACGACGCGGTCTTGGCTACGATTTACGTTAGCTGGGAATCTGCTCGATGTGACCTTCGATTTCGTCCGGTCGGCCTGCCGTCGCATCTTTTGGTGTTTGAGGGCTTCACGAACATCGAGCTTCCTCGTCGCGAGAGCTGGGGGCCATCCGCATCTGTCAACACTGTACGCCAACCCGAATCAGGTCTGTTTGAGCTTGAGCTTCAATCGGGCGACACTATTCGCATTGAAGCCCCTCACTGGTCATTCCGTCCGGAGGAACTGTGACGCATTTTTCTAACCTTCTGTTCCAGCGGACGCGCTACAGCGGGCTTCGCCCACTTTCGCGCGCCGCTGAACAAACACGTTGGGCTCCGCTTTGATCATGATTCGCACTTCGTCCACTTCATTCAGCTCCAAGGCATCCGGTCATGCTGGCTGCCTGGCTAATGCTGGCGTTTGGGCCGCTGGCGGCTCGGCCTTCTTTGGCAAGCGCAAGCCGATGCGGTATGCTGCTGTTCGCGTGGGCGCTAGCGCGAACGCGCAAACGGTGGGTCTTCGCGGCAAGTTCACGCGCGTCGCCCAACATCTTATTCAAGCGGACGCGCTGACGCGCGCCGCTTAACGCAACGTTGGGCCCCGCTTTGAACTTCATGCATACATCATCCACTTCGCTTGGCTCCTGGGCCGCTGGCAAATCTGCCGGCGCGACTGGCGCTGGCATTTGGGCCGCTGGCCGCTTTGCGGCCTTTGGCAATCGTGAGCCGGTACGGTATGCTGCTGTTCGCTTGGGCGCTGTCGCGGACGCGCCATCGGTGGGTATTCGCTGCGAGTTCACGCGCGGTGTCCAACATTCCGCTCAACCGGACGGTTTACGCGCTGCGCGCTCCAGCCGCCGGTTAGCACAACGTTGGGCCCTGCATGAAATTCATCGCTGCGATTGCCGCCATCTTGTTCTTCCCGCTCGTGGCAATGTTTGCGATTGAGCGAACTTGGTTGGCAAATTCTCTCGGCCTAATCTGGTTCGCTATTTTCGGCTTCGTTCTATTTGTGGGCTTGGTTCTTGGTTTTGTGTTCGGCCGCGCTCGCACCTGGGCTATGTTCTTTTCGGGTGCAACGGTGTTGTTCCTTATGTGGCTACCGCTTCAGGTCTACTTTGTGCCCGAGTCGGGTTTCATTAGTGGTGCTGCGTACTTCGTCGGTTTGCTAGCGTTGATCTATGTAAGCCTGCTTGGTGGCGGCATTGGTTACAATTTCTATTCGCGGCGGGGTTCCAAGTGCTAAGCCCAACAATGCGCTCAACCTCGCTCACTTCGTTCGCTGGACACGCCAATCGCTGCGCGCTAGTCGTGCCGGTTAGCTTGAAACGTTGGGCCTATGAAGAATTTTGAAGCTATCTCTCACGTGAGTCTTGGCCCGGTGCTTATCGGTGCTAATCGCTCAGATGTTCATTCAACGCTGGGGGCTCCGGAGACCTCCTTCAAAAAGGCAGCGGGCTCCGTTCATCCCACGGACGCATGGTTCAACAATGCGCTACAGGTTTTTTACACGTCGGAAGGCGTTGTCGAATTTGTTGAAGTGTCTGGCGGCTCCGGGATCGAAGTTCTATGTTTCGGGTTGCCAGTGTTTGCTACTGACGCCGTATTGTTGATGAATCGTTTTATGGAGCAGGCCGATTTCCAATTAGAAGAAGGTGGCTGCAGTTTCCTTTCAGGCGCTTTGGATATGGCTTTGTGGCGGCCAGATACAGAGGGTTTCGAAAACAAATTTTTCGCAACGTTTGGCTTGGGCGAAGAAGGTTACTATGCTTAAGCCCAACCTTTCAATCAACCGGACGGCGTACGCGCTGCGCGCTTCAGCCGCCGGTTATCGCACACGTTGGGCCCTTCAGCCATGACCATTGATGAAATCGAAGTGTTTAGAACTGCTTGCGCCACCGCACAGGATCGAAGCTGGGCATGGCGACCGCCATTTTTTATTGGCTTTGATGCAGGTGAGTGGCAAGTTCAAGCTGAGAATGAATCGATCATTCGGATCAACGGTGAGACTGGGCGGGTCGTCGCCGAATCGGACAGACTAGATCCGGCGCTCGCGTTGGTGATCGCTCGTGAATACGCAAATGCCAATTCCTTGCGTTGGAAGCCTGCATTTACGTTGCAAATTAATGAGGAAGGTTGGGAGGTCGGGTGTTGCCAAAGCCAGTTCGGTGGCCAAACCTACATCACGGTAAGTCACGACGGGAAAGCTATTCGTCACTGGATCAACCCCAAGTGAACACTTGCCTAAAATCGCCCAACAATTCCGTCAACCGGACCTCCGCATCGCTGCGCGCTGCTGCGGCCGGTTACGTCCAACGTTGGGAGAATCAATTGCGCGGTATTCTTGCAGTCCTGTTTATGGCCGTGCTTCCTTTAGCATCGGCGACTAAAGTTCAAGACATGCCTTTGAAAGACATGGTTCAAGGGGCAACGCAGATCGCAGTCGCAACGAGTGATTCTGTTTATGGACGAACTGCTGACGGCTCGATCCTTCTGAAAGGGCAATTCCGAACCGGCCCTGGGCTGGGGAACGTCCTCGTGTCAAAAATGCGAATTGTTCGCGTGCTTCGCGGAAATGCTTTACGCAAAGGAGAGGTCCGCGACGTTGAGTTCTGGCCGGGGTGGCACATGGACACAGACTTGGCTGCAAAGTCGGATCACTATCCGGTAATTCTGATGCTAAAGGAATCCGAAGGTTCATTGGTCCCTGTTTTCCCACCGGAGCCTTGGATCGATAGTCGTTTGGAAAAAGATGTTCTCGGCTTGTTGAAGGTCAAGAAATGAGTCATGCATACTTTTTTGTCCCAACCCTTCATTCCAGCGGACGCCTGCGGCGCCGTTGAATTCAACACCTTGGGCCACAAATGCATCAACTTAATATTGGCACCTCTTCAGAATTCGTGGGCTTCGAGCTTGAGCCTGAAAGCTTCGAGGGCTGGCTTCGTGCAAATGTATCGATTGCTGTTCGCGGCTTTACCGGGAAAGTTTCTGCGTCGCTCCAGGGAGATGACTTCCGACGGTTCGAGGAACAACTCCGCCCACTTTATGAAACGCTGGCCGGAACCGCAGAATTTTCGTCCTTGGAGCAACAGGTAACCTTTACGCTTAAAGGCAACGGACGTGGTGCCATTTCCGTGACTGGAGAGGTCTGGTCACAGCCATGTTATGAAAACAAACTCGAATTCGAATTTGAAATCGACCAAACCTTCATTCCCTCGGTTCTTTCTCAACTACAGGCAATCAATGAATCGCACCGAGCAACCTAAGCCCAACAATGCAGTCAACTGGATTGCCTCCACGCTGCGCGTTCCAGCAGCCAGTTACTTGTCACGTTGGGCCAGCTTGTGACGACAACACTTTCGCTATTTCGGGATTTTTTGGGCAAATGGATGGCTTGCCTTGTTGGGAGGCGAGCTCCGAATTTGGTACATGGCTTTCCCTTCGTTATGGGCAGCCTCAGATCAAAGTCCGAGAGGGAAATCCTTCTGGAGAAAACGAGCGACAACGGAGGCGGCGCGTATTTGTTGATGGTGATTTCTTGCTCTGGGTTGAAATGGGCGAATGGGAGTACTTCGAACATGGCAAGCGCAAGTACCATTCTGGTCAATCTAGAACGTGCCTGCGCCGCGTTGCGGCGAGGCTTCAATCGCAATGTGTGTCATCGGTTGACGTCATCGAACTTCCAGCGACGGTCAGGTTTGAGTTTGATATGGGAGGATGCTTAGTCGTGCGCGCCGAAAAAAATGCCGAACCCGATGATTCGCTTTGGCACATCTACGCGTTCGGCGATTGCCTCACTATGCGAGCAAACGGCAAGCTTGAGTATGGCGAATCAAAAAGCAAAAGGCTTCGTAAAGTCCAGGCAAAGCTGTGCTCTTATGCGCCCCAAGCGTTCCAGCCGACGCCTTCAGCGCGGCTGAACTGAAACGTTAGACCAAAACTCATGCCTTTTAATCCTCCACCTATGTTCTGCAGTGAAGCCTGCGAAAAGGCTGAACTCTTTCGCTCGTTTGATGAGTGCCCTGACTGCAAGCGAACCTGGAATGGTAATACTCCAGACGGCACCGAGCATTACCGTAACAATGCGTGGAGCATCTGTAACTGGTGCTCAAACACTCAAAACAGGTGCGCACATTGTGGCAAAGGTGTGCGAAATGTCTAACCGTCAGCTCCAGCGGACGCTGAGCATCCACGTTGGGCAGCATGACTATGCCAACAGCTGAATTATTGAAATCACGGGAAGTTACGGAGAACCACTTACGTGTGGCACGCTCCCTCTTGTTGCCTGAAGTCGTGGCGCTGCATGCGCAAAGCCTTTCGCAGTTTGCTGAATTCCTTGACCACAATGAACTGGGGTTGGCCTTTGATTGGCTAGATTCGATTGCTCGTGAAAGCCAATGGTCATCGATCTCGCTTCTGGCGTCGCTTGAACTGGCGGCGTTGAACATGGGTCGAGACGACGATGCTCGCCCTTTGCGCATTCGCATTAACGAACTCGCTGACCAATAATGACGAAATTGCCCAACAGATCAATCAACCGGTCGGCTTACGCGCTGCGCGCTCCTGCCGCCGGTTATCCTGCACGTTAGGAGGCATATGGAACCTTTGCAACTCAAACCCGGATTGGCCTGCTTCATGGTGACCTATCCTGACCCAACGCTCAGAGTGCCTATTGTCATAACATATGAATTCATTCGTGGAGGCACTTTTGACGATGGCGATCCCGCGTACATCTTTAAGTATCTCCCTGCGTTCCAATACGAAGGAGAGCCGGAGGAAGAGCCCGTTGCAATTCCACCAGAGACCATTCGGGGAATGGTCGATCTTGATGGGTTGATTCTAGAACTACAAGGTATCAAGAATCGTGTGCCCGCACTTTGAATAGCTGCAAGTTTAGTAATGCGAAAAATCCTAACCTTTCATTCCAGCGGATCGCATTCGGCGCCTGCTGAATTCGCACGTTGGGCCGCAAATGCATAAGCTAGATTGGCAAATTGAGGGAGATTTGGGGCCGCACTCACACACTGCCATTTTCACTGTTGAAACGACCTCAGCGGGAACGGCAAGGCTACTTGTCGGAGTTCCTGGCGATGATTCATCCGTTTTATCCAAACTCATTGAATGTTTGGCGCCGCCTTTCTACATACTGTACGTGCTGCATACGTCCCGTGGAGAAGGCGATCCCGGGCGATATCAAAGTCCTCAGCTCGGGCTGGATGAGGTCCAATCATTCATCTCTCGGTTCAGTCATTTCTTTTCGGGTGATGCGCGCTTCGATCTTTGGGTTCATTCGCCTACTTCGGGAGGCACCCTTATCTGGGAACGGCACAACCTAATCTATGGCTACGGGCCTATGGATTGCTACAGCACCACTCTCGATGCTATCGATTTTTCGGAAGGAGTGCCCGTAGTGCCGTCGCCACATGTACACAACTACCGACAAGAATTTGATGAAGATGCCAAAGCCTTGTTGTCCATGTTTTCTTGGCAGTTTTCTGAACTTCGACCAGAGGATGAGCAATGACTGAAAAGCCCAGCCTTTCCGTCAACCGGACCACCGCATCGCTGCGCGCTGCAGTGGCCGGTTACGTCCCACGTTAGACTTTCGCAATGCACGAGTACGTCCATAAAATTTCAGCGCCGGCTGACCGAATGCTTCACTTGTGGTTTGAGCCGTGGGCCGAGGGTTTGGCCTTCCCACCTGGGATGCTCGTCGAACTTCGTGCGAGATCGGAGTTAGAGGGAAAATTGGAGTTAGACGTCACCCCTGAGCGTACGGCCATATACGGGTGGTCTGGCAGCACTTTGCAAGTCTTGGCTAACGGCGACCTTATTCAGTCCTTTGATCAAGCAGTTCCTGTCGCGCTAACTAGCCTTTCGACAAAAGAAAACATTACATTGCTCTTTGGAGCGCCGCCAATGCCTACTCCGGAGGAAGGATCTGAATGGCGTAAGCGCCCATGGTGGCGCTTTTGGGAATAGCCATGTTTGCTCGACGTTTCTTGTCTAACCAATTAATCAACCGAACGGCTTACGCACTATGCGCTCCAGCCGCCGGTGCTGTCACAGACGCGAAGGCCGAAGGCTAGGTTTCAAATGTTTAGAGCTTGCCACAATTCGACCAACAATTCCGTCAACCGGACCTTTGCATCGCTGCGCCCTGCTTCGGCCGGTTACGTCCAACATTAGGAAGCTATGGAGAATCTTTCGACACCCGACAAGAGCACTTCTGAACAGTTCCGCGAATTAGCCTTAAAGGTTTTTGTTAAAGTCGTACTAAAATCAGCCCTTTGGTTTGGTCTTGCTTGGTTACTTACGCGCCTTCTTGTCAAGTCGCTTTGGCCCTGGTATGCAGCCTTCGCCCTAGTAGGAATTGGACTGTTTTTTTCTTTCGTCATGCTTTGTGGCGCATTCTTCACTGGCGTCAACGAACGCAAAGGGCATTGATGCGTTTTCCTAACCTTAAGCTCCAGCGGACGCACTACAGGGGGCGTTGCCCGCTTCCGCGGGCCGCTGAGCAATCACGTTATGTCGTATGCCTTTGATATCTGAAATTTCTCGCGCCTGGGGCTGGGCCGGAATCGCCCCTGAAGAAGTCGTCGCTGAAAACGACTTCGGAAACGTCATTGTCCGCGCGACCGATGGTCGCTATTGGCGGATCACTCCGGAAGACGGTACTTGCGTTGTCATTGCCAACGACCGTGCTTCTCTCGAGGTTCTATTGCAGGATCAAGAATTTCTGTACGATTGGTATATGCGCCAGCTAGTTGAAGTTGCGCGCGAAAATCTTGGAGATCTTGCGTTAGCGCGGAAGTACTGTCTGAAGATTCCTGGCTTTCTCGGTGGCGAGTATGGCTGGCCGAATCTGGCTACTGCCCCAATTCACGAAATCATTGGAATGGCTGGCGATATCGCGCGGCAGGTGCATGAACTCCCAGATGGCAGCCAAGTTCAGTTGAAGGTAGTTGATTAAAAAAGCATAACCATTCATTGCACCGAACCCACGCAAAAACCGCGCGGTCCGATGAATTCACACGTTAGAAACTCTATGATCTGTAAAAGCTGCGGAACTCAAAACCTTATAACAAGCATGCGCTGCATCCAATGTGGCACCGCCCTTCTGAACGAAGCATCGGAGTCATCGTCGGCTTACCGCGACGGCGCAAGAGCCGTTGATCGACGAATGTACGGCGGCATTGGCTCCTTTATCGGATTTTTCCTTACGTTTTTCGTGCTGAAATTCGTTCTTGAAGACCTTTATCTCGATGCTCGTGAAATCTATGGCGGTGCATTAGGTGCGTCGATCATAGGCGGTATCATTGGTCGCTTGCTTGCGAACTCGAAATGGAAAAATTCCTAACTTCGAATGCCAGGGGACGCCTTCGGCGCCGCTGAATGGCCACGTTGGACTCATCGGAAAGCTAGCTGAATGCATTTATACCTTCGATTGATGAAGCGGAGTGCCGAGAACACCTACTCCGAGTCCGAGCAAGCTGACTTGAGAAGTTTTCTTTCAGGTGGCCCTGGCGTCTTAGTTGTGAAAACCATCGAGCGCCATTTGAGGGGTGGCTACGCCGTCGCCTTGGACGTCGAGGATCATGCGCCTGGGCCATTGAGCGATTACGTTTCTTCAATCGATCTTATGCTGGTGCTTTAGGATGCGGGCATCTTTGCCCAACCAACCAATCAATCAACCGGACGGCTTACGCGCTGCGCGCTCCAGCCCCCCGTTATCCTGCACATTGGTCTCCGCAATGAATTTAATAGTCGACTGCGAAATTGTATACGGGAGTGGTTCCGCCGCTGAATCCGTATCCTTCGACCTCGGTGATTCAAAAGTACTGTTCGGCTTAGTCGTTGGATTTGGGAATGGGATTTTCGATGAAATGCGTGTAACCGGCCGCACACGGGAGGCGCTATTCTATTTTGTTCGAATGACCCAAGCTGGCGGATTTACTCAAGGTTCAACGTCACTCGCCTCAGGCAAGCGGCTTTATCAGGACGGCGATGCATGTTTTCCCGCCGAGCAGCCTTTTGTATTTCTTGCCCCCACAACGACCGAAGGTGATGAGATCGATTTCCATGATCTAGAGTCGGAAATCGAGCGGCGCGCCGCAGAGTTGGAGAAAGAAACTCTTGTGAAGAAAGAGCCTAAACAGAGGATGCGCCCCCTGTTTGAAGTGAAGGAGGAGGAAAAGCCTTGGTGGAAATTCTGGTGACAGCGCGTAGGCTCACTACAAAGTCCAACAAGTCAATCAACACGGACTCGCTGACGTGCGCCGGTTATCGTGGACGTTGGGCGGTCTTGATCGAACTTTACGAATGAGCGACGAACATCCAAACATCGGCGATCCGCTAGAACCTCTGGAAAAAACAACTCAGATGGCACGACTTCGTGAGATCACGCGGCCATTTCTTTCTACAGCCATTTCTGACGCGGCGCCGATCGCCTGCCGAGTTAATGGTGTCGAGACTCCGTTTAAGGATTTTCCAGACCTTTTGCCTGGTCATACTGCGATTCTTGCCTGCTTCGAGAACTACGACTATGTTGCGCGCACCACCTGGGCCGCATTCGTTCACTTCTTCGAAAATCGCGCCCCCTGGGAAGACTTCGACGTTTGTGTCTTCTCCGATGTTGGTGAATGGTGCGTCGCGATCAACCACAACGGGCATGCATGCCTAGTCGGCGACCGTAATTTGGCCAACCCTTCATTCAACACGGACGTGCTTACGCGCGCCGGCTAATTCAATCACGTTGGGTCACTCTAGGATGACACCTCTGGCGAAACAAACCTTGCTTGGTCCAACCGTCGTAGGCGTTCTGTTCGGCCTTTTTGTCGCACTTTGTTCGCTGGCGTTTGATTCCGAGTACGGGTCAAACATCCATCCAGAGCTTCAACCGGCATGGTTTTATTCCGCCTTACAGGCTTCGCTTTGGTTTGTCGTGGCCGCAGGGGGCGTAGTATTCATCTTTGGCGTTGTCCCTCTACTCATTGCAAAGGCAAACTCGAAGTGATCGTTCTGCCCAACCATGCAGTCAACTGGACTGCATCCACCACGCTGCGCGTTCCGGCAGCCAGTTACTTGTCACGTTGGGCTTCTTAAGTATGTGGCTACGAAACGATATTGATCAAACCAAAGAGTATTCTCTGGCGCTCTGTCAAAAGCCCGACGGTGCTCGGAGCTTTGCTTTATGGGTCGCTGGCACTCCGACGCCCCCGTTGGCCGTACTCCTTACTGAAACTGTCCCCTTGGATCTTCTCTTGCGGCGAGACGTCATACGCATTTCTGAAGTTGTGAAACTTAGTTCTGGCGTTCCCTTCTTCGTTGACTCTCATGGCCGGTGGTTAACGAACGCCGAGTGGAATGCGCTGGACGGAGACTTCGCAAGTGTTCCTTGGCTGAATGGGTTGAGTCCTCGGTTTGCGCCACAATGATTTTTTGCCCCCTCAATCAACCGGACGGCTTACGCGCTGCGCGCTCCAGCCGCAGGTATCACACACGTTATGCGGAACATGACGGACGCTTGGAATATTCCAGCCTGGCCAGAACCTTGGGAGCCTGAGTTTGAAGTGCCTGCGCTTAGGGCGTTGGCGCTGGCCGTTCAAATTCGTTCACCTGAAGTTGTATGCGAACCGGACTTCGCTGTTGAAGGCTGCGCTTTCGTTCAGTTTTATCGCGGCGCTATTAATATTGGCCGTGCATGTGTCGGAAGACATGCAAGCGGTAAGGCCTTTTATAGTGGCTACTTTGGTGCCGATGGTGATGAATTCCATGGGTTCAACTATCTAGCCATTGCAAACTTGATTTGCGAGTACAACACTTCCGTCGATGATGCACCTGATTTGGATTTGACCGATGACGCAAACGCATAACAGTGCGGTCAACTGGACTGCCTCCACCAGCCTGCTACCTTTAACGTTACGGGCGCATGCACATCCTCGATGATCACGAAGTCACGAAATTTGAACAAGTTGCGCGCTTTGTTTACGCCCCGCTTCTTGGAGTAATGATCGATTTTGGGCGGCTTTTTTCGGTTCCAGTCGGACTTGGTAAAATCACGCCCAACCCTTTAATCAACCGGACAGTATACGTGCTGCGCGCTCCAGCTCCCGTTTATCGCACACGTTGGAACTCTTACAGATGAAGATTAAAGTCCTTCGAAATGCCTGCTGTGCCGCCGACGATCAATTGGGCCCACTGACTATGGATGTGGAACTTGATGGCCTGATGCCCCTCAGAGCCCTCGTTGACTTGGTTCTTGAGTCTGACTTCTTGCAGTATTCTTCTTCGCACACTTCCATGGTTGGATACGTCGACAAGCTTGCGGTAGTTCGGGTTCATAGTCCTGATTACTCCAAAGAGGAAACGCAATTCCTGGTCAACCCAAAATTGCCCATCCAAGAGGCAGTGGCGAGTGGGTCAATTGATTTCCGCTTCTAACCTTTTGATCGACCGGACCGCTTACGCGCTGCGCGCTCCACAATGAAGCTCTATTCAATCGTCCTTTCGCTGCTTTTCAACTCTCCGGTGTCTGCAATGGAATTTACAAAAGGATTGGTCCTCGAAACCAACGACGGGGTGCACGTGGGCTTCGCTCTCGGCTCGCCTAGTTTCAAAGTGGATTCAGGTGAGTGCGTCTTCATGCTGCTACCTGCGTCGGCCGGCGTTATTGAAACACCTCTTGGCATTATCGTTTCGGAACTCAAGGTGGCTGGCGAACAATCCTGGCGAAAGGACCGTAACCGCATCATCGTACATAATCGCGGGCGCACACTCTTGACGATTGAGAGTGATGGAGCTGTGCTTGATGCTGGTAGCTCGCATATCGGCAAAGCAAAGCCGTTACCGGAAGGTCGATGATGCCCAACGACGCGTTCAACCTCGCCCCCTTCGGTCGCTGGAAGTCGCGCGAAAATCCGCGCAAAACCGTTTGGCCGGAGACGCCAGGTGTCGTTTTAGCCGTGCTCCGACTACTAATTCTTTCAGTACTTCTCTGCACGGGGAGGTTCTGCCTTGCCGCGGAATATGGGCCCCAACAACGAGCGGCCCTCGCTGCAATTCCATCTGAACTTCGGTATTTTGATTTTATCTGGGCTAGCACCGAGGGCGATGTGAATGGCGATGGAATCCCCGATATGGCCATGGTGCTTACCGGGAGCAAAACAGAGAATGACCTTATGGAAGAAAGGCTATTTGTTCTTGCCGGAAATTCGGACGGCACTTACAAAGTACTTTCGATATCAGCTGAGTTCTGCCATCCCAGCAAGTTCTATAACCTCGACATCGAAAAAAATTCCCTGTTTGTTCAAATGGTGGAGTACGCAGACGCAAACCGTGTATCGAGCTACACGCTACAGTTTCGCTACAACTCCAAACTGGGTGATCTTAAGCTAATAGGCAAAGAAGAAAATGGCGAGAACTACGGAGATGGTTCCATGGAGCGGACCAGCACTAACTACCTTACCGGAAAAGTAATCCACACAACGAAAATCGGAAGCAAATCCAAAACACGAATCGAGCGGAATGGCAAATCTGCTACCCCGACTAGACTCAACGGATACTCGTGCAGAGGCTAACGACCACACCATGACCTTCTTGTGTGCCCGTACCTTCCCAGTGTTGCACCAGCTTCGCACGCCGAACGACAGCACGCTCGAGTGCGAGCTGCGCGAAAAAAAGATCTCAACACTTACACATGATTAGCGGGCCGCTAGTCAACTTTGACTTCCATGAACCCTCAAAAAGTCGTTCGCGAAAAGGTCCGGCACTTCACGGATCTTCCCAACATCGGAGCAGCTGCTGCACGCGATTTCGAGTTGCTTGGCTTTAGTGAGCCTGGCCAATTGGTTGGCGCTGACCCACTTCACCTTTATGAAACCCTGTGCCTTATCACGGGTACACGCCATGACCCATGCGTTCTCGACGTCTTTATGTCCGTAACTGAATTCCTGGCAGGCGGTGAAGCCAAGCCTTGGTGGCATTTCACTGAACTCCGCAAGAACAAGTACGGGAAATTGCCAACAGTCGCAACTGGTGAGCAGTAGACGGGCAGGATAAGCAGCGCAGTGTGATTGATGTTAGTCTAACGGGCTGATGTCAATCGGAGAAACCGGCTTGAAGAATATGGCCCTTGCATTGATCGAGCGCTGGCTTACAGGTTGGAGCCTGTCGCGAGGCGTGCCGTTGCCGCTTCCTTATGATGGCGGCCTTGTCGTTGAAGTCGGCATGCCGGCGCAGTTGCGGCGATACGTGTTT
>Ga0102594_1001545_pt1 | contig 14057 bp, 14 predicted proteins | sample AraplaCol_mLB_r2_2_FD_76863 | JGI IMG/M metagenome (GOLD analysis project Ga0102594, IMG submission 76863) | Arabidopsis root microbial communities from North Carolina, USA - plate scrape MF_Col_mLB_r2 (SPADES assembly) (version 2) | ecosystem: Host-associated > Plants > Roots > Endosphere...
GCGAAAAGCACTTCGGCGAGGACGTGCTCGTGACCCGCAAGGGCGCGGTGAGCGCAAAAGCCGGAGAGCTCGGAATCATCCCGGGCAGCATGGGCGCCAAGAGCTACATCGTGCGCGGAAAGGGCAACCCCGAGAGCTTCATGAGCTGCAGCCACGGCGCCGGTCGGAAGATGAGCCGCACCAAGGCGAAGAAGCTCTTCACGATCGCCGACCAGATCGCCGCGACCGAAGGCGTGGAATGCCGCAAGGATGTCGACGTGATCGACGAGATTCCGATGGCCTACAAGGACATCGATGCGGTGATGGAAGCGCAGAAGGACCTGGTGGAGGTGGTCTACACGCTCAAGCAGGTCGTTTGCGTAAAGGGGTGAGCATGGGCGTGGACTACCGCGTCAAGGCCGCGTTGCCATCGCGTGCGGTGGCGGAAGGCTTCTGCAGGAAGGCTGCCATCGGCTGCCACCTGCAGGTGGACGGCGAGCGTGCGGATTTCTATCCCGCGCCGCCGTCCGCGCCAACCGAATGGCCGCACGCCTCGGTGAGCATCGCGGCCGATGGCTTCGTTGTCTGCCTGCTGGCGAACAGCGATCTTGCGCGGCAGGTGCTGGGCTGCATCGTCCAGCTCGCCGCCGGCGAAGGCGTGGTGACAGTGGAAGAGCTGTAGAAGGGCGTCGGCACATCGACCGGCCTTCGCAGCACGTATGGCGAAGGGTGGAAGAAATGAAAAGCAACAAGCAACGCCGTGCCGAGATCAAGGCGCGGCGCCTCGACCGTGCTGCCGCATCGGCCGCACGCCTTCGGTCGCCGGATGTCCGCCGGCCGCAGCCCGATGTCGCGTTTGCGCTCGGCTGCGAGCCTGCGGATCGATCCGTCCTCGATCGGTACAACAACACCTATGGCGTGCTGCCTGCTTTCTATGCAGCGCGCCCCTTCACTTGCCGCGACTGCGGCGCCGAGGAAGTGTGGACGGCCAGGCAGCAGAAGTGGTGGTACGAGGTGGTGCACGGCCATATCGACAGCCGCGCCGTGCGATGCCTGGCTTGCCGCCGCGCACGACGCGAACGTCTGCGGAATGCGGCGCCGGGTGCGAACCTGCTTCGCGAGCGGACGGATCGCCTGCGTGCCCTGGGTTCGGCAAAGCCGACCGCGCGAGCCGTCGCCGAAGTGGAGGCCGCGCTCGAGGGCAAGTGGTGGAGCCTGCGTGTCGTGGCGATCCAGACCCTGGCGCGATGGGGCGGCAAAGCGAACATCGCAAAGCTCCTTGAGCTGATGGCGGCGCGTCCGGAAGGCGGTCGCCGATACTTCGGTTGGGAGCGCGTCGCCGCCGACGCCGCAAGAAGCGCATTGATGCGCCGGGAGTGATCGAAGCAATGATGAAGCTGACTTTTCTGGGGACCTCGTCCGGCACCCCGACGCACCACCGCAATGTCTCCGGACTTGCGGTGCAGACCGTGCCTGGCGCCGGCTGGTTCCTGGTCGACTGCGGCGAAGGCACGCAGCACCGCCTGCTGCAGACCCCGCTCTCGCTGCACGACATGGCCGCGGTCTGCATCACGCACGTGCATGGCGACCATTGCTACGGCTTGCCGGGCCTGCTCGCGAGCGCGGGCATGGGCAAGCGGACGAAGCCGCTGACGCTCATCGCGCCGCTGCCCGTGTGGGAGTGGTTCGCAGCCACGCGCCGGTTGACCGACCTGCACCTGCCGTACGAAGTCACTCATATGGATGTCGACACCCAGGCGTTGGTCTACGACGCGCCCGGCGTCCGCATCGAGCGCCATATGTTGCGGCACCGCGTGCCGAGCCATGCCTACCGGGTGCAGGTCGAGACGCGGCGCACACGGCTGAAGGCCGATGCGCTGCGGTCCGTCGGCCTGCCGCCGGGCCCGGCATGGCGCGCACTGCAGACCGGCGAGGACGTGCCTTTCAACGGCGCGGTGCTGCGGAGTGCCGACTACGCGGAAACGCAGGTCGATACCGCGAGCGCCGTTCTGGGCGGCGACAACGCAGAGCCCGCAATGCTTCGCGACGCATGCCGGGGGGCGCAGTTGCTGGTGCACGAGGCCACGTACACGCAGGACGTGCTCGACAAGGTCGGCCCCGGGCCGATGCACAGTTCCGCGCGCCTGCTGGCGGAGTTCGCGCAGGCCGTCGACGTGCCGAACCTGATCCTCACGCATTTCAGCGCGCGCCACCAGAACGAGGAAGGCATGGCCGCACTGATGGCCGAGACGCAGGCGCACTACCGTGGCCGTGCGTTCCTTGCGAACGACCTGGATGTCTACGAACTCGGCAGTGACGGCAGGGTGGCCGTGACCCGGGCCGACCGAACCTGACCGACAAGACGGGAGAAGAACCCATGAGCAACGAAGAAGAATTCCTGCGCTCCGCCCATCCGATCGAGCCCGCCATGCGTGCGCAGATCATGGACGGCCTGCGCGACATCGAGGCGAAGCACGACGTCACCGTGCTGTTCGCCTGCGAATCCGGCAGCCGCGGCTGGGGCTTCGCGTCGCCCGACAGCGACTACGACGTGCGCTTCATCTACGTGAATCGCCTGCCGTGGTACCTCACGGTGCAGCCGCGCCGCGACGTGATCGAGCTGCCGATCAGCGGCGATCTCGACATCAACGGCTGGGACCTGCGCAAGGCGCTGGGCCTGATGCGCGAGTCGAACCCGACGCTGCTCGAATGGCTGCGCTCGCCCATCGTGTACCGCGAGGACGCGCAGGCGATGCCGCGCTTTCGCGCGCTGTCGGAGGCGGTGTTCTCCAATGCGCGCGGCTGGCACCACTACGCCTCGATGGCGAAGAAGAACTTCCGCGAGCACCTGCAGGCCGATGAGGTGCGCTACAAGAAATACCTTTACGTGCTGCGTCCGCTGCTGGCCGCGCGCTGGATCCGCACGCAGACCGGCGTGCCGCCGATGCGCTTCGCCGACCTGGCGCAGCGCACGCTCGACCCGGTGCGCGACGCTGCGCTCATCGCTGAGATCAACGCGCTGCTCGAGGTGAAGATGCGCGCCGGCGAAGCCGCGACCAGCCCGCGCTGGCCCGGCATCCACGCGTTCATCGAGTCCGAACTGGCGGCCAACGCGGCCGAGCCGGTGACGCCGCTGCCTTCGTCCGACGGCGCCGGCCTGGACGCGTTCCTGTGCGAGACGGTGCTGCGAATGGACAACGGCGCGGCGGGTGTTGCTCGCGCCGCGATGGGGGCCGTATGATGTTCGAGAGCGGCTATGTGGGTCCTTCCTTCTCTCACATCTGGAAACTAGGGTCTGCGCTTTCCGCTCCTTTTCATGGGCACCGCGCTTTTGCGCGGGCCTGCCGAGGTGACGCACGATGAACACCCGGCTGTATCTGCGTCGCCGCTGGCGCGTGGTGGCCCAGCCGTCAAGCGGCGCCCTGCCGCCCGCCTACCTCGCGACGCTTCACCAGGAGCTCGGCGCGATGGGCTGCACGCTGTCGCCGACGCTCGACGCTTGCCTGAGCACCTGGAACGCCGAGCCCTTCGTCGAGTTCCATCGCACGCTGCTGCGCGACGTGCGTGCGCTGAAAGGCGCGCACCGCGAATGGAAGCCGCTGTACCCCAACTTCCCCGACCAAGTGGCAAGTGCGAGCGCGACCACGCTGTTTCTGAATGCGGTCCGCCACTACGCGAGCTTCGGCCGTCAGCGGCCCGAAGAGGGCGCATTGCCCCGTGCCGCCCTGGCCGAGGCGGAGCGCCGCGCCGGCCTGCGCGAGATCGAACTGGGTACGCAGGAGGACTTCGAGCGGGTCTTCACGCAACTGGCGGGCGCGCGCAGTTCACTGTCGGCACAGGATCGGGAAGACCTGGCGTGGTTCGTGCGCTTCTACCGCGGCAAGGTGCATGCGTGGATGCCCGAGCGCTTCGTCTCGAAGGAGAACCTGGCCGTGCTCGGCGGCATGCTGCTGCAGGTGGAGGACCCGGGCGCGCAGGCGTTCCTTGAGACGCACCTGAAGACCGCGACCGACGTGCTGCGGCTGGCCGTGGCGCTGGGCGACGGCGACGTGTCGCTGGCCGCGCCTGCGAAGTTCCCGCGCATGAAGCGCCCGTTGCGTCGCTGGCTCCTGGCGATGATGGACCGCAGCGCCAGCGTCGCCGAAGACATGGCGCGCCGGCCCGAGGTGTTCAAGCGCCTGGGCGAGGTGCTGCATCCCGGCGAGTACGCGAAGCGCTTTCCGGCCGCGGCGGCCGCGTTCGACGGTGTACGCAACGGCGTTCGGCCGCAGGGCTTCAACCATCACGTCGAGCGGCAGCTGGAAGCGCGCGCCATCGACGACGCATTGGCCCTGCTGCCGACGCGCCCGGGCGAGTTCGCGCGTCGCCTCGACCACGTGCTGCGCATCGCGCCCGAGCCGGATGCCGTGCTGGCGCGCTTTCGCGAGGTGGCGGACACGGCCTCCACCGCAGTGCTGCTGCAGGCGATGGTGCATTTCCGGCGCCGTGGCGAGCACGCCCTGCGCAGCTTCTTCCCCAAGGGAGAGACTGCCAAGGTCTTCGCCATCAAGGACACGCGCGCGCATTTGAAGGAAGGCATTGCAGAGGCCGCCGCGCTCGCCTGCGAGACCGCATTGCTGTCGCGCTTCGCCGGGTTGCCGCCGCTGGGTCGCTGCCATGTCGACCCCGCGCTGCGCAAGTACCTCGTGCCTTTCTCGCAGCGCTCGGCGTCGAAGGCGTTGCGCACGCTGGTGCGCGGCAGCCGGCTGCCGATGCCGGACGCGAACATCGTGCGCCTCTTCCTCTGGTGGAAGAACGGACGCGCGCGCACCGACATCGACTTGTCGGCCGCGCTCTTCAACGCGCAGTACAAGTACATCGACGTGTTGGCCTACTACAACCTGAAGGGCTATGGCGGCGTGCACAGCGGGGACGTCGTCGATGCGCTGCAGGGCGCCGCCGAGTTCATCGATCTCGACGTGGCGCTGTTGCGCGAGAAGGGCGTGCGCTACGTGGTGAGCTCGATCAACAGCTTCACCTCGCAGGCCTTCTGCGACCTGCCCGAGTGCTTTGCGGGATGGATGTCGCGAAAGGCCGCAGGTTCGGGCGAGATCTTCGAGCCCGCCACCGTGATCGACCGGGTCGACGTGGCGGCCGACACCACGATCTGCCTGCCCGCGATCTTCGACCTCGAGGCGCGCGAGGTGATCTGGGCGGACATTGCGTTGAAGCAGTACCCGCTCTGGAACAACGTGCAGAGCAATCTTGCGGGCGTGTCGCTGATGCTGCGTTCGCTGGTGGAAATGGCCAGGCCGGACCTGCACACGCTGTTCACGCTGCACGCAACGGCGCGGGGAACCGTGGTCGATGAGGCCGGGGAGGCCGACACCGTGTTCGGCGTGCACGAGGGGATCACGCCTTTCGACATGGACCGCATTCGCGCCGACTTCATGTAGCTGGCGCATGCATTGAATAGAAGAAAAAGATGATGAAGACAGAACGGAAGACGATCGAACTCGACGGTTCGCAAGGCGAGGGCGGCGGCCAGATCCTGCGCACCAGCCTTGCGCTGTCGATGGTCACCGGCCAGCCGATGGCCATTGAAAAGATCCGCGCGGGCCGCGCCAAGCCGGGCCTGATGCGCCAGCATCTTGCGTGCGTGAACGCCGCGGCGGAGATCAGCGGTGCGGAAGTCGGTGGTGCGGAGCTCGGTTCGCAGTCGCTGCGCTTCGTGCCCGGCACGGTGCGCGCGGGCGACTACCGCTTCGCGATCGCCAGCGCGGGCAGCTGCATGCTGGTGCTGCAGACCGTGCTGCCGCCCTTGCTGCTGGCCGGCACCGCCAGCAGCGTGCATCTGAGCGGCGGCACGCACAACCCGATGGCGCCGCCGTTTCACTTCCTGGAGCGCGCCTTCGCGCCGCTGGTGCGCCGCCTGGGCGCGGACCTTCAGCTGACGCTGCGCCGATGCGGCTTCTACCCGGCGGGCGGCGGCGAGGTCGAAGCGGAGATCGTGCCTGCGGCCGGCGTGCTGCAGCCTTTCGACCTGATGGCGCGCGGCGATGCGCAGACGGGCTATGCCGAGTGCCTCGCGCCCGGCCTGCCGCGCCATGTGTCGACGCGCGAGCTCGACACGCTCGGCGGTGCGATGGGTTGGTCCGGCGAGCAGCTGCGCCATGGCAACGCACGCCAGAACGAAGGCCCCGGCAACGCATTGCTGGCCACGCTGGCTTACGACCACGTCACCGAGGTGTTCACCGCCTTCGGCGAGAAGTCGCTGAGCGCGGAGCAGGTGGCGCACGGCCTGGTGAAGGAACTGCGCGCGTTCCAGAAGAGCGAGGCGGCGGTCGGCCCGCACCTGGCGGACCAACTGGCGCTGATGCTCGCACTGGCCGCATGGCAGGGCCAGAAGGCCTGTGCCTTCACCTGCAGCGAAGTGACGGAACACACGCGCACCAACTGCGCGGTGATCGAGCGCTTTCTGCCGGTGCGCTTCGCGATCGCCGAGAGCCGTCAGGCCTGCACGGTGCGGGTTTCGCCCGACTGAGCGGGCCGGCGAAAGCGAGACCTCGCCCGCTCAGGCGAGCGGCGTCGCGTTGGCGTACAGGCGCAGCAGCATCGCGCGCAGCGTCTTCACCTCCGCAGCGCTGAAGTCCGAGGTCGCCACTGCCTCGTAGTGCTGGGCGAGCGGGATCAGCTCCAGCGTCAGCGCCAAGCCGCGTTCGGTGAGCGCGATGCGCACCGCGCGCTTGTCGGTGTCGCACTTCTCGCGCGCCACCAGTTCATGTGCCGCCAGCCGGTCGACGATGCGCGACAGCGCCGACAGGTCGGTCGACGCGTGCGTGGCGAGCTCCGACAGGGTCTGCTTCGGCGTGTGCTGGAGCGATGCGCACACGCGCCACTCGCTCAGGGCGAGTCCGTACGGTTTCAGCGCCTTCGCAAAGGCGTTGCCCATGCGCGCGCCGGCGCGCGCCAGAAGGAAGGGAATGGCCTTCTCGAGGTCGTGATCTTGGGGCAGGGTTTTCATCTAGAAATGCTTGAACAATCAAGTATATAGTCCGCCGCAATTGCTTGAATAATCAAGCAAATACGGAGACGAGCATGACCCTGGAGCCTTCCCGCAGAACGGTTGTTTCACACGCGCTTGCATTCGCGTTCATGTGCGGCGTGCCATTGGCGCAAGCCCAGGGCACTGCCGCCAGGTGGCCGCAGCAGGCCGTGCGCTTCGTGGTGCCTTTTCCCGCTGGATCAGCGCCCGACGTGCTGATCCGTCATGTGGGCGCCAAGCTGGGCGAGAAGTGGGGCCAGGGCGTGATCGTCGACAACAAGCCCGGCGGCAGCGGCGTGATCGGCATGAACGCGATCCTGTCCGCGCCCACCGACGGCTACACCTTCGGCTTCGTGCAGGGCTCGGCGATCTCGGTGGCGCCCAGCACCATCAAGGGCGTGAGCTACGACTTCAACCGCGACTTCGTTCCGGTGACGCTCGCGGCCGTCGCGCCTTTCATGCTCGCGGTGCCGGCCAGTTCGCCCTACAAGACCCTGGCCGATTTCATCGCCGCCGCGCGTGCCAAGCCGCAGGGCATCGAGGTCGCCGACAACGGCCGTGGCACGGCGCCCCACCTGGCTTCCGCGCTGCTGGGCCTGCAGTCGGGCGCGCAGTTCCTCGAAGTGCACTACCCCGGCGGCGCGCAGGCCATGCAGGCGACGCTCGGCGGACAGACGCAGATGATGGTCGAGACCTACAACGTGGTTGCGGGCAATGTGCAGGGCGGGCGCATGCGCGTGCTCGCGAGCATGGGCGATCGCGTCGAGGCCGGACTCGAATCCTTCCCGCTCGCGAGCAAGACCGTGCCCGGCGCGGTGGCACACGGCTGGTTCGCCGTCATCGCGAAGAAGGGTGTCGACCCGCTGGTGCTCGCGAAGCTCAACAAGGACATGAACGAAGCGCTGCTGGTGCCCGACGTGGTGGCGAAGTCGCGCGAACTCGGCACCTATCCGCGGCCGGGAACCCCCGAACAGCTGGCGCGCTACATCGCCGACGACCGCAAGACCTGGCAGGACGTGCTGGACAAGCTCAACATCAAACCGGAGTGATTTTTCCCATGAAGAACAAGATTGCGCTCGAAGAGCATTTCGCGATCGACCTCACGATCGCCGACTCGCAGGTGTACGCCCGCCCCGAAGTGTGGCAAGGCCTGAAGAGCAACCTGCTCGACTTCGAGCAGCAGCGCCTCGAGAAGATGGACGAGTGGGGCACGGAGCTGTCGATCCTGTCGCTCAATTCGCCCGCGGTGCAGGGCATCCCCGATGCGAAGCGGGCCATCGAGGTGGCGCGGCGCGCCAACGACGTGCTGGCCGAGCAGGTCAAGCGCCACCCCGCGCGCTTCGGCGGTTTCGCGGCGTTGCCCATGCAGGACCCCGAGGCGGCCGCGCGCGAACTGGAGCGCTGCGTGCAGCAGCTGGGCTTCCACGGCTTCCTGGTCAACGGCTTCTCGCAGGTGGGCGACGAGAACACCGTCGTGTACTACGACGACGCGCGCTTCAACGATTTCTGGACGGCCGCGGCCGCGTTGAAGAAACCCTTCTACATGCACCCGCGCGACCCGCTGCTGGGCCGCGAGCCGATCTACGAAGGCGCGCACTGGCTCACCGGCCCGACCTGGGCTTTCGCGATGGAAACGGCGATCCATGCGCTGCGCCTGATGTCCAGCGGCATGTTCGACCGTCACCCCGCGTTGCAGATGATCCTCGGCCACTTCGGCGAAGGCATTCCGTTCAACATCTGGCGCGTGGACCACATCCTGCGCAAGGGCCGCCGCGGCATGCCTTGCGACAGGGAGATCGGCGACTACCTGCGCAGCAACGTGCACATCACCACCAGCGGCAACTTCCGCACGCCCACGCTGCTGTCGACCATGCTCGAGGTGGGATCGGACCGCATCATGTATTCGGTGGACTACCCGTTCGAGAAGCACGAGGACGCCGCGCGCTGGTTCGACGCCTGCGAGATCAGCGAGAACGACCGGCAGAAGATCGGCCGCGACAACGCCCGCAGGCTGTTCGGATTGGCATGAGCTCACCCCCAGTCTTCGCGCACTTCGTGTCGCTACGCCAACCCCCTTTCAGGGGGCAACACCAACGGCCCGGCGAAGCCGGTTCCGTGGTGTTCCTGGAAGGAACTCCCGCGCAGAGCCTTGAGGAAGATCGATGAACAAATCAATAGACACCCGCCCCGTGCTGGTGGCCGGCGGCGGCATCGGCGGCCTCGCCGCCGCGCTGGCCCTGGTGCGCGAGGGCCACCGCGTGAAGGTGATCGAGCAGGCCGGCCAGATCGGCGAGATCGGCGCGGGCATCCAGCTGAGCCCCAACGCCTTCGCGGCCTGCGACGCACTGGGCGTGGGCGAGCACCTGCGGGCCAAGGCGGTCTACACCGAGGAGATGGTGATGTTCGACGCCATCGACGCGAAGCGCGTGGCGGGCATCTCGCTGTCGAATGCTTTTCGCGAACGCTTCGGCAACCCCTATGCGGTAATCCACCGCGCCGACATCCACGGCGCGCTGCTCGAAGGCGTGAAGCAGACGACCGACGGCATCGAGTTCCTCACGTCGACCAAGGTGGTGCACATCGAGCAGGACGACCACGGCGTGACGCTCATCGACGCGCAGGGCGGCCGGCACGAAGGCCAGGCGGTGATCGGCTGCGACGGCGTGCGCTCCGCGGTGCGCCAGCAGTACGTGGGCGACAGCATCCGCGTGTCGGGGCACGTGGTGTTCCGTGCGGTGGTCGACACGGCGGACTTTCCCCAGGCGCTGCGCTTCACCGCGCCGTGCATCTGGGTGGGGCCCAACTGCCATCTGGTGCACTACCCGCTGAAGGGCGGCGACAAGTTCAACATCGCCGTCACCTTCCACAGCGACCAGCCCGAGGAATGGGGTTCGATGGACGGCGATCCGGCCGAGGTGCAGCGCTACTTCCGCCCGACCTGCGAGCAGGTGCAGCAGCTGCTGCGAATCCCGAAGGCGTGGAAGCGCTATTCCACGGCCGACCGGAACCCCATCGAGCAATGGACCTTCGGCCGTGCCACGCTGCTGGGCGACGCGGCGCACCCGATGGTGCAGTACCTCGCGCAGGGCGCCTGCACGGCCTGCGAGGACGCTGTGACGCTGGGCCTCGCGCTGCGGCGCGAGGGTGGCGACTGGCCGCGCGCACTGGCGCTGTACGAACGCTCCCGGGTGGCGCGCACGGCACGCGTGGTGCTGTCGGCACGCGAGATGGGCCGCATCTACCACGCAAAGGGCGTCGAGCGGCTGGTGCGCAACAGCATGTGGACCGGCAGGCCGCAGGAGCGCTTCTACGACGCACTCGAATGGCTCTACGGCTGGACGGCCGCGAACTGCCTCGACGAGGTCGCCGCATGAGGATGACACCGCAATCGCTGGAGGCGGCCGGCGGCGGTGCCTGCGCATCGGCGGCCGCCATCGACATCCCGGCGCTGATCGACAGCCACCCCGTCAGCGCGTTCCAGAAATGGATCCTGCTGCTGGTCGGCTGCGCGGTGGTGATGGACGGCTTCGACGTTCAGGCGATGGGCTTCGTTGCGCCCGCTATCGTGCAGGCTTGGGGCATCGAGAAAGCCGCGCTCGGACCCGTGTTCGGCGCGGGGCTGTTCGGGATGCTGGTCGGCTCGCTGGTGCTCAGCATCTGCGCCGACCGCATCGGCCGGCGGCCGGTGCTGCTGGGCGCCACGGTGTTCTTCGCGCTGTGCATGCTGGCCACGGCCTTCGCGCACACGCTCGACCAGTTGCTGGCGCTGCGCTTCATCACCGGCATCGGGCTGGGCGGCATCATGGCCAACGCCAGCGCGCTGGCCAGCGAGTACAGCCCACAGCGCCGTCGGGTCACGCTGATGATGTGGGTGTCGTGCGGCTTCACTGGCGGCGCGGTGCTGGGTGGGCTGATCTCGGCCGTGCTCATTCCGTGGGGCGGATGGCAGGCGGTGTTCGTCTTCGGCGGCGTGGTGCCGCTGCTGATCGCCGCGCTCATGTGGCGCTACATGCCCGAGTCGATGCAGTTCCTCGTGCTGCGAGGGCGCGCGCTCGACCGCGTGCAGCAGTGGCTCGGCCGCATCGCGCCCGGGGTGCACGCCGGCCCGGAAACGCGCTACGTGGTGCACGAGGCGAAGCAGGACGGCGCGCCGGTGGTCGAGCTGTTCCGCGCGGGGCGCGGGCCGGCCACGCTGCTGTTGTGGGGCATCAACTTCATGAACCTGCTGAACCTGTTCTTTCTTGCGAACTGGCTCCCCACCATCGCGGCCGAGTCCGGCTACAGCGGGCGCACCGCCGTGCTGGTGGGCACGCTGCTGCAGGTGGGCGGCGTGATCGGCACCGTGGCCATGGGCCCGCTGATCGACCGCGTCGGCTTCTACCGCGTGCTGGTACCGGTCTTCGCCGTGGCCGTGGCGGCCATCGCGGTCATCGGGCAGCCGGCGCTGCCGCTGGCCCTGCTGCTCGCGGTGGTCATGGTGAGCGGCTTCTGCGTGGTGGGTGCGCAGCCGGCGCTCATCGCGCTGGCATCGAGCGTTTACCCGACCACGGTGCGCGCCACCGGCATGGGCTGGAGCTTGGGGATCGGCCGCGCCGGGTCCATCGTGGGGCCGGTGCTGGCGGGCTGGCTCATCGGACTGCACTGGACGAACAGTGCGCTGTTCATCGCGGCGGCCGTGCCGGCGCTGCTGTCGTGCGCCATGGTGCTGTGCATGGGGCGCCTCAAATTCACCGGGGCCACGGCGGCGCCTTCACATCCTGGAGACGAGCAATGACGACGAACAAATCGCGCGGCTGGACCATCGCTGCGCGCGCATTGATGGCGGTGATCTTCCTGGTGGCCGGCGTGCGCAAGCTCATGACCTACGGCGCCACGCTCGGCTACTTCGCCAAGCTGGGCATTCCGCTGCCGGACGTGGTGCTGCCGCTGACCATCGCCCTCGAGGTGGGCGGCGGGCTGCTGCTGGTCGCCGGCTGGCGCGTGCGGTGGGTGGCATCGGCGCTGGCGATCTTCACGCTCGCCACGGCTTTCACCGCGCATGCGTTCTGGTCCGCCGACGCGGCGCAGTTCGCCGGGCAGCTCAACAACTTCCTGAAGAACGTGGCGATGGTCGGCGGCTTCCTGCTGCTGATCGCCCACGCGGCGGCCAGCGAGCGCAAGGCCGGGCCCTGAGCGGAAAACTGCTTTCCGTTCCTGTCGTTGAAGCGTGCGCGCGCCGGCCGCACACTCACCGGCCGTGCCACCGGCCGCCCGCGGAAGTATGGTGGATGCCCGGCATCGGCCGCTCTTCATGAACACCCGGAAAAGACAGACAGGAACGCCATGACCTCCACACCCTCGTTCGTCTACCACAGCGTGCCCCAGCGGGTGGTGTTCGGCGCCGGGTCGCTGCAGCACCTGGCGCGCGAGATCGACACGCTCGGCGCGCGCCGAGCGCTGGTGCTCTCCACGCCCGAGCAGCGCCCGCAGGCCGAGCGCGTGGCCGACATGCTCGGCGCCCATGCGGCGGGCGTGTTCGACCGCGCCGTGATGCACGTCCCCATCGAGACCGCACGCGAAGCGCGCGAGGTGGCCCGCCGCCTGGGCGCCGATTGCGCAGTGGCCATCGGCGGCGGCTCGACCACCGGGCTGGGCAAGGCGATCGCGCTCGACTCGGGCCTGCCGATCCTCGCCATTCCCACCACCTACGCGGGCTCCGAGATGACGCCGATCTACGGCATCACCGAAGCCGGCATGAAGAAGACGGGGAAGGATTTCAAGGTGCTGCCGCGCACCGTGATCTACGACCCGGAGCTGTCGCTGAGCCTGCCCGTGGGCATGAGCGTGACCAGCGGCATCAACGCCATCGCGCATGCGGCCGAAGGGCTCTACGCGGTCGATTCGAATCCGGTCATGGACCTGATGGCGCAGGAAGGCATTGCCGCGCTGGGCCGCGCGCTGCCGGCGCTTCGCACGGCGCCGCGGGACCTGGGCGCGCGCAGCGATGCGCTCTACGGGGCATGGCTGTGCGGCACGGTGCTCGGCAGCGTCGGCATGGCGCTGCACCACAAGCTGTGCCACACGCTCGGCGGCAGCTTCAACCTGCCGCACGCCGAGACCCACACCATCGTTTTGCCGCATGCGCTCGCCTACAACGCCGAAGCGGCGCCGCAGGCCATGGCGCGAATCGCGAAGGCGTTGGGTGGAAGCAGCGCCGCGCAAGCGGTGTTCGACCTCGCACGCGACAACGGCGCGCCGGTGGCGTTGCGCGACATCGGCATGAAGGAGTCCGACCTGGACCTCGCCTGCGCGCACGCGCTCACGAACCAGTATCCCAATCCGCGCCCGCTGGAGCGGGACGCGATCCGCGCCCTGTTGCAGAACGCGTGGGAAGGCACGCGGCCCTGAGCCTGGAAGGCTGCAGCGGGGCCGCGCGCGCTGCCTGCCGCGATTACAGCGGCAGTGCGTCGCCCCTGGCCGCGGCGCGGGCTGCGGCGCGCACAGTGGCGCGGTCGATCGTGCTGGCAAGCACCGGGGCCGTGCCCGACGAAGCGCCTTCGGCGTATGGGTTGTCGCTGTGTGCGGCCGCGACGGCTTCGGCACGGACCGCGGCGCGGCTGGCCGACGAAGCGATCACCGCAGCGGGGCCGGCGCCGGCGCCCTCGGCATAGGGGTTGTCGCTGTGCGCGGCAGCCACGGCTGCGGCGCGCACATCGTTGCGGCTGGCGGACGAGGCGACCGGATGCACGCCGTCGTAGGTTTCGGCGCGTGCTGCGCCTGCGGCGCCCAGCATGGCGAATGCGAGGGCGGAAAGAGCGATGCGTTGCGTGGAGTTCATGGTGCGAGTCCCTTCGGTTGTCTGTGTGGGCGGCGGACATTCGTCGTTGCCACGCAGGCAGTGTGAAACTTCACCGTGCGGCGCGCTGTGCGTTTGCGCACCGCTTTTGCCGATCAGCGCGGCGCTGCGGCGTGCGGCACGTGGAGCACCGCAAGAGGTTCGGAGCGGCCGCGCACCGCGAGCGTCTCGGGCGCGCCCATCGTGTCCGCCACGCCGGCCTGTTCCGCTGCGAAGAGC
>Ga0102594_1001553_pt1 | contig 13986 bp, 11 predicted proteins | sample AraplaCol_mLB_r2_2_FD_76863 | JGI IMG/M metagenome (GOLD analysis project Ga0102594, IMG submission 76863) | Arabidopsis root microbial communities from North Carolina, USA - plate scrape MF_Col_mLB_r2 (SPADES assembly) (version 2) | ecosystem: Host-associated > Plants > Roots > Endosphere...
GCTGCTGATCGGCGACTACTACTTCGGCCGCCACCCGCAGGACATCGCGCTGCTGGAGCGCATCTCCCGCGTGGCCGCCGCCGCGCACGCACCCTTCATCGCCGCCGCCGCACCTGCGCTGTTCGACTTCAAGTCGTTCACCGAGCTGGGCGTTCCGCGCGACCTGTCGAAGACCTTCGAAAGCGCCGAGCTCGCCTCGTGGCGCGGCTTCCGCGAATCGGAAGACTCGCGCTACGTGTCGCTGGTGCTGCCGAGCTACGCAGCCCGCCTGCCCTACGGCGCCAAGACCATCCCCGTCGAGAACTTCAACTACGAAGAAGACGTGGACGGCAGCGACCACGGCAAGTACCTGTGGGCCAATGCGGCCTACCAGCTCGGCCTGCGCATCACGCAGGCGCACTCGACCTACGGCTGGACCACGGCCATCCGCGGCGTCGAAGGCGGCGGCAAGGTCGACGGCATGGTGGCCCACGCCTACAAGACGGACGAAGGCGACATCGCCCTGAAGCCGCCGACGGAAGTGACCATCACCGACCGCCGCGAGAAGGAACTGAGCGACCTCGGCTTCATCGCCATCGTCAACTCCAAGGGTTCGAACTCGGCAGCCTTCTTCGGCGGCCAGACCGTGAACAAGCCCAAGGTGTACGACAAGGACGCGGCCAACGCCAACGCAGCCGTCTCGGCGCGCCTGCCCTACATCCTGGCGGCTTCGCGTTTCGCGCATTACCTGAAGGTGATCGTGCGCGACAAGATCGGCAGCTTCCAGACGCAGGCCGACATGCAGAAGCACCTGAACAACTGGGTGGCCAACTACGTGCTGGTGAGCCCCTCGGCGCCGCAGGCCATGAAGGCCAAGTACCCGCTGAGCCAGGCTCGCGTGGACGTGACCGAAGTGCCGGGCAAGCCGGGTTCGTACCGCGCCATCGCCTTCCTGAAGCCGCACTTCCAGCTCGAGGAACTCTCGGCATCGATCCGCCTCGTGGCAGACCTGCCCGCGGCAGCGGCCTGATCGTCGCCGCTCCGGTCCAACGTCCAGATCCATCGTTCAAGTCGACAGACAGACTGATTGAAAGAAACTTCACATGCCTATCTATCTCAAGCTCCCAGGTGTCACCGGTCAAACCCAGATCGAGGGCCACAAGGACGAACTGGAAGTCCAGAGCTTCCAGTTCGGCGCCGGCCTCGCGGTGACCGCGGGCACGTCCAACCAGGAACGCACCTCGGGCAAGCCCAGCTTCTCCGAAATCACCGTCACCCGCTCCAGCGACTCGGCCACGCCGCAGCTGCTGCAGAAGCTGGCCGGCGGCGAAGTGTTCGCAGGCGACACCATCATCAGCTTCCCGCGTGAAGACAAGAGCGGCCTGCTGCCCCTGATGGTCGTCACCCTGACCGACGTGATCCTGAGCAGCTTCTCGGTGTCCAGCGGCGGCGACATCCCGCACGAAAGCATCTCGCTGAACTTCGCGGCGATCAAGGTCGAGTACACCAAGCAGAAGGAAGAAGGCGGCCAGGAAGGCATCGCTCCGTTCGGCTGGGATCTCTCGAAGAACATCGCGGTCGCCTGATGGACCGGGGCTGACGTCCGGCGCTTACCGTGTCCGAACTTGTCAAGGGGGGCGTCGTGCCCCTGTTCGACCGGCTGGCGTCGGCGCCGTCCGAGCACGCCCGTGCCGCCCATCTCGAGACGATGGAGTCCCTGCAGGATTCCATCGGCCGCGAGCTGAGGCGGCTTTTCAACACGCGCTCTCCGTTGTCCGCCGCCGAATACGCGCAGGGCAACGGAACCGTGCTCGAGTACGGCATTCCCGACTTTTCCGCGCTCAGCACGCAGAACGCCGCCGACCTGCAGCAGCTCTCGGCCACGCTGCGCCAGGCGGTGCAGCGCTACGAGCCGCGCCTGTCGGACGTGAGCGTGCAGGTGAGCGCCACGCCCAACCGCCACGAGGTGGCACTGGTGCGCATCGGCGCCCAGGCCCGCGCCGGCCTCGCGCTGCGCCGCGTCGACTTCGAGATGCTGCTCGGAACGCCGGACAGCCTGATGAAAGTCGCCTGACGTGTCCGATATCCAGCACAGCGACCTGCTGCAGTACTACAAGCGCGAGCTGTCCTACCTGCGAGGACAGGGGGCGGACTTCGCCCAGCGCTACCCCAAGGTCGCCTCCCGGCTTTCGCTGCACGGCGGCGAATCGCTCGACCCCCATACCGAACGGCTCATCGAATCGGTGGCCTTTCTCTCCGCGCGCGTGCATCGCGACCTCGACCAGGAATTCCCGGACGTCGCCTACGCGCTGCTCGACAACCTCTGCCCTTCGCTCGTGCAGCCGCTGCCCTCGATGTCGGTGGCGCAGTTCGCGCTCGACCCGGCGCAGGGCAAGGTCACGGCGGGTTTCCGCGTGCCGCGCCACACGATGCTGCATGCGCGCACCGCGCGCGCGCAGCCGCAGGAATGCCGCTTCCGCACCGCGTGGGACACCGTGCTGTGGCCGCTGCGCATCTCGCACGCCGCCGTCGACGCCGACGCCGTGCTGCGGCTCACGCTCGAGTGCGATGCCGAGGCCGACTTCTCCGAACTCGAGATCGACAGCCTGCGCATCCACCTGCAGGGCGACTGGATGACCACGATGCCGCTGTACGACGCGCTGGTCTCCGGCCTGAAGTCGGTCGGCACGATCCCCGAGGGCGGCATGCTGCAGATGCTGCCGGGCGACGCCTGGCGCGAGGTCGGCTTCGCCGAGGGCGAGGAAGTGCTGCCCCAGCCCGCCAATGCCCAGCCCGCCTACGGGCTGCTGCAGGAATATTTCGCCTTCCCGCGCAAGTTCCACTTCTTCGACCTGCACCACCTGCGCTCGCGCCTGGGTCGCGGGCGCCGCTGCGAGCTGGTGTTCCAGCTCGACCGCGCGACGCGCGCGCTGCGCCACCTCGACGCCGACAACTTCCAGCTCGGCTGCACGCCCATCGTCAACCTGTTCCCTCGCGTGAGCGAACCGCTGGTGATGGACCAGCGCCACTACGAATACATGCTGGTGCCCGACCGCCAGCGCGACGCCACCACCGAGGTGCACTCGATCCTCTCGGTGGTCGCCTCCGACCCGGACGCCGACGCGCCGGTCGACGTTCCGGGCTTCGCCGCACTGGGCCACGTGGACAACGACCAGGGCGCGAACGACGCGCGCGGCGCGGTGTTCTGGGCCGCGCGGCGCGAGCCCTGCCTGCGCCACAACATCCCGGGCACCGACGTCTTCCTGTCCTTCGTCGACCGCGGCAAGGCGCACAGCCGTCCGGCGCAGCCGGTGGTCTATGCGCACCTGCTGTGCACCAACCGCCGGCTGGCCGAACAGGTGCCGGTGGGTGCCCGGCTGGTGGCCGAAGGCCCGCCGCAGCCCACGCACGTGCGCTGCCTGTACGAACCCACCGCGCAGCGCGACCCGCCGCTGGGCAGCGAGACGCTCTGGCGGCTGGTGTCGCTGCTCACGCTCAATCACCAGTCGCTGGTGGACGGTTCCACCGGCCGCGAGCAGCTGCGCGAGATGCTGCTGCTGTTCGCCTCCGACAGCCGGCGCGACCATGCGCAGATCCGCGGCATCGCCGGGCTCTCGGCGCGCGGCGTCACCGCGCACGTGGGCACCGACGCCTGGCGCGGCTACTGCCGCGGCACGCAGGTCACGCTCGAATTCGAGGACGACGCCTTCGTCGGCGGCTCGCCGCTCATGATGTCGGCGGTGCTCGCGCGCTTCTTCGCGATGTACACCTCGGTGAACTCCTTCGTGCGCCTCGCGGTGCGCAGCGGCGACGAGATCCGCAAGCAATGGGCCCCCATGACGGGCCGTCAGGTCGTGCTGTGATCGAACGGCTCACCGCCCGCCCGCAGGAATTCAACCTGTTCCAGGCCATCAGCCTGCTCGAGCGCGCCGCGCCCGAGGCGGTGCCGGTCGGCCGCTCGCAGGGCCCGCGCGAGCGCGAGGCCGTGCGGCTGCACGCCTTCGTGTCGCTGGCGTTCGAAGCCAGCGATGTGCGCGAGGTCAGCGCCGGCGCGGCCACCGGCGAGCCCTTTGCGCTCACCACGCCGGCGCTCTCGCTGGGCGGCAGCGGCGGCCCGCTGCCGATCCCCTTCACCGAAATGCTGCTGGAGCGCCGCCAGCAGCGCGATCACGCCACGGCCGACTTTCTCGACATCTTCAACCACCGCTTCCTGGCGTTCCTGTATCGCAGCCGCCGCAAGCACCATGTGGCGCTCAATCCGCAGTCGCCGTCGCGCTCCACGCTGGCTTCGACGCTGGACGCCGCCAGCGCACTCGGCCTGCGCGCGGGTGTACGCGCGCCCGACGGCTCGGCCCTGTGGCTGCGCCACGCCGGCCTGCTGGGCGGTGCGCCGCGCGGCATGACCGCACTGCTGGCGCTGCTGCGAGACCGCCTCGGCGTGCGCGTGCAGGGTGCGCAGTTCCGCGGCGGCTGGCTCGCGCTGGAGCCCGATGCCTCGGCCCGGCTCGACATGCGCACGCCGCTGGGCGGCGGCGCCGTGCTCGGCCAGCGCGTCTGGGACCAGGGCGCCGGCATCCGGCTGTCGTTCACCGAACTGAGCCAGCGGCGCCTGCGCGACCTGCTTCCGGGCGGTGCCGACCATGCACTGGCGAAATGGCTGGTGCGTCGCTTCGTGCCCCAGGAACTGAAGGTCGAGATGGAACTGAGCCTCGCGCCCGCCGAATCGCGCAGCAGCGTGCTCGGGGCCGCGAACCCGATGCGGCTGGGCTGGACCTCGTGGATCGCCGGACCGTCCTTCCGCGGCAGCCTGCCGCCCGTTCAACACACCCTGACCAGCGACGCCCGCGCCCCCGACGGCGCGAGCGCCGCCTGAGCCCACATTTCCCTATGGACATCGACATCCGCACCCTGCTCGGCCGGCTCAACCCGGAATGCAAGCGCGCCATGGAGCAGGCCGCCGAGCTGTGCGTGCAGCAGACGCACTACAACGTCGACCTCGAGCACCTGCTGCTGAAGCTGGTGGACAACGAGGCGCCCGACCTGCGCCTGGTGTTCGGCCGCTTCGGCCTGCGCCCCGACACCGTGCAGGCGCAGTTGCAGAAGTCGCTCGACACCTTCAAGCGCGGCAACGGCCGCACGCCGAGCCTGGCGCCCGACTTCGCGCCGCTGTTCCAGGAAGCCTGGCTCATGAGCTCGATGCTGCTGGGCCAACAGCACATCCGCTCGGGCACGCTGATGCTGGCGCTGCTCGAGGTGGACCGCCTGCGCGGCCGGCTGGTCGATGCCGCGCCCGCGCTGCTGCAGATCCCGCGCGGCGCGCTGCGCGACGAGCTCGCCGGATTGCTGCAGTCCTCGCCCGAGGATGCCGCCGCTTCCGCGCTGGCCGCCGCGCCGGTGGCTGCCGCGCCGGCCGCGAGCACGGCGCACGCCAGTGCTGCGGCCGACAACGCCGGCGCCGCGCCGCTGCAGATGCCCACCGCGCGCCGCGGCAATTCGTCGACGCCCTCGCTCGACCAGTACACCGTCGACATGACGCAGCTCGCGCGCGACGGCGCGATCGACCCGATCCGCGGGCGCGACGCCGAGATCCGCCAGATCATCGACGTGCTGCTGCGCCGCCGCCAGAACAATCCGATCCTGACCGGCGAGGCCGGCGTCGGCAAGACCGCCGTGGTCGAAGGCTTCGCGCAGCGCGTGGTGCAGGGCGACGTGCCGCCCGCGCTGCGCCAGGTGTCGGTGCGCTCGCTCGACCTCGCGCTGCTGCAGGCCGGTGCCGGCGTGAAGGGCGAGTTCGAGAACCGGCTCAAGTCGGTCATCGCCGAGGTCAAGGCCTCGCCCACGCCGGTGATCCTGTTCATCGACGAGGCGCACCAGCTCATCGGCGCGGGCGGCGCCGAGGGCCAGGGCGACGCGGCCAACCTGCTCAAGCCGGCACTGGCGCGCGGCGAGCTGCGCACCATCGCGGCCACCACCTGGGCCGAATACAAGAAGTACGTGGAACGCGACCCCGCGCTGGCGCGGCGCTTCCAGGTGGTGAAGGTCGAGGAGCCGAGCGAAGAGGTCGCCATCGACATGCTGCGCGGCATGGTCGAGACGCTGGAGAAGCACCACGGCGTGGAGATCGTCGACGACGCGGTGCGCGAGGCTGTCAAGCTTTCGCACCGCTACATCACCGGCCGCCAGCTGCCCGACAAGGCCATCAGCGTGCTCGACACCGCCTGCGCGCGCGTGGCCATCGGGCAGAACGGATTGCCGGCCGAGCTGGAATCGGCGGCGCGCGACATCGCCTCGGCCGAGAGCGAACTGCGCGTGCTGCGCCACGAGGCCGCCACCGGCGGCGACCACCAGGAGGCCATCGCCGCGCTCACGACGCGGCTGGACACGCTGCGCCAGAAGCACAAGCGCCTGGCCGACAAGGTCGACGAGGAAAAGCGCGCGGTGATGGAGATCGTCGCGCTGCGCCGCCGCATCGCCGACAGCCTGCGCGACGGCGCGCCGCCGCCCGACGAGGAGAACGACCCCGCGCTGCTCACCGCCGCGCTGCGCCGCCTCGAGAAGGGCCTGGAGGCGCTGCAGAGCGACGAGCCGATGGTGCCGGTGTGCGTCGACGGCACGATGGTGGCGGAGGTGATCTCCGGCTGGACCGGCATCCCGGTCGGCAAGATGATGACCGACGAGCTGCACACGGTGCTCCACCTGAAGGAGAAGCTGGCCGAGCGCGTGGTCGGCCAGGACGACGCGCTCGACGCCATCGCGCGTCGCGTGCGCACCTTCCGCGCCGATCTGGACGACCCCGGCAAGCCGGTGGGCGTGTTCATGCTGGTGGGACCGAGCGGCGTCGGCAAGACCGAGACCGCCTTCGCGCTGGCCGACCTGCTGTACGGCGGCGAGCGCAACGTCATCACGGTGAACATGTCGGAATTCCAGGAGGCCCACACCGTCTCCAGCCTGAAGGGCGCACCGCCGGGCTACGTGGGCTACGGGCGCGGCGGCGTGCTGACCGAGGCCGTGCGCCGCCGGCCCTACAGTGTGGTGCTGCTCGACGAGATGGAGAAGGCGCACCCCGACGTGCTGGAGCTGTTCTTCCAGGTGTTCGACAAGGGCATCATGGAAGACGGCGAAGGCGTGCAGATCGACTTCAAGAACACGCTGATCCTGCTGACCTCCAATGCCGCGCAGGACGTGATCACGCAGGCTTCGCAAGGCGGACGCCGCCCCGACCCCGAGGAACTGGTCGAGCGCCTGCGCCCCGAGCTGCTCAAGCAGTTCAGCCCCGCCTTCCTGGGCCGGCTGGCGCTGGTGCCCTACCACCACCTGGGCGACGGGCAGATCCGATCCATCGTGAACCTCAAGCTCGGCAAGCTGGCGAAGCGCTTCGCGCTGAACCACCACGCCACCTTCACCTGGGATGCGCAGGTGGACGACGCCATCACCGCGCGCTGCACCGAGGTCGACAGCGGCGCACGCAACATCGACCACATCCTGGCGCACGCGGTGCTGCCGGAGCTCTCGCGCCAGGTGCTCGAGCGCATCTCGATGGCCGCCGCGTTCAGCGCGGTGCACATGGGCGTGGACGCCGATGGCGCGTTCGTCTTCAGCTTCGAAGCAGCCGCGCTGAACTGATGAACATGCGCGAAGGCTTCACCCAGACCGCCGCCTTCCTGACGGTGCAGACCGCGCTCGGCCCCGATGCGCTGCTGCTCGACGCATTCCAGGCCACCGAGGCCATCTCGCAGCCGTTCGCGTGCACGCTCACCATGCGCTCCGACTCGAACGCCCTGGCCGCCGCCGACCTGATCGGCACCTCGGCCACGGTCACGCTGCAGCGGCCCGACAAGGCGGCCCGCCACTTCAACGGCATCGTCTCGCGCTTCACCTACCTGGGCAGCAACCGCGACTTCGCCACCTACACGCTCGAACTGGTGCCGCGCCTGTGGCTGCTCACGCTGGGCCGCGACCGCGTCATCTACCAGAACAAGACCGCGCCCGAGATCGTGCAGGCGGTGCTCGGGGAGTTCGCCGTGAGCTTCGAAGCGCAGCTCAACGGCACGTACCACCCGCGCGACTACTGCGTGCGCTACGACGAGACGGCCTTCGAATTCATCTCGCGCCTGATGGAAGAAGAAGGCATCTTCTACTTCTTCACCTTCTCGGGCGACGCCCACACCATGGTGCTGGCCGACAGCAATTCCGCCTGGCCGGCCTGCCCGGAGGCGGACAAGCTCGTGGTGCGCGGCAGCGACGTCCACTTCGGCCACGCGCATGCCGTGACCCGCTTCGAGTCGCACGCGCGGCTGGTGGCCAGGTCGCACGCGGTCGACGACTACGACTTTCTCACGCCCGACACCAGCCTGCTCGAGGAATCCGAAGGCAGCAGCGGGCGCGGCTGCGACTACGAGTTCCCCTCGCGCGTGCCGGCCGCGAGCGGCGCGGCGCGTGCACGGATGCGCCTGGAGGCGCACCAGGCCGGCAGCCAGTCGGGCCGTGGCGACAGCCATTGCCACTACCTGACGCCGGGCACCACCTTCACGCTGGAAGAGCATCCGCGCGCGGACCTCAACGACAAGCACGTGGTCCACAGCGTGCAGCACCACGCCGACCAGGAGCGCTACAGCAACAGTTTCGAGACCGTGCCGCCCAACGTGCCGTTCCGCCCGCTGCGCCGCACCGCCCGCCCCGTGGTGGCAGGCAGCCACACGGCGCGCGTGGTCGGCCCGGCCGGCGAGGAGATCTGGACCGACGCGCACGGTCGCATCAAGGTGCAGTTCCCGTGGGACCGCCTGGGCAAGAAGGACGACAAGAGCTCGTGCTGGGTGCGCGTGTCGCAGATGTGGGCCGGCGAAGGCTGGGGCGCGCTGTTCGTGCCGCGCATCGGGCAGGAGGTGGTGGTGAGCTACGTCGACGGCGACCCCGACCGGCCGCTGGTCTCGGGCAGCGTCTACAACGGCACGCACGCCACGCCGGTCGCGCTGCCGGGCAAGTCGTCGCAGAGCACCATCCTCTCGCGCTCGCTGCGCGACGGCGTGGCCGGCAACGAGATCCGCTTCGACGACAAGCAGGAAGCCGAGGAGCTCTACCTGCACGCGCAGAAGGACATGCGCGTGGAAGTGGAGAACCAGCTGACCACCAAGGTGATCGCAGGCGACGAGCTCCACACCGTGTCCAAGGGCAACCGCACCGTCAAGGTCGACACCGGCAACGAGACCCATTCGGTCAAGGGCACGCGCGCGCTCGACGTCACCGGCAACGAGACGCACGACAACAAGGCCAATTTCACACAGACGGTCAGCGGCAACTACGAACTCAAGGTCACCGGCAACCTGGTGATCGACGTGACGGGCACGCTGCTCATCAAGTCGGCGCAGACGCTGGACCTGAAGGCCGGCACCGACCTGGGCGCCAACGCCGGCGTCAACTTCAAGGCCGAGGCCGGCGTGGCGCTGTCCGCCAAGGGCGGCGCCTCGCTGTCAACCGAGGCGGCCTCCATCAGCAGCAAGGCCTCGGGCATGAACGCCGTCGAAGGCGGCGGCATGGTCACGCTCAAGGGCGGGCTGGTGAAGATCAACTGAACGCCATGGCCTTGCCCCTGTCCGCCTCCCTTCCCGCGCTGCCTTCCGAAGCCGCTTCCGGCGCCGTGGTGCGCGAAGCCTTCGACGGCGCCGGCCAGGCGGTGGTGCGCGCCTCGTTCCTGGGCGAGGTCGCGCACGGGCCGATGCAGGTGTTCTCGGCCGCGGGCAAGCCCGCCATGGAAGCGTCATACCAGGCCGGACTGCCGCATGGCGCCATGCGCCTGTTCGGCGAAGGCGGCCAGCTGCTGCAGGAAACGCAGCGGCTGGGCGGTGCGGCCGAAGGCGTGACGCGCACCTACTACCCGAGCGGCCGGCTGATGCAGACGCAGCAGCACGTGCGCGGCGCGCTGCACGGCGAGACCGTGGTGTACGCGGAGTCGGGCGACGTCACCGCGCGCCTGCGCCACGTGCTCGGCCGCCTCGAAGGCGAGGCCAGCTACTACCACGAGGGCCGCATCGCCCGGCGCGAGCACTACCGCGCCGGCCTGCTCGACGGCGAGGTGGTCGACCACCAGCCGGGTGGCGGCGTCGCGCAGTCTGCGCCCTACGTGGCCAACCTGCTGCACGGCACGCTGCGCCGCTACTGGCCCAACGGCCAGCCGATGGAAGAGATCGTCTACCGCCAGGGCAAGCCGCACGGCCAGCCGCGCCGCTTCGACGAGGCCGGCCGCGAGATCGCCGGCGGCGCCGCGGCGCCGGGCTTCATGAAGAGCCTCGAAAAGCTCGTGAGGGGAAGCTGAACATGGGCATGCACGTCTGCATGGGAGCCACGCTGCAGTGCAGCTTCGGCGCCGCGCCTTCGAGCCTGGTGGTGCTGCCCGTCAACGCGGTGGTCACCGGCGGTGTGCCGGCCGCCACCATCATGGACAACAAGCCGATCGCCAACATCGCGCCCTTCGGCACCTGCAACAGCATGTCGAACCCCATGGTGGCGGCCGCCACCGCCGCGGCGCTCGGCGCGTTCACGCCGATGCCGTGCATCCCGGTCACGTCCGCGCCCTGGGCGCCCGGCTCACCCACGGTCCTGGTGGGCAACATGCCCGCGCTGCAGGACAGCTCCAAGCTGATGTGCAGCTGGGGCGGCGTGATCCAGGTGGTCGTGCCGGGCCAGTTCACTTCCATGGTTCCCTGAACCGGACACCACTTTTCTCCATGTCGCAATACGTCTTCACGATGACTTCCCGCATGGTCGCGATCACCGCGGCCTGCCTGGTGCTGCTGTGCGTTCTCCTGTTCCTGATGGGCATCGAGATCGGCAAGCTGATGGCCGCCCCCGCGGCCCCCGCCGCCACGGCACCGGCCGCGCTGCAGCCCTCCTCGCCCTCCATGGCACCCGCGCCGGCCGCCTCGCCTGCACCCGCAGCCGCACCGGCCTCCCCTGCTTCCACCTCATGAACCAAGTGACCCCACGCATGCCGAACAACACACGACATCCCAAGGGCATGCACAGTGCGCTGCGGCGCCTTGCCCTTCCCGGCCTGCTGGCCCTGGCCGGCCTGCTCGCCGGCGGACCCGCCGGCGCGGCCGGCGAACGCCCCGTGGCCCAGGGGGCGCTCGCCGTGCCCGCTGCCACTGCAGCGCCCGTCGTGGCAGTCGCCGCCCCCGCGGCCAGCGCCACGCCCGGCGCACCGGCCGCCGCGTTCCAGGTCGACCCGGCCAACCCCGCGCCCGCCGCGCCGGTGCTGACCAACGGCCTCGTGCGCGTGCCCGACGGCCGGCTGCTCGCACCCGACATCGCGCGCATCGTGATGCGCGGCGAGCTCGTGGTGGCCATGCTCAAGGTCGACACGCCGCCGTTCTTCTTCTTCGACGACGCCGGCCAGTGGACCGGGCTCGAGGTCGGTCTGGCGCAGTCGCTGGCCAAGGAACTCGGCGTCAAGCTGCGCTTCAACCGCGAGGCCGGCACCTTCAACGCGGTGGTCGACCTGCTCGCCAGCGGCCAGGCCGACCTGGCCATCAGCAAGCTGTCGCGCACGCTCGCACGCACGCAGACTATCGCGTTCAGCGATGCGTACCTCACGCTGAACCATTCGCTGATCCTCAACCGCGTGAAGTTCGCCCAGCTCGCGCACGGGCGTCCGCTGCCGGAAGTCATCCGCAACTTCAACGGCACCGTCGGCGTGATCGCCAAGTCGTCCTTCGCGGACTACGCGCGCACCAACTTCCCGCACGCCAAGGTGCAGGAATACCCGACGTGGAACGAAGTGCTGGTCGCCCTGCACAAGGGCGAGATCGTGAGCGCGTACCGCGACGAGTTCGAGGTCAAGCGCGTGCTCAAGGCCGACCCCACCGTGTCGCTCGTGCTGCGCACCGTGACGCTGAAGGACCTCGAGGACACGCTGGGCATCGGCGTGGCCGTGACCGACACCACCCTTCTGGCCTACGTGAACCAGTTCCTCGCCCAGCGCACCGAGAAGCTGGACATCCAGAAAGTCCTGCAGGCGCTCGACCGCTGAACGGCACCGGAGATCCCGACACCATGACTCCCTCCAAGTTCTACGCCTTCGTACTCAATCCCTGGGTCGTCATCATCAGCCTCGGCGCCGGCGTCGCCTTCGGCATGCTCGCGCCCGCCATGGCGACCACGCTGGGCTTCGTGGGCGACATCTACGTCGACCTGCTGAAGATGATCACCCTGCCCTTCATGGTCTCGGCCGTGATCTTCAGCCTGCAGCGGCTGTTCCGCGACGGCGGCACCGCCAGCCTGCTGGGCCGCGTGGCGCTGGTGTTCCTGGCGTTCTCTGCCTTCGTGGCGATCGCCGGCGCGGCCACGCTGCTGATCATGCGTCCCGGCGAGAACCTGCCGAGCACCACGATGCAGACCTTCGGCCAGATCGTGGGCGGCGACCTGAGCGCCAGCGACACGGCCATGAACCTGCGCGGCACCGACGAGGTGAAGAAGACCGCGAGCTTCGCCGACATGCTGGTGAGCCTGGTGCCGGCCAACATCTTCTCGGCGCTGGCCAACGGCGACACGCTGAAGACGCTGGTGTTCGCGCTGCTGTTCGGCCTGGCGGTGGGCCACGTGCCCACGCGCATCTCCGACGGGCTCACGCAGGCGCTGGAGACCGTCTACCACGCCTGCCAGACGCTGATGCGCTGGCTGAGCTTCCCGCTGCCGGTGGTGCTGTTCTGCATGAGCGCGGCGCAGCTGGGCAAGACCGGCATGGAGCCGCTGCGCGCCATGGGCGCCTTCGTGGTGGCGTTCCTGGTGGTCTCGGTGGTGCTGCTGGTGGTGGCTGCGGTCATCATCTGGAAGCGCTCCAACGGCACGCTGGGCCAGACGCTCAACGCGCTGCGCGGGCCCTTCGCGCTCGCGCTGGCCACGCGCAGCAGCGCCACCTGCATGCCGATCATGATCGAGAGCCTGGTCACGCGGCTGGGCTTCGCGCGCTCGCGGGTGGAGCTGCTGGTGCCGCTGACCGTGTCGCTGCTGCGCATCGGCCCGGTCGTGTACTACGTGTGCGCGACGCTGTTCATCGCGCAGATCTACGGGCGCTCGCTGTCGCCGGTGGAAATCGGCATCGTGCTCACGTCGTCGGTGCTCGCGGGCTTCGCCTCGGCCGGCATGACCGGGCTGGTGACGGTGTCGCTGATCGGCATGACCTGCACCTACCTGGGCCTGCCCTTCGAGGCGGCGTTCATCCTGTTCCTGGCGGTCGATCCGGTGTGCGACATGCTGCGCACGCTGGTGCTGGTCATCGGCAACACCGCGGCCGTTGCCGTGGTGTGCCCGCGGCCACTGAAGATCTAGGGAACGTCGGCGTCATGTCACGCATCGGCGTTCTCGGCGGCATGGGTCCATCGGCCACGGTGGACTTCATGGACAAGATCATCCGGCTCACGCCCGCCACCCGCGACCAGGAGCACCTGCCGGTGATCGTGGCGAACCTGCCGCACGTGCCCGACCGTTCCAGCGCGATCCTGGGCACCGGCCCCGACCCGTTGCCGGCACTCCTGGCGGGCATCGACGTGCTGAACGACATCGGCGTGGGCGTGGTCGCGATCCCCTGCAACTCGTCGCACCACTGGTATGCGCAGATGGCCGCGCGCAGCCGCGCGCCGGTGATCCACATCGCGCAGTCGTGCGTCTCGGCCATTGCCTCGGCGCCGCGCGCCACGGCCGCACGGCCCGTGCGCGTGGCGATCCTGGCCACGCGCGGCGCGCTGGCCTCGGGCTTTTACCAGCAGTCGCTGCGCGAGCACGGCATCGACTTCCTCGTGCCCGACGCGGCCACCGGCCAGGACCACGTGGACGCCTGCATCCGCGCCGTGAAAGGCGGCGACGTGCCGGCCGGCGCGGCCGCCTTCGAGCGCGCGCTGCAGGCGCTGGCCGCCACGGGCGCCACCGCGGTCATCATGGGCTGCACCGAGCTGCCGATCGCAGCGCAGGCGGCGCAGGCCGCGATCACGGCGGAGCACGGCGCCATGTCGCTGG
>Ga0102594_1001557_pt1 | contig 13951 bp, 13 predicted proteins | sample AraplaCol_mLB_r2_2_FD_76863 | JGI IMG/M metagenome (GOLD analysis project Ga0102594, IMG submission 76863) | Arabidopsis root microbial communities from North Carolina, USA - plate scrape MF_Col_mLB_r2 (SPADES assembly) (version 2) | ecosystem: Host-associated > Plants > Roots > Endosphere...
ATGCTTGTTCCAATGGGCTGAAGGTATGGGGTATTGCTCCTTCCCCCTTTGGGGGAAGGTTGGGATGGGGGCACGCGGCGTTGGTCAGGCCGACTGCAATTGCCAGGCCGCCTGCCCCCACCCCTGCCCTCCCCCAGCGGGGGAGGGAGAAAGTCAAAGTCATTCGAGGGCTTCGCACGCGGCCACGATGCGCTTGCACGCCTCTTCCAGCTGCGCCATCGACGTCGCATACGAAATCCGGAAGTACGGCGCCAGCCCGAACACGCTGCCCGGCACCACCGCGACCTCGAAGTCCTGCAGCAGGTAGCGGCAGAAGTCGCTGTCGCTGTGCAGCAGCATGCCGCCGCGCGTGCGCCTGCCGAGCACGCCGGCGCAGCTGGCAAAGGTATAGAACGCCCCCTCGGGCACGCGGCAGTTCAGGCCCGGCGCGCGGTTCAGCGCGGCCACCACGAAGTCGCGCCGCGCCTGGAAATCGGCGCACCGCTCGGCCACGATGTCCTGCGGCCCGGTCAGTGCCTCGATGGCCGCGGCCTGGCTGACCGACGAGGGACACGAGGTGGTCTGGCTCTGCACCACTGCCATGGCCGCGATGAGCGCACGCGGACCCGCGCCGTAGCCCACGCGCCAGCCGGTCATGGCATAGGCCTTCGACACGCCGTTGACCGTCAGCGTGCGTTCGCGCAGGCGCGGCTCCACCGCCACGGGCGTGGCGAACGCCAGGCCGTCGTAAAGAATGTGCTCGTAGATGTCGTCCGCCAGCACCCACACCTGCGGGTGGCGCAGCAGCACCTCGCACAGCGGCTGCAGTTGCGCCGCACTGTAGGCCGCGCCGCTCGGGTTCGACGGCGAGTTGACGAACAGCCAGCGCGTGCGCGGCGTGATGGCCGCCTCGAGCTGCCCGGCATCGAGCCGGAAGCCGTTGGCCTCGGTGCAGGGCACGCTCACCGGCACGCCGCCGCAGACCTGCACGATGTCGGCGTACGAGGTCCAGTACGGCGCGGGCAGGATCACCTCGTCGCCGGGGTTCAGGCTGGCCATCAGCGCATTGAAGATCACCTGCTTGGCGCCCGCGCTCACGCTGATCTCGTCGGGCGCGAAGTCCAGCGCGTTGTCGCGCTTGAACTTGAGCTGCACCGCCGCCTTCATCGCCGGGCCGCCGTCGAGCACCGTGTAGCGCGTGTCGCCGCGTTCGATGGCACGCACCGCCGCCTCGCGCACGTTCTGCGGCGTGTCGAAGTCGGGCTCGCCCGCGCCCAGCACGATCACCGGGCGGCCGGCGCGCTTGAGCGCATTGGCGTGGTCGGTGATGCGCAGGATCTCCGAGACGCCGATGGCGCGCACGCGCTGCGCGGGAGAGAAGGCAACGGTATCGGAAGTCACTCGGCGTAGGCCTCCAGCGGCTTGTCGTTGGGCTCGGCGATGAGCTGCTTCAGCGTCGCGCTCATCGGCAGGTTCAGGCTGGTGTTCTTCGGCGGAATGGCCGCCACGAACCACCTGGTGTAGATCTTCTCGAGGTCGCCGCTCTTCATCATGCGGCGCAGCGAGTCGTCCACCGCCGCCTTGAAGGCCGGGTCGTCCTTGCGGAACAGCAGCGCGATCGGCTCCGAACCCAGCGGCTCGCCCACGATGCGGTAGGCCGACGGGTTCTTCGAGTTCGCGATGATCCCGGCCAGCAGGTTGTCGTCGAGCACGAAGGCATCGGCGCGGCCCGACTCCATCAGCAGGAAGCTCTCGAGGTGGTCCTTGCCGAGCATGGTGTTGTACGACACGTTCTGCGCGCGCTCGCGCTTGCGCAGCAGCTGCACGGCGGTGGTGCCGGTGGAGGCCGACACGTTGCGGCCCGCGAGCTGGTCGAGCGTGCCGATGCCCGAATCGACCTTGGTGGCCATGCGAACCTCGCTCACGTAGGTGGTGAGGGCGAAGGCCACCTGCTGCTGGCGCGCGGTGTTGTTGGTGGTCGGGCCGCAGCCGATGTCCAGCGTGCCGTTCTGCACCAGCGGGATGGTGTTCTGCGCGGTGACGGCCATGTACTCCAGCTTCGCCTGCGGTGCGATGTCCTTCAGCACGCGCTCGCACAGCTCGACGTGATAGCCCACGTACTTCTCGCCCGCGCCCAGCATGTAGGCCATGGGTGGCGAGGCCTCGCGCACGCCGAGCACCACCTTGCCGCTGGACTTGATCTTGTCGAGCGTGCCGGTGGCTGCCGTCTGCGCGGTGGCGCCGAAGGCGAGCGCGAGCATGGCGGTTGCGATGGCGGCGGTGGCCGCGGTCTTGAAGGGAATGTGCATGGTCTCTGTCTCCTGTGGTTGTTGTGATCTGCAAGGCAAAGCCTGGCCACGGGCGGCCGGGCAGCCCTTCGCGGGACATCGCGGAACCGGCTTTGCCGGGCCGCAGATGTCGCCCCCGGCGAGGGGGAAGGCGCAGCGACACGAAGTGCGCGAAGCCTGTGGGAGAGACTTACTCCCCGATGTCGAAGGTCACGCCCTGCGCGAGGGGCAGCGCCGTGGAGTAATTGATGGTGTTGGTCGCGCGGCGCATGTACGCCTTCCAGCTGTCGGAGCCGGCTTCGCGACCACCGCCGGTTTCCTTCTCGCCGCCGAAGGCACCGCCGATCTCCGCGCCGCTCGGGCCGATGTTGACGTTGGCGATGCCGCAGTCCGAGCCCGCGCTCGACATGAAGCGCTCGGCCTCGCGCACGTTCAGCGTGAAGATCGACGACGACAGGCCCGCGCCCACCGCGTTGTGCCATTCGATGGCCTCGTCGAGCGCGCTGTAGCGCACCACGTACAGGATGGGCGCGAAGGTCTCGCGCAGCACCGGGCCGTCGTGCGACGTCAGCTCGACCAGCGCCGGGCGCACGTAGTAGGCGTCCGGGGTGCCGATGCCGTCCACGCGCTGGCCGCCGTGCACCTTCGCGCCGGCCTCGCGGCTTTCGCCGAGCGCCTTCTGCATGCCGTCGAAGGCCGCGCGGTCGATCAGCGGACCGACCAGCGTGCCGGCCTCGCGCGGATCGCCGACCTGCACGTTGCCGTAGACCTTCGCCAGCTTGGGCACCAGCTGGTCGTACACGCTGTCGTGCACGAACAGGCGGCGCAGCGTGGTGCAGCGCTGGCCGGCCGTGCCCATGGCCGCGAAGGCGATGCCGCGCAGTGCCAGGTCGAGATCGGCCGAGGGCGTGACGATCGCGGCGTTGTTCCCGCCCAGCTCGAGGATGGCGCGGGCGAAGCGCGCGGCCAGCTTCGGCCCCACCTGGCGGCCCATGGCCGTGGAGCCGGTGGCCGAGAGAATGGGCACGCGGTGGTCGTCCACCAGCACCTCGCCGATGTCGCGCTGCCCCAGCAGCAGGCCCAGCAGGCCTTCGGGCGCGTCGCCGAAGCGGGCGATGGCGCGCTGCGCGATGGCATGCACGGCCAGGGCCGTCAGCGGCGTCTTCTCGGAAGGCTTCCACACCACCGAATCGCCGCACACCAGCGCGAGCGCCGCGTTCCACGACCACACGGCCACCGGAAAGTTGAAGGCCGAGATCACGCCGCACACGCCCAGCGGATGCCAGGTTTCCATCATGCGGTGCTCGGCGCGCTCGGTGGCCAGCGTGAGGCCGTAGAGCTGGCGCGACAGGCCGACCGCGAAGTCGCAGATGTCGATCATTTCCTGCACCTCGCCCGCGCCTTCGGACGGGATCTTGCCGGCCTCCAGCATGACGAGCCGGCCGAGGTCGCGCTTGGCGATGCGCAGTTCTTCACCCAGCAGGCGCACCAGCTCGCCGCGGCGCGGGGCGGGCACGTTGCGCCAGGCCTTGTAGGCCTCGTGCGCGCGCCCGATGGCGGCGGTGGCCTCCGGCGGCGTGGTCTGCCGCACCTGTGCGACCACCTCGCCGGACACCGGCGAGCGCACCGTCAGTTCGCCGCCGGTGTGGGCTTCGCGCGGCACGCCCAGGCGCTGCAGCAGTTGTTCGACTTCGGTGGCGACGGACGCCGCGGAAAGGGGGGTGTGGTCTTCGGACATGGACGCGCTCCGGGAAGGAGGAGAAAGAAGGAAGGCAGGAAGGCGGTACGGGGTAAAACCCGGCCAATATCAGCGAACTGCGCGCGATTGGCTAGTGAAAAAATGGAAGGATCTGATGCGTTTGAGGAAGGATGATGGCGTGCGCCGCGCATCCGACGGGCTGCGCGCCTACGCACAAGGCGCCATGCCGCATCCAAGATGCGCCACCCTCACTCGCCCGACGCGCCATGAAGACGATCCTTTCTCTCTACGCCGCGCTCCACGCGCTGACGGCGTTCGCGTTCGCCGCAGCGGCCGTGGTGCTGATCGCAGTCGCGGGGCACGCGGGCCTTGTCGCCGTCATGCAGGGCATCGACATCGCGACGGCCGAAGCGGTGATCGAGGCGGTCGGCCTGCTGGCGGCCGCGGTCGTGGCGCTGCAGATCTCGCAGACCGTGCTCGAAGAAGAAGTGGTGCGCGACGCCCACATCGGCGCGCCGACGCGGGTGCGCCGGTTCCTGTCGAGGTTCATGGTGGTGATCGTGGTCGCAGTGGCGGTCGAGGGCCTGGTCGCGATCTTCAAGGCCCGCGAGACGCCCGCGCTCATGCTCTACGGCGCCGCCCTGCTGGGCGCGGTGGGCCTGCTGATGGCGGGCTGGGGCGTGTTCATTCGCCTCAACCGCTACGCCGAAGAGCTGGAGCCCGAAGCGATGCAGGAAGCCAAGAGCGAGGACATCAAGCTGAAGGAGTGAGCATGCCTTTTACGAACTTCCTCAAGCCCACCCTGGCCGCGCTGGGCGTGGCTCTGCCGCTCGCGGCCGCCGCCGCGGAACGCAACCCGCTCCTGGCCGAGCGCTGGAAGACGCGCCCGGTGGTCGTGGTGGTGCCGGCAGAAGGCGACGCGCTGCTGCGCAAGGTCGAGTCCGCCCTGCGCCAGACCGCCACGCGCGAGGCCTTCGTCGACCGCGAGATGGTGCTCTACACGGTGGTCGCGGGCCAGGGCCGCCGCAATGCGCAGCCGCTCGACGCGCCCCGGACCCGCGCGCTGCTGGCCGCGCTGAAACTCGATGCCGCGGGCCCGCCCACCTTCGTGCTGGTCGGCAAGGACGGCGGCGTGAAGATGACCGAGGGGCCCGACGTCGACCTGCAGGCGGTGTTCGCGGAGATAGACAGGATGCCGATGCGCCGGCGTTGAAGCTGGCGGTGCCGACACGCCGGCGTTGAAGCCGGCGTTGTGGATGCCCCGGCGTTGAAGCCGGCGTTGTTGACGCCCCGGCGTTGAACGCTCAGGCCTTCCCCGGCCCCGGCGCCTCGGGCATCGGAATCTTCTGCCCCGCCGGCGAGCCCGCGAGGCTCTGCGCCGGCCGCCTCAGCGTCGCATCGAACGGGTTGATCCGCGGCCCGATCGCAGCGGCCTCGCGCTTGAGCAGGTCGACCACGGTCGGCATGCGGTCGGCGTTGAGCCGGTCGGCGATGGTGCCCACGCTCAGCGCAGCCACGGCGCGACCTTCGCGGTCGAGCACCGGCACCGCCACGCCGGCCATGCCTTCGAGCAGGCCGGTGTTGCGGCCCGCGTACCCCTGCTGGCGCACGCGCTCGATCTCGGTGCGCAGATAGACCTCGTCGTACACGCCGTACTCGCGCACGCGCGAGAGGTTGAAGCGGATCACCTCTTCGCGCTCGGCCTCCGGCAGGAACGCCAGGATGGCCAGCGCGCCCTGCCCCACGCCCAGCGCGATGCGCCCGCCGATGTCGCCGGTGAAGGAACGGATGGGGAACGGGCCTTCGCTGCGGTCGAGGCACACGGCGTCGAAGCCGCTGCGCGCCAGCAGGAAGATGCTGTCGCCGAGGCTCGCGCACAGGCGCAGCAGCACCGGGCGGCAGATGGAGCGCAGGTCGCCGGGGTTGCCCGCGCTGGCAGCGAGCGCGAAGAAGTCGATGCTCAGCCGGTAGAGCTTGCTGCGCTCGTCCTGCTCGACCATGCCTTCGGCCATGAGCGACTGCAGCAGACGGTGCGTGGTGGCCTGGGTGAGGCCCACCGAACGTGCGATCTGGGTCACGCGCCCGCCCTCGGCCTGCACCGCGCCGAGCGCGCGGATCACCGAAAAGACGCGCGGCACGCCGCCACTGGACGCCGTCGTGGCCGGCGTGCCCGCCGGGGTGTTCGCCGAAGTGCTTTCCATACCTTGCTCCTGCGGAATCCAATTCGTTTCTCGGGCCCATCATATTCCATTGAATGGAATAAATTGAAGAAAGATTCTGATTAATGGAATACCCGGAGCGATCTGGCGCAATCGTTGCAATAGAGTGAATCGAAAGCAGCAAGTTGTCCATGGCCTGCACCAAGATGAATCACGGTGCCCGAAGCCATCTTTTCGCTTCCGCAGAAAGGCACCGTTCCATGTCATTCCTACGGCTCACCGACGTGACCAAGTTCTACGGCACCACCCGCGCGGTGTCTGCCATGAACCTCGCGGTGGAAAAGGGCGAGTTCGTCTCGCTGCTCGGCCCCTCGGGGTGCGGCAAGACCACCACGCTGCAGATGATTGCGGGCTTCGAGGCCGTGAGCAGCGGCCGCATCGAACTCGCGGGCAAGGACATCACGCACGCCAAGGCCAACACGCGCGGGCTGGGCATCGTGTTCCAGACCTATGCGCTGTTCCCGCACATGACGGTGGCCGACAACGTGAGCTTCGGCCTGGAGATGCGCAAGATGCCGAAGGCCGAGCGCACCGAGCGGGTGAAGCAGGCGCTGGCGCTGGTGCACCTCGACCAGCACGCCGCGCGCTATCCGCGCGAGCTGTCGGGCGGCCAGCGGCAGCGCGTGGCGCTGGCGCGTGCGCTGGTGATCGAGCCGCCGGTGCTGCTGCTCGACGAGCCGCTGTCCAACCTCGACGCCAAGCTGCGCGAGGAGATGCAGTTCGAGCTGCGCCAGATCCAGCGCAAGGTCGGCACCACCACGGTGATGGTCACGCACGACCAGAGCGAGGCCATGTCCATCAGCGACCGCGTGGTCGTGATGGAAGGCGGCTGCGCCACGCAGATCGACCATCCGCAGCGCGTGTACGAGCATCCGAGCACGCGCTTCATTTCCACCTTCGTGGGCAAGGCCAACCTGCTGGACTGCCGCGTGTCGACAAGCGATGCCACGCGCACCTGCGTGAAAGTAGGGGCGCTGTCGCTCGACGTGGACGACACCGGCTTCAGCGCCGATGCCGCGGCGCTGCTGAGCGTGCGGCCCGAGAAGCTGCAGCTGGTGGCGCCGGGCCGCGGCCGCGTCGACGGCGAGGTGGTCGAGCGCTTCTTCCTGGGCAGCCAGTGGCTGTATCGCGTGGCCACGCCGGTGGGCGACCTTACCGTGCTGAGCCCCAACGACGGCCGCGATGCCCTGGAGGAAGGCGCACGTACCGGCATCGACTGGCCGGCGCACTGCATGCGGCTGCTGCCCGCAGAGGAGATGGCGCAATGAGCGCGCTCTGCACCTCTTGCTCCGTCTCTTGCACCCTCTCCCCTCTGGGAGAGGGTGGGGATGAGGGCGGTACGCGATGAGCGGCGCATCCCGCACGGCCACGCCCTGGTGGCTCTCCGGTCCGGCGCTGCTGCTGTTCACGGCGCTGCTGGTGGTGCCGCTGCTGCTCACCGCCGTGCTGTCGTTCAACGTGTACGACCCGGCCACTGGCCCGAAGTCCGGCGAGTTCACGCTGGCGCACTACGCGCTGGTGTTCTCCGACTCCTACTACCTGGGCATCTTCTGGCGCACCTTCTGGGTGTCGGCGCTGGTCACGCTGATCTGCGTGCTGATCGGCGCACCCGAGGCCTACGTGCTGAGCCGCATGCGCAACCCGTGGCGCTCGGTGCTGCTGCTGGTGGTGCTGGCGCCGCTGCTGGTGTCGGTGGTGGTGCGCGCCTTCGGCTGGAGCATGCTGCTCGGGCCCGAGGGCGCGGTGAACGGCCTGCTGCAGCTGCTGGGCATCGGCCCGGTGAAGATCCTCTACACCAACGCGGCCGTGGTCATCGCGCTGGTGCACGTGATGCTGCCCTTCATGGTGATCCCGGTGTGGACTTCGCTGCAGAAGCTCGACCCCGGGGTGGAGAACGCGGCCCTGTCGCTCAACGCCACGCCTTTCACCACGCTGCGCCGCATCGTGCTGCCGCAGGTGATGCCGGGCATCCTCTCGGGCAGCCTGATCGTGTTCGGCCTCGCCGCGAGCTCGTTCGCCATTCCCGGTCTGCTGGGCGGGCGCCGGCTGAAGATGGTCGCGACCATCGTGTACGACGAATACCTGAGCGAGCTCAACTGGCCGCTGGGCGCCGCCGTGGCGCTGGTGCTGCTGGTGGCCAACCTGGTCGTCATGCTCAGCTACAACCGCCTCGTGGAAGGCCGCTACAAGAAAGCGCTGGGCTGAACCATGACCTCCACGCTCCATCGATTCGTGTACTCGCTGGCATCCGGAAGGCGTGCGCCATGAACAGGAACGGCCCCATCGCCCTCGCATTCAACGCGCTCGTCGTCGTCTTCATGCTGGCACCGCTGGCGGTGGTGTGCATCGTGGCGTTCACGCCCGAGAACACGTTGACGATCCCGACCACGCATTTCTCGCTGCGCTGGTTCGAGGCTGTGTTCGCGCACCCCGACTTCATGCAGTCGTTCTGGAACAGCCTGTGGCTCGCGCTGAGCTCGGCCACCATCGCCACGCTGCTGGCGGTGCCGGCGGGCATGGCGATCACGCGCTACGAGTTCCGGGGCCGCAACTTTCTCAACGGGCTGTTCCTGTCGCCGCTGATCGTGCCGCACCTGGTGCTAGGCGTGGCGCTTCTTCGGCTGTTCGCACTCGTCGGCGGCACGGGCAGCTTCGCCTGGCTGGTGATGGCGCATGCGCTCATCGTCACGCCCTACACGCTGCGGCTGGTGGTGGCGGCGCTGGTGGGCTTCGACCGCAGCGCCGAGCAGGCCGCGCTGTCGCTGGGCGCGAGCCAGGCCACGGTGTTCCGCCGCATCACCCTGCCGATGATCCTGCCGGGCGTCACCGGCGGCTGGCTGCTGTCGTTCATCAACAGCTTCGACGAAGTGACCATGTCGATCTTCGTCACCTCGCCCAGCACGGTGACGCTGCCGGTGCGCATGTACATGTACGCCACCGAGTCGATCGACCCCCTGATGGCCGCGGTGTCGGCGCTGATGGTGGCGGTGACGGCCGTGGCGATGATCGTGCTCGACCGGGTCTACGGCCTCGACCGCGTGCTGGTGGGACGCAGATAGATGACGAAGACTTCGCATGCCCCTCACGCCTTGCTGCACCGCGTGGCCGAGGCCACCGGCCGCGACGCCGTGCCCTTCACGATCGACGGTGTGCCCGCGAGCGCGCTGGCCGGCGACACGGTGCTGACCGCGGTGCTCACGCAATGCGCCCAGCTGCGGCGCAACGAGTTCAGCGGCCTGCCGCGCGCGGGCTTCTGCATGATGGGCGCCTGCCAGGACTGCTGGATCTCCACCGGCGACGGCGAACGCCTGCGCGCCTGCTCCACCTTCATCGCGCCCGGCATGGCGCTGCTCACCGGAAAGAACGTCGCATGACGGCCGCCGGCGAACTCCGTCCCGTGGTCGTGGGCGCCGGTCCGGCCGGCGTGCGCGCCGCGCAGACGCTCGTGGCGCACGGCCTGCGGCCCGTGGTGATCGACGAGGCGCCGCGCGCCGGCGGCCAGATCTACCGCCGCCCGCCCGCGAGCCTCGCGCAGCGCAACGCGAAGACGCTCTACGGCTTCGAGTCGAAACGCGCCGACGCACTGCACGCGGCCTTCGACGGCCTGCGCGGGCGCGTCGACCACCAGCCCGACAGCCTCGTGTGGAATGCGCAGGACCGGCAGCTCGACGTGATGCATGGCCCCACGCACGGCAGCCGCCAGGTGCCCTACAGCCACCTGATCGTGGCCACGGGCGCCACCGACCGCGTGCTGCCGGTGCCCGGCTGGACGCTGCCCGGCGTCTACACGCTGGGCGGTGCGCAGGTCGCACTCAAGTTCCAGGGCTGCGCCATCGGCCGGCGCGTGGTGTTCATGGGCACCGGGCCTCTGCTGTACCTGGTGGCCTACCAGTATGCGAAGGCCGGTGTGGAAGTGGCCGCAGTGCTCGACACCGCGCGCCTGTCGGACCAGGTGGCCGCCGCGCCCGCGATGCTGACGCAGCCTGCGGTGTTCGCCAAGGGCGTGTACTACGTCGGCTGGCTGCGCGCGCACGGCGTGGCGCTGCGCAGCGGCGTGCGGCCGCTGCGCGTGACCGGCGACGGCACGCAGGGCCGCGTCACCGGCGTGGCCTGGCAGGACGGCGGCAAGGAACGCACGCTGGACTGCGACGCGGTCGGCTTCGGCTACGCGCTGCGCTCCGAAACGCAACTCGCCGACCTGCTCGGCTGCCGCTTCGAGTACGCGCCGCTGCACCGCGCGCACCTGCCGGTGCGCGACGCGGCGGGGCGCTCCAGCGTCGCGGGCGTGTACCTCGCAGGCGACGGGGCCGGCATCATGGGTGCGGACGCGGCCGAATGGGCCGGCGAGCGCGCGGCGCTGGCGCTGCTGGCGGACAACGGCATCGCCGTCGATGCCGCGCGCGCGGCGCAACTCGAACACAGGCTCGGGCGGCTCGCCGGCTTCCGGCGCGGCCTGGAGCGCGCCTTCCCGGTGCCGCACGACTGGGCCGCGCATGCGCCCGACGACCTCGTGGTCTGCCGCTGCGAGAACGTCACTGCCGGCACCCTTCGCCAGACCGTGGCCGGCGCCGGTGCGGACGAACTGAACCGGCTCAAGGCGCTGTCGCGCGTGGGCATGGGCCGTTGCCAGGGCCGCATGTGCGGCGTGGCCGCGGCCGAGATCCTCGCGCACGCCACGCAGCAGCCGCTGCAGCAGGTCGGCCGGCTGCGCGGACAGGCGCCGATCAAGCCGATCCCGATCCGGCTGGTGCCGGCGGACAGGAGCGGTGCATGAGCACGCATCCGATCACCGGCCTCCGGTCCTGGTCCTGCGCCTTCCCCTTCCGGCGGAAGGCCGGGACGGGAGCAGGCAGAGCGCCCCGTGGAACCGCCACTCGTCCCCACCCCTGCCCTCCCCTGGACGGGAAGGGAGAAAGACGGGGCGCACTGTCATGAGCACGATCAGCCAACTGCGAACGGACGTCGTCATCGTCGGCGGCGGCATCGTCGGCGCCTCGGCCGCGCTCGCGCTGCGCCGAATGGGCGCCGGGGTGGTGCTGCTCGAGCGCGACCTGTGCGGCTCGCGCTCGAGCGGCGTGAACTTTGGCGGGGTGCGCCGCCAGGGCCGGCCGGTGAGCCAGTTGCCGCTGGCGCAGCGCGCGCACCGGATCTGGGGCGGGCTGCCCGAACTGCTGGGCACCGACGGCGAATACATCCGCTCGGGCCATTTCAAGATCGCGCGCAGCGAATCGGACATGGCCTCGCTGGAGCGCTACCGCGCACTCAGCAGCGATTTCGACCTGGGCCTGGAACTCTTCTCCGCCGCGCGCCTGCGCGCGCAGTGTCCCTGGCTCGGCGAGCGCGCCGTGGGCGGCTCGCTGTGCGTGGAGGACGGACAGGCCAACCCGCGGCTGGTGGCGCCGGCCTTCGCGCTGGCGGCGAAGCGCCACGGCGCGCAGGTCTTCGAGCGCCACAAGGTCGAGGAAGTGGCACACGACGGCGAGCGCTTCATGGTGCGCGCGGCGCATGCGCAAGGCACGCTCGAAGTGCAGGCGCCGCTGATGCTGAACTGCGCCGGCGCGTGGGCCGGCGCCATCGCCGGCCAGTTCGGCGAGACGCCGCCGATGTATGCGCGCAGCCCGCTGATGGCCGTGACCGAGCCGCTGCCGCGCTTCATGACCTGGAGCCTGGGCGTCGAGGGCGGCGGCATCTACTGCCGCCAGGTCGAGCGCGGCAACCTCGTGCTCGGCGGCGGCAGCGGCTTCACCATCGGCGACGACAGGGCGCGCGCCGAACGCGAAGGCATCGCCACACTGGCGCTGCAGGCCGTCGAACTGCTGCCCGCGCTGCGCCACGCGCACATCATCCGCACCTGGGGCGGCAACGAGGGCTACCTGCCCGACCGCGAACCGGTGCTCGGCCCCAGCCGCACCACGCCCGGCCTGTTCCACGGCTTCGGCTTCGCGGGCGCGGGCTTCCAGATCGGCCCGGCCGCCGGCGAGGTGCTCGCCGAACTGGCGCGCGACGGGCACACCGACACGCCCATCGACGCCTTCGCCATCGACCGCTTCGACACGCCGCCCGGCGCACCCGTTTCATCCGCGTCCCCCGTTTCCACCGTCGTCCCCACCTGAACTTGATTGGAGAGCATCACCATGTCCCGCACCGCCAGGTCCCTGAAGTCCCCCCGCCCCCTCCTGCTCCTCGCCTCGCTGCTCGCGGCCTCCGGCATCGCCGGCGCGCAGACCAAGACGCTGTACATCGGCATGAACGGCGGCACCATGGAGAAGGCGTACACGCAGTACGTGTTCCCCGCCTTCGAGAAAGCCTACGGCGCGAAGGTGGTGGTGGTGCCCGGCACCTCGTCCGACATCCTTGCGAAGGCGCAGGCGAACAAGGACAGGCCGCAGATGCACGTGATGTTCCTCGACGACGGCGTCATGGTGCGGGCCATCGGCATGGGCCTGTGCCAGAAGCAGAAGCCCAGCCAGGCGCTCAGCGAGATCTACCCCGCCGCGCGCTTCAAGGACGACATGGCCAGCGGCGTGAGCCTGGGCATGACCGGCCTGGCGTACAACGCCAAGATGTTCAAGGAAAAGGGCTGGGCGGCGCCCACCTCGTGGATGGACCTGGCCGACCCCAAGTACAAGGGCAAGGTGGTTTTCCAGTCGATGTCGTCCTCGTCCTTCGGACTGCACGGCTTCCTGATGATCAACCGCATCCAGGGCGGCAACGACAAGAACGTGGAGCCCGGCTTCAAGGCCTGGCCCACCACGGTCGGCCCGAACGTGCTGGAGTACATCCCGAGTTCGGCCAAGCTCTCGGAGATGGTGCAGACCGGCGAGGCCGCCATCTTCCCGCTGACGCCCACCGCCGTGGCCGCGCTCAAGACCAAGGGCATCCCCGTGGAGTACGCGCCGCCCAAGGAAGGCGCGGTGGTGCTGATGGTGGGCCAGTGCGTGATTGCCAACAACAGCGAGCCCGAGCTGTCGCAGAAGCTCGCCGAGTTCCTGCTGAGCCCGGTGGCGCAGGCCAACGTGCTGCAGTACGGCGCGCAGATCCCGACCAACCCGAAGGCCCCGGCCGAGGGTGAAGGCGCCGCCCAGGTGGCCGACATCAACAAGTGGATGAAGACCGCCGTCACCATCGACTGGGAGAGCATCAACGCGAACCGGCCCGCGTGGAACGCGCGCTGGAACAAGACCATCGAGCGTTGATTTGGCTTGCTCCCTCACCTTCCGGGGGAGCGCTGAGGTGGGGTGAGCGGCGATGAGATACGCGCGATGCCGTGAGGCCGTGAGGCCGTCGGCCCTCCCCCTGGCCCTCTCCCGCAAGCGGGAGAGAGGACAACACGACACGCCCGCTGCGCCGAATCCATCGCCGATGTCTTGCCCCCCTCTCCCGCACGCGGGAGAGGGCTGGGGTGAGGGTGAGCGGCGATGACGTCCGCGCGATGCAGCAAGTCTCCTGCCCCACCTAACGCATCGTCTTCAAATCAATCAGCGTGCGCTGGTCGCGCAGTGACGACTCCGAACGGCGGAACATCGGCACGGCGGCGCCGCGCCCGGCCCCCGCGGGCGCGGCCATGGGCTGCGCAAGTGCGGCGCCGGCCTTGCCGATGCCGCGCGCGGCCTGGCTCGGCGGCTTCGCGCCAGCGATGATGCGGCGGAAGGTCGACATCACCGTCTTCTCGTCGTCGTCGAAGTCGCCGTGGTGCATGGCGGCCGAAGCGCTCTGCGAATCGGCCGGCTGGTTGTTCGGCGCCAGCACCAGTTCGGCCCCGAGCT
>Ga0102594_1001560_pt1 | contig 13929 bp, 12 predicted proteins | sample AraplaCol_mLB_r2_2_FD_76863 | JGI IMG/M metagenome (GOLD analysis project Ga0102594, IMG submission 76863) | Arabidopsis root microbial communities from North Carolina, USA - plate scrape MF_Col_mLB_r2 (SPADES assembly) (version 2) | ecosystem: Host-associated > Plants > Roots > Endosphere...
CGCAGCCAGCAGTAGCGGTAGTCCCAGTTGCGCTGGCTGCCCGGCGCCTCCGGGATGCTGGTGGTCATGGCCGCGACGATCGCGCCGGTGTCCTCATACAGCGAGAGCTTCAGCGTGATGGCCGCGCGGATCACCGCGTCCTGGTACTCGAAGGGGATCGCCAGGCGCTTGCTCCAGGTGCGCCAGTAGGCGATGGTCTCCTGCTCGAACTTGCGCGCCGTGTCTGCGATGCCGTCGAGCAGCGTCTCGTCCACGCCGAACATGAAGTTGTACTCGCGCGAGATCACGAAGGGCTGGCGCGACAGGATGTGCGAGATCGACGCGTCGGTGTTCAGCCTCAGCGTCAGGTCGGGCCCCACGTAGCGGATGTGGTTGCTGCCGCGCGTCACTTCCACCGGTGCCGAAGCGCCCCACTGGAAGCGCGGGTCGAGCGACACGCGGATGCGCGGCGCGCCGGCGATAGGGCGCACGCGGCGCACGAACATCAGCGGCCGGAAGTAGCGCGAGCGGCTGTAGAAGCGCGGCGCGAAGTCGGTGATCTCGATGCCCTGGCCGGCGCTGTCGAACAGCTGCGTGCGCAGCACCGCGGTGTTCGGTTCGTACCACTGCTTCGCCTCGGCGAAGTCCTCGATCTCGATGGACCACGCACCCGCTTCCTCGCCCGGATGCAGCAGCGCGTTGAACACGGGATCGCCGTCGAAGCGCGGCAGGCAGCACCACACGGCGCGCCCGCGTGCGTCGATCAGCGCGGTGTAGGCACAGTTGCCGATCACGCCCACGTTGAGCGAGGGCTCGGCCGGCGGTGCGAAGCCGCGCGGGGCGGGTGCCGCGGCGGCGTGCGCATCGAGCGGTGCAGCGTCGTCGGGGCCGGCGGCACCGGCCAGCGCCTGCCCGGCACGGTCTTCGGGCGCCGTCGCCAGTTGTTGTTCGCTCATTCCTGGTTCCTCGGGGATTCTTGCGATGCGGCCTCGGTCTTAGGCGTGGCGAGCAGGTCGCGCGCCTGCACCAGCCATTCGTACACGGCGCGCGGCGATTCGAGCCGGTGCAGTGCCAGGCTCGGCCCCGAGCCGACCTTGATGGCGATGCCGCCGCGCGGCTGCACCACGGCGAAGCCGCTCTCGTCGGTGGTGTCGTCGCCCAGGAAGACCGGCGTGCGCCCGGTGAACGGTGCCTCGCCCATGAAGGCGTCGATCGCGATGCCCTTGTTGACGCCCGCGGGCTTCACCTCGAACACGAACTTGCCGTGCATCAGCTCGAGGGACGGGTTGTCGGCGATGGCGCGCGACATGGCGTCCTGGCAGACCGCCTCGAGCTGGGGCGCGAGCCGGTAGTGCAGCGCGATGGCCGCGTGCTTGCGCTCCACCAGGAGGCCTTCGTGCACGCGGGCAAGTTCGTTGGCGATCTCGAGGATGGGGACGAGGTCGGGCGCGCGCTGCTCCTGCATGTGCCCCTTGGAATCGCGGCGCTGCACGCCGTGTTCGCCGGCCGCGGGCAGGCGCAGCGGCGCCAGGAAGCGGTCGATCGAGTCGATCTGGCGACCCGACACCACGGCTAGCGCGCCGCCGAGCTGGTCGCTCAGGTCGCCCAGCAGGGAGACGAGGGCCGGAGGAATCTCGATGGCTTCGGGCGTGGGAGCGAGCCCGACGAGCGTTCCGTCGAAGTCGAGGAAGAGGGCTGCATCCCGGCCCAACGGAGGAGGCAACTGCGAGTTGCTGGTGGACTTTGGCATTGGTAAAAACCTTAACACGCGCTGTCGGCGGCGCGTGTCGGCCAAAGCCCAATCTCCGGGATCAGCGCGCGGGCGAACCGTTCGGCAGGACCTGCGCCAGCGCGCGCAGCAGCGCGGGTGCGCTGACGGGCTTGAACAGCACCGGCACGCCGGAGGCGCGCACATCCCGCAGCCGCTCGGGCGCGGTCTCGCCCGTGACCAGCATCAGCGGCGCCTGCAGGCCGAAGCGGCGCTGCAGCCGCAGGCCGACATCGAGCCCGTTGTCGCCGTTGGCCAGGCGGTAGTCGCACAGCAGCAAGGAAAAGGGGTGCTCCTGCGCGTCGGGCCGGCCGAGCAGCTCGACTGCCGCGGCCTCGTCGGCCACCCCGTCCACGGCCATGCCATGAAGCCGGAAGAGGCCGGCCATGGCTTCGCGGATGTCGGCCTCGTCCTCGACCAGCAGGATGCGTCCCGGCGAAGTGCCGGGTGCCGCGGATGCGGAAGGCGGCAGCGCCGCAGCCTCGGCCGGCGCCGCTGCCGGCAGGCACAGCCTGAAGCGCGTGCCGCCGCCGAGCCGCGAGTGCACCTGCACCGGATGGTCGAGCAGCCGCGACAGCCGCTGCACGATCGACAGGCCGATGCCCAGGCCCTGCGCGCGGTCGCGCCCGGGGTTGTGCACCTGGTAGTACTCCTCGAACACGCGCTCCTGCTGCTCGGGCGCGATGCCGATGCCGGTGTCGTGCACCTCGATCCACACGGTGTCGCCGCGCGCGCGGGCCCGCACGGCGACGCCGCCGCGGGCGGTGTACTTCAGCGCGTTGTCCACGAGGTTCGAGAGCATGCGCGACAGCAGCTGCGCGTCGCTGCGCACCCACAGCCCGCTGGCGCGCACGCGCAACTGCAGCTCGCGCTGCTCGGCCTGCGCCGCGAACAGCTGGTTGATCGACCGGAACAGCGCGTCGAGCGACACCGGCGCCACCGCCGGCACGACCACGCCTGCATCAAGGCGCGACACGTCCAGCATGGTGTCGAGCGAGGCACCCAGCGCGTTCACCGCGCGCATCAGCCCCTGCGCGTTGCGCCCGTCGTGGTGGGTGCGCAGCTCGTTCTCCAGCGCGGCGCCGAACAGCGCGATGGCGTGCAGCGGCTGGCGCAGGTCGTGGCTGGCGGTGGCGAGGAAGCGGGTCTTCTCGGCGCTGGCGCGCTCCGCCACCGCGATCTGCGCGCCGAGCTGCGCGGCCAGCGCCTCGTTCTCGAAGCGCAGCGCCAGCGACTCGGTCAGCAGCCCGTGTTGCTGGTTGCCGACGCGCAGCGTGAACACGAGGTAGGCCAGGCTGAACACCGCCAGGAAGAAATGCATCGTGTCGCGCTGCCAGGCCAGCGCGGCGATGAGGCTCAGCATCATCGGCAGGGTGTAGCCGTACAGCGCGGGCTTCAGCGGCCACAGCAGCTGCATCGCGCGCGCACAGCTGCCGATGATGACGACCGTGACCACCGAGGTCACGGGCAGGTCGTCGGACGAGATGAACAGCAGCGGTGCGGTGGCGGTGGCCATGCCGATCGTGGCCGCGGTGCGCGAATGGCGGCGCGCCCACAGCGGGGTGTCCGCCAGCGGCACGCCGTCGTGCCAGCGCGGCATCAGCAGCAGTACGAGGCCGAGCGCGAGGTGGGCGGCCATCCACGCCAGGATCCAGGTGCGCGGCACGTGCAGGTACATGACCACGCCCAGCGCGGCCGCCAGCCCGAAATGTACGAACACCGAGGTGTCGTAGGCCGCGTAGACGGCGGCCACGTGCTCGCGCAGCACGCGCAGGCCCGAATGGTCCGTGTCTGCACGGTGGACGGCAAGGGGGTCGCCCAGGGGCTTCGGCGCGGTCGCATTCACCCGATCGATGCTATCGGCCGGATGTGCACGGAGAAGTGCCAGAAGTCATGCCCGACGGGTGGGGTGCCCGGGGGTGGGTTCGGACGGGCCCGCTTGGGAAAGCGGGGACTCAGTCCCCGGCCGGCAGCGACGCCGCGACCGCATCGACCCGCGCCCGGTGGATCGCCTCGCCGATCTTCGGTCCGGTGGCACCGGCCTGCTGGGCCGCGCGCGCCACTGCGTCGGTGGCCACGCCCGCCGCGGTGGCCAGCACCTGCAGCAGCCGGGCGCGCTGGGGATAGGGCGCGTCCTCGTAGCCGAGGCGGCCGCGCGAGTCGCACTCGCAGGCCAGCAGCGCCTCGGCGAAGCGCGCGGGCTTGCGGAAGGCATCGCAGCGCTCCAGCAGACGCACCAGCCCGGTGGCGTCGAGCGCGCCGCTGGCATGGACGTGCCCGTGCTCGCGCGCCACCACTTCGGCCAGTTCGCGCACGTCCACCGGAATGCGCCAGCGCTCGCACACCTGCTGCAGCAGCGCGACGCTGCGCAGCTCGTGGTCGGGATGGCGCGGCAGCGCGTCGGCGGGCGTGGTGCCCTTGCCGAGGTCGTGCATGAGGCAGGCGAAGCGCACGGCCAGAGAGGCGCCGAGCCGGGCGGCGGTGTCGATCACCATCATCAGGTGCACGCCCGCATCGATCTCCGGGTGGTGCTCGGCGCGCTGCGGAACGCCCCAGAGGCGGTCGACCTCGGGCAGCAGCACCGCCAGCGCACCGCATGCGCGCAGCACGTCGAACATGCGCGAAGGCCGGGTTTCCATTAGGCCGCGCGACAGCTCCTGCCAGACGCGCTCGGCCACCAGCGCATCGGCTTCGCCTGCGGCGACCATCTCGCGCATCAGCGCCAGCGTCTCGGGGGCGACGCCGAAGTCGTCGAAGCGGGCGGCGAACCGCGCCACGCGCAGGATGCGCACCGGGTCTTCGCGGAAGGCGTCCGTCACGTGGCGCAGCACCCTGTCGCGCAGGTCGCGCTGGCCGTGGAACGGGTCGGCCAGCAGGGCAGGGTCGGCGTCGAAGCGGCCGTCGTCGCCCACCAGCTCGGCCGGCAGCGCGATGGCGTTGACGGTCAGGTCGCGGCGGGCGAGGTCCTGCTCGAGCGTGACGTCGGGCGCGGCATGCACGGTGAAGCCGCGGTAGCCCGGTGCGCTCTTGCGTTCGGTGCGGGCGAGCGCGTATTCCTCGCGGGTGCGCGGATGCAGGAACACCGGAAAGTCGCGCCCCACGGGCAGGTAGCCGCGGCGCACCATGTCCTCGGGCGTGGCGCCCACCACCAGCCAGTCATGGTCGGAGACCGGTCGCCCGAGCAGGCGGTCGCGGAGTGCACCGCCGACGAGAAAAATCTTCATGAGTGCAGTGTAGGGATACTCCTCACGCCCAGAAAAGAACGGTCGTTCGATAATCCACGCCGCAGACCGGGCAATCGTTCGCCAGACGGACGATTCACAGCGGCAGACATAAGCCGAAGTTCGTATCCGCAGAGGGATCTTTCAACCAAAGGAGCAATTCACATCATGAAGAAAACAATGATTGCGCTGGCTGCTCTGGGCGCCCTGGCGTCCGGGAGCGCGATGGCGCAACAAGCCGGCGACTGGGTCGTCGGCACAGGGTGGTTTCATCTGTCGCCTCAGGACTCGAGCAAGCCGCTGACCGTGACCTCGCCCATTCCGGCCGTGCTGCCGGGCTCGGGCGCCAGCGTGAGTGATTCCGACACCCTGGGCCTGAGCGCCATGTACTTCCTCGACAGCCACTGGGCGGTCGAAGGTGTTTTCGGCGTTCCCCCCAAGTTCAAGCTCGACGGCACCGGCACGCTGGGCCGCGTCGGCCAGCTCGGCGAAGCCCGCCAGTGGAGCCCGACCATCCTGGGCAAGTACTACTTCAACGAAGGCACTTCGGCCTTCCGTCCGTACGTCGGCGTGGGCGCCACCTATGTCTGGTACAGCGACGTCAAGCTGACCTCGAACCTGCAGGGCGCGCTGGCCAGCCAGTTCCGCCAGTCGCCGCTCGCGGTGAATACCACCGCCAAGCTCGACAGCTCGTTCGCGCCCGTGATCAACCTCGGCGTGGCCTACCAGCTCGACAAGCACTGGGGCCTGTCGTTCTCGGTGTCGTACATCCCGCTGAAAACCAAGGCCAAGCTGACAACCACCTCGATCACCGGCCTGCCAGTGGCCACCAGCGAAGCCAGCCTGAAGCTGAACCCGATCGTGACCTACGTGTCGGCCACCTACAGGTTCTGATATCGCTCGCCCCCAGGCTGCGCGCACTTCGTGTCGCTTCGCCAACCCCCCTACCGGGGGCAACACCTGCGGCCCGGCAAAACCGGTTCCGCGGTGTTCCTGGTTCACCCCCCAGGCTGCGCGCACTTCGTGTCGCTTCGCCAACCCCCTGCCGGGAGGCAACACCTGCGGCCCGGCAAAGCCGGTTCCGCGGTGTTCCTGGCTCACCCCCCAGGCTGCGCGCACTTCGTGTCGCTTCTCCTTCCCCCTGCCGGGGGCAACACCTGAGGCGCGGCAGAGCCGGTTCCTCGGTGTTTCTGACTCGCCCCCAGGCTGCGCGCACTTCGTGTCCGCTTTGCCTCCCCTGCAGCCGGCAATACATGAGGCCCGGCACTGCCGGTTGCTCTGTGTTTCGATCCGTTGCGGCGTCCTCGGCGCTCAGCGCCCGGTGCGGTAGGGCTCTTCGAACTGAAGGAAGTCCTTTTCCGCGAGCGCTTCGTCGATCCAGGCCCTGACGCCCGGCAGGGCCTGGACGCGCTCGATGTACGCGGTGATGTGCGCGGGCACGGGCAGCCCGTAGGTCCTGATGCGCGTGCCGATGGGGGCGAAGTAGGCATCGGCGATGCTGAAGGCGCCGAACAGCATCGGGCCGCCGTGGGCCTCGAGCAGGCCGCTCCACATCTGCACGATGCGCGCAAGGTCGCTCGCGACGGTGGGTTCTTCCTTCATGAGCCGTGCGCCCACCTCGGGCAGCGACGCCTCGATGTTCATGCCGCAGTGGCCGCGCAACCCGCCAAAGCCAGAGTGCATCTCGGCGCAGATGCTGCGCGCGCGGGCACGGTCGGCGGCCGGCTGGGGCCAGAGCTGCTTCTCGGGGAAGGTCTCGGCGAGGTACTCGGCAATGGCCAGCGTGTCCCACACCACGAGGTCGCCGTCGGCGAGCACGGGCACCTTGGCCACGGGGTTGAGCGCGGCGATCGTGTGCTTGAACTGCGAATCGGCCTCGAAGGAGTCGAAGCGCACCATCACTTCCTCGAACGGAATGCCGGCCTGCTTCATCAGCACCCAGGGCCGCATGGACCACGACGAGTAGTTCTTGTTGCCGATGTAGAGCTTGCGCATGAGTGGGCCTCCGGTCCGTTACGGTTCAAAAAAAGCGTTCGATGCTAGCTGTGCAGCGCGTCGCCATTGATGCCGAACGCGCGCCGGATTGATGCGTTCACGATCGGCGCGAGCGGTCGTCGTCCGGCGATGCGATCACGCGGGGCCGGACTTCCTGCGCGTCGCCGCCGTTCCTCGACGGGCCGGCGACCCGTTCGACCAGCGCCACCAGGCGCGGCACCAGCGCCAGCACGGCCAGCGCGAGCAGCGCGCTCAGCAGCGCCGTCGCCTCGCGGCCCAGCCCGCAGGCCATGCCGATCGCGGCCGTCATCCACAGGCCCGCGGCCGTGGTCAGGCCCTGCACGTGGCTTTCGTCCTTGCCCTGCTTCAGGATGGTGCCCGCGCACAGGAAGCCCACGCCCGCCACCAGGCCCTGGATCACGCGGCTCATGTCGGCCGGCACGATGCCGGTCTGCTGCGGGATGAGCACGAACATGGCCGATCCGATGGCCACCAGCATGTGCGTGCGCACGCCGGCCGCCTTGCCCGCCTGCTCGCGCTCGAAGCCCAGCAGGAAACCGAGCACGCCGGCCAGCGTGAGACGCAGCACGATGCGCGTGAGCTGCGCAACGTCGGTCACGTCCGAGAACTCGGAGGCGATGGTGTCGAGGACCTCGTCGTGCCAGCTCATTCAGGCGCCTTCGCGGCTCAGGGCAGGTCCTTGTTCGGTTCCGGCTCGGACGCGTCGCGCGGGCCGACACGGCCCAGGCGCTCCTTGAGCGACTGCGGCCGGCCGCTGATGATGGCGGCGTAGTTGGTGGTGTTGGCCAGCACCTTCTTCACGTAGTCGCGCGTCTCGTTGAAGGGCACGTTCTCGGCCCAGATGGCGGCCTCAAGCACCGGGCCGTTGCGCCAGTTGCGCGGGCGGCCGGGGCCCGCGTTGTACGCGGCGGCGGCCAGCGCCATCGAGCCGTCGAAGTCGTCGAGCGCCAGCTTCAGGTAGTTGGTGCCGATGGTGATGTTGGTCTCGCGGTCGTTGATCTGGCCGGGCGAGAAGTCGGTCAGGCCGATCTTGCGGGCGGTCCAGCGCGCGGTGGCGGGCATGACCTGCATCAGGCCAGACGCGCCGACGCCCGAGCGCGCGTCCATGATGAAGCGGCTTTCCTGGCGGATCAGGCCATAGACGTAGGCCGGGTCGAGCCCGATGTCCTGGCTCTTGCGCAGCACGGTGTCGTGGAAAGGCATCGGGAAGCGCTGCTCGACGTCGACCACGCCCTTGGTGCGCTCGCTGGTGTTGATGCAGCGGTCCCACACCTCGCGCTGGCAGGCGAAGTCGGCCGCGGCGAGCAGCGCGCGGTCGTCCATGCCGCCCTTGTCGTGCAGGTTGGTGGCGTAGTTCCATTCGCGCGTGCCTTCGGGGCGCAGCCCGATGGCGATGGCGTACAGGCCGCGGGCCAGCGCCGGGTTGGCGCGCGCGGCGGCCTTTTCCTCGGGCGTGAGCGGCGCGGGCCGGGTGGCGGCCACGGTGCGCTGCCCGAGTTCCTCGAGCGCGAGCATCTCGTAGAAGCCGCGTGAGCCGGCAATGCTCTGGTAGAGATCGCGCGCCTGGGCCCGGCGCTCTTCGCTGCGCTCGGTGGCGAGCGCGCGGGCCTTCCAGTAGACCCATGTCGGGTCGAGCTGGGCGGTCTCGCTCATGGCGTTGATGGCGGGCGCCACATCCTTCCACTGGCCGGCGCGCAGCGCGGCGCGCACGCGCCAGCCGAGCATGTCGTCGGACAGGTCGCTGTTCTTCGTGACATTGCCGAAGTAGGTGCCGGCCTGCGGCCACAGCTTGAGCGCGGCCGCGCGGCCGATGGTGCCCCAGAGCCAGTTGCGCTCTTCGGCGGACAGCATCGGCCCCCACTTGCTGTCGAGCTGCGCGGCGGCCTGCTCGGGGTCGGCGATGGCAACCTTGATGAGCGCGAGCACCACCAGCTCCTTGCGCGACTTGGCGGCCACGAAGGCGCGGCCGGTCAGGAACTTGGCCGAGCTGGCGTTGAGCTCCTCGAACAGCGGCAGCGCATCGGGCGCGGCAATGGTGATGGCGCCGCGCGCGGCCTGCGGACGGTTGGCCTCGATGGCAAGGCGGGCCTTCTTCCAGGCGTCGTTCGGCGACAGCAGCCGGGCCGCCACCATGCGGTCTGCGGCGGTGAGGCAGCCGTCGTCGGCTTCCTTCTGGCTGAACCAGTCGCGACGCACGTCGTCGGCCTGGGCCTGCGTGGCGGTGCCGGTGCGCAGCGTGTCGACCAGCACTGCGTAGCAGCGCACCTGCGCGTCGTCGCCCATGCGGAAGCCCGCCACTGCGGCCGAGAAGTTGTCCCAGTCGCGGCGCTGGCCGGTGAGCAGCAGCCAGTCGTTGCGAAGGCGGTCTTCCTGGTAGGTGCCCGGGTAGCGCGCGAAGAAGTCCTGCACTTCGCTGGGCGCGGCCTCCTGCAGGCGAGCCTTGAGTTCCCAGTAGGCGGCCCAAGGTTCCAGGGCATGGCCGCGTGCCTGCGGCAGCAGGGCCGTGAGGCGGCCCTTGTCGCCGCGCTGGAACGCCTGCTTCATCTGGACCAGCACGTCGTCGTTGGTGTTGGTCTGGGCGGCGGCGGGCTGCTGCGAGAGCAGTGCCGCGAGAGCCATGACAGCGGAAAAAACCAGTGCGGGTGCCGCGCTGCGCCGAAGGGTGCGCTGCGATGCGCGCTGGGGTGCCAAAATGCTTGGGAACTGCATCGGGGGATTATGGACAAGTCAAAGGATGCCGACACCTCGGCGACGGCGAGTTTTCTGAAGGATCAGCTGCGCAAGGCATTGGTCGAACAACGCCTGGCCATGCCCGACCGGCTGACACGCGCCGACCTTTTGCAGCGCGTGATGCGCATCTGGCTGGTCGGCCGGCCCGACACCGTGATCGGCGCCTACTGGCCGATCAAGGGCGAGTTCGATCCGTTGCCTGCATTGCACCGCTGGAAGGAAGACGGCGAACTCATGGAAGAGTCGCAGCGTCGCCGCATCGGACTGCCGGTGATCGACAAAGTTCACAAGACGCTGACCTTCCATGCCTGGTACCCGGGCTGCCAGATGGAAGAGGACGCCTACGGCATTCCCAAGCCCAAGGACACCGAGCTGATCGTGCCGACGCTGCTGTTCGTGCCCTGCGTGGGCTACAGCGCGGGCGGCTACCGGCTGGGCTACGGCGGCGGCTTCTACGACCGCACGCTGGCGGCGCTGGAGCCACGGCCGTTCACGGTGGGACTCGGCTTCACCAACGGCTTGCTGGATGATTTCAAGCCCGAGGCGCACGACCTGCCGCTCGACGCGATCCTCAACGACAACGGCGTGGTCTGGCCACAGGCTTGACTCGCCACAGGCTTGGCCCGCCCCCAGGCTTCGCGCACTTCGTGTCGCTTCTCCTTCCCCCTACCGGGGGCAACACCTGCGGCCCGGCAAAGCCGGTTCCGCGGTGTTCCTGACTCGCCCCCCGTCTTCGCGCACTTCGTGTCGCTTCGCCTGCCCCCTCGCTGGGGGCAACAACTGCGGCCGGAACCGGTTCCGCGGTGTTCCTGGAGAGGGCAGTCGGGCCCGTTGCGGCGTCGGACTTCAGTCGATGTCGTCGACCGTGTCCGGATCGGGCACTTCGCCGATGGTCTCGCGGGTGGTGGCGGCCTGCAGTTGCAGCCAGTCGCAGAAGGCCCTGATCTCCGGGCGCAACGCGCTGCGCGGCCCCGCGATGAGCCAGTAGGCCATCGGTGAATCCATGCGGTGCTGCGGCAGCACCTCGACCAGATCGCCGTTGGCCAGGCTCTCGGCAATCAGCGAACTGCGCGCCAGCGTCACACCCTGTCCGGTGAGGGCGGCCTGCACCATCTGATAGGCGTAGTTGAAATAAAGCCAGCGCTTCGGCTGCGCGCGCTCCAGCCCGTTCACCTCGAACCAGCGCCGCCACGTCAACCACTCGAGGTGCGTGCGGTGCGCGTCCCCGGCTTCGATCAGCGTGAAGCGGGTGATGTCGGCGGGCGTCCTGATGGGCGGGTTGCTCTTCAGCAGCCAGGGGCTGGCCACCGGCGTCAGCGTTTCGCCGAACAGGCGCAGGGCGCCTGCCGACATGGTCTCGCGCGGACCGTAGCGCAGCGCGATGTCCACGTCGGCCACTTCGAGGTCGACCGCCACGTCGCTGGCGTCGATGCGGATGTCGATCTCGGGGTTGTCGCGCTGGAACGCCTCCAGCCGCGGGATGAGCCACATCGACGCGAACGACGCAAAGGTGGTCAGCGACACGCTCTGGCGCCCCGCGCTCTGGCGGATCTGCCGCACGGCCGTGTCGATGCGCGGCAGGGACTGCTGCACCGCCAGCAGCAGCAGTGCCCCTGCGCTGGTGAGTTCCACGGCCCGCGTGTGGCGCAGGAACAGCGACACGCCCACCTCTTCCTCCAGCGACTGGATCTGGCGGCTGACCGCCGACTGCGTCAGGGCCATCTCCTCGGCCGCGGCGCGGAAATTCAGGTGCCGCGCCACCGCCTCGAAGGCGCGCAGGTGGCCGGCCGAGATCGGGCGCGAGCGCAGATGGGTTTGCGAATGTTGCATGAGTATGACTTTGGGAGGTCGAGCGGCGATTTGCGCAATTGATGCGAAACCCGCATCAGTAGCCTACCTCGTTTTCATTGGACCACCGGTGCATGAGAAACGATCATTCATTCCCGAACTGCGCTATTGCCTCCTGTGAAGCGCTTCGGCAAAGCCCTAAGGAGTTTCATCATGTCCACCGCCGTCTGCACCACCGAATCGCTCTCGCCCCTGTCCGCAACCGTCCGCACTGCCGCAGTTCCGCCGGCCGTCCGCCGTGGCGCCTGGCAGATCGCTCCCGGCGAGGCGATGAGCCTGAAGGCGCGGTCGGCCAGCGTGTTGCGCGTGAAGCAGGGCCGGGTGTGGGTCACGCCCGACGCCACGCTCGCCAGCCCCAGCGAAGACCTGGTGCTCGCCCCCGGCGAATCGCTCCATGTGGCCGCGGGCCAGCGCATCGTGATGGAGGCGTGGGACGGCTACGGCGCGACCTACAGCTGGGATAACGCCTGATTGTTCTGCCTCCAGGAGCTGAAAAGGCGGCCTCGGCCGCCTTTTTCTTTTTGAAGCTACTTTTCGCGTAACAGGTTGCCGTTACCCGTTGATGTCGAAGCTCGGCAGGAGCGCCAGGAAGTGCCGCAGCGCCGTCTCGCCTTCGAGCACGTGCACGCCGGCCATCAGGTCGGGCCCCTCGCTTTCGGCGAGCCCCATGCCGAAGCCGGTGTAGCGCCGCACCGCCAGGGGCGCCTGGTAGACCACGCGGATGTCGGTATGGCGCGGATCCTTCTCGATCTGCTGCATCAGCGCATCGACCGCCTCGCGCGGGCCCTCGAGGTGCTGGCAGAAGCGCTGGCCGTCGAACACCAGGAGTCCGGTGATGCCGCGTTCCACATTGCGGCCGCGGGCGCGGGTGGCGATCGAGCCGACCGTGTTCGGGGGCAGGTCCTGGGTGAGCGTGCTGCAGTAGAGGACTTCGTAGAGCGGGCGTTGTTCGGTCATGCGGCGCAGAAAAAAACGTGCGCAGTGTAGGTACCTCCCCCGCCGTCGCGAAATGTCAAAAGACACATTCCGTGCGCCTATAGTTACGCGTGAAATTCGAGGACTACCCTGCCGCGGCGCCTCCACCCCAGGGCGCCAATCCCTGCGACCAGTGCGCGTTGCGCCGGCTCGACGCGTTCCTGCCCTGCTCCGAGGAGGAGCTCAGGACGATCCAGTCGTTCCGTGTCGGCGCCCGCCGCGTCGAGGGCGGCGCCGCCATCGTCGAGGAGCACCGGCGCAGCCCGCAGCTCTTCACGCTCTATTCGGGCTGGGCCTTCCGCTTCAAGACGCTGAGCGACGGGCGGCGGCAGATCCTGAGCTTCCTGCTGCCCGGCGACTTCATCGGCCTGCAGGACGAATTCGCCGACGGCCAGACCCACGGCGTCGAGGCCATCACCGATGTCACGCTGTGCGCCTTCTCGCGCGACCGCCTCTGGGGCCTGTTCCACGCGCAGCCCAAGCTGGGATACGACATCACGTGGCTGGCCGCGCGCGAGGAGAAGCTGGTCGACGACAACCTCGTCTCAGCCGGCCGGCGCAATGCCGGCGAGCGCGTGGCCATGCTGCTGATGCATCTCTACCGGCGTGCCGACCGCGTGGGCATGGTGCGCGACGGCTGGATCGAGTTTCCGTTCAACCAGCAACATATCGCCGATGCACTCGGGCTGTCGCTGGTACACACCAACAAGACGCTGCGGCGGCTGCAGCGCCTGGGGCTCTACAAGATCGACGACGGCTGGCTGCGCATCATGGAGCCGCATGCGCTCGAAACGCTGGGCGACTACTTCGAGCGCCCGATGCGGCCCACGCCGCTGATCTGAGCCGCGCCGGATCGCCCCCCGTTCAAGGCGTCGCCGCCAGTTCGCGCAGGTCGTTCTCGTAGGCCTGCAGCCGGCGCACCGCCTGCGCGCGCTGGCTGGCGCTCGCGCCGTTGTGCAGCGCGGCCGTGTTGCGGCAGCCTTCCTGCAGCAGTGCCTGCTGCTGGTCGCGCCAGGGTCCCGGCGGCGGATCGGCGATGCGCAGGATGTAGCCATGCAGCGCCGCCTGCGCCTCGGCCGGCGCCGGCTTGCGCGCCACGAAGCCGCGCAGCAACGCCAGCGCTTCCTGCTGGCGCTTGCGGCGCTCGGCGTCGGCCAGCTTCGGGTCGAACACCGACTGCGCCACTTGCTGCTTGAGGAGATCGCGCTGCTCCGCGGTCAGCCGGCCGTAGAAGTCCTCGGTGCGGTCGAGGAACTGGTCGTAGCGCTTCTCCTGGACCTGTTCCGGCGTGCGGTCGAGCCAGTCCTTGCGGTACTCGGCGTTGTTCTTCGCGTACTTGCGTTCCAGCTGCAGCAGTTGCGAGCTGGCGAGACTGAGCGCCAGGTCGGTGCC
>Ga0102594_1001564_pt1 | contig 13897 bp, 13 predicted proteins | sample AraplaCol_mLB_r2_2_FD_76863 | JGI IMG/M metagenome (GOLD analysis project Ga0102594, IMG submission 76863) | Arabidopsis root microbial communities from North Carolina, USA - plate scrape MF_Col_mLB_r2 (SPADES assembly) (version 2) | ecosystem: Host-associated > Plants > Roots > Endosphere...
TCGCGCTGGCGATCTTCGGGGGCTGGGCGATCGTTGCAGGCCTGCTGCAACTGGCTACGGCCATTCGTCGCCGCAAGGACAACGGAGGGCAGTGGGTGATGATGCTGAGCGGGGCGCAGTCGGCGCTCGCTGGTGGGTTCTTTGTGGCGCAACAGGGGAGCGGTGCGCCAGTGCTTCAGACCATCGTGGGGTACGCGGCGGTTGGGGCCGTGTACTTTCTGATTTCGGGGGTCATGGTGCTGGTTCGGGAGAGCCGGCGGGGGGGCTCGGGGGCTTGCATCTGGGGGAGGTTGATGGGGGCAGAGTGCTGGAGTGTTGGGCGGCAGCTTGGGGGCCATTGCCGACTTGGGCTCCCGAGGGAAAGCGGACCTACAGAGCGCTGCGGCGACCTTTCTATCTGCGAGCCCGCTTTTCCATTTCACGGCGCAGTTCCTTCCGATCGACGGCCTCCGCGTAGCGCCTCTTCTCGTCTGGAGTAAAGGGCCGCAGCGGCGTTACAGGTACCGGCTTCCGGTTCTCGTCCACAGCGACCATGGTGAAAAAGCAACTGTTGACGTGCCGAGCCTCCTGCGTACGGATGTTCTCAGCCAGGACTTTGATGCCGACCTCCATCGACGAGGTCCCCGTGTGATTGATGGATGCCAGGAACGTCACCAACTCGCCAACGTAGATGGGCTGCCGGAAAACGACCCGGTCAACAGACATGGTGACGACATAGCAAGCAGCGTAGCGCGCGGCGCACGCATAGGCGACTTGGTCGAGGAGTTTCAGAATCGTCCCGCCGTGGACGTTGCCCGAGAAGTTTGCCGTGTCCGGCGTCATCAGGACGCTCATCGAAAGTTGATGTGCAGGCATTTCCATGACCGTCTCCATCAAAACAGAGGGATGATCCCGAAGAGGCCAGCCGACACAATCATGACTACGGCGAGCAGCGCGGCCCACTTCAGCGTAAATCTCTGGTGGGCCCCGAACTCGACCCCAGCGACACCGATGAGAACGTAGTTCGCTGCCACCAACGGGCTCAGTTGGTGAACCGGCTGCCCCAATAGGGAGGCACGCGCAATGATTTCGGGGGCGATGCCATACCCCTTCGCAGCCTCCGCAAGGATGGGCACGACGCCAAAGTAGAACGCGTCGTTCGACAGGAAGAAGGTCATCGGGGCGCTAAGCAGTGCAGTGATGAGCGGGAGCAGGTTCCCGGCGCCCTGGGGAATTGCGGACACCACGCTCTGGGCGATGGCGTCGGTCATTTTGGTGCCCGAGAGGATGCCGGTGAACACCCCGGCAGCGAATATCAGCGAAACGACGGAGAGAGCGCTTGCAGAGTGAGCGGCGATGCGCTCCTTCTGGTCCTTGAAGTTCGGAAAATTGGCCGTGATTGCGATGGCAAAAGCGACCATGAAGAGGAGCGGGAGTGGGAGGACGGCGACCACCAGACACACCATCAGGGCCACGGTCAGGACCACGTTGAACACCATCTTCGCTTTGCTGGTGCGCGGTGGGTCCGATTCGTCAAGGTCAACGTCGCCGCCAATGGGTGACACCTCGTAGTGTTCTGGCTTCCAGTCGATTCGATTGAGCCTGGCACGCTCACGCACGCCGAGATACCAAGCCACCAGGATGGTCGCGACGCAGGCCATCGCCATCGGGGGAATCAATGGCGTGAAAACCTGACTCGCCTCGAGGTGCAATGCGCTCATCACCCGGGCTGTCGGCCCGCCCCACGGTGCGATGTTCATGATGCTGTTGGCCATCATCGTCACGCACGGAAGAATCAACGGGTTGATGCCCATGCGCCGATGCAGAGGCAGCATCGCCGTTACGCACAACAAATAGGTAGTCGACCCGTCGCCGTCCAGCGAAACAATCATTGCCAGAAGAGCCGAACCGACGACCAAGCGCACGGGGTCGCCCTTTGCCAGTCGAACGATGAGACGAATCAGTGGGTCGAACAGACCCACGTCAATCATCAAACCGAAGTACAGGATTGCGAACAGAAGGAGGACGCCAGTGGGCGCGATGGCGCGCAAGCCACTGATGACCATGGGTCCGATGTCGCCTCCAAACCCGCCGATGAGGGCGAAGACGATGGGCACGGCGATGAGCGCAATGAGGGCGGTCATTCGGCCCGTCATGACCAGGGCCATGAAGACCACAATCATTGAATAGGCAAGGATGGTGAGCATGACTGTCTCGGTGTGGGCAGTGCGAGTCCCTCAGCTGGTTTTGGAGTTCGAATCGAGCGCGAGGCAGCACCAAGCCCTCCCCTGCCGCGCGCTGGCGGCACAGGATGCGTCGAAGAAAAGAAAGGAAGGGGGAAGGCTTGAGGCCTCCCCTAGTGACTAGCCTAAGGAGACGCCCTGGCTCGCGCTCGGCACTTCGCTACCAGGCATGGCATCAGGCAGTTCATGCAGAAGGCCGCCCGCCTCCGGCTCCATGCGCTGGGCGGAGTGCAACACATGCTCCTCGGATTTCCCGGAGACGTAGTCGCGCCAGACCAACGGCAGGATGCCGCCATGGCGCCAGTAGTCCACGTCCTCCTGCGTGTCGAGGCGGATGATGAGAGGAACAACGGTTGTCGAACCATCGGCCCTGCGCACGATGGCTTCAATGCGGCCCGAGACCTTCAGGTGGTGAGCGAGCGCAGGCACATCGATGGTTTCGCTGCCATCCAGACCAAGCGATTCAGCCGTGGTGCCAGCTTCGAACTGCAGAGGCAGTACGCCCATGCCGACGAGGTTGGTTCGGTGGATTCGCTCGAAGCTCTCCGCAATCACCGCCTTGACGCCAAGCAGGGCAACACCCTTGGCTGCCCAGTCGCGCGAGGAGCCGCAGCCGTAGTTCTTGCCAGCAATGACGGCAAGGGGCACGTCACGACGCAGATACTCCTCCGCCGCCTCGAACACCCGCATCTGCTTGCCATCCGGCATGAGCTTGGTTTCGCCTCCTTCGACGCCAGGAACAATGCGATTGCGTAGGCGAATGTTCGCGAACGTGGCACGAATTGCCACGTCGTGGTTGCCGCGGCGAGTCGTGTAGTTGTTGAAGTCGCGCCGCTCTACCCCCTTTGAAAGAAGGAAATCTGCGGCGGGCGTCCCCAGGCTGATGGCACCCGACGGAGAGATGTGGTCCGTCGTCACGGAGTCGCCGAGGATGACGAGGGGCCTCATGCCGGTGATGTCCCGGACCGGAGCAGCCTGGCGCGAGAGCCCTTCGAAGTATGGGGGCTGGAGGATGTACGTGCTGGCATTGTTCCAGGGGAACCGTTCACTGCGCTCTCCAGCCAATGCGTCCCACTGCTCGCCACCTTCGAACAGGTCGGCGTACTTCTGACGGAAGATTTCCGGCTCGTAGACACCGTCAACCGCCTTGGCGATTTCAACCGAGGTCGGCCAGATGTCGCGCAGGTACACCGGTTGACCGTTGCTGCCCGTCCCGATGGGCTCCTTGGTCACATCGACCGACAAGGTCCCGGTCAGCGCGTAGACCACGACCAGTGCAGGCGAGCCAAGGTATGCGGCGCGCACGTTGGGATGGATGCGGCCCTCGAAGTTGCGGTTGCCGGAGAGCACCGCGGTTCCGACGAGCTTCTCGGCGTCGATGGCCTCGACCACCGCATCGGGAAGTGGACCCGAGCCGCCGTTGCAGGTCGTGCAGCCGAAACCGGCGACGTGGAAGCCGAGCGCATCCAGCGCTTGCTGCAGCCCAGCCTTCTCTAGCACTGCGGCTGTCACGTGGCTCCCAGGCACCAGGGAAGTCTTGACCCACGGCTTTGCCATAAGGCCCAGGGCGACCGCCTTCTTCGCGACCAGGCCGGCCGCCATCATGTTCACCGGGTTGGCGGTGTTCGTGCAGCTTGTGATGGCTGCGATGAGCACATCGCCGTCGTGCAAGGAGAACTGCTCGCCCTTCACGGGCGCAAGATGCTTCGGATCAAGAGGCCGGCCGGCAATCTCTTGGTAGTGCTTGACGAACGCGCTGGGCACCGTCTCCAAGGGCAGGTGGTCCTCAGGGTTGCGAGGGCCGGCCAAGCATGGCCGGATGTCGTCGAGGTCGATGGTCACGACAGTGTCGAAGACCGGTGTGGGCGTCTGCGCGCCGCGCCAGAGCTTCTGCGCCTTGGCATATGCCTCCACGAGCTCGATCTGAGCATCGTCACGGCCGGTCATCCGCAGATAGTCCATCGTGCGGTCGTCGATGGGGAAATAGACCGCGGTGGCCCCGTACTCGGGCGCCATGTTCGCAATCATTCCGCGGTCGCCGAGCGGCAGGGCCTCCAGGCCATTTCCGAAGAACTCGACGAATTTGCCGACCACGCCCAGCGAGCGCATGCGCTGTGTGATGGCCAAGACCAAGTCTGTGGGGAGCACGCCTTCACGGAGCTTGCCCTTTACCTCGATGCCGACGACTTCAGGCAGCGCGAGCGCAACCGGCTTGCCGACCATCACGGCCTCAGCTTCGATGCCGCCGACGCCCCAGCCCAGAACGCCCAAGCCGTTAATCATCGGTGTGTGGCTGTCGGTGCCGACGCAAGTGTCGGGAATCGCGAGTTCGTTCAGGCCATCCTTGTCCGTCCAGACCACCTTGCCGATGTACTCCAGGTGAATCTGATGCATGATGCCCTTGCCCGGCGGGACGATGCGCACGCCCTCGAAGCTGCTGCTGCACCACCTCAGGAACGCAAAGCGCTCGCCGTTGCGCTGGTACTCGCGCTCGAGGTTGACCTTGCGAGCAATCGGAGATGCCCAACTGTCGACCTGAAGCGAGTGGTCGATGATGACGTCCACTGGGACTTTGGGACCAACCTTGGACGCATCGCCGCCGGCTACTGCCACTGCGTCGCGCATGCCGGCCATGTCCACCAGCATCACCTGACCCAGAATGTCTTGGCCGTAGACGCGCGTCGGGTAAAAGCTCAGGCCAGCGCCCACCTTTCGTCCAAGGAGCGCATCAATTTCTGCCTGGGTGTCCGCGCCACGCGTCGCCGCTTGGCGAAGAAGGTTCTCCAGGAGGATTCGCAGCGAGAAGGGAAGCTGGTCGACGCCGCTCATGTCAGCGATGGAGACATAGCGCACCGTCCGATTGGCCATGGGAAGCTGCTTTATCTGGGGTTCGGTTTTCATCTGATTTCCTAAAGTGGGGAGACGGTGCTAGTCCAATAGCCGTGGCAAGTGCGGAGCCTGGTGCACTTTCATTGATGGTCTTGCATTGCTCAGTGCGTTCGCATGCCCTGAACAACTCGATGCGGCGCGCTCGCAAGGCCTCGAGCGCGCTGCGAGTCTTGTTATTCGACCTTGATGTCCCGCTTCGTCACGACCGCCTGCCAGCGCGCAGTCTCGTCTGCGAGCAACTTGCCGAACTCGGCCGGGGTTCCGCCGACGGGGGTGAGACCGTCGGACGACATGCCCTTGGTCATTTCGGCACCCTGAATTGACTCGTTGATGGCCTTGTTGAGCTTGGCCACGACGTCCTGCGGGATGCCCTTGGGACCGATGATTCCGTGCCAGTTCGTCACGGAGTAGGCGGGGAAGCCTGCCTCGGCGGTCGTGGGCACATCGGAGAGCGCCGCCAGGCGGTTGGGCGTCGTGACAGCCAGTGCTCTGAGCTTGTCGGCCTTGGCGAAGGGGAGGGTAGAAGCGACGGTCCCGAAGACCACTTGTGTCTGGCCCGAGATGGTGTCGGTCAGAGCGGGAGCCGTGCCCTTGTATGGCACATGCATCATTTGCGCGCTCGTGACATCAAGGAAGTACTCGGTCGCAATGTGGGTGATGCTCCCCGTGCCGGCTGTGGCATAGCTCAGCTTGTTCGGCTCTTTCTCGGCCAAGGCGACCAACTCCTTCAGGTTCTTGGCCGGCACTTCGGGGTTCACCGCGATGATGAACGGGCCTCGAGCCAGTTGCGCGATGGGCGTGATGTCCTTGATGGGGTCGAACGTGAGCTTGTAGAGCGCAGGGTTCACGGTGTAGCTTGCGGCCGCCAGGAACAGCGTGTAGCCGTCTGCCGGAGACTTGAGCGCGGTGCTCGCCCCGAGGTTGCCGCCCGCACCGGGGCGGTTTTCAACGATGACCGGCTGGCCCAGCTTTTCGCCCATCCTCACTGCAACCAGGCGTGCAATGAAGTCGGAGCCGCCGCCGGGAGCGAAGGCGACGACGAGCTTGATGGGACGGTTCGGATACGGCCCCTCGGCAAAGGCCGGGGAACATAGGGTGCCAACCGCGGCGGTCGCCAAGAGCGTACGTCGAACTGCGCCAAAGGACGGCTTCTTTGTCTCGTTGAATTGCATGAACGTTTCCTTCACTGCTTGTTGTGGGGGCGGCGCGGAATGACGCAAACTTCTTCAGCGCCTAATTTGTATTTTCTGATCATTTTCATCAATTATGGTCGAGGGTATACCCTATCGCACGTAACCAGTTGCTCAAGTCGGGAGCGCGCACACGGACACCCTCCCTGGCGTGAGCCCGGGTGCCTAGTAGTTCAAGGGAGGAGCAGCCTGCTTAGGCCGCTTGAGAGAAGACGCTGGAGTCCTGCAGCTTGCCGCGGCGCGCCCCGTTCAGGTGGGCTCGCATCAAGTTGGCGGCTTGCATGAAGTCTTGCCGCTCTATGGCGTCCAGGATGGCCAGATGCTCCGCCGCCTGGGTGTGCCGAGGGCCGCGCTTGGTGGCTTGGCGGTATTCCACCAGCCGGCGCAGCTGGTTAATTCGCCGCACGGACTGCAAGACGAATCGGTTGTGCCCCCACTGGGCAATCGTCTCGTGAAAGTGGCTGTTTGCCTCGAACAGTTCGATGGGGGTCATCGTCTGAAATCCCCCGTCCACGATTCGCTGCTGCTCGCGCCTGAGTTGCTTGAGCTCGGCAGGCACGAAACTGAAGGACGGTCCCAGGATGGCCCCCGGCTCGATGGACTGCCGAAAGAGGTAGCTCTCCTCATAGGCGTCCGGGGAATCGATCAAGGACAGAAAGCGCCACCCATGTCCCATGCTTTGCTCAATCCAGCCCTCCTCGGAAATCCGGGACAGGACCTTGCGCAGGGTGCTGCGCGCCACCCCATACCGACGCATCAACTCGGCCTCCGTCACTTCGTCGGGCAGGTTTTCCGACTGTCGGTCCTCTGCAATGCGAAGGTAGAGGGGGTCGTCCGTCGCCAGGAGGCTGGACACAGACCCGTCCCAGTCCTTGGCGTCGACGCTCAAGAAGAAGCCGCGATTGGCGTCCTGCTGCAGAACGCCAAGCTGGGCCAGGTGCCTGAGGGCGACCTGAATCGGCGAACGAGACGTCCCGATGTGCTGTGCAAGCTGAATTTCAGGGAGATGGTCCCCTGCGACACGGTTGTCTCTGCGCACCAAGGCGACGATTTCCCGGGCAACACGTTGCTGCAGGGAGGTCAGTTCCGGGGCGGAGGCAACTTCATTCACAGAGGGCATGCCTCATAGTCTAGGTCAGTCAATCTTGATTCCGTACTGCTTGATGAGCTTCGACCAGCGTTCGTTCTCACGCTGAATGAGCTCGGCGAACTCCTTGGGGGCCGCGCCGACAGGCTCAGTCATGCCCGCTGACAACTTCTCGGCGACGTCCTTTTCTTTCAGCGCGGCAGAGGCGGCGGCGTGGATTTTTTGGATGACCGCGTCAGGAGTGCCCTTCGGTACGGTCAGGCCCATCCAGGAAGCGAATTCGTACCCGGTGACCCCGCTTTCGGCCACCGTCGGCACGTCCGGCAGCGCCTTCGAGCGGTTCTTGCCGGTGACAGCCAGCGCCTTGAGCTTGCCCGCCTTGATGTGAGGGAGCGCGGCCAGCGGAAATGCCACCACAGTGCTGATTTCACCGCCCAGCAGCGCGACGATGGCCGGCGCACCACCCTTGTAGGGCACGTGCGTGATGTCCGCCTTGGCCATCGACTTGAGCATCTCGCCGGCGATGTGGTTGGCGCTCCCGTTGCCTGCCGTGCCGTACGTGAATTTCCCCGGCTCCTTCTTGGCCAGTTCCAGGAACTCCTTGAGGTTCTTCGCCGGCACAGAGGGGTTCGCGACGATGACCAGGTCGATGGAGGTCAGCCAGGTTACCGGAGCAAGGCTGTCCACCTTGTAGCCAGTATTCGGATAGAGCCATGGATTCAGGGACATGGTGCCCTGATTCACGAAAGTCACCGTGTAGCCATCAGGAGCAGCCTTGGCGCCCAGTGCAGTGCCAATGTTCCCGCCAGCGCCGGCGCGGTTGTCGATGACCAGGGGCTGCCCGAGCACCTCTTGCATCTTGTTCTGAATGCTGCGGCACACCACGTCGGCGTCGCCGCCGGCAGGCTGGGGAACGATGAGCGTGACGGGTTTACTGGGGAACTTGTCCTGCGAAAAGCTACGACCGGCAAAGCTGAGGGGAAGGACGGCTGCGCCTGCCTGCAGGAGCGCGCGTCGAGAAAGTTGGCTCATGGGTTTGTCTCCAAAGAGGTGGAAAAGAAAACATCGAAGAACTATTTTTGTCGAAACTAATCATATAATGCAATTCAACGACAGGTCAAACCATGGAGACAACCCCGCATCAAGCCCCATCCGATGTCGCCTTTCGGGCCTACGTCGGTTGCCGGACGACCGCCCTGCGTCAAGCGCGGGGGCGAGGGCTAGAGGTCTTTGACGTGTCCAGCGGCGGGGAATGGACCCATCGATGGACTGCTCCCACGGGTGACAACCCGTCCTTCCTTCTGGTCGACGAGGTACGCAGTGCCCTGCACTGCGTTCATGGCGACGGGGCCGAAGTCAGCAGCTTCAAAATCGCCGGCGATGGAAAGTTGTTTGGGCTGGGTACCCGGCCCACTGGAGGCAAGAACCCCGTGCACTTGGCCCTGAGCGCGGGCAAGGGTTGGGTTCTCGTGGCGAACTACGCCACCGGCAGCGTTGCGAGCTTTCCGGTTCAAGAGAATGGCTCCCTCGGGTCGATGGCCCATCTGCTGGAGTTGCCGGCCGAGGCTGGTCCTCACAAGACCCAACAGCGGGGGGCACATCCGCACCAAATCGTGCTGCACCCTTCTGGTCGTTGGTTCGTAGTCCCAGACAAAGGCGCCGACGCGGTCCATACCCTGGCGCTCGACGAGGTCACAGGCGCACTCCAGCTAATGTCAACGCTGGAAGTGGCGCCTGGCAGCGGCCCTCGCCACCTGACGTTTCGGTCGGACGGCAACCTGGCTTGGGTCGTACTAGAGCTGTCGAGCCAAGTGCTCACGACCCGATTCAACACAACGACCGGCAGGCTGGAGCCGCTGCGTCGCTCCACGACTGTCCCTGATTCCTATATCGGCGAGAACACGGGGGCAGGCATCGCGCTCTCCCATGACGAATGCCACCTGTTCGTCAGCAACCGCGGGCACGGCAGCGTGGTCCGCTACGAGATTGATTCGATGGACGGAGCGCTGAGCTCACCGGTCTGGACTCGAGTTCGCGGAGCCATACCTCGTTTCATCACCCCAATACCAGACACCGACGCCCTTTGCGTCGCAAACGAAGACGCGGACTCCATCGTCCGTGTCTCCGGTCCCTCCAAAATTGAACAGCTGACTTCTACCGGCAGCCCCGTGTGTGTCGTGTTCGCCCACCCATCGAAAGGAACCACTTCATGAGCAAGCAGATTGGCATTCGCGCGACGTACATGCGCGGCGGCACCAGCAAGGGCGTCTTCTTCGCGCCGGACGACCTCCCAGGGCCGGCTCGTCAGCCCGGCGCGGCGCGCGACGCTCTGATGCTGCGCGTCACGGGAAGTCCGGACCCGTACGGCAAGCAAATTGATGGCATGGGTGGTGCGACGTCGAGCACCAGCAAGGTCGTCATCGTCGGGCCGAGCACCCGCCAGGACTGCGATGTCGACTACCTGTTCGGCGCGGTCGCCATCGAGTCGCCGGTCGTCGACTGGAGCGGCAACTGCGGCAACCTCACGTCGGCAGTCGGACCGTTCGCGATTGAGCGCGGACTTGTTGATGCGCCCGAGAACGGAGTCGCCGTGGTGCGCATCTGGCAGGCCAACATCCAAAAGAAAATCGTCGCTCATGTTCCCATGCGAGATGGCCAGGTCCAAGAGACTGGTGACTTCGAGCTCGACGGTGTGACCTTCCCTGCAGCTGAAATCAAATTGGAGTTCTTGGACCCCGGGGCAGATGAGGACGGCGAAGGCGGCGCGATGTTTCCTACTGGCAACATGATTGACAAGGTCGACGTACCGGGAGTGGGAGTCGTCGAAGCAACGCTCATCAACGCGGGCAATCCGACCATCTTCGTTGACGCGGTCACGCTCGGCCTCGGCGGCTCGGAGTTGCAGCCGCGAGTGAACATGGACGCCGACCTCCTAGCCAAGGCGGAAGCTATCCGGGCCAACGCCACGGTCGCAATGGGCCTTGCGTCCAGCGTCACGGAGGCGACCGAGAAGCGCCCACACACGCCGAAGCTTGCATTTGTCTCGCACCCGACGGGCTACACCGCATCCAGCGGCAAGGCGGTCACCGCCGAGGATATGGACCTATGCGCACGCATCTTCTCGATGGGCAAGCTGCACCATGCCATGACCGGTACCGGCGCAGTCGCCATCGCAGTGGCCGCGGCCATTCCGGGAACCCTCGTCTCGCGCGTACTCGGCGGCGGGCGTCATGACGAAATCCGTTTCGGCCACCCCTCTGGCACGCTGCGCGTTGGCGCACATGCCTCCGAGCAGGAAGGCACTTGGGCGGTAACCAAGGCGCTCATGAGCCGGAGCGCGCGGCGTCTCATGGAGGGGCAGGTTTTCGTCCCTGCCAACTGGAATACCGAGAAGTGAGATTGCAGTGGAGCACTACCCTCTACATGACGCTCAAGCCCTCGCTCCCACGGGCGTTTTGAGGGCGACCGTCAATCTCGGCAATCCCATCCTCGCCCGGCAGGACGCTGGGCAGCCGCCGACTGGCGTCTCGGTTGACCTTGCACGAGCGCTGGCGACGTGCCTGGACATATCCCTCGAATTGGTCGTCTTCGACGGCGCCGCCAAGGCCGTCGACGCGGTTGCCAATGAGCGGGCCGACATCGGCTTCTTCGCCATTGACCCTCTCCGCTCTCAGGGAATCCAGTTCACCGCGCCTTATGTCCTCATCGAGGGCTGCTACCTGGCGCGTGAAGCATCCGCGTTCGAAACGCATGCTGATGTTGACAGGCCTGGCGTCAGCGTCGTGGTTGGGAAGGGCAGCGCCTACGACCTGTACTTGACTCGCACGCTCCAAAACGCCGAGCTCGTCAGGGCGCCGACGTCGCCCTCCGTCGTCGATGTGTTCCTTGAAGGCAACTACGATGTCGCGGCGGGCGTGAAGCAACAGCTGGAATCTGACGCCCAGCGCAATGGAGGACTCTGCCTGTTACCGGAGCGCTTCATGGTTATCCAGCAGGCCATGGGCCTACCTTCCAGCCGTGGAGCATTGGCAGCCTCCTTGCTCCAACAGTTCATCGAATCCCGCAAGGCGTCAGGCTTCGTGCATGAGGCACTCCGGCGGAATGGAATCGACGGTGCGACCGTCGCTCCTTAGGCGCATGAGCGCACTCGCTGGTGCTTGAGGGCAGGTCCGCTTTATCGCGAATCCCAATGGGCAGCTGAATGTCTACTCGCGGCCGCTGTGAGCCATGAGGACGTCAATCGGAGAAGGTGCGCGGCCCTCCCGAAAATTGCCAATGGTCCGGTGAGATCTTCTTGCCGTCGTCCGAATGTCCATCCCAGATATAGGTGTGCTTGCCGACCAGTTCCGTCTCAAGATGCACTCTCGCGTATGTGAAATCGAGTAACGCTAGCAATCGCTCAAATTTAAGCAACCACTCAGCCCACTCCCATTCAACGGCCTTGTAGGAGGCGCCGAACGAAATCACCCTGTACAGATAGGAGCCATGTGGTCCGTAGCCAGGTGGAGTGACGCTGAACATCGAGCGCGTGAGAAACGGCCATTCGTCAATCTCCGGCAAGCGCATCAATGCTTCATCCGTACGAGCGTCAGCGCCCGGAACGTCCGAGGATTGAAAGACTTCAATGGACCCGTATACAACTGTTTGGTGCCCCAATTCTGCACTCCGTTATGCGCTGTCTGGTCGCCGATTCTCTACGTAAAGAAGATCATTCGCCGGCTTCTGCCGAGGCAACGACCGTCGGCTTCTGGTCGATCCTCGCCATAGAAATACACAACGATCATCGATCAATACGGTCCGTCAGTGCGCTCAGCATCTTGGCGAGGCCGGTATCCGTTGAGCTGTAGGGATAGTCGAAGTGCTCAACTTGCATCCACTGCGCCTCCTGGCCGGGATGAATGTATTTCTCAAAATCGTCGACTAACAATACTTGGTGCGGATGCACGCCAGGGACAAACCGGAGGTCCTTTGTCTCGCCGTGCCAGGTGATGTATTCCATATCCGCAAACCAGGCGGGCACGACTTCCTCATCCACCAGCAAGCGCGCGATCGTTCTAAATCGCTCTTCCTTTACCGTGGTGAACATGACGATGCGGGGAAAGAGTTCGGCGCAACGAGCCAAGAACTCAGCCAAGCCCGGACGCGGTATCTGGCTCATGGCGCTCGAGATCAAGGTGCCTTCAAGATCGAGAGCAAGGACGTAGCTCTTCATGGATGGACGATGGTTCAATCGACTGCGGGAAAGTCTGGTCTTGGTCGACTAATGCCGGATAGGTCGTAGGTGCAAGAAGAGCCGCTGCTGTCGTCCGATATGCCTGGCAGCATTCACCGAATGGAAATGACAGAGCACGGGCGCCTACAGAAGCGCGGCTACCCGGTTGCCGGATCACGGCACTCCGACTTTCGTGAAGGTTGCCCCGTATCAAGTCAAGCAATTTGTTGCTGCGACGGTCTCCGGCTCCAGAGTGGTGCTCATGCTCCGAGCCCTCATGCGTGCGACCGTGATGATCCCATCGTCACGAAGATCTGCCGTCATCAGCTTGTTGGTCAATGAGATCGCATCCAGGCGATAGCCCGACGCACGCTTGCAAACGTGAGCGCGCGAATCCACCCCGCTTGCCGCTCGAGCGCGAAGTGCCAGCACCTCGATATCGTTGCTGGCCTCTGCCGGCAGTCGGATTGCGAAGGCGTCCACGAGGTCGGCACCGGCGTAGAGCGGTGTCAGCGCGCTGTTGCTGGGCATGGGGACGGCGCGTGCTTTGGCGGCGGTCATGTTCCGGTGTGGGTTCACGGTATCCAGGCTGATTACCGGTAGCCGTTGCGGCTACTTTGCCGCCTCGGCCCGTGTCTTGATGGGCTCGCCGAGAGGCATCGACGCCGGCGGCGTCAGTTGCTCAATGATTCGAATGCGACGAACAACAAGCTCGTCGATCTCCAACCGACGGATTCGTGCCCGGCCCACGAAGAGCCGACCGATAGCCAAGGCACCGACGGCGAGGGCGCCGAAGGCTGCGGCACCAATCACGACGGAGCCCACTGCGGCTGTACCGACGGCGTGCGCGCCTGTTGCGGTCGCCGGCAGGGCACGTGCGGACTTTGATGGCCTGAAGTTCATCGAAACTCCTTGGGGAACGGTGGTCCTTGGGGGGGGCATCATGCGTCCGCCCATTGCCGACTGTAGTTGAAGAAAAGTTGGCGTCACACTCACAGAGTGCAGCTCATGCATCGCCTCACGGAGCGAAGAGCCTACTACGGCCTTTCCTGATCGCTCACCCGAAGAACGGTGCCGTCCTCCGAAAACTCGAGCAGCAGCGGCGCATCGAGCATTTGATACTTCTGCGCGAGTTGGAACAACGCATCCTTGAACGACCCGCTGAAATGTCCGGCGCGCACCTCGGGTGTGAGGGTGTAGTCGCGAGTGCTGTCCCAGCGGACCTCTACGCCCACGGTGGAGCCCCAGTGCATGATCACGCGACGCAATGATTCGTCCTCGATGGGCCACTGAGCGC
>Ga0102594_1001568_pt1 | contig 13861 bp, 15 predicted proteins | sample AraplaCol_mLB_r2_2_FD_76863 | JGI IMG/M metagenome (GOLD analysis project Ga0102594, IMG submission 76863) | Arabidopsis root microbial communities from North Carolina, USA - plate scrape MF_Col_mLB_r2 (SPADES assembly) (version 2) | ecosystem: Host-associated > Plants > Roots > Endosphere...
TGACCGCCTCTTCCTTGAATTCCGGCGTAAACCTCTGGGTGCTCATGGCACTCCCTCCTATGCTCAAAGGATAGGCGGGGTTTGTCTACCGTACCAGGGGCAGTCCACCGATCACCGCCGGGTGTCCAGCGATGCGGCAGCAGTTCGCTGACCAGCCGCACCTTCTGGGTGGGCAGGCGCTGCAGGACGTCCTTCAGGTACGCGTATGCATCGAGCCCGTTGAGTTTGGCCGACTGGATCAAGCTCATCACCGCAGCCGCGCGCTGACCGGCGCGAAGCGAGCCCGCGAACAACCAATTCGAACGCCCCAGCGCGATCGGCCGGATCTGGTTCTCCACCCAGTTGGTGTCGATTGGTAGCTGCGCGTCGTCGATATAGCGTGTCAACGCGCCCCATCGCTTCAGGCTGTAGTCCAGTGCCCTTGCCAGCGCAGTACCGTCGGTGGCTCGCAGCCGATGCGCGATCATCCAGGCGTGCAGCGCATCGGCGACGGGCCGAGCCTTCTGTTGACGGATCGCAAGCCGCAACTGCGCGTCCAGATCACGCACCTCGCGCTCGATCTCATAGAGTTCTGCGAAGAATTCCAACGCCCGCGCGGCCACTGCGCTCTTGTTGCTCGCGTGCAGCTCGAAGAACTTGCGCCGTGCATGGGCCGCGCAGCCGATTTCGGTGATACCTTGGGCGAAGCTGGCCTTGTACCCCGCATAGTCGTCGCAGACCAGCTTGCCCTTCCACGGTTCATGGTCCCGTTGCAGGAACGCTCGGGCATGCTCGCCGGCACGGCTGTCCGCAAAGTCATAGACCACGGCCTTCAGCCCCTCGAAGACACCCGGGCAGTACGCCCACAGGTAGGCTTTGTGCGTCTTCTTCTTGCCCGGAGCGAGCATCGCCACGGGTGTCTCGTCGGCGTGCAGCACGCCGTGGCTCAGGATCTCGTCCTTGAGGGCATCCACCAGTGGCTGCAACTGCACGCCGCACACGCCCACCCACTCGGCCAGCGTGGAGCGCGCCAGCGGCATACCAGCACGCGCGAAGATGCTCTCCTGGCGGTACAGCGGCATGTGGTCGGCGTACTTCGCCACCAGCACCTGGGCCAGCAGGCCGGCCGTCGGGATGCCTTTGTCGATGATCTGTGCCGGCACGGGAGCCTGGATCAAGGTCTGGCACTTCGCGCAGGCCCATTTGCCCCGAACGTGACGCTCGACCGTAAAGACGCCGGGTGTGTAGTCCAGCTTCTCGCTCACGTCCTCGCCGATGCGCTGCAGCGCGCAGCCGCACTTGCAGGTCGTAGATTCGGGTTCGTGGTGGACCGATGAGCGCGGCAGGGTGTGCAGGCAGCGGCTGGCGCCGGGGCTGCTGTGGGTCCGAGGGCCGTGGCTTGGAGCGCAGCAAGTCCAGCTCCTGCTCGACCGCGGCGATGTCGGCGTCGACGCTCTCGTCCAGCAGACTCTTCTGCGCAGCGTCGATTTGCTCGCTGCGGGCGCTGAACTTCCAGCGCTTGAGCAGCGCGATCTCGTGGGTAAGTTGCTCAATGCGTGCCTCGCTCCAGACGAGCTTGCGATCCTTCATCAGGATCTCGCCGTCGGAGTGCGACAACCGAGCCAACAAGTCCTGCGCCAGCGCGCGCAACTCGGCCTCGCCGAGTCCCTGGAGTTGTTCGCTGGTGATCATGGCCTGCAGTGTGCCGAACTTCGCGGCACAGCCCCATGCGCAAACGCCCCAATTGCCCCAGGGCGGCCAACTGCGCTCACGCCATGGTGATGGCGCCTGCCTCGCCCAAGCGCTGCCAGGGCAGGCCGAGCACGAGCGCATCGAGTTGCTCGCGCGAGACAGCCATCTGCGCCCCAAAGGCGGCGTTGGCCCAGAGGAAGCGGCCTTGATGCAGCCGACGCGCACACAGCCAGACGCCGATGCCGTCGTGCACCAGAACCTTCATGCGGTTGGCGCGTCGATTGGTGAAGAGGTAGGCATGGTGAGGCTTGGCAGACCCAAAGACCTGCACGACGCGTGACAGGGCAGTCTCAGTGCCTGCGCGCATGTCCAGCGGCTCGGTCGCCAGCCACACCGAATCGATACGGATCACCGCAGTAGCTCACGCAGCCAGACTGCGCACTCAGTGGCCGCTGTGCTGGGCCAACGCACACTGATCGTGGTGCCCATGCGCTGCAACTCGATGCGAATGTCTGCCGGAGCAGCCGGCTCGGACGCAAGCTGCAACGCAACGAATCCTCCAACTTCCGGAGGCATTGCGTTCGATGGAACAGCAACGGGCGCCGGCAGCACGCTGTGGCGCTGCACCCGTTCAGCCTCCATGACCCACTTGCGCAGCATGGTGGCGTTCAGACCGTTGGCCAACGCCACCGCCGCCATCGATACACCGGGCTGCAGGCAAGCCTGCACGACAGAAGCCTTGAACTCGGCGCTGTGCTTGCGCCGTCGGCGCCGGCCCGGCGCCTCTGAATGTGAAGTGTGCATGTGTCCGCCAAGAGTTAAGCGGATACGAGGCTCCTATGCCAACAGCGGGAGATCAATATGACTTCGTCGACCGCTTACCCTGAGAATACTTGGGCTTGGAGCGCGCGTAGCCCTTTGGCAAGTCGGACCGCTGCTCGTAATCCCGATACCAACTTCTCAACGCGTTCTTGGTTGGGTATCCCAATTGGCGAATCGTCGCCTTGACCCGTTTGCCGAGCTTGACGTACCGCTCGAAGCCTGTCTTCGTATGAATACATGAACCACCTCCTGGTAGTCCAAGTTTTCGTCCGCCCCCCTTGGGTCAGAGATCGGCGGAATCCAACAGCCCTGTACCTAGCTGCGATTCAGGTCATCGTCCAGTTCCTGAACCAGGAAATCGACAACATGGCCTTTGCCCGGGCTGATTCCGACACACAACGTGTTGACGCTGGCGACAACAGACCGCAGTTGGGCAGCACCTGGAATGGTGAGCACTTGATGAACTGTCGCCTCAAGGCAGCGATGCAAACGCTCCTGAGACACCTTGCAGTTATCAACCACGTGCTGCTTCGCATTGTTGCGCAGTATTGCCGCGCGAGCGCGCAGGCCATATTCCTCGATCAGCATCCCGTACAGATCCGTCGAGGCGGCAGCAAACAAGATCCGAGTTGCACTCGAGTTGAGTCTCTGATGCAAGGCGTCGGCGATGGCAAAGAAACCGTCCGCAGTGGCAAGCACATTTTCTGCAGAGGACAAAGCGTTCGATGGAGTCATGGAATAGTTGCCAAACTAGAACAAGGCTTGCTAGTGAGATTTCAGGGAGCTCCAGCGCAGAACACATTTGTCTCCGCTGGCTCGGCGCTCAATCGCAACAGCACTAAGCATAGGCACCGCCGGCTGAAGTTGCCGGCGAATGAAATCACAAAGATTTTCTAGGGTTGCCGGACCAAGGTCAGCAATCTCGTCAAGGAAGCGATGGTCAAGCATTTCCCGAACTCGCGCAATCTCTTGGCGCAACGATCCTAGATCAGTCAACATGCCCGTCGTGGAGTCTGGGATTCCGCTGAGCGTTACTTCGGCCTCGTACGTGTGACCATGGATACGAAGGCTTCCCGCGGTATCGATATTTCGATGCAGTGTGTGCGCCGCTTCAAAGTAGAACCTTTGCGAAAGCTCGCAAGTCACATCAATCGTGTCGATGGTTGTCATCTGATGTTCAAGATCTTGTGAGTTTGCACAGACAGGCGCCACTGCGGGTGTGCTTGACAATAGTCGATTGCATCACGGGTGTGCTGCCGCTGCAACGGACCGTCCATAGGTTGAAGGAGATGATGCTGAAAATCGTGTTCGCTCAAACTGTCGGGATGCATCCCGAGTTGCGGATACACGAGTTTGAGTTCGTTGCCGCTGCGCTGTAGCCAATCAGCACCTGCCTTGGGGCTGACGCATATCCAGTCAATGCCGACTGGAGCGGCGATCGTCCCATTCGTTTCTACCGCGATCTCAAATTGATGCGAATGAAGCGCATCGATTAAGGGGACATCTACCTGCAGAAGGGGCTCCCCCCCAGTCAGAACCACATACCGGTGCGCATGTCCCTCAGGCCACTGAGCTGCGATCAACGCCGCAAGGACGTTGGCGTCCGGATACTTTCCGCCAAGCGTTCCATCGGTGCCAACAAAGTCGGTATCACAAAACTGGCAGATCGCATTCGAGCGCTGCTTTTCTTGACCCGTCCAAAGATTGCACCCGGCAAATCGACAAAATACCGCTGGCCGCCCCGCTCGCAGCCCCTCGCCCTGAAGCGTATAGAAGATCTCCTTAACGCTATAGGTCATGCCACGACGACCTCTTCCGAAAACGACTTGTAGCCTTGGCTGCGCAAGTCGCAGGCTGGACACGCGCCACAGCCAAAACCCCACTCGTGTGGAACTGAACGGTCACCCATATAGCACGTATGCGTATCGTGCCGGATCAACTCAACCAACTTGTCGCCGCCCAATGCTTGTGCCATCTGCCACGTTGCGGCCTTATCTATCCACATCAGCGGCGTCTCAACCACCATCGGTGAATCTAGACCCAGACTCATCGCAACCTGAAGTGCCTTCAGGGTGTTATCGCGGCAATCGGGATACCCGGAGTAGTCCGTTTCGCACATTCCGCCAACCAGCACCTCCAGCCCTCGCCGATAAGCCACAGCCGAGGCAAAGGTGAAGAACAGGATGTTGCGGCCAGGCACGAAAGTGTTTGGCAATCCGCTCTTGTGCAATTCGATTGCCTTGTCTTGTGTCAGCGCCGTATCGCTGATCTGGCCGAGCACCGAAAGATCGAGCATGTGGTCCTCGCCCAGTTTGGCCGACCACTCAGGAAAGTCCGTCTGCAGTCGCTGCCGGATAGTCTGTCGGCACTCGAGTTCCACGGAGTGGCGTTGGCCGTAGGCGAAGCCGATGGTCTCGACACGCGCATAACGCTCCAACGCCCAAGCAAGACAAGTGGTGGAGTCCTGACCACCCGAAAAAAGGACCAATGCTTTGGAGTTCATGGTGGTTAGCCGTTTGCAACGCGGCGTGGTTTGCGAAGAACACGCTTGGTCAAGCGCACAAGGTGATTCGCCAGCACATCAATATCGGCGGGCGTGTTTTGAATGCCGTTCCAGGGGCAGATGTCATCACTACTGAATTCCCACTGACCGCTGGTCCAAGCGGTAAACGGCTTGATTAGTCGTAGACCGTCTGCGAAATGCTCACGCGTTCTCGCACCTTCTTGCGCATAGAGAATTTCCATGACAAAACCCATGGCAACAATGCCGGCGCCATGCTTCAAGCGCGACGTTCGGGGACTCATGCCAGTCCACTCAGATCCGAAGACTGCCCTGATCGCTTCAAAGAACTCGTTGACGATGTTGTAGGCCCTGTTTTCGTAGTCATCCAATTTGATGAAGTCACGAATGGCACCATCCGATGCGGAGTTCATGATGAAACGCTGCATTGCCGTATCGCTGATCACGCCTTGAGGATTGGTGTGCTGACGAATCTCACCAAATAGCGATGACCCGCGCGTGAAGTTCAGTCGATCCACTACGCGTGCCGAAAACTTGCGTGCGGTGAAGCGCTCCGGCAGACCTTCCACGTTAGGAAGAAGTTCATAGATGAGGGTCTTGGGAAGTGGTCGCGTGTTATTGATCAGGACGAACTGCTGGCGCAGTTCGTTGTAGTCTTTGCAGACGAGCACAGATACAAACACCTGAAAACCTGGCTTGTCGATTCCCGATAGCGCAGTCAAACGCTGCTGGCCGTCCACCACGAAGCCAGGCTTGGTCTTCGTCGCATCGATCTCGATATCGACGACTCCGTGGCCACGGTTGGTCGCGCGGATACCGTCGATGAAAGCGATGATCACGGCGTTAGGGAGCAGCGCGTCATCGCGCTTGAAATAGTCGCGGATCTCCTTGATGTGCGAGGCAATCTGATGACGCTGAAACCCTTTCAGCTGACCATCGTCCTGGCGACCGACGCGCTCGATCTCCGAGAATGCAAGGACCTGTTGCGGCGTCGCCGCGAACGAAAAAACGTCGTGGCCGGTAGCTTGCTTGGCTCTGATGGCCGTAAATTTGAACTTGGTCACTGCGCGTTCTCCATCGTGGTTTGTACATGTTTGTGATAGACGCCCAGGTTGTGGAATCCACGGCGCTTGTTGCGATTACTGGAGCGGAAGATGATGACTTCGACACCCACTGCGCTGCACACATCACATTTGCAGCGCTTCCAGGGCGCGTCCTGGAGCGTGCGACCCACCATGTCTTTCATCTTCGCGAGTTCCTTCTCTTGCCGGGCAATGTCTTCTGACTCGCCTTCCACCAGAAAGCGGTGGTAGTCCATCACGGCGGTCAACGTACGGGTAGCGGAGTCCTCTCCCCGGTCAAAGCTTCTCAATGCGATCAGCGCCTTTTGCTCGCGCCGCTGCAGATCTTCCGCGCTAAAGATGCCGCGCTTGATGCCTTGAACGAGTCGCGAGTTCTCGATCGCTTGCGGGATCCGGATCGCGGTGTAGTAGTCCAGCCCCCCACCGGGCGAGTCGATGTAGTAGTTCGCTTTGGCGTCCTTGAAGGCTCGAATCAGCGGCGAAGTTGAATCGAAACTCGTGATGCCGTACCCGGTGAATTCGTGTATCTTGTCTGCCTTGGCAAAACCAAGCAGGTGAATCTTCGTTTCGGGTTTGATCGCCTTTCGCAATGTCTGCAACACGACATGGATCACCTCTACCTTGAGTGGTACCAAGCCTCCGATCGCAAGGTACTTGTACCCCATGTTCTCAAGGTGGACGGCGGCCTGCGCCATGCTCTCAGGGGACCAACCCTGAACCGCACCCATGGGCTCAAAGGGAGCGCTCGTCTCTCTCACGAGATCCATGAAGGCCTGCGCGTTGGACAGTGTGATCTTGTAGCGCGCGAGCGTGGCGGGCGCCACTTCGTCGGATTTCGGATTTGCCAGATCGCAGTCAAAAATGATGTGGTCTGGCGAGACGCCATGCGTGAAGCCTGCCTCAGTATAAAACTCGACAACCTCTTCTGGCGAATAGGCCGGCTTGTCGTGATCCACATAAGCGAAGGCCCCGCAATCGCCCATCAGCATGGAGTCCTTGAAGGCAGGGCCATCGTAGCGCAGAAACTTGCGCGCGCCATCGCGCAACATGCGTTGCTCTTCCTTGGTGGAGTACCTCACCTTTGAGGAGGAAACACCCTCGGCCTGCCGAATGGCGCTCATGGACACCAGCAAGCCGTCATACGGCGCAGGCTTCATCAACTCATGGGCATAGACATCACCCCAATAGCGCTCGCGCGTCGGCGAGTTGCGATCGTTGATGAAGTCGTACGCCGGGTCGACGTAGTCTTGGGTGTCGGAATACAGAAACTTCATGAAGCGGAGCTGGTTGTGTAGGCACGCACGAGGGCGTCCTGGAGTTTTTTGATATCGCGAGGTGTGCTTTGAATTTCGTTCCACGCCACGCCAAGCGTCTCCCAATTCCCCGCAGTCCAGCGGCAGGACGATGCCACCCGTTCAAGTTCCTTCTTGACGGCTTCGTAGCTACCCTCGGTGCCGGAAAAACGCCCATAGATGCGATCCATAAGGACGCCCATAGCCTCGATGCCGGCTGAATGCATCAGCCGACTCTGCCGAGGATCCAACCCCCAGGCGTCGGGGAAGACGGCCTTAACTGCGTTCCAGAAATTGATTAGCAAGCGATACATCGACTGCAAGTCAGGTCCATCGCGCACGCTCGCCTTGAAAGGCGCCAACGCGCCCAGCGGATTGTTCATGCTGTTGCGAATCATCGTGATGACTGCGGTGTCGGTGATGATCGCTTCCGAGTTGGTTCTGTCCGAGGGACGTTTGATCAGTTTGAAGAACGGGGAGTTGACATCCCGGTTCAGGAAATTGCAGATCTCAGAGGGCACCCTTCGAGCGCTCAGGTCCTTTGGCAGCTGGATGCCGTTTGTTTCTGGCAGCAGTTCATTGATGAGTCGAGTCGGCAGGGGCTTCGCTTTGTTGACGAGGATGAACTGCTGGCGTTGCAGCTCCAGGCTGTCCGAGACAAACGCCACGACCGGCACAGCAATGCCTTTGTCGGCGATCTGTGCCAATGCCAACGAACGCTGCTGGCCATCAACGATCCAAGCGACGCGTTCACCAGCCTCATTAATGGGAATGGTCAGGGTCCCAGCTTGCGCCAGGCCCTCATCACCGGTCGGACGGGTCCCCCTGGAAGCTGTAAAGCGAACCTGGGGTGACATCGCCAAAATAATGGCGTTCGGAAACAGCACATCACCCTGGTTCAGGTAGTCGATGATGCCTTTGACGTGAGTTCGAATCTCTGGCCGTTGGAAGCCTTTCAGGGCATCCGATTCGTCACGGTCAACCCTGGAAATATCTGCAACCTTGACGATGTCAGCGCCCTTGATGAAGAACGCATACACATCGAGGTCCTGCCCCTGCGTCGTGTGCAGTGCACGGACGACAATTTCTTTGCTTTCGTGGCTCTCGCGGACGATTTTCATATTTCCGCCTTGACCTGGCCCCATAGGCCTCTAAAGCGCGATTGTTCGCACGCGACCAGCGCTGTGTCACGAAGATAGCGGTGCAGGCGGGTGGAACTTCCCTTGTGTGCCGCCCACTCCGAACGAATCAATTCGATGATCTCCTCGTCGGTCTTGCGCACGCGTTGCGGGATGACGGGTTGCTTGAGTTGGGCCATCGCACGCTCAACGGCGGCATTCGCACTTTCACCGCCAAGCAACTGACCATCGAGCTCTTCGACGAAATGGCGCATTGCGCGTTGAGGAAAATCGGATCGGGTACCTGCATAGTGCTTGTGGCCTTCGAGTCGCTCGTCATAACGCATGACACAACGCTGGAGGCGGGAGACCAGCATGCTCGCCCCGCTGCGAGAAGTGAAGATGCAAACTCTGTCGAGAGCGCTTACCTCGAGTCCTTCCAGATCCTGCTCCAGCATGTTGATGTAGGCAGAAGGGAGCGCAATCAGAAATCTCGTGCGCGCGGCCTTGTTGATATGGCGACTCAAAGGCAGCGGAGTTCCTTTCAGCGCATTCAGTTCTCGCCACCAATCAGCGGGGCCATAGCCCGCCTCTGCAAGTGCCGGCGCGATCGATCCAGTGCCTTGCCCAACAGTCAGGTCATAGTTCGGGACAGGAACATCCCTTGCCGCAAGGCCTAGTCCGGCCGACACCACGTGCAGGGAACCAGCCAGGCGCAATGCAACGGCCCTGCTCTCCGACATAGCTCGGCCAACATACAGATCTCCAGCGGGCATCACCGGGGGCGCGCTTGTGGTGGTCGCAAGCCAGCGCATCGCGATTTCTGCTGGTCCGCCGCACATCTCAGATCGCTTAAGACGCGCGACTTCACCGACTGCGCGCTTGCGCGATGTGCAGTTCGTGATTACCCCGAAAGTCTCAATCATTTGGAATGCACACGACAAGGCTTAAACGCAGTTATTGTAGCCCGCCTTGATCTTCAGATGCAGTTATTTTTGCCAAAGAGTCTTCCTCGACAGCAGTTATTACACGCTCCCTTTTTAACAGAGACGAAAACTGCGGCATTGAGGAAGACGCTCATCGAGATCCGTTCTGAGATGTGCGCGCCGCTCGCGGCTTTGGCTCCGCCTGGTCGAACTTCTTTCATCTTGCTTGCCCATGCCTGATCGTTCAGTCGAGGAGTCCGAAAAGCCTTTCTCCGTGCGGTCGGTCAAGCGCTTTGGGCTGGCGATGCTCATGCTGCAAGAGATGCTGGGGACCGGCGGAACCGAGCGAAGCCACTGCCTGTGGCCGTCACCATCGCTAAGGAACAGACCACAAGTTCAGTTAGCGGCGGCTACGTAGCATTCAGCCTCAGAAGGCTCATTGAGACCCGCCCGCCGAACACGCAATCACCTTGCGAGCTGGGTTAAAGTGCCCCGCCCGGGACACGGAATCAATAGAAGAGCAGGAGGAACGAACGTGAGCACGCCTCAACAGACATCGAAGCCAGTCAACATGGATACACCGCGAGCCGAGTTCTTGCTCGAGATGTATCGGCAGACTTCCAATCACCTGAATCGCCATGTCGTCTTGCTTTGGCAAAGCGTTGCCCTACTAGGCGGTGCGTACGCGGCGTTTGGATTCCAGGAGAAGAACGTAATCTCGATCCACCATGCGACTGCGATCGCACTTCTTCTCTGTGGGTGGTTCTGCGCCAACGTTTACGACGCCTATGCATGGTTCGACCGCAATCTGGTCATCATCACCAACATTGAACGGTTGTTTCTGGACAAGCAAGATGAGTCAACCGTTCACCCCTTTTTCCTAAAACACAGGGATCCCACCAAGCTGGTGCAGCATTTCGAGATTCAACTCTTTCTCGGCATGACGATTGCGGCCATCGTGAGCATCGTTCACTTCTACAGACAGGTTCTTCCTAGTTTCAAGACCCCAAACGGCGTCTTCGATGCGGAACTAGCCCTACCGTACGCGGCACTGCTTCTATCACTATGCTTTTGCGCGCGCATCCGGCGCCAGGTCTTGAGAAAGGCGAGTCAGTTGCGGAAGTCCTCGCCTGGGCTGATCTTGTAAGTCGCAATCCTTGGCCAGGGTTACCTCTTCTTCGAACCCGTGCCCTTAGCATGGATTGGCTCAAAAAGGCTCTGGGCAACCTAGCTCTACCCGCTCAACTCATTGCGTCTAGAAGAGTCTCCGCGCGCTCACATTGCTCATCGCTCCCGCCCTAGTGCAAACTCCTCAATCACTCGCACGATGCTGGTGAACCCACGACCGGCCGCAAACAGGAGTGGCAGTTCCTTGGGTCGGAGTTGTTGCACGAATGTTGTCGCCGCGTGTTTGGCCGATGCTGTCGCCATGACAAAAACATCACTCGTAAGTGCCAGATTTTTTAGACTGACCGTCCCAACTGCGTCGTTGGAGACGGTGACTTTGACGCCCGGCACCATGGCTCGGATTGCTTGCGCGGCTTGGCGACCCGCTGATTCCGTCAGCGTGTAGATTGCGATACTTACACCGGCAAGCGCCTGCGCCAATGTTCTGGACTGATCTTCGTCGGCCGCCTTCGTCGTGACTGACTGCTCCAGGATGGCTTCGTCTCCCAATGATTCGGAAAGTCTGCGCAGCACCAGCAGTTGACCGGGCGTCAAATAGGCCGCCATTGGAACGAGACGCGACAATGCTTGGTGCCAGAAAGCAGTTCTTTGCGCTTCATCCGGCGTCGGGTTCTCGACTGTGTTCTCAAGCACGTCGAGCAGCCAATAGATACTTCGCCTCCCAGCGCCTTCGCCCATCAACTCCAAGCAATCGTCGAGCAGTTCTTTGTATTTTTCTGGCTTCAGGCCAACATTCAACAGTGCACGAACGACCAAGGCGGACGAGTCAAAAACACCAGTCGTGCGTCGAGAATCCAGAACGAAGCGGTAGAGAAGCGCCCCATAGATAGGTGACATACCCGCGCGTGGAAAAACTGGATCTTCAACAACCCAGGAAGTCAGCAATGGCAGGGCATCGCTCAATCGCTCTCCCGCGGACCCCACATCTGAGGCGGATTCAATGGCTGTACCTAGTTGGGCAATCAGTTGGGGGTCGCTCAGATCCGAGACGCTAGTCTCTGCGCGTAGGCGTTGGGCGACCTTAGACGCGTCAACAAATCCAGGGTCTTGCAAACGCTTGATCCACTCATTCCAATCATGGATCGCAGGACCGTTGCCGTTTTGTTGGCGCAGGGCGTCAAGCATTTGACGGAAGCCGTCAGACTCGAGCAAAGCGGCGCGTTCATCAGCGCTCAAGACATCGATCAGATCGATTGCATGGGCGGCGGTTACGAGGGTCTCATGCTCCTGCGCAACCAGCAACGCTCCACGGGCAGAGTCGACCGGATCGGCGACCGGCGGCGTGGGTTGCACGTGCGATTCACCAAGCCGCCCAGTACGCTTCAACTCCTCACTCAACCAATCCAGTTGCGCAAACTCGGGCTTGAGGGCAATCTCCAGATCGAGATTCCTTGGCGAAGCCTCCAGTGCCGACAGCGCAAAAAGTTTCAGCGCGCCTGATGGCGTTCCCAAGGGAAATGGCAAGCGCAACAGAGAACGGGCTGCACCCACCGTCTCTTCCCGCCACGCAAGGAGTACATGCTCAATGCCTTGAGCCTCTACCGGCCTGATCTGCATCTGATAGAGAGCCTCTAACAAGAGCATTCCGATCTGGGGCGGATTGCGCGCTAGGCAAATGGAATGAAACTCTTCCAGCTTGTAGATCCCGGCCCAGTCACTGAAATGAGCCAGCAGCTTGATACGCAGGAACGCAATGTTGAGAGCATCTAAGCGAAGTTCAGACTGGCAGGTATCCAGAATTTCTCGTGCACCATTTTGATCGAATCCATTAAGGCAATCTTCGAACTTGGCCAGAAGTCGAGCGGTCGAAAGTGGGATCGACCGCGCATGTCCCGGCGCCTTGTTGAGCATAGTCAGCAAGCGTCGAAAACTGCGCCGTCCTCTGTCCGCGTTGGCACTGTCTGTTCGAATTCTGGCAACGGCATGAAATCCTCGGGCGAGCAGGAAGCCCTCGACCGGACTCTTCGCCACTAGTGCGCTGACTTCGCCGTCGAATGTTGTGACGGTCGGACCGACGAACGCGAGGAGTAATGGGCGCAGGCGGCGCCACTGTGCAGGTGTCTCGGCAATCGCGTAGTAGACCGTGTCTTTTTCCGCTCGCGGCCAAGCGAGCACACAACCGGGCAGGCGAGGCGCACCAATTGTCAGAGCGAGTTCATCAAACTCCTTTGCTCCTTCCGGCGAGCCGGCATCAACACCCGCGGCAACTCGAAATTGCGCCAGGAAGGTCATCCTTTGGTCGTCGCTCGCGAGAATCATTGGAGCTTACTCTCCCACTTTTGCCGAATGACCACGCGCCATTCTTCTACGGATGCTGGATCGGTCCGAAGTGAGACGTGCTCATCGTTGATCCAAAGTCCGTTGTAGGTCAGATTCATAGAACCGCTCACGAGGTAATCGTCACCGAGTAATCCTTTCTCATGGACTTCAACCCCTAGAGTCCAGTGGACTCGGTCCGGAAACTCGGCGCTGAGTTGCCGCAGTTTTTCGACAAATGGCTGGTTGTGCGGAACGTCCCGCAAGACGACACGCAGCCTTGTGCCTTTCTCGATTAGCGCTTCAAGCACCGAACTAAGTCGAATTGGCGCTGCAGGCCAGTCTGCCCGAAGCGAAGAGAACTGCCGAGATCGGTTGTCCAGGATCTCGACATCAGAGATCCACCCAAACAACAGCCAAAGTTCCCGACTAGGAGAGACGAGTTCCGCCGCGAAAAGGCCTTGCAGAAGTTCACGAATGGCTTGCGACTGTCCCGGCCCAAAGAGATCGCGAGGAGGAATCTGAGTTGGGATCATGAGTGCTCCCGGATCGAGACAGTGACGACGCAGGTGCCACGCAGTCGATCTACGCGCTCAACCACAGGGAAGAACTGCAAGTAACCAATATCAACCGGCTTTGCCATTGCTTGGACTACTACCTGCCGCATTCGACGCCCCACATCCAAAGGCGCAACGAGTTGCGCGGTTCCATGAGTTCGAAGCGCGGCTGCCAGTTCCTCCGGCCAAGCGGTCGTTGTTGCATCAACCTTTGGGACAGACTCACGAACTAGCAACGATCGGACGAGCGCAGGATCCGTCAGACGACGTTGACGAAAGGGGTTATAGGACTGCAGCGTTCGTTGCCTAATCTCAAGACCTCGCGGCCACATCAAGCCACCGAGGACGCCAATCAACTCACCGTCCAGCACATTGCTTCTGCCTGCATCTGCAAGCATGCTCAACAGGTCGCTCCTGTAACTGCTCAA
>Ga0102594_1001571_pt1 | contig 13849 bp, 13 predicted proteins | sample AraplaCol_mLB_r2_2_FD_76863 | JGI IMG/M metagenome (GOLD analysis project Ga0102594, IMG submission 76863) | Arabidopsis root microbial communities from North Carolina, USA - plate scrape MF_Col_mLB_r2 (SPADES assembly) (version 2) | ecosystem: Host-associated > Plants > Roots > Endosphere...
GAGATCGAGATGGCGCGCATGCAGTGGCAGCGCGCGGAGACCGCCGCGCAGCTCGCACAAACGTCGTTCCGCCGCGTCGACGGGCTCGCGCGCGAAGGCCTGGTGGCCGACCAGAAGCGCGACGAGGCGGAGGCCAACTGGAAGGCCTCGCGCGACGCCGCCATCGCCGCGAAGGCGCAGTACGACATGGCGCGCACCGGCGCGCGCCCGGAAGACAGGGCCGCCGCGAGCGCGCAGGCGCGCCAGGTGGCCGGCGTGGTCGCCGAGGCCGAGGCCGCCAGGGCCGAGACCGAGCTGCGCAGCCCGGTCGGCGGCGAAGTGGCGAAGGTGCTGGCCAAGGTCGGCGAGCTGTCGCCGCAAGGCGTGGCGGTGGTCACGGTGGTCGACCTGGACGACCAGTGGGTGGTTTTGAACGTCCGCGAAGACCGGCTCGCGCGCTTCGCGATGGGCAGCGAATTCGACGCGCGCCTGCCCGCGCTGGCCGCGGAGACGCGAACGGCCCGCTTCAAGGTCTACTACACCGGCATGCTGCCCGACTTCGCGACCTGGCGCGCCACGCGTGGCGGCAACGGCTTCGACGTGCGCACCTTCGAGGTCCGCGCCCGGCCGCTGAAGCCCATCGAGGGCGCACGGCCCGGCATGAGCGTGCTGGTCGACTGAGCCGGACGGAACCCTCCGATGAGCCTCCGCGGCTTTTCCACCGCCAGCGCACGGCGCGAACTGGCGCTGTTGCGCACGCGGCCATGGGATCTCGCGATGATCTCGTGGGTGCCGCTGCTTGCGGTGTTCCTGATCTGGTGGATCTTCTCCGCCGGCCTGCCCGAGCGCCTGCCGATCGGCGTGCTCGACCAGGACCGCTCGTCGCTTTCGCGCCAGCTGGTGCGTTTCCTGGACGCCACTCCGGGCTTGCACGTGGTGGCGCACTACGGCGACGAAGGCGAGATGGCGCGCGCGCTCACCAGCGGCGCGGTCGACGCGGCAGTGCAATTGCCGCGCAACCTGAGCCGCGACGTGAAGCAGGGTCGGGTCGGCCAGGTCGTGCTGCTGCACAACGCGCAGTTGGGCACGCATTCGAGCCTGATCCAGCGCGACGTCCGCACCGCGGTGGCCACGGTGTCGGGCGGCGTCGAACTCACGGTGCGCAACAGGCGCGGCGAGTCGATGACGGCCGCGCGCGTGAGCATGGAGCCGATCAAGGCCAGCATGGTCGCGCTGTTCAACACCTCGACCGACTACGAGCAGTTCCTGGGTGCTGCGCTGATCCCGGCGCTGCTTCACATCCTGGCCATGACCGCGGGCGCATGGGCCGTGGGGCGCGAACTGCGTGACCGCAGCATCGGCGAATGGCTGGGCGCGGCACCGCGTTGGCACGAGGCGCTGGCTGCGCTGGCGGGCAAGCTGGCGTGGCCGCTCGCCAGCCTTTCGGCAGTGGCCGTCGCCGCCATGGTGTGGATCACTGCAGGGCGCGGCTGGCATCCGCCCGGCTCTCTCGGCTGGACGCTGTTCGCGCTGCTGGTGTTCCTTGCGCTGTCGATCGCGCTCGGGGCGTGCGTGTCGGGTCTGACGCGCTCGCTGCGCACGGCGCTGTCGGCCACCGGCTTCATCACAGCGCCGGCGTTCGCATTCGGCGGCGTGGGGTTCCCGCTGGTCGCCATGCCCTTCTTCGCGCAGGCCTGGGCCGGGCTGCTGCCCTACACGCACTACATCCGCGTGCAGATGGAGCAGCTGCAGATGGGCGCGCCGCTGGCGTATTCGGTAGCAACGCCGCTCTGGATGGTGTTGGGCACCGGCGTGCTGCTGGCACTGTGCGCCGCTGCGCTGGTGCGGGCGGCCAGAGCGCCCGAGAGCTGGGGCGGACGCTGATGGCGGCGACGGCGGACGAACGCATCCGGCTGGGCACCGCGTGGCGCGACACCGCACTGGCGGTGCTGCGCGACAAGGGTGTGCTGCTGATCATGCTGCTCGCGCCCGTCATCTACGGCTTCTTCTATCCGTGGCCCTATGGCACGCAGGCAGTCACCCGCGTGCCGGTGGCAGTGGTCGACGAGGACCACACCGCGCTGTCGCGGCAGATCGCGCGCTTCGCGCAGGCCAATCCACGGCTCGACGTTCGGATGATCACTGGCGACGTGCACGAGGCCCGGCGGGCCCTGTGGCGCGGCGAGATCGAGGGCTACGCGCTGCTGCCGGCCGATCTCAAGCGCAACGTGCTGCGCGGCACGCCGGCTGTCGTGACCATCGAGGGCAACGGGGCGTATGCACTGTTGAACAAGGCCGTGCTGTACGGCTTCTCGGAGGCCGTGGGCACGGTCTCGGCGGGTGTGGAGATCCGCAAGCTGCAGGCCGGCGGCCAGAGCGCCATCCAGGCCGCGCGCAGCCGCAGCCCGCTCAACACGCAACTGGTGGCGCTGTTCAACCCGACCGAGGGCTACGGCAGCTACGTGGTGCCGGCGGTGGCGCTGCTGATACTGCAGCAGACGCTGCTGATGGGCGCGGCGATGCTCGCGGGCACCTGGGCCGAGGCGGGCCGGCTGCGCGCGTCGATGGGTGCGTGGCTGGGACGGCTGGGCGCGCTCACGGTGTTCGGCGTGCTCAGCGGGCTTTTCTATTTCGGCTGGGTGTTCTTCCTGCAGGACTATCCGCGAGGCGGCAATCCGTGGGGCGCGCTGGTGCTGCTGGCGTTCTACGTGCCGGCCATCTGCACGATCGGACTGCTGCTGGGCTGCTGGTTCCGCGACCGCGAGCGGGCGCTGCAGATCCTGCTGTTCACCGCCCTGCCGATGGCTTTTCTCTCGGGATTCTCGTGGCCGGTGGAGGCCTTGCCGGCACCGCTGCAGGCGCTGCGCTCGGTGTTTCCGAGCACCTCGGGCATCCAGGCCTCGCTGCGGCTCAACCAGATGGGCGCACCGCTGCACGACGTGCTGCCCTACCTCGGTGTGCTGGCGGGATTGACGCTGTGCGGCCTGTTCACGCTCTGGCTCGCAGCCACTCCGCGTGCTTCCGCCGCGAAGCCCGCCTAACGCCGGCTTTCCGCTGCCACGGCGCGCACGAGCCGCGTGGCGGGCACGACCAGTTCACGCAGGTCGCCCGCGCGGTCCTGCTCGATCGCCTGCAGCACCAACTCGTTGATGCCGCCGACCACCGTCATCGCCATTTCGCTCGTCAGGTGCACGGCCGGCTCTTCGGCACCGCCGCTGCTGTTGATCGCGACCTGGATGAAGTTGGCGATTTCGTCGTTCATGCGCCGCCGCACTGCGAGGCCGGGCATGCCCAGTCCGAGGATTTCGACGAACAGGGTGCGCAGCAGCACCGGATCCTGCGCGAGATAGTCGAAGTAGGCGGTCATGGCCTGCTCGACCTGCGCATGCCAGGGCTGCACCGGATCGAAAGCCTCGCTCACCGCCTGCAGGCCAAGCCGGCTGGCGGTTTCGTAGAGCGCGATCAGGCACTCGGTCTTGGTGCTGAAGTGTTCGTAGAAGGTGCGGCGCGACACGGCAGCTTCCCGCACGATGTCGGCAATGGTTGTTTCCGCGTAGCCCTTGGCGGCCACGGCATGCGCCATTCCCTGGAGAAGGCGCGTGTAGTGCTCGCTGCCCGAGCCCTCGGCGGATTTCGAGGGGGCAGCCTTTTCGATGGTTTCGCTCATGAAGGCCACATTTTCTCAACGCTCGGTACTTGACAGTACCGATTCACAATTGCACGATGACGGCATCCGGTACGAGCCTGTACCAAACATTGCGCCGGTTTTCCGTTTCACGCACGACGTGTTTTCCCGAGGTTGCCCCATGACCGAACTCGTAGTCCGCCGTCTCCTGATCGATCTGCAGTCGCCCTTCGCCCGCAACTGGTGCGGCGGCGACGCCTTCTCGACCGCCTTCTTCAATGCGCTGTCGATGAGCTTTCCGTTCGGCGAGCAGTTCTTCATCGATGCCGTGCGCGACGCCATGGCCACGTTGCCGCCCGAGGCCCAGGAAAAATACCGGGCGGAGGTTCGCGGCTTCATCGGGCAGGAGGCGACGCACCGGCGCATCCATTCTTTGTTCAACCAGCACCTCGAGAGCCAGGGCTTGGTCGACGGCTGGACCGCGCGCGCCAGCAAGCGACTGACGCTCATGGAAGACGCCGATCCGCGCCACGCACTGGCGGTGACCGCCGCCACCGAACACTTCACGGCCATGTTCGCCGAATGGCTGCTGGCCCATCCGAAGATCCTCGACGGTGCCGAGCCTCGCCTGCGCACCATGTGGCTGTGGCACAGCGCCGAGGAACTGGAGCACAAGAGCGTGGCGTTCGACATCTACAAGGCCGCTGGCGGCTCCGACGAATGGCGCAATCGCTGGTTCCGCCGCGTGACGATGATGTTCCTGGGTGACCTGCTGCACCAGACCGTCGACAACCTGCGCCACGAGAAGCAGCTGTGGAAGTGGTCGACCTGGAGGAGCGCCGCCCGCATCCTGCTTGGCCGCGGTGGCCTGCTTCGTGGCAACGTGGCCGGTTGGCGCAGCTACCTGCGCGCGGACTTCCATCCGGCGGAGCAGGACAGCTCCCTCTCGGAACGCTGGCTGACGGAGAACCGCGAACAGTACGTGTCCGTGGGCGGCGCGGCGCCGCAAGAAGCAGCACTCGCCGCTTCGTGAGGCCCGATCAGTTGTAGCTGTGGCGCTGCGGCGAGCCGCTGCCGATCTGCTGGTGCTCGGGGCGCAGCGCGAGATCGTGCAATGTGTCGAAATCCGACGGGGCATCAGGGACACGCATCACGGTTTCGAGTTCGTGCATCGAGATGACCCAGCGACCGGCGGGCGATTCGGCTGGCTCGTCGTTGGCGAACACGCCGTCGCGAATGTAGAAAGTCTCGGCTTCCGGACGCTCTGCATGCAGCTCGAGCAAGCGTGCGATCGAGAAGTTGTACGTCACGAGCTTCTCGCGCGTCTTGCGATCCTTGCCGCCGCAGTTGAACGAGCCTTCGGCGGCGATGACGATGCAGGAGCCGTCGACGCCGCCGTCCATGTCGATTTCGTTACCCGAGCGCCAGATGGCGTTGGGCAGCCGCACCCGAACCTTGTCGATCACGAGGTCGCGTTGACGGTTCAGACTGCCCAGCGGAGGCACCAGCGAACGAAGTTGACGCAGGCGTTCCGCGAAGTTGTCGTCCATCAGGAATTCGACATGGTGGGTCGCGCTGCCGGACGAGCGCTTGACCACCTGCATGATGACGTGGCGCGGCTTAGCCATGGCTGAACCCCTTTGCAAGCGTTGAATTCCATGTGGTCCCGCGCGGGGCGTCGATGGCGAGGCTGCAATTCATTGGAAATCGACTACAAATTAGAACTTTGGAATAAATGCAATTAGCTGCATCATTTGTTTCCAACTGTATAGCGATTGCCGCAGATGTGGAAGCCAATCCGTGACTTATGCACGCGGGAATGTCGCCAAAACGTCTCTAGGACGTGCTAGCAGGTTGCCACGCCTGCCCGCTTGTCCATCCCCTATTCCAGGGATTCGTCGAGCGCCTTGCATGACGGCGCGCAAACGGTCTGGGACTTGCCCAGTACCTGGCGGGTGCGCAGTTGCGAGCGCACGCGGTGCTTGCCGCACATGAAGCACGACATGGTCGCGCCGCTGAACGACGCCGAGGCGCGGAACGGCGAACCCGGCGCCTTGGATTTGTAACGCAGGCCGTCCGCCACCACCGCCGTTTTCACTTCACCCTTCGCCATGCATCTTGTCCTTGCTGTTCGGTTCGGCACGGCGCATCGCGCGTGCAATGGCTTCCCGGGCGCTGACTTCAGCCGCCAGGGAAACATCGAGCGCCGAGCGGCAAAGCCCGGCGTGCTTGTAGTTGAGGTTCTCGTAAACCTCGGCCGCGGCCGGATAGGCATCGAGCAGGCGGCCGAGTTCGGCGCCCTGCTCCACATCCTCGAACTCGTGCACCAGGTGCTCGACGACGGAGCGGTACTGCTCTGCGCCGACGGGCACGGGGCTGTGCTCGAGCTTTTCCAGCAGTTGCGCCAGCACATGGGTCACTGCCAGATCGGTCTTGGGAGACGGATTATCGGTGGTGTTCATGGCTTCCATCTGGGGGCAGCATACGCCTATGCAAGTGGCTGCTCGTACAGGGAGGTCTCCGGCGCGCCTCGATTCGGCGTGCCTTGTGCCTTCTGAGCAGCCTGCATGCGCTGCAGCAGGCTGTGCAGCATCTCGGTCGAAAGCCCGTGGATCACCAGCCGGTGCCCTGCCCGCAGGGTCGACAGCGGCACCAGCGGGTGCTTGTTGTTGACCAGGATCAGGTGCTCCGGAGCGTCCAGCAGCGTCGCCGTGTAGATGCCGATGGTTTCGTCCAGTTGCAAGGAATTCGCCGCGCGCCAGAAATCGTTGTCCGTAAGCATCAGTTGGTAGAGCGGCGTGAACAATTCAATGGCGCTCTGCAGGTCCAGAAAGTTCAGCTTGCCCTGCGGCATGTCTTCCAGGCGCAACGCCGGCGCCTTGATCATCGAGAAATCCACGTTCTCGGCCTTGCGCAGCGCCAGTCCCTTGTCGCGCAAGGCCTTGTTCAGCCGGATCACGAAATTGAACAGGTTCAGGTCGTGCTTCAGGAACATCTCGTCCTTCAGCGCGTCGATGTCCGCCGGCTCCAGCGGGTTGGTGGCCACCGGCACCGGCGAGTTGCGCCCGATGAAGGCCAGCACCTGCGATCCCAGGTGAAAGTGCCGCAGGATCAGCCAGTTGGCTTCCGGCGACACGAAATGCTTGAGCCCCCACGCCAGGAAGCGGTGCAGCAGCATCGAATGCGACCAGTTGCGCGGAACGAACACTTTCACGATCTGGATCAGGATGATCGTCAGCCGCGCGATCGGCCGCAGAAATGGCAGCAGGTACTGCCGCGAGCCCGAGCTCGAATCGGCCAGCCACGCCGACTTGACGTCGTCGGGCAGCGGCGTGCTCTGGTCGAGGTACAGCGCCAGCCAGGGGCTGGGGTCGCGCTCGTCGTGCGCCTGGGTCAGAAAATCGGGTGTTCGGTCCATGGGCATTCAGTCGGTGGTGCGTTCGGTGATGTGCTGGAACTGCATCAGGTACAGCGCCGCCGTGTGGCGCGCGGTGTCGGCGATCTGGCGGGCGGCGCGGGCCTGCCCTTCCACGGCCATCACCATCTCGACCGCGGTGAGCCAGCGGCTCAGGTGATGCTCGTCGTTGTGGCCGTGGTACTCCAGGAACCGGAAGGCGTCCGGCGGCAGCTTCAGGCTGGCTTTCAGCAGCGGCAGCAGCGCCGGCACGATGCGCTGGCCCGTTCCCTCGATGATGTAGATCGCGCCCAGCAGCCCGATCGGGTCGCGCGTCGCGGCCAGGCCGTGCAGGTAGGCATTGAGCGCTTCGCCGCCCGGGTTGCGGCGCAGGTCCTCGATGCGCTCGACGGTGCCGCCGGCCTTGCGGTAGTCGCTGAAGAGGATGTTGAAATCGTTCTGCTCCTCGCCCGCATGCACCCCGATCAGCGAGGCCAGCATCTGGTATTTCCCGCTCAAGGAGGCCGCGCCTTCGCGCATCCACAGGCTGCCTTCGCGCACCTGCGGCACCCATTGCGCCATCCAGTTCAGGTAGTCGGGCACGGCGAAACGGCGCTCGCGGATCTGGCGGATCAACGGCGTGCGCCACACGCGCGAGCGGTAGTCGTGCCAGATGGCGGCCAGTTCGGTGAGCAAGGCGCCGAGGCCCTCGGGAGCGGCCGCCGGATCGTGCGGAGGCGCGATGACGAGATCGTCGTCCGCCACCGCAGCGGCGCGCGACGCCACCACCACGGGCGCGGCGTCGGCCGCCTCCACCTCGAGCAGCATGTACGCCGCCATGAAGCGCCCCGACTCCGGCACGTAGCAGAAGATCTGTTCGCCGGGCTTCAGCGCCTTGGTGTGCAGGAACTCCGCCAGCATCACCAGGATCGACGCCGCGCCGGTGTTGCCGCGCCAGGCCAGGTTGCTCCACCAGCGTTCCCGCGGGATCGACAGGTCGGCCTTGGCCATCAGGTCTTCGACGACGGGAATGAATTTTTCCGACGAGTAGTGGCACAGGAAATGATCGACCCGCTTCGGGTCGACCCAGCCGTCGCGCACCAGCCCCGCATATTCGTGGATGCCGATGTCGAACAGGTGCGGCAGCAGCCGGATGTCCTGCCGCAGCGACAGCGCGCCCGCTGCCTCCGCCTCGGCCCACGAGCCGAAATCGAGATGGCCACGCCCATGCTCTTCGCGGTCCTCGGTCAGCCCCAGCTGCATGCACACCGGGTAGTCGCCCGAGAAAGCCCTCTGGTGCACCCACTTCAGCTTCAGCCGCAAGCTTGGCGCAGCGGCCAGCGCGGGCGAGCCGTCGGACAGCAGCAAGGCGCCCGCGCCATCCGACAGCATCCAGCGCAGGAAGTGCGAGTCGAAGTCGGTCTCGTAGCCGCGCGCCGCGAAGCGCGAGCGCTTGAACAGGCGCGACGGCATCTCGCTGGCCACGGCCAGCGCAGCGCGGTGCGCCCCCAGTTCGATGCCTTGCGCTGCCGTCTGGATCGCCGACACGCCGGCCGCGCAGATGCCGTGCACCGAATGCGTTTCCATCGGCTGCGCGGCCAGCTCGCCCTGGATCATGTTCGCGAAGCCCGGCATCAGCGTGTCGCCGCCCGAAGAGCCGCTGGCCAGCAGCGACACGCGCGACAGCTCCGCCCCGCCGCGCTGCAGGCAGTCGCGGATCGCGCCGGCCGCCAGTTGGGCATTGGTGTGCTGCGTCACGCCTTCGGCATCGATGGCGTAGTGCCGCGTGAGGATGCCGTTCTCCGCCAGGATGCGCCGCTTGATGCGCTCGGACATGCGGTTGAGCGGCGCGATGTACGCGTCCATGCGGTCGTTGGGAACGGGCTCTCCCGGCATGAAGTAGCCGGCGCTTTCGAGGTAGACGCGTTGGAATGAAACGGGCATGGGTTCAGGTGATGGATGAATCGGGAGGCATCAGCGGGCGGCTGCGAAAACGCGGCCACACGGGCCCCAGCACGAACACGCGCACCATGTAGGGCACCAGCCCGCCCTCGTTGAGCACCGGGTCCACCCGCGCGCGGTAATGCGTGCGATGCAGATGCGTGAGCTCGGACCAATGGACATGCGGGTTCTCGTGGTGTGCGGTGTGCAGGCCGATGTTGAACAGCAACGGGTTCACCAGCCCTTCGAAATTGCGCGCGTAGTTCAGGTGGCTACCCGGGGTATCGCTGGGCGCCTCCTTCGACGAGGTTCTTCGGGGCGTCTTCCGCCCGTCGGCGTGCGCATGCTGCAGGTAGTTGGTGGCGAGCAGCCAGTGCAGGCCGTGCAGCTGCGGCACGATCACGAAGACCAGCGCCTTGCGCCAGTCGAGCGCCAGCAGCGCCGCCCAGCTGGCCAGCCACAGCGCGTACTGCGCCATGCAGTAGCGCCAGGCGCCGCGCCGATGCCGACGCAGCCGCGCGAGCCATGCGAAGAACACCGGCATCAGCACCCACACCGCCTGGAACGGGTGCAGCAGGTAGCCCCGCAGGTGGTTGGTGTCGCCGCCGAAGCGATAGGTGCGGGCCACGTCCTTCGGGCCGTGCCGGTGGCGATGGTGGTTGGCCACGTGCGCGGGCCAGAACACGAAGGTCGGATGGCCCTGCAGCAGGGTGATCCAGAAATCGGTCAGCCGGTTCATGCGCCGGCCGCGCCACATGCGCAGGTGCACGTGGTTGTGGTGGATCACGCCCACGCCGAGCGTGAGGAACAGCATCAATCCGTAGAGCAGCGCATCGAAGCCGTGCACCCATTGCCACGCCGCGAGTGCGGGCAGCACTGCGAGATAGGCAAGGCTCTGCCAGTCCCGCCCATGGCGCAGCCCCGGCCAGCGAGGGCGCGCGTCAGGCGGTGGTCGTCGCGCCATGCTTGCTGCGAAAGGCCTGGAAGAGCGGTTCCGCCGCGTCGGCCGCGATGCGCGTGCCGAACAGCCGGTCCATGAAGGTGAACTGGAAGCCGTAGTTGCCGTTGTGCACGGCGTGGTGCAGGTGGTGCCGGCGGCTCGCCGCGAACCAGTGGCTGTACGACACGCCCGTGAAGAAGTCGTAGTTCGAATGCCCGATGCAATTGAAGAACAGGCTGAACACCGGCACCGAGGCAAGCGCCCAGAAGCTGAAGTCGTGCACCACCATCGGCAACAGGATCACGTTGCCCAGCATCAGCGCCTCGACCGGGTGGAAGCTGTAGGTGGCCCACGGCGTGGTCACGAACGAACGATGATGCGGCCCGTGGAAACGCCGCAGCCAGCGCGTGTGCAGCAGGCGGTGGTTGACCCAGAAATGCACGTCGTTCCAGACCGCGAGCGCCACGATCTCAAGCGCCACCTGCCGCCACCCCGCCCCACCATCGAGCCGCGCCCAGCCCAGCTGCAGCAAGCCCCACGGAAACACCATGCCCAGGCCGAAGATGAGCACCGACACACCCGACTGCTCCAGCTCGCGCCGCAGCTGGCCCTTCTGCAGGGGCCGCGGATCGAGCACGCGCCCGATGCCCAGCATGGGCAGCACGCGCTTCGTCAGCAGCCAGGTAAGGCCGCCGAAGCAGAGGTAGATGCCGCCGAAAAAAAGCACGCCCCACAGCATGACCTGCGGGGCGGACAACGAAGTGAAGGTCTGCGCCATCTCCCGAGGCTACAACAGCATCTCGGGAACGATCGGCGCGATCAGCATGTTGTAGAAGCGCTGGAAGAAGCCCGACTCGGGCTCCGAGGTCAGGATCATTTCCTTCTCGCCGTCGGTGGTGAGCCACTCGAGCGTGCCTGTGCCCTTGGCCAGCCGCAGCCGGTACGAGTTCTGCAGCTTGCTGATGTTGATGATGCGCAGCATCTCTCGCGCCAGCTGCGGGCTGTCCACCACCAGTCCCATCTCGGTGTTCTGGCTCGCCGAGCGAGGGTCCAGGTTCATCGAGCCGATGAAGATGCGCGTCTTGTCGATGGCCGCGGTCTTGGCGTGCAGCCGGCCGAGCGACTTGCCGAAGGTGCCGAAGCGCTCGCCCGCGCTGGTGCGCTGCGGGCTCAGCTCGTACAGGTCGGCGCCGCTCTCGAGCAGGCGCTGGCGATAGCGCGCATACCCTGTGTGCACCAGCGGCTCGTCGTTGGCGGCCAGCGAATTCGTCAGCAGCGTGAGCTTGACCTTGCGCTTCGCCAGATCCTCGAAGGCGGCCATGCCCCGCTCGCCCGGCACGAGGTACGGCGAGGTCATGTCGACCTCGGTCTTCGCATCCATCATCAGGCCCCACACCTTCATCGTGACGCTGGTGGCGATGGCCTCGTCGGCGGTCATGGTGGTCGGCTTGGTCGGCGGATCGGCAATGGCGCGGGCCTCGCCCCACAGCAGGCCCATGCGCCCGGCGTCGAGTTCCTCGCCGACCGGTCCGTAGCCGAGGATGTCGGACGGCGGCAGCACGACCTTCGGCGGCGGCGAGGCCATGCCGACCCAGTCGTTGAAGTCGGCGCCGCTCGGCTTGCGCCCGCCCTCGCCCTTCACGATCTCGCCGATCGGCCAGACCTGCATGCTGTTCCAGTAGGCGTCGAAGATGTTCTCGAGCTGCGGCACCACCTTGCCGACCACCAGCGCGTCCATGTCGATGAAGTTCTGCGCCTCGCTCAGCACGAAATATTCTTCGGCGATGTTGCGCCCGCCCACCACCGCCATCGCGCCGTCGGCAATGAAGAGCTTGTTGTGCATGCGGTGGTTGAGCCGCTCGATTTCCCACGGCGACGCCACGAAGCGCGACAGGAATCCGTTGCGCCCGCAGCAGAATGGGTTGTACAGGCGCACGTCGACGTTCGGCGTGTCCGACAGCGCCAGCAGCAGTTGTTGGCTCTTCGCGGTGTACAGGTCGTCCACCAGCACCCGCACCTTCACGCCGCGGTTGGCGGCCTCGCGCAGCGTGCGCAGCAGCAGCCGGCCGACGGCATCGTTCTCGAGCTGGTAGTACTGCACCACCAGCGAGCGCTGGGCCCGCTGCGCCAGCTGGATGCGCGCGTCGAGCGAATACACGCCCAATGGCATCAACCGGAAGCCCGAATGCTCGCCGGGCGGCGTGGAGGCCGCGGCAATCCTGGCGAGCGCCGTGCCGGGGTCGGCGGCGGCGGCGAATTCGGCGGGCCGGTCGGGTGCCGGCGGGAGCGAGCCGCAGGCGCCGAGCGCTGCGGCCAGGGCGCCTGCGAGCGCGATGCGCAAGAGTGAAAGCCAGGCGTTCATGATGGTGCGTCCATTGCGGGGTTTTTTCAGTTGTCGTGTTCAGTACGCCAGCCGGCAGGCGCCGGTTTCAGAGGCCCCGCGCGGAGTTCGCAGGCCTAGAATTCTGCCCATCCTGCTCCGGAGTTACATCATGGCCCGTCCGTTCCTTTCCCGCATCGCGCTGATGACGGTGCTCGCAGCCGCCACCCACACCGCCTGGGCTGCCCTGGACATCGGCGACCCGGTACCCAAGTTCACCGCCAATGCCGCGCTCGGCGGCAAGACCTTCCGCTACTCGCTGGCCGACGCCCTCGCCAAGGGGCCGGTGGTGCTCTATTTCTTCCCGGCCGCCGACTCCAACGACTGCTCCATCGAGGCCCACGCCTTCGCAGAGGCCGTCGACCAGTTCGCGGCGCTGGGCGCCACCGTGATCGGTGTCTCGGCGGACGACATCGACACCCTCTCGAAGTTCTCGGTCAAGTCGTGCCAGAGCCGGTTTCCGGTGGCATCGGACGAGGCCAAGACCGTCATCCAGGGATTCGACGCCGTCATGCAGACGCGGCCCGATTTCGCGAACCGCCTGTCGTATGTGATCGCGCCCAACGGCAAGGTCGCGTACTACTACCAGAACCTGAATCCGGACAAGCACGTCGAGCGCACGCTGAACGCGGTGCGGGCGCTGCCGAAGGCCACCGCGGCCAAGTAGAAAAGCCGGGCGAAGGGGTTGCGGGCGGCGGGCCCGCGGGTTTCGCGCGCTTCGCGCAAAATCCGGCCCCATGCAGCTCAACTACATCGCCAACGCGGACGTTCCGTCCTCCTCCGGTCGCACCCTGCCGGTCATCGACCCTTCCGACGGCCAGGTCTTCGACGAGATCCAGCGCAGCAACGCTGCCGACATCGATTTAGCCGTGCGCGCCGCGCGCGACTGTTTCGAGGGTGTCTGGCACAAGGTCAGCGCCGCCGAGCGCGGCCGCCTGCTCTACAAGCTGTCGCAGAAGATCGCGGAGCATGTCGACGAGCTCGCGCTGATCGAGCAGCGCGACTGCGGCAAGCCTGTGAAGCAGGCCCGCGCCGACGCGGTGGCGCTGGTGCGTTATTTCGAGTTCTACGCCGGCGCCTGCGACAAGCTGCACGGCGAGACGATTCCCTACCAGGACGGCTACAGCGTGTTCACCTGGCGCGAGCCGCACGGCGTCACCGGCCACATCATTCCCTGGAACTACCCGATGCAGATCTTCGGGCGCAGCGTCGGCGGTGCGCTGGCGGCAGGCAACGTGTGCGTGGTGAAGCCCGCCGAGGACGCCTGCCTCTCGCTGATCCGCGTGGCGCAACTGGCGGCCGAAGCCGGCTTTCCGGCCGGCGCGCTCAACATCGTGACAGGCTACGGCCACGAGGTGGGCGACGCGCTGGCGCGGCACGAGGGCATCGATCACATCAGCTTCACCGGCAGCCCGAAGATCGGCACGCTGATCCAGCAGGTGGCGGCCGAGCGGCATTGCCCGGTCACGCTGGAGCTGGGCGGCAAGAGCCCGCAGATCATCTTCGCGGACGCCGACCTGGACGCGGCCATTCCGGTGGTCATCAACGCCATCGTGCAGAACGCCGGCCAGACCTGCTCGGCGGGCTCGC
>Ga0102594_1001578_pt1 | contig 13789 bp, 9 predicted proteins | sample AraplaCol_mLB_r2_2_FD_76863 | JGI IMG/M metagenome (GOLD analysis project Ga0102594, IMG submission 76863) | Arabidopsis root microbial communities from North Carolina, USA - plate scrape MF_Col_mLB_r2 (SPADES assembly) (version 2) | ecosystem: Host-associated > Plants > Roots > Endosphere...
ATCGTTGTCGTAGCCGCGATACGGCATCGTCTGCCCATCGGCGCGCAACGCGTGCGCAAGCAGGCCGAGCCCGCAGCCGATGTCGAGCAGCGGCGCGCGCGTGCCGCGTAGCACGTCGCAGACGCCGGGATACAGCGGGTCGGTGCCGAGCTTGGTGCGCGCGTAGTAGTAGTCGTAGCGGATGTACCAGCGCGGCAGGAACGCACGCGCGATGTCGTTCGCGCGCTGCGGCGGAAGCGGGCGGACCACGAGGCCGTCGGCGTTCACGTCCACTCCTTTCAGCGTTGCAGCAGCGTGCGCGCGGCTGGCAGCGCCAGCGCGGTCCACAGCGTGTACATCGAGGCGGACGGATGCAGGCCGTCGTCGGCGAGCATTTCCGCCTCGCCGCCGCGTTCGCGCGACACCGGCGTGATGTCGACGAACGCGACCTCGTGCGCCTCGCACACGACCTGCGCGGCGGCGTTGTAGGCGTCCAGTTCGGCCGCGACCTGCTCGGGCGTGGATTTGGTCGTCTTCACGAACGGCGTGACGCCCCAGTCGGGAATCGACAGCACCACCACCCGGTCGGCGCGTCCGCGCGCATAGCGGATCGCACGCTGCAGCAGCGTTTCGAACTCGCCGCGGAAATCGATCGCGCTGCGCCCGCGATACTGGTTGTTCACGCCGATCAGCAGCGTCACGAAATCCCACTCGCCCAGTGGCTCGGCGCCATCGACGCCCCATGCCAGCTCGTCCGTCGTCCAGCCCGTGGTGGCGATGATGCGCGGATCGGCCAGCGCGATGCCTTCCTCGCGCAACGCCTTCGCCAGCTGCACCGGCCAGCGGCCGCTTTCGGGCACGCCTTCGCCGATGGTGTAGCTGTCGCCCAGGGCGAGGAACGACAGCGCGGTGGCGGGCGCGCCGGCCATCAGGCCACCGCGGCCTGCGTGGCGGCGTCGGTCTGCGCGTAGCGGTCCAGCAGGCGTTCGATGCGGCGGAACACCTCGCGCAGGTCGTCCGGCTGCGGCAGCAGCGTCACGCGGAAATGGTTGCGGTACGGCACGTTGAAACTCGAACCCGGCACGACGAGGACGTCTTCGGTTTCCAGCAGTTCCAGCGCGAAACGATGATCGTCGAAGCCTTCCGCCGCCGCGCCGGTCACCGCCGGGAACGCGTACAACGCGCCGGCCGGTGCGACGAGCTTCAGGTGTCTGCTTTCGTCGATGCTTTCGATCACGGCGCGACGCGCTTCGAACAGGCGGCCGCCCGGCGCGCACAGCGGCGCGATGGTGTCTTCGCCATGCAGTGCCGCTTCGATCGCGAACTGCCCCGGCACGTTGGCGCACAGGCGCAGCGCGCCGAGCAGGTCCATCGCGTGGTGCAGGTTGCCGCTGGCGACCGGATCGCCCGACAGCACCGCCCAGCCCACGCGCCAGCCGCAGGCGCGATGCACCTTGCTCAGGCCGCCGAAACTCAGGCAGGGCAGGTCGCCGGCCAGCGGCGCGATCGGCGTGAACTCAGCTTCGCCGTAGAGGATCGAGTCGTAGATCTCGTCGCACATCAGCAGCAGCTTGTGGCGCTGTGCGATGGCGACGATCTGCTCCAGCAGCTCGCGCGGATACGCGGCGCCGGTGGGGTTGTTCGGATTGATCAGCACGATCGCGCGCGTGCGGCTGGAGACCAGCGAAGCGATCTCGTCCGGGTCCGGCAGGAAGCCGTTTTCCGGCAGGCAGCGGTAATAGACCGGGCGGCCGTCGTTGAGGATGGTCGCCGCCGACCACAGCGGGTAATCGGGCGAGGGCAGCAGCACTTCGTCGCCGGGATTGAGCAGCGCACGCAGCGACAGGTCGATCAGCTCGCTCACGCCGTTGCCGACGAACACGCGCTCCGGGCTCGCGTTCGGCGTGCCGCGCTGCTTGTGGAAGGCGGCGATGGCTTCGCGCGCCTGCGGCAGGCCCTGCTGGTGCGTGTACGGATCGGTGTCGCTGATGCGGTCGGCGATCGCGCGCTGCAGGTGCTCCGGCGCGCGGAAACCGAACGCGCCCGGATTGCCGATGTTGAGCTTGATCAGCTTGCGGCCCTGGCCCTCCAGCTCGCGGGCTCGCCGTGCCAGTTCACCGCGGATCTCGTAACGGACTTCGGACAGGCGTTCGCGGGTCTTCACGGGGGGCAGGGACATTGCGGGGCGGGAAAGGAGGTGCGGAGGGCCAGACTAGCCGAATCCGACGGCGGTGACAGGGGATTTGGCGGGGAGATTTGCCGGGGAAAGCGGGCGCTGTGTCGTCGATCTCCTTCGAAACCTCCAACGCGGTCCGCATCCGGCGCCGTCCGTACGCCCACCCGTCGCGCGCGCCGCACTAGAATCCCGGCCCATGGATACGACTTTCCGCCGCCCTTGATGTCCGCATTCCACGCCCTCCAGGCGATCGGCTGGCCGCTGTCCGCGGACCCGCCGCCGCCGGAGAGCGCGTCCGCCGCCTTCCAATCCCAGTGGCGCGAGCTGATGGCCGCCCATCCGCAGGCCCGCCCTGCGCGCGTGATCGAGCAGCACCGCAGCGGCTACATCGTCGCCGATGGCCCGGATACCGGTTTCCCGGTCGAATCGCTGCCCGAATGGCAGCGTCCGCCGGGCTATCGCAAGGGCACGGTCACCATCGACCAGCGCCCGGGCGTGGGCGACTGGCTGCTGATCGAAGGCAAGAAGGCCGTGGCCCTGCTGCCGCGCCGGAGCACGATCAAACGCGGCGCGGCGGGCGAGCACTACCAGCAGCAGCTGATCGCGGCCAACGTGGATACCGTCTTCGTCGTCTGCGGCCTGGACGCCGACTTCAACCCGCGCCGCATCGAGCGCTACCTGCTGCTGGTCCGCGGCGGCGGCGTCGAGCCCGTCGTCGTGCTGACCAAGGCCGACCAGGCGGCGGACGCCGATTCGGGCGCCGTCGACGATGCGATGGCGGCGCTGGTCGAACTCACGACGCAGGGCGTGGCCGTGCGTGCGGTGAATGCGAAGGATCCCGACAGCGTCGCAGCGCTCAACGAATGGCTCGGCCCGGGCCGCACGGCGGTGCTGATCGGCAGTTCCGGCGCGGGCAAGTCGACGCTCACCAACACGCTGCTCGGCATCGAGAAGATGAAGACCAATGCGGTGCGCGAGAGCGACTCGCGTGGCCGCCACACGACCACGCATCGCGCGCTGATCCCGCTTCCGTCCGGCGCCTGCCTGATCGACACGCCCGGCATGCGCGAACTCAAGCCGACCGGCGAGGAAGACGTCGCGGAGAATTTCAGCGACATCGAGGCGCTGGCCGAGCAATGCCGCTTCCGCGACTGCAAGCACGCGAAGGAGCCCGGCTGCGCGGTGCGCGCGGCGATCGAGGCCGGCAAGCTCGATCCGCAACGCTTCGCCAACTACCTCAAGCTCAGCGACGAAGTGGCCGGCGCGGCGAACAAGCTCGCGAACCGCCGCGCGCAGAAGGCCGAGGAAAAAGTGGTCGGCAAGGCGCTGAACAAGCGGCTGGACGAGAAGTATGGGCGACATTGATTACCCGACCCCTTCGCTTGTGCTCCTCCCCCTGCGTGCAGGGGGAGGTTGGGAGGGGGTTGTGAGGCGCGCCAGCGCCGAGCTCGCCGCGATGCGGCCTCGCTACCCCTCCCCAACCCTCCCCTGCACGCAGGGGCGGGAGTAACGAGGCAGATCCGAATGTCCGAAGCCCCCGACATCGCCCACCACGCCGCTCTCGACGCGCGCATGGTCGAAGCCGTGAAGGACATCCGGCTGCTCGCGCAGGTGAGCTGGCCGGCGGGGCAGGAAGTGCATTTCCTCGCCGATTACGCGCGCGGCATCGTCCAGCTTCCGCATCCCGAGTACCCAATCCTCGATTTCAGCCAGGCGCGTTTCGAACTCGACGCGATCGCGAAGGCCGCCGATCCCTCGCACCCGCTCGGCATCTACCTGATCGAGTCCGCCCGCAGCTGGTCGGTCGCCGCCTCGCTGTGCGAAAACCTCGGCACGAAGGCCGTGAGCGACCTGTCGATCCAGCTGTTCGGCCGCCCCGACGAATGCCTGCCCGGCGACGGCCCGACCACGCGCGACGCCGCGCGGCACTTCATTTCCATTGCCGACGAGCTCGACCACGAGCTGATGGCGCCGGCCGAGCACGTCACGATCTCGGCCACCGCGCTGCAACTCCAGCTGCAACGCGAGCTGGACGATTACTTCGATGCGCGCGTCATCGATGTCGTCCTCGACCCGGACCTGATCGCCAAGGCCGCCGCCGGCGCCACGCGCATCCGCCTGCGCTTCGGCGCCGCCTTCAGCGATTACGACCGCCACCAGCTGCTCCAGCACGAGGCGTTCGTGCACTCGCTGACCGCGCTCAACGGCCGCCAGCAGCCGGTGCTGCCAAGCCTGGCCTTGTCCTCGCCGCGCATCACCGCCACGCAGGAAGGGCTGGCGACGTTCGCCGAACAGATCACCGGCAGCATCGACATCGGCCGCATGAAGCGCATCAGCCTGCGCATCGAGGCCGTCGCGATGGCGCTGGGCGGCGCGGATTTCATCGAGGTCTTCCGCTATTTCCTCGACGCCGGACAGACGCCCGAGGACAGCTTCGCCTCGGCGCAGCGCGTGTTCCGCGGCGTGCCGACCACCGGCGGCTGCGCCTTCACCAAGGACATCGTCTACCTGCGCGGCCTGCTGGGCGTGCACACCTTCTTCCGCTGGGCCCTGCGCGAACGCAAGCTGCAGCTGTGCCGCTGGCTGTTCGCCGGGAAGATGACGCTGGCCGACGTGCAGCGCTTCGAGCCTCTGTTCGCCTCCGGGGTGCTCAAGCCCGCACGCTGGCTGCCACAGTGGGTCGCCCGCGCGAACGGCCTGGCCGGGATGCTGGCGTTCTCGCTGTTCGCCAACCGGATCCGGCTGGACAAGATCGTCGCCGACGGGCATGTGCCGGATCTGTAGGCGAACCTGTGCCAACTCGGCGCAAGCCCCGGGAAAGTCCCCGCGCTTCCCGCGATGGCATGCCATGTGAAGGCCATTCCGGGCACCACGGCGCGTTTCCGCCATACCGTGCCGTCCTCGGCCCTGGCGTTAAGCGGCTAGAATCACCGGCCCGTCCGTGGTTTTCGCCCTGATGTCCGAACAATCGTCGTCCAACGAACTCAAGCAAGCCGCGCTCGACTACCACCGCCTCAGCCCGCCCGGCAAGATCAAGGTCACCGCGACCAAGCCGATGGTGACCCAGCGCGACCTCGCCCTGGCGTACTCGCCCGGCGTGGCCTTCGCCTGCGAGGCGATCGTCGAAGACCCCAACCGCGCCAGCGAACTCACCGCGCGCGGCAACCTGGTGGCGGTGATCAGCAACGGCACGGCCGTGCTGGGCCTGGGCGACATCGGCCCGCTCGCCGGCAAGCCGGTGATGGAAGGCAAGGGCGTGCTGTTCCAGAAGTTCGCCGGCATCGACGTGTTCGACATCGAGATCGACGAGCGCGACCCGGACAAGCTGGTCGACATCATCGCCTCGCTGGAGCCGACCTTCGGCGGCATCAACCTGGAAGACATCAAGGCACCGGAGTGCTTCATCGTCGAGCGCAAGCTGCGCGAGCGGATGAAGATCCCGGTCTTCCACGACGACCAGCACGGCACGGCGATCATCGTCGCTTCCGCGGTGCTCAACGCGCTGGAAGTGGTGGGCAAGGACATCGGCCAGATCAAGCTGGCCACCACGGGCGCGGGCGCGGCGGGTATCGCGTGCCTGGACATGCTGGTGGCGCTGGGCGTGAAGAAGGAAAACATCATCGCGTTCGACCGCGATGGCGTGATCTACGCCGGCCGCGAACACCTCGATCCCGACAAGGCGCGTTACGCGAGCGACACCAAGGCGCGCACGCTGGCCGAGATCGTCAACGGCGCCGACGTGTTTCTCGGCCTGTCGGCCGGCGGCATCCTGAAGCCGGAAATGGTCGCGACGATGGCCGACAAGCCGGTCATCCTGGCGCTGGCCAATCCGTACCCGGAAATCCTGCCGGAAGACGCGAAGGCCGTGCGTCCGGACTGCATCATCGCCACCGGCCGTTCGGACTACCCGAACCAGGTCAACAACGCGCTGTGCTTCCCGTACATCTTCCGCGGCGCGCTGGACGTGGGCGCCACCGGCATCAACGAGGCGATGAAGCTCGCCTGCGTGCGCGCCATCGCGCAGCTGGCGCGCGAGGAATCGGCCGACCTGGGCGCGGCCTACGGCGGTGAAGCGCCGGAATTCGGCCCCGAATACCTGATCCCGCGTCCGTTCGACCCGCGCCTGCTGGTCAAGCTGGCGCCGGCGGTGGCGCGTGCCGCGATGGAATCCGGCGTGGCGACGCGTCCGATCGAGGACATGCGCGCCTACGAGGAAAAGCTCGGCACGTTCATCTACCGCACGGGGCTGGTGATGAAGCCCGTGTACGACCGCGCGCGCAGCGATCTGAAGCGCGTCGTCTACGCCGAAGGCGAAGAGGAAACCGTGCTGCGCGCGGTGCAGACCGTCATCGACGAGAAGCTGGCGTGGCCGATCCTCATCGGTCGCCCGGACGTCATCGACACGCGCATCAAGCGCCTTGGCCTGCGCATGCGCGAAGGCGTCGATTTCGAACTGACCAACATCAACGACGATCCGCGCTTCAACGAGTACTGGCAGCAGTACCACGCGCTGACCGAGCGTCGTGGCGTATCGCCGGCCGCCGCGAAGAACCTGCTGCGTTCGCGTCCGACGCTGATCTCCGCGCTGATGGTCGAGCGCGGCGAAGCCGACGCGATGATCTGCGGCCTCGTCGGCCGCTTCCACAAGAAGCTCGGTTACCTGCGCAGCGTGTTCGATTTCGATCGCGGCGTGACCGGTACCGCGGCGATGACGGGCGTCATCAACGACCAGGGCGTGTGGTTCTTCCTCGACACGCACGTGCAGTGCGATCCGACGGCCGAGCAGATCGCCGAGGCGACGCTGCAGGCGTCGTATCGCCTGAAGCTGTTCGGCATCGAGCCGAAGGTCGCGCTGCTGTCGCACAGCAATTACGGCAGCCACGACAATCCGTCGGCGGCGAAGATGCGCAAGGTGTTCCAGCTGGTGAAGCAGCGCATGCCCAAGCTGGAAATCGACGGCGAGATGCAGGCCGACACCGCGTGGGACGAGGAACTGCGCCACCGCATCTTCCCGAACACGCTGCTGAAGGGCCGCGCGAACCTGTTCGTGATGCCGAACCTGGACGCGGCGAACATCACCTACAACATGGTGCGCGTGATGACCGACGGCGTGGCGATCGGCCCGATCCTGATGGGCCTGGACAAGCCGGCGCACATCCTGACGCCGGCCTCGACGCCGCGTCGCGTGGTGAACATGACGGCGATTGCGGCAGTGGATGCGCAGATCCGCGCGTCGCTTTCGTCGCAGGGGATCTGACGAGTCGCAGGATGGGTTTCGCACAGCGAAACCCTTCGCCTTTACGTCTCCCGGGCGAGGTCGCGTCCAGTTCGTAGGATGGGTTTCGCACAGCGAAACCCATCATCGTCGCGGCCAACGTTGAGGTCGCGTCCCGCAGGCGTTCATGCGCATGCCGCCCCAAATGAACGTCATCCCGGCGAAGGCCGGGACCCAGGCCTGTAACGCATCGTCATTCCAGCGCGGCTAAACAACATCGCGTCATTCCAGCGAAAGCTGGAACCCATCTTGATGTTGCGGTTGCTTTGGTTCGAACGTGTCGTGCAAGAAGCAAGCTCGTAGGATGGGTTTCGCGTAGCGAAACCCATCATCGTCGCGGCCAACGTTGAGGTCGCGTCCCGGCCCGAACGATGGGTCCCGCCGCGCGAAACCCATCCAGCGCAGCCGCTCCCGATCGCCGATCACGCCCCCAGCAACCCCCCGCCCATCTTCCCCGGCAGAGAGCTCTCGTCGCCGTCGTCCTGGTCGTCTTCCGCGTCCGGATCGCGCTCCGGATCCGCATCGGCATCCAGCTCGCCGACTTCCGGATTCATCCCGCCCGGCGGCACGCCTTCCACGCGCGTCAGACCCTCTTCCTCCGAAGACGCTTCGTCCAGTTCCGTCGGGCGTCGCCCGAGTTCATCGCGCTCCGGCTGCCGCCCCATGCCGCTGCGCGTATCGCCCTTGTGCTTGTCGGTGAGCTGCTTCATGCCGTGTTCCTCGATGGAGACACGATCAGGCTAGGGCGACAGGCGTGAGCCGGCAGTCGATGAAACGTGCAGGACTTGCGATGGCGCGACGCCTCACGGCTTGCCGTGTTTCGCCGGCTTCTTCTTCGGCGCCGCCTGCATCTTCCGCACGCGCTCCACTTCCGCAGGCAACGCGCGCTCCAGCATCCCGAGCACCGCCGCCGTCGCCTCGCTGTCGATGGGCTTTCCCGCCGGCGTCGTCGCGGTGACGCGGGTGCGTATGTGGTTCCCCGTCTCGGCCGCGGTCATCGCCTTGGTGAGCACGAAGAACTCCACGCCGCGATAACGCAGCGAATACAGATCCAGCATCTGCGCGCGCCCGAGGTACTCGACACCGCGTGCATTCACGACGATCTGCCCGACCGCGTTCCATACATCGAGCTTGTCGGCAGGCAAGGTGAACTCGCCACGCGTGACGGTCACGGGCGCGGGCGGTTGCCTGGCCGGTTCATGCGTCGACGTCGCCGACGGGCCCGGCGCCGGCGTCGTGCGACATCCCGACAGCGCCAGCACGGCGCAACACGCGGCCAGCGCGATGCATCGCATGTCATTCGCGCGCATGGAAGCCTCCTGCACCAACGGCGCTCCGGCGCAGGCTAGCGCGGCGAACGTCGTCGCCGCGCGATGTTCATCCGCCCGCCTTCCAGCCGAAGCCCAGCGTGAAGCCGCGTCCTGGCGCCGGCTCGAAGTAACGTGCGTTGCCTTCGTTGACGATCACCGAACCCACGTAATCGCGATCGAGCAGGTTGTCCGCCCGCGCGAACCCATACCAGCCGCCGCTCGCCGCACGCCATTGCAGGCGCAGCGCGAAGGTCGCGTAGCCGTTGGAGGCATCGGTGTTGCGGTCGTCGGTGGGCATGCCGTCGCTCGCGCGCATTTCGAGCGCGGCGACGGTGCGGCCGTCGTGCGTGTTCCAGGCGAGTTCCGCGTAGCCGTCCGCGCGCGGGATGCCGGGGATGCGATTGCCGGCGTCCACCCGCTGCGCGCGTTCCACGCCGTTGCTCAGCACGGTGTACGAGAACGCTTCGGTGAAGCGCGCGCGCAGCCAGTTCGCGGTCAGCGCATACGACCACTGCGGATGGAAACGTCCTTCGAACCCTGCCTCGATGCCTTCGCGACGCGTGCGTCCCGCATTGGCGAAGCTGGCGCGGCCGCCGCGATTGTCGGCGGGCACGATCTCGTCCTCGCCGTCGATGCGATACGCCGACACGCTCGCCTTGCCGGCCGAAAGCCGCCAGCGCGCACCGATTTCCGCCGTGTCGAACTGCGCCGGTTGCAGGTCGGTGTTGAAGCCCGCGCGGCCATCGGGGCGATACGCAAGTTCCGTCACCGTCGGTGTTTCGAACCCGTGACCGATGCTGGCGAACGCTTCGCCGCTGCCGAACGCGCGCGATACGCCCAGCGCCGCGGCGGTTTCGCCGTAATCCAGCGAGCCGCTGTCGTCGCCGTTGCCGGGCGCGATGTAGTGATCGTCCGATTCGAACCGCAGCTTCGCGTGGCGCACCGCGCCGAGCACGGTCCAGTCCTGCGCGGGCCGCAGTTCGCCGAGCACGAAGGCCTCGGTGCTGCGGATGCGGTTGTCCTCGTCGCGACGCAGCCGTCCACGCACGCCGAGTTGGTCGCCGACGAAGTTTTCGTAGCCGCGTCGCTGTTCCTGCAACCAGCCCGCTTCCGCGCCCAGCGTCAGCGCACCGCGCGCGAAGTCCCAGCGATGACCCGCATCGACACCGGACGAACGACGCCCCAGATCGATCACGCCACCCGCGCTGCTGGGCGCGCGCTGCGCGGCGGGCGGAATCGCGAGGAACTGCACCACATCGCGCGCCACGCCATAACCGCCGATCCAGTACTCGCGACCTTCCGCGTATTCGTCCTCCCAACGCGCGCCGAGCTGCGCGTTGTCGATCTTCTTGCGCGTGTCGAACTGCTCCGCGACCGGATCGGTCCCGTGCGGATCGCGTTCCCACTGCTCGCGCGTGAGACCCAGCGGATCGTCGGTATAAGGCTGGCTGAGCGCGCCGGCGACGATGCGCAGCCGCGCATGATCGTTCGGCGTGTACTGCGCGACGCCATCCAGCTGCGCGCGTTCGGCCGCGCTGTGCGGGCGGTCGCCGTCGGTGGTGAACGCACTGCCGAGCGCGCGCCAGCGCCATTGCTCATCGGAACTTGCGCCTTCGAAACCGGCTGCCAGCCGCGCGCTGGAATCCGAACCGAGCCACCCTTCGACTTCGAACGGCGGCCCGTTGAACGCGGTCTCGCCGACGATCGCGCCGCCGGCTGCGTTGCCGTATTGCAGCGCGAGCGGGCCGCGCAGCACCTGGATGCGGTCGAGCGCGCTCAGCGGGAAGCTCGCCGCCTGGCCCTGGCCGTCGAGCGCGGACGACGCAATCCCATCGACGATGAGCTTGATGCCGCGGATGCCGAAGGTGGATCGCGCACCGAAGCCGCGGCTCTGCACCTGCAGGTCCTGCGCGTAGTTCTGGCGATCCAGCACCGTGATGCCGGGCGCGCGCACCAGCGATTCGGCCAACGACACCTGGCGCTGCCCGGCGCGCAGCGTGTCGCCGTCGATGACGCTGATGGAGCCGGGGAAATCGGACAGTTCATGGCGCGCGCCGAGCACTTCGACGGTGTCGAGCGTGGTCGCCCCGCGCGACTGCGCCGGGGCAGGGGCGGCGAAGAGCGCGGCGATCACGCCGGCCGCGAGCGCGGCGGCGGCCGGTTCGCGGCGCGGGCATCGTGAACTTTTGCACACAGCCACCCCGCTAGGGTGTCGGCCGCAACACACACACACACGATCGTCCGGCTGGGGTGGGGTCATGAAGGTCGCAATCCGCGCAATGCTCGTTCTGGCCATTGTTGCCGTGCCCATCGTCATATGGGCGCAAACGGCCCCGGCGATGCAGGCCGCGCCCGTGGTGCCGCCCGATCCGGCAACGCCGCCGGTGCCCGTCGCCGCGCCCGCGCCGCCGGTGAACGATCCGATGCCGATGGACCTGGACGGCGACGGCGTGGTCACCGCCGCCGAGCACGCCGCGGGTGCGCGCGCGCTGTTCGACCATATGGACGCGGACCACGACGGCCGCGTGACGCGCGAGGAAATGACCGAGTTCCAGCGCCAGGTGCTCGGGGCGGCGATTCCGCCGGGGCGATAGGCGGCATTGCTCCCTCCCCTGCGTGCAGGGGAGGGTCGGGGAGGGGTGGCGTACACAGCGCCACACCCTTAATGGAGCACGGCTCCGAAGCTCGGCGCTTCGCGCCTCGCTACCCCCTCCCAACCTCCCCCTGCAAGCAGGGGGAGGAGTAATCCTTCGCGCCTCCATACATCCGCCCCCGTACGCAACCCCGCGCCGCCATTCGCCTTTAGTCGCAACGCAGCGGGCCACATGCAGGGACCGACCGGGCGGATCGCCCTGTTAGAATCGATGCTCTAACCCGTCCCCACACGAGGCGCGGCCAATAGGGGCCGCTGAAACGCATGACGTCTCTCCACGCTGTCATCAACGACCTGATCCAGAACGACCCGGACCCGACCGAAACCCGCGAGTGGATCGAGTCCGTCCAGGCCGTCATCGCGCGCGATGGCGCCGAACGCGCCCACCAGCTGCTCGAAGGCATGGTCGAAGTCACGCGCCGCGCCGGCGCGCACCTGCCGTTCCAGCCGACCACCGAATACATCAACTCCATTCCCGCGCACATGGAGGCCAAGAGCCCCGGTGACCACGCGATGGAATGGCGCATCCGCTCGATCATCCGCTGGAACGCGCTGGCGATGGTCGTGCGCGCGAACCGCAAGCCGGGCGAACTCGGCGGCCACATCGCATCGTTCGCCTCCGCCGCGACGCTCTACGACGTCGGCTTCAACCACTTCTGGCGCGGTCCGGACGGCGACCATCCGGGCGACGTCATCGGCGTGCAGGGCCACAGCTCGCCGGGCATCTACGCCCGTTCGTTCCTGGAAGGCCGCATCAGCGAATCGCAGCTGGACAACTTCCGCATGGAAGTCGACGGCCGCGGCATCTCGTCGTATCCGCACCCGTGGCTGATGCCCGACTACTGGCAGGTCCCGACCGTGTCGATGGGCCTGGGCCCGCTGGCCGCCATCTACCAGGCGCGCAACTGGAAGTACCTGGAAGGCCGCGGCCTGCTGCCCAAGAGCGACCGCAAGGTGTGGGCGTTCCTCGGCGACGGCGAGACGGACGAACCCGAATCCCTCGGCGCCATCTCGGTCGCCGGTCGCGAAGGCCTGGACAACCTGGTCTTCGTCATCAACTGCAACCTGCAGCGCCTGGACGGCCCGGTGCGCGGCAACGGCAAGATCATCCAGGAACTGGAAGGCCAGTTCCGCGGCGCCGGCTGGAACGTCATCAAGACCATCTGGGGCAGCTACTGGGATCCGCTCCTGGCGCGCGACACCAGCGGCAAGCTGCGCCAGCTGATGATGGAAACCGTCGACGGCGAATACCAGAACTGCAAGGCCTTCGGCGGCAAGTACACGCGCGAGCACTTCTTCGGCAAGCACCCCGAAACCGCGCAGCTGGTGGCGAACCTGTCCGACGACGACATCTGGCGCCTCAACCGCGGCGGCCACGATCCGCACAAGGTCTACGCCGCCTACCACGAGGCGGTGAACACCAAGGGCATGCCCACCGTGATCCTCGCCAAGACGGTGAAGGGCTACGGCATGGGCGCGGCGGGCGAATCGCTCAACCCGACGCACCAGACCAAGAAGATGGACGACGAAGCCGTCCGCATGTTCCGCGACCGCTTCAACATCCCGGTGACCGACGCGCAGCTGGCCGATGGCAAGGTGCCGTTCTTCACCCCGGGCGAGAAGTCGCCGGAAATCGAATACATGCACGAGCGCCGCAAGGCCCTCGGCGGCTATCTCCCGCAGCGTCGCCGCAAGTCGACCGAATCGCTGGAAGTGCCGAAGATCGAAGCCTTCGACCGTTTGCTCAAGAGCACCGGCGATCGCGAGATCAGCACCACGATGTCGTTCGTGCAGTCGCTCAACATCATCCTGCGCGACAAGCAGGTGGGCCCGCGCTGCGTGCCGATCGTCGCCGATGAGGCGCGCACCTTCGGCATGGAAGGCCTGTTCCGCCAGATCGGCATCTACGCCCAGCACGGCCAGAAGTACAAGCCGGTCGATCGCGACCAGCTGATGTACTACCGCGAGGACGCGGCCGGCCAGGTGCTGGAAGAAGGCATCACCGAAGCCGGTGCGTTCTCCAGCTGGATGGCCGCGGCCACCAGCTACAGCACCAACAACCTGCAGATGCTGCCGTTCTACATCTACTACTCGATGTTCGGCTTCCAGCGCATCGGCGACAGCGCGTGGCAGGCGGCGGACATGCGTGCGCGCGGCTTCCTGCTGGGCGCCACCGCCGGCCGCACCACCATCAACGGCGAAGGCCTGCAGCACGAAGACGGCCACAGCCACCTGCTGGCCAGCGCCATCCCGAACTGCCGCAGCTACGATCCGACCTTCGGTTTCGAAGTCGCGGTGATCCTGCAGCACGGCATGCAGCGCATGCTCACCGAGCAGCAGGACGAGTACTACTACATCACCCTGATGAACGAGAACTACGCCCATCCGGACATGCC
>Ga0102594_1001582_pt1 | contig 13753 bp, 12 predicted proteins | sample AraplaCol_mLB_r2_2_FD_76863 | JGI IMG/M metagenome (GOLD analysis project Ga0102594, IMG submission 76863) | Arabidopsis root microbial communities from North Carolina, USA - plate scrape MF_Col_mLB_r2 (SPADES assembly) (version 2) | ecosystem: Host-associated > Plants > Roots > Endosphere...
TCAGTGCCAGCGGCGGCACCACCAACAACATGGCTTTGCTGAGCGGCACTCAGACGACCATTCTCAGCGGTTCGACCGGCAACATCCGTGGTGGCGGCGCCTGCAACGGCACAGTGGCGAGCGGCACCATCGCCTTCACCGACGGCACGACCTGCCCGTAAGGGCGGTAGCTCCTGCTTGACGGCGCCCCCCGTCGCCCGGCAAGACTGGGCCACGGGGAGAATGTGCCGCATGACCAAGTCGAAATCCGCCAAGCCTGCTGTCGTCAAATCTGGCACGCCTAAGCCGCGCCAGCCCGACGTGACGCGGCGCAACATCCTGGATGCCGCGCTGGTGGAATTCGCCGCGAAAGGCCTGGCCGGGGCGCGGGTGGACGAGATCGCCGAACGCTCGGGTTCAAACAAGCGCATGATCTACGAATATTTCGGCAACAAGGAGGGGCTCTGGCTCACCGTCCTTGAACGCGCCTATGAGCGCATGCGCGAGGAAGAGCATGCCATCGACGTCGCCCGCATGTCGCCGGTCGACGGCATGCGCTACCTGATGGAATTCAATTTCAAATTCTGTTCGCGCAATCCTGACTTCATTGCCCTGCTCAATGCGGAGAACCTGCACAAGGCCAGCTATTTGAAGGATTCCAAGAAAATCCGCGAACTCTATACGCCGCTGCTGGTGGTGATTACCGATTTGCTGCAGCGCGGTCAGAAGGATGGCGTCTTCCGCAAGAATGTCGATCCGGTTGAGTTGTATACCACCATCGCGGCGCTCGGATTCTTCTACTTCTCCAACATCCATACGCTGTCGACCATCTTTGGCCGCAACCTGCTGAGCCCGAAGCAGCAGAAAATCCGCCTCGAGCATTCCATCGAGGTGGTGCTCGGCTTCCTGCGGCCCTGATCGCCATCAATCCGTCAAAAGTCGAATTTCGTAACTGACCGGTTACTTCTCCGTTGACAAGTCCGTCCGGCATCGGAAATGCTGGGCGGATAACAAGGATCGACATGATCCATAAACGGAGGAGACCGCCATGCAAGGCAAGCTTGCTATTCGTACGGCCGTGGCCGCTTTCGCGCTCGGAACCCTGGCTTTGGCCGCGCAGCCCGCTGCCGCGCAGAACTGGAAGCCGACCCGCCCGATCACCGTGATCGTGCCCTGGGCCGCCGGCGGCTCGACTGATCAGGTGATCCGCATCACCGCCGCCGAGCTGGAAAAGGAGCTCGGCCAGAAGATCGTCGTGGTCAACCAGCCCGGCGCGTCCGGCTCGATCGGCACCAAGAGCGTGCTGGAAGGCCAGAAGGACGGCTATACCTGGGCGTCGGGCGCTGCCAAGGATATCGGCTCCTATGCCGTGTCCGGCCTGCTCGACACCACCTCGAAGGACTGGGATTTTTACCTGACCGTCGCCAACCAGTCGGTGATCAGCGTCAATCCGAACACGCCCTACAAGACCGTGGGTGACCTGCTGGCGGCGATGAAGGCCAAGCCCGGCCAGGTGTCGTTCTCCACCGCCGGCGTGAATTCCTCGGGTCATTACGGTTCGGAAGCGCTGTCGCGCGCGGCCGGCGCCACCTACAAGCATGTCTCCTATGACGGAGGCAATCCGGCGGTAATCTCCACCGTCGCTGGCGAGACCGAAGTCACCAGCCAGCTCGGCGTCGAGCAGATCGAGATGATTCGCGGCAAGCGCCTGCGCGCCCTGGCCGTGCTGTCCGACAAGCCGCTGGTGGTCGATGGCGTGCCGCCGATTGAGCCGATCACCAAGACGCTGCCGAACTTCCGCACCGAGACCAACTATTTCGGTATCTTCGTGCCCAAGGGCGTGCCGGCGGAAGTGACCGCCACGCTGAACAAGATCTGGGAAGAGAAAATCTCGAAGTCGGAAGCGCTGAAGAAGTATGCCTCCGACAAGGGTGCGATCTTCGACCCGCAGGCTGGCGAAGCCGCCAAGAAGGCGTCCTTCCCGGCGATCCAGGGCGCTGCCTGGATCCTGCAGGAAGGCGGCAAGGCCAAGATCAATCCGGAGACGATCGGCATCCCGAAGCCGTAAGCTGACAGTCCAGAACGGCCGCTTGGCTTTCATTGAAGCCGGGCGGCCGATTTGCTTTTGTGGGAGTGCAGACGATGAGTGCAGGCGAAGACGAGGCGAAAATCGTGGCCACCCGGTCCGACGTATGGTGGGGCATCGGTTGGTTTGTGTTCGGCATCGCCGTCACCTGGGGCGCCATCAAGATGGACCGCCTCGAACACCTGCATATCAATCCCTATACGATTCCGGGCCTGCTGCCCGGCATCCTCGGCATTTTCATCGCCTTCTTCGGCGTCATCCTCGCCATTCGCGCGATCCGCGGCGGCGCCTTCGCCGCGCTGGAGCCCAAGAGCGCTGACGAGCAGGCGGAAGACCGCGTCGCCTGGCAGCGCGTCAGCGTCACCGTCGCGATCTGCCTGGCTTTCGCGCTCGGCCTGATCGGCCATGGCCTGCCCTTCTGGGCTTCGGCCGCCGCCTTCATCTTCACCTTTGTGACGGTCTTCCAGTGGAAGGAACGCGGCGCGGCCAACCAGCGCCTGCGCGGCCTGCTTGCTGCTGCCGGCGTCGCCATCGGCGGTTCGGCCGTCATCACCTTCATCTTCCAGGAGCTTTTCCTGGTCCGTCTGCCGTAAGCGGAGAGTGCGTAATGTTTGAAGGTCTTGTTCTGCTCGGCTCGTCCCTGGCCAGTTTCCTCGGTCCCTGGCAGCTGCTATATGCCTTCGGCGCCACGCTCGCCGGCATCATCATCGGCTGCATGCCGGGCCTGAGCGCCACCCTCGGCATCGCGCTGTTCACCACGCTTACCATCCGGATGCCGCCCAACGACGCCATCCTGATCCTGATCTGCGCCTATTCCGGTGCGATCTATGGCGGCAGCCGCACGGCCATCCTGCTCAACATCCCGGGCACCGCCGCCAATGCCGCCGCCTGCCTCGATGGCTACCAGCTGGCCCGCCAGGGCCAGGCCGGCCGCGCCATGGGTATCGCCACCACCGGCTCGGTGGTCGGCTCGATCTTCGGCATTATCTGCCTGGCGCTGTTCACGCCGATGCTGGGCGAAGTAGCGCTCACCTTCGGCGCGTTTGAATTCTTCTGGCTCACCATGTTCGGCGTCATGATGTCGGGGAGCATCACCGGCGAGGATGCGTTGAAGGGCTGGATCATGGGCTTCCTCGGCCTGTTTATCGCCCTGATCGGCCAGGACGGTATCCATGCCTATGATCGCTACAGCTTCGGCATCAGCGACCTGACCGGCGGTTTCTCGCTGATCCCCTCGCTGGTCGGCGCCTTCGGTTTCGCCGAAGTGCTGACCGTGATGAAGGAGCGGCAGGCGCGGCCAGCCATTCACACGGTTGACTCGGTCTTCCCGCGCTTTGGCGACGTGATCAAATACTGGCGCACCGTGTTGCGCTCGGGCGTGATCGGCGTCTATGTCGGCATCCTGCCCGGCGTGGGCGAGGATATGGCGGCTTGGAGTTCCTATGCCGCCGCGCGTCGCGCCAGCAAGGAAAAGGAAAAGTTCGGCAAGGGGTCGGTCGAGGGCCTGATCGCGGCCGAGACTGGCGACAACGCCTCGATCCCCGGCGCCATCATTCCGTCGTTGGCGCTGGCCATTCCGGGCTCGGCCCCGGCCGCCGTGCTGCTCGCCGCCATGATGATCCACGGCGTGCGGCCCGGCCCGATGCTGATGATCGAAAGCCCGCAGTTTGTGTATGACGTGGTGGCGATGAACCTGATGGCCACCGTGGCCATGCTGTTCTTCGGCCTGTTTCTGGTGCGGCCGCTGCTGATGGTGCTGCAGATTCCGCGCACCTACATCATGGCGATCATCTTCGTGCTCTGCACCGTCGGCTCTTACTCTTTGGCCGGCCGTCTCTTCGACGTCTGGACCATGCTGGGCTTCGGCATCTTTGGCTACATCCTGCGCCAGAACGGCTATTCCATGGCGCCGCTCGTGCTTGGCCTGGTGCTGGGCGACCTGATGGACAAGAGCCTGCGCCGCGGTCTGGTCCTGTCGGACGGCGACCTGACGCCCTTCTTCACCCGGCCGATCTGTGTCGTGCTGTGGGCGGTGGTGCTGATCATGCTGCTGATGAGCATTCCGACCACCAGCCGCCTGATCCGTAACCAGATGAAGGCGGTCAAGACGCGGCTTGGCTTCAACGGCGCCTGAAGGCTCCCGGTTGACCATGTCGCCCGCTCTCCGCTATAAGTAACTGATTAGTTACTTCAACGACAAGAAACGATGCGCATCTCGCTCTGCAATGAAGTTCTCAGCCCCATGCCCTTCGCCGCGCAATGCGCGCTGGCGGCGGAGCTGGGCTATGACGGGCTGGAGATCGCGCCGTTCACGCTCAGCGACGATCCACTCAGCCTGACGGCGTCGGAGCGCAAGGTGATCCGCCGCGCGGTGGAAGAGACTGGGCTGGCCGTCACCGGGCTGCACTGGCTGCTGGTGACGCCGAAAGGCCTGTCGCTCACCGACACTGATCCGGCGGTGCGCCGCCGCACCCGCGAGGTGATGCAGGGCCTGTGCGATCTCTGCGCGGATCTCGGCGGCCGCTATCTGGTGCATGGCTCGCCGGCGCAGCGCAAACTGCCCGAGCGCGACATCCATGCCGCGAAAGGCTACGCGCTGGAAGCTTTCCGCCATGCGGCGCGGGCAGCCGAGAAGGCCGGCGTGGTCTACTGCCTGGAGCCGCTGTCGCGCCGCGAGACCAATTTCGTCAATACGGTGGGCGAGGCGATAGGCATCGTCGAGGGCATCGGCAGCAACAGCTTCCGGACCATGATCGACTGCAGTGCGGCGGGCCTGACCGAAACCGAAAGCGTGCCCGAGCTGATCGAACGCTGGATGCCCAGCGGCCTGATCGCCCATGTGCAGGTCAACGATCCGAACCGGAAGGGCCCGGGGCAGGGCGAGATGCAGTTCGCGCCGATCCTGGCGGCGCTGCAGAAGTCCGGTTATGCCGGCGATATCGGCGTCGAGCCCTTCGATTACGATCCCGATGGCCCCGGCGCCGCCGCCCATGCCATCCGCTACCTGCGCGACCTGATGGAGGGCTGATGGCCGACTCGCCCGCCTTCCGCATTCTCGACATCCAGCTGTTCGAGCGGCCGGTTGCCCTGCGCCTGCCGTTCCGCTTCGGGGTGGTAACGCTGACCCATGCGCCGCAGGTCTTCTGCCGCCTGCGCATCGAGCTGTCCGACGGCCGTGGCGCCTGGGGCAATGCTGCCGAGCTGATGGCGCCGAAATGGTTCGACAAGAATCCCGGGCTCTCCAACGAGCAGAATTTCGACCAGCTGCGCCTCAGCCTGCGCCATGCGGTCAACGCCTATAGCGCCGATCCCACGCCGCGCACCGCGTTTGGCCATTCCGCCGCCCATCATGCTGCGCTGGTGAAGACGGGCGCGGAGGCCGGGCTCAATGCGCTGGTTGCCTCCTACGGTCCGGCCTTGCTCGACCGCGCCATCATCGATGCGCTCTGCCAGCTGCGTCGCGTGCCGTTTGCCGCTGCGCTGGGCAAGAACCTGTTTGGTATCCAGGCTGCTGTGCTAACGCCCGATCTTGCCGGTTTCGATCTCGATGCCTGGCTGTCAGGCCTCGTATCTGTGCGTCGCATCGCCGCGCGGCATACGGTCGGCATGGTCGACCCGCTGTCGGAAGCCGAAGTGGCTGCGCCGCGCCTGGACGATGGTCTGCCGGAAAGCCTGGAAGGCGCGGTGGCGCAATACGGCCATCGCTGGTTCAAGCTGAAAGTGGGCGGCAATGCCGCGGCCGATCTCGCCCGCCTGCAGGGCATCGCCGCCGTGCTCGACCAGTCCACCGAGCCCTACTATGCCAGTCTCGATGGCAACGAGCAGTATGACGATGTCGAAGGCATCGCCGCGCTGTGGCAGGCGATGCGCGCCGACAGCCGCCTGCGCCGGCTCTGCGCCTCGATCCTCTATATCGAACAGCCGATCAAGCGTGCCGCCGCGCTGGAGAAATCCGTTGCAAGGCTGGCGGCCGAGATTCCGCTGATCGTCGATGAATCGGATGCCGATTACGATGTCTTCCCGCAGGCGCGCGAACTCGGCTATCGCGGCATTTCCTCCAAGACCTGCAAGGGCGTCTACCGCGCCGTGCTGAACGGCGCCCGCGCCCAGTTCTGGAACGAGCGCCGCAACGGCACGGATTTCTTCATCACCGGCGAAGACCTGACCTGCCAGGCCGGCCTGGCGCTGCAGCAGGACCTGGCGCTGGTGGCGGCACTGGGTCTGAGCCATGTCGAGCGCAACGGCCATCACTACGTGGACGGTTTCGGCACCGCGCCGGAGTCGGAGCAGGACAGCTTCCTCGCCGCCCATCCCGATCTCTATCACCGCCAGAACGGCCGGGTGCGGCTCAGCATCCGCCGCGGCGGCATCGATCTCAACAGCCTGCTGGGGGCCGCCGGTTTCGGCAGCGCCGCCGAACCCGATTGGGGCAGCCTCGCCCCCATGACCTCGTGAAAGAAGGAAAGACCATGAGCAAGGATATCCGTCTCGGTATCATCATGAACGGCGTCACCGGGCGCATGGGCATGAACCAGCATCTGATCCGCTCGATCTGCGCGATCCGCAAGGATGGCGGCGTGGTGCTGAAGAACGGCCGCCGCGTGATGCCCGATCCGATCCTGGTTGGCCGCAATCTCGACAAGGTCGCCCGTCTGGCCAAGCAGCATGGCATCGAGCGCTATACCAACGATCTCGACGCTGCGCTCAAGAACAAGGACGACACGCTGTTCTTCGATGCCGCCACCACCCAGGCGCGCGCCGGGCTGCTCAAGAAGGCCATGGCGGCCGGCAAGGATGTCTATTGCGAGAAGCCGACCGCCGAGAAACTGGCTGTCGCGCTCGACCTGGTGAAGGCCGCTAAGAAGTACAAGATCAAGCACGGCGTGGTGCAGGACAAGCTGTTCCTGCCCGGCCTGCAGAAGATCAAGATGCTGATCGACAGCGGCTTCTTCGGCGAAATCCTGTCGGTGCGCGGCGAGTTCGGCTACTGGGTCTTCGAGGGCGACTGGCAGACGGCGCAGCGCCCGAGCTGGAACTACCGCTACAAGGACGGCGGCGGCATCATTCTCGACATGCTCTGCCACTGGCGCTACGTGCTCGACAATCTCTTTGGCGAAGTGGAAAGCGTCTCCTGCCTTGGCGCGACGCATATCAAGAAGCGCTGGGACGAGCAGGGCAAGCCCTACAAGGCCGATGCCGATGACGCGGCCTATGCCACCTTCCAGCTCAAGGGGGGCGTGATCGCCCAGATCAACTCCTCCTGGACCACGCGCGTGCGCCGCGACGACCTGGTCACCTTCCATGTCGACGGCACGCTGGGTTCGGCGGTTGCCGGCCTGACCAGCTGCCGCACGCAGTCGCGGGTCAACACGCCCAAGCCGGTGTGGAATCCCGACGTGCCGCAGACCATCGATTTCTTCGACACCTGGCAGGAAGTGCCGGACAACCAAGTCTACATGAACGGCTTCCGCGCCCAGTGGGAAATGTTCATCCGCCATCTGGTCGACAACGAGCCCTTCAAGTGGACCCTGCTGGAAGGCGCGAAAGGCGTGCAGCTCGCCGAAGCCGGCCTGAAGAGCTGGAAGGAGCGCCGCTGGATCGACCTGCCGGAACTGAAGGTCTGACCATGACGACGCTCACCCTGCCATCCGCGCCGGGCAAGACGGCGGCCTATACGCTTAAAGCACCCAAGGCCTTCCCGACGGCGAAGCCGCCGTTCAGCCGTATCGCCTTTGCCGCGGCGCATGTCGTCGCCGATGCGCTGGCCGAGCATGATCCCTGGCTGACGCCTGCCGTCGACTGGGACAAGACCATCGCCTTCCGCAAGCACCTCTGGTCGCTCGGTTTCGGCGTCGCCGAAGCCATGGATACGGCGCAGCGCGGCATGGGTCTGGACTGGAGCGACGCGCTGGAGCTGGTGCGCCGGTCGCTGGATGCGGCCAAGGACGTGCCGGGCGCGGTGGTCGCCTCTGGGGCCGGCACCGATCATCTGCTGCCGGGGCCTGACGTAACCATCGACAAGGTGATCGCGGCTTACGAGGAACAGTGCGCGGCGATCGAGAAGCTTGGCGGCTGCATAATCCTGATGGCCAGTCGTGCGCTTACCGCCGCGGCGAAATCCCCGGATGATTACGCCAAGGTCTACAACCGCATCCTCACCCAGGTGAAGCAGCCGGTGATCCTGCACTGGCTGGGCGAGATGTTCGATCCCGCCCTGACCGGCTACTGGGGCAACGGCGACCACATGACGGCGATGCAGACTTGCCTCGACGTCATCAGGGCCAATGCCGCCAAGATTGATGGCATCAAGATTTCCCTGCTCGACAAGGACAAGGAAATCGTCATGCGCCGCCAGCTTCCCAAGGGTGTGCGCATGTATACCGGCGACGACTTCAACTATGCCGAACTGATCGCCGGTGATGCGGAAGGCTATTCCGATGCGCTGCTCGGCATTTTTGATGCCATCGCGCCGGCAGCGTCTGCCGCGCTCGGCGCGCTGACGCGCAAGGACGAGAAGACCTTCCACGAGATCCTGGCGCCGACGGTGCCGCTGTCGCGTCATATCTTCAAGGCGCCGACGCGCTTCTACAAAACCGGCGTGGTCTTCATGGCCTATCTCAACGGCCACCAGGATCATTTCCTGATGGTCGGCGGCCAGCAGAGCACGCGCTCGGCCCTGCATCTGGCGGAACTGTTCCGCCTTGCCGATGCCGCCGGTTTGCTGACGAATCCGGACATGGCTGCCGCCCGCATGAAGGCCGTCATGGCCGTGCACGGGATCGCCGCATGAAAAAGCCGGGTCCTCTGTCGCTCAATACCGCCACGGTGAAGGAGCAGTGGTCGCTGCAGCAATGCATCGAGGGCTGCGCCCGCCACGGCATCACCGGCATTTCTCCCTGGCGTGACAAGCTGGCGGAATACACCACAGCCAAGGCCGCCAAGCATATCCGCGATGTCGGCCTGACCGTCACCGGCCTGTGCCGTGGCGGCATGTTCCCCGCCGCGGACGCAGCTGGCCGCAAGACAGCGATTGAAGACAACATGCGTGCCATCGACGATGCCGCGGCGTTGAATGCGCAATGCCTCGTGCTGGTCGTCGGCGGCATGCCGGCTGGTTCAAAGGACCTGGCCGGCGCGCGGAGCCAAGTGAAGGACGGTATCAGCGCCGTGCTGGAGCATGCCAAGGCAGCGAAGGTGCCGCTGGCGATCGAGCCGCTACATCCCATGTATGCCGCTGACCGCGCCTGCGTGAACACGCTGGCCCAGGCGCTCGACATCTGCGATGCGCTAGGATCGGGCGCCAATGACAGCCATCTCGGCGTCGCCGTCGACGTCTATCACGTCTGGTGGGATCCGAATCTGGCGGCTCAGATCAAGCGGGCGAACAGGCGCGTGCTGGCCTTCCATGTCTGCGACTGGCTGGTGCCGACCACCGACCTGCTGCTGGACCGTGGCATGATGGGCGATGGCGTGATCGACATCCCGGCGATCCGCGGCATGGTTGAGGAGGTCGGCTATGCCGGTTTCTGCGAGGTCGAGATCATGTCCACCAACAATTGGTGGAAGAAGGATGCCGACAGCGTGCTGAAGACCTGCATCGAGCGACACGCCACCGTCGTCTGATTTACCCCTCCAGCCGCGACTTGATCGGCTGGAGGGCTTCCCCGATGATGGCGGCCGGTTCACTCCAGTTTCCGGTCCGCCATGTTCCAAGCCCAGCCTCTCCAGATCGCCGGCCTGCTGCAGATCCTGCCTCAGACCGTGATGCATCGTCATGGCTGGATCAGCGCCGTGCATAATCAGGCGCAGCTGGGCGAGATCGGCGTGCATGACCGTTTCGTTGACGACCGCATCCTGTATCTCGACCGGCCGGGCACGGTGCGCGGCCTGCGCTATCAGGTCCATCCGGCCGAGCAGGCCCTGCTGCTGCGGGTTTTGCGTGGCAGCCTGTTCGTCGCCGGGGTCGACCTGCGCCGTAATTCGCCCACCTTCGGCCGCGCCGCCACCGTCACGCTCAGCTATATGAGTGGCAACCAGCTTTACGCCACCGCCGGTTTCGCCATCGGCTGGTGCAGCCAGGAGCCCGGCACCGAACTGCTGCTCAAGGCCAGCGCCGACCATCGCCCCGACCTGCTGCGTGGCATCGACTGGCGCGATCCGACCCTGAAGATCGACTGGCCGGTGCGCGCCGCCGACGCCATCATCGATCCCGAGGATGTCGACCAGCCGCAGCTCGCCGAGCAGACCGACCTGCCGGGATGACAGCGAGCCCGGCCTCCGAGCGTCTGCAACGCGCCGATGGCGCGCTCGGCCTGCGCTTCGACGCAGCCCATGGCACGACGCGTCTGGCCGATCTCTATCAGCGGGATCCCTGCCGAACCCTGTTGCCAGAACCCGATCCGGGCGAGCCGCGCACCGCCGTGCTGATCACCACCGCTGGCGGCCTTACTGGCGGCGACCGGCTGGATGTGAAGATCGCCGTCGACGCCAGCGCCGTCGCGCTCTGCACGCCGCAGGCAGCTGAGAAAATCTACCGCTCGCCCGGCAATCCTGCCGTCATCGATATCGGCCTGACGGTCGCGCCGGGTGCGGCGCTGGAATGGCTGCCGCAGGAAATGATCCTGTTCGATGGCGCGCGGCTGAAGCGCAGTGTCACCCTCGATCTGGCTGGCGACGCCCGGCTGCTGGCCGGCGACATCACCGTCTTCGGCCGCACCGCGCGTGGCGAGCGCTTCACCGCCGGCGAGCTGTCCGACCGCTGGCGGCTGCGGCGCGACGGCCGCCTGCTGTGGACCGATGCGACGCGTCTCAGCGATGACATTCTGTCCCGGCTCGACCACCCCGCCGGCTTCGACGGCGCCGTGGCCCAGGGATTGATCCTGTATCGCGGTCCAGAACCCGCCGCTGCCCGCGACCGCCTGCGTGCGCTGCTGGAGGCGGAGGACGGCGAGGCGGCGGATCGCACGCTTGCCGGCGCGACCGTGCTGGATGATCTGCTGTTGCTGCGCCTGCTCGACCGCGACGCCGCCCGGCTGCGTCGCTGCTTTGCCCTGCTCTGGGCCGCCCTGCGTCCCGGTCTCGGCCTGCCCGGGCGCATGCCCCGGCTCTGGCGGCTCTGAGAATCAGCCGGCCGCCTGACTCAAAGAGAGTCACCTTGCCGCTATTTTGATCAATCCTGCGGCAGGCCATTTTGGGCACTGATTAAAAAACAGGCTGATTTGTCCATCGGGCATACTCGACCAAAGTCAGGCAGGTGGTCCGGCCAATGGTCCGTACGTTGTCATATTGCGGCGCGGAATCAGCATATTACCGATGTCATCGCCTCATACCTTGGGGTCATGCCGGGCTTGGCACGCCCCATGCAGTTTCCTTTTCCGTCTGGTTGCGCCCGGGGGGGCCGACCCAAGCAGGAGAGGAATCCAATGAGCAAGTTCATGCGGACGATGGCTGCGGCCGGCGCCATGTTCGGCGCAGTCGCCGCCGGTCAGGCCCAGGCTCAGGACACGATCAAGGTCGGCGTCCTGCATTCGCTGTCGGGCACGATGGCGATTTCCGAGACGACCCTGAAGGACACCGTCCTGATGATGGTCGACGACATCAACAAGAAGGGTGGTCTGCTCGGCAAGAAGGTCGAGGCCGTGGTGGTCGATCCGGCCTCCAACTGGCCGCTCTTTGCCGAAAAGGCGCGTGAGCTGATCTCGAAGGAAAAGGTCTCGGTGGTCTTCGGCTGCTGGACCTCGGTGAGCCGCAAGTCGGTTCTGCCGGTCTTCGAGGAACTCAACAGCATGCTGTTCTACCCTGTCCAGTACGAGGGTGAGGAAAGCTCGAAGAACGTCTTCTACACCGGCGCTGCTCCGAACCAGCAGGCCATTCCCGCTGTCGAATACCTGATGAGCAAGGAAGGTGGTGAAGTAAAGCGCTGGGTGCTCGCCGGCACGGACTACGTCTATCCGCGTACCACCAACAAGATCCTCGAAGCCTTCCTGAAGTCCAAGGGCGTCAAGCAGGAAGACATCATGATCAACTACACGCCGTTCGGTCATTCCGACTGGCAGACCATTGTCGCCGACATCAAGAAGTTCGGCACCGCTGGCAAGAAGACTGCCGTGGTCTCGACCATCAACGGCGACGCCAACGTGCCGTTCTACAAGGAACTGGCCAACGCGGGCATCAAGGCCTCCGATATCCCGGTGGTCGCCTTCTCGGTCGGTGAGGAAGAACTCGCCGGCATCGACACCAAGAACTTGGTCGGCCATCTGGCCGCCTGGAACTACTTCCAGAACGTGAAGGCGAACCCGACCAACGACGCCTTCGTGAAGCAGTGGAAGACCTTCATCAAGGATCCGAAGCGCGTCACTAACGATCCGATGGAAGCCACCTATATCGGCTTCAAGATGTGGGCCCAGGCTGTCGCCCAGGCCGGCACGACCCAGGTCGATGCCGTGCGTCAGGCGATGTATGGCCAGAAGGTCAAGGCTCCGTCGGGCTTCACTGCGGTGATGAACACCAACCATCACCTGTCCAAGCCGGTGATGATCGGTGAAATCCGCCCGGACGGCCAGTTTAACATCGTCTGGCAGACCAAGGGCCCGGTGAAGGCCGATGCCTGGTCGAAGTACATCCCGGAAAGCGCCAAGCTGACCGCCGACTGGACTTTCCCGTGGGTCTGCGGCAACTGCGAGAAGCCGAAATACGCGGCCCTCGCCAACTAAGCTTAGCCAAAGCGTAAATGGCGTCCGGCCCCTCGTCGCATGATCTCGTGCGGGGAGGGGCCCGGATCGCCGCAGTATCTCTGTTGGTTTCCGTCTTCGTCACAGCCAGAAAAACCATAACAGCTATGACACGCTTTCTGCCCATTCTGCTGGTCGCGTTGATGCTGGCGCTGATCGGGTTACGTCCCGCCGCTGCGCAGGATCTGGCGACGAGTCTGAACGGCCTGACCGAGGCCGATCCCAAACCCGCCATCGAGGCGCTGTCGCAGAGCGACGATGACAAGGCCAAGGCCGCGCTTGCCGCGCTGGCGCAGGGCAATCTCTATATCCGCCTTTCTGACAATGCAGTGGTGATCGGCGAGAAGGACGGCGACATGGTCGTCGTCACCAACGCCGCCACCGGCGATGTCGAAGACATGCTGAAACCCGATGAGCTGCAGGCCATCGCCGTGCCCGAGGATGCCAAGTCGCTGCTCGGTGCTGCTGCGGCCGACGCGCAGAGCGGCCCGATCGATTACGCCGCCGCCGTCAACGGCCTGAAGGCCGATGGTTTCGCTGACAAGGCCAAGGCGATCGCGGCGCTGACCGCCCTGGGCGATGCTCGCGCCGTGCCGGTCTTCCAGGCGCTGGCCGATGGCCGCCTGTTCATCCGCAAGGCCGATGGCGCGCTGGTGGTCGGCAGCGCCAGCGGCAACGATATCGCGCTCACTTCCGCCGTGACGGCCGAGACGCTGGGCATCGTCGCCCCGGCTGAGCTGGAAGCGCTGTTCGTCAACAACAACCTGCGCAACGTGCTGCGCGAGGCGATCGGCCGGCTCGGCCTGGCCAGCTCTGACGCCGCCGTGCGCCGTTCGGCCGCCGCCGCCCTGCTGGAAAGCCCGACCCCGGAAACCGTGACCTTGCTGCGCGAGGCTTACGAGAAGGAACAGAATGGCGGCGTGAAATCCATCATGGCGCTGTCGCTGGCCGCCACCGA
>Ga0102594_1001590_pt1 | contig 13696 bp, 8 predicted proteins | sample AraplaCol_mLB_r2_2_FD_76863 | JGI IMG/M metagenome (GOLD analysis project Ga0102594, IMG submission 76863) | Arabidopsis root microbial communities from North Carolina, USA - plate scrape MF_Col_mLB_r2 (SPADES assembly) (version 2) | ecosystem: Host-associated > Plants > Roots > Endosphere...
AAAATGAAATGAAATTGAAACAACATGCTTGCCTGAATCGCCTGAGGGTTTGAAAAATTCCTTTTGAATCAAGGACTTGGGTATGGGTTGCGAGATGCGCGTGCATATGGCACGGCGTTTGCGCCTTTGTGGCGAGGCCTTCGCATGAAGGCCCTCCATCCGTTCAAGAACCCAAGGAGCCACAACATGAACGTCCGCCGTCTTTCCATGCTGAGCTGCGCCGCCGCCGCGGCACTGGCCTGCGCGCTGCCTTTCGGCGCACAAGCGCAGGGCTGGCCCACCAAGCCGATCCGCCTCGTCGTGCCGTTTTCCGCCGGCGGCGCCAACGACCTGATGGCGCGCGCCGCCGCCGAGGGCGCATCGAAGCAGCTCGGCCAGCCGGTGGTGATCGACAACAAGCCCGGCGCGGGCGCGATCCTCGGCGCCGACGTGGTCGCCAAGAGCGCGCCCGACGGCTACACCTTCCTGGTGAGCGCGGCCGGCGTGGTGTCGAACAGCATGATCAAGAAGAACATGCCCTACAAGGACGACGCGCTGGTGCCGGTGGCCATGATCGCGCTGGCGCCCTCGGTGGTGGTGGTGCCGGCCAACGCGCCGTACAAGGACCTCAAGGAGTTCGTCGCCGCGTCGAAGAAGTCGGGCAACGGCTTCCACTGGGCCACGGCCGGCACCGGCAGCACGCCGCATTTCGTCGAAGGCATCCTGGAGACCAAGTACGGCGGCAAGCTCGACGTGGTGCCCTACAAGAGCGGCTCGGAGTCGATCACCGCGGTGCTCGGCAACCAGGTCGAGGCCACGTCGGAGGCCAGTATCGTGGTGCTGCCCTACCTGAAGAGCGGCAAGCTCAAGGCGCTGGCCGGCACCTGGACGCAGCGCATCTCGGCCTACCCCGACCTGCCGACCGCATCGGAAGAAGGCTTCCCCGACATCCGCATCGCGCACTGGGCCGGCGTGCACGCGCCGCGCGGCACGCCCGACGCCATCCTCGACAAGATGGCCGCGGCCATCGACGCCGCCATGAAATCGCCCGAGACGGCCAAGCGCCTGAAGGACATGGGCATCGAGCCCATCGGCGGCACGCGCGCCAGCTTCACGAAGTTCGTCGACGAGGAGCGTTCGCGCCTCGGCGGCGTGGTCAAGGCCACCGGCATGAAGGAAGACTGAGCAGCATGAACGAGAACCCGACCCTGTCCCCCAGGAAGGCCCTGCGCCGGCTCGCCGAGGCGCGCCGCGGCGTGCTGGTGCCGGGCGCATTCAACGCCATGTCGGCGCGCATCGTCGAAGACCTGGGCTTCGAGGCGCTCTACGTCACCGGCGCGGGCGTGACCAACATGTACCTCGGGCTGCCCGACCAGGCCTTCATGGGCCTGCACGAGATCGCCGACCACACCGCGCGCATCCGCGACGCGGTGAACCTGCCGCTGCTGGTCGATGCAGACACCGGCTTCGGCAATGCGCTCAACGTGCGGCACACGGTGCGCGTGCTCGAGCGTGCGGGCGCCGACTGCATCCAGCTCGAGGACCAGGTGAGCCCGAAGCGCTGCGGCCATTTCTCGGGCAAGGCCGTGATCGAGACCGACGAGATGCTCGGCAAGATCAAGGCCGCGGTCGACGCCCGGCATGACAGCGACCTGCTCGTCATGGCGCGCACCGATGCGGCCGCCGTGCACGGCTTCGAGGCCGCGATCGAACGCGCGCAGAAGTTCGCGGAGGCGGGCGCCGACATCCTGTTCGTGGAGGCCGTCACGCAGGCCGAGGAAGTGCGCGCGATGCCGCAGCGCCTGGGCAAGCCGCAGCTCATGAACATGGTGATCGGCGGCCGGACGCCGACCTTCGGCGCGCAGGAACTCGGCGAGCTGGGCTACGGCTTCGTGCTGTACGCCAACGCCGCGCTGCAGGGCGCCGTGGCCGGCATGCAGAAGGCGCTCACCGTGCTGCGCGACCACAGGCGCCTGGACGAAGACCCGGCGCTGGTCGCGCCCTTCGCCGAACGCCAGCGCCTGGTGGGCAAGCCGGACTGGGACGCGCTGGAGCGGCTCTACGTGTGAGCCTGCGGGCGCGGTAGCCCGGCTGCCGCGCGGAATCAAGAGTTGAAACCCTTTTTGTCGTTCCTGGCGAAACACTGTCACTCAAAAGACAAGGCCAGGAGCCCGGCGAGCCCCAGCATCCGGCGCCCGTCAACAAGAATGAGGAGACAACTCGATGACCGACGCATCGGCACATTCGTTCAACCGCCGCCGGGCCGCGCTGGCCCTGGCCGCCGCAGCGGCAGCCGGCGTGGCCGCGTGGCCTGCACGGGCCGCGCCGCCGCCGGCGAAGGACGCCGGCAAGGACAGCGGAGATATCGTCATCGGCCAGAGCGCGCACCTGAGCGGCCCGCTCGCGCCCACGCTGAAGGCCGTGCTGCGCGGGCAGGACATGGCGCTGGCCGAGTTCAACCGCAAGGGCGGCGTCGGCGGACGCCAGGTGAGCCTCGTCACGCTCGACGACGCCTATGACGCGCAGAAGACGGTGTCGAACGTCAAAGAGCTGCTCGCGCGGCCGGACGTCGTTGCGCTCTTCGGCCTGACGAACACCGCCGGCATCGCGGCCGCGCTGCCGCTGGTGGCCGAGAGGAAGGTGCCGCTGATCGGCGTCTACAGCGGGTCTCCGGTGCTGCGCGCCCCGCACAACCCGTACTTCTTCACCACCATGGCGAGCTACCGCGACGAGGTGGTGCAGATGGTGCGCAACCTGGTCACGCTGCACCAGTCGGAGATCGGCCTCGTCTACCAGAACAGCCCGTTCGGCCAGCTGATGGCGCCCGTGGTGGAGGAAAGCTGCAGGGAGCTCGGTGCCACGCTGGTGGCCAAGGTGCCGCTCGAAGTCAGCGGCAGCGACTCGGTGGCGGCCGTGACCGCGCTGGCCGCCGCGAAACCGCGGGCGCTGATCTTCATGTCGTTCGGGCCGTCGATGGTGCCTTTCGTGAAGGCGGCCCGGCAACGCATTGCCGCGCCGATCTACTGCGTGAGCATCGCGAACTCGCGCACGCTGATCGAGGCGCTCGGCGACGATGCGCGCGGCCTGGCCATCGCGCAGATCGTGCCGTATCCGTTCCGCGCCACCTCCGCGCTGGTGCGCAGCTATCACGCGGCCATGGCCTCGGCCGACCTGCCGCCGGACTACGACCACTTCTTCGGCTACCTCAATTTCACGGTGCTGCTCGAAGGCCTGAAGCGCGCGGGCAAGGGCGTGACGCCGCAGAAGCTCGTGGCTGCGATGGAGGGCATGCACATGCTCGACATCGGCGGCTACACGGTCGACTACAGCCCCGGGAACCACCACGGATCGAAGTTCGTCGAGCTGGTGATGGTGGCGCCGGGCGGCAAATACCTGCGCTGAAACGGCGCGAACCCAGTTCAGGCCGGCTTAAGTTTCGCGGCCGACACTGGCAGCGACGGTCGGCTGGCGCTGGTTAGAGGGGGCCCTCCGGGCACCCGCCCATGGGGGCGGTTCCTCGAAGCCGGCGGTCGTCACACATTCGCGCGTTCGCATGCGGGCCCTTTCCGGAGGCGCCTCGTGCGGACGGCTTGCAGGCGGTGCCGCGGCCTGCGCCGCGGGCCGGCGTCAGCGTCTCAGTACAGCTCGATGGCCTGGCGCAGCAACCCTGCTGGATCGGCGCTCGGCCCGGCGAGGATCTCGACCTCGCCCGCCTCGAACACCGGCTGCAGGTCCGGCCCGAGGTAGCGCAGCTCGGCCGCCGGCAGCGCCAGGTTCACCGTGCCGGCCTCGCCGGGCTTCAGCCGCAGCTTGGCGTAGCCCTTGAGCTCCAGCAGCGGCCGGGTCACCCGGCCCAGCTTGCCGCGGGCGAACAGGAAGACGGTTTCCTCCGCCTCGCGCGCACCGTCGTTGCGCAGCGTGACGCTGACCTTGATCGTGTCCTGCTCGCGCGCGCGACGCGGCTCGACCCGAAGCTCGCCGTGGCTGAACCGGCCGTAAGTCAGGCCGTGCCCGAAGGCATACAGCGGCGTGTTGTCGACGTCCTGGTACTTGCTCGTGAAGTAGTCGGCGGGATTCATCGGCCGGCCCGACGGGCGCTGGCCGAAGAAGACCGGCACCTGCCCGATGGCGCGCGGCCAGCTCATCGGCGTGCGGCCGCCGGGGCTTGCCCGGCCCGTGACCACGTCGGCGATCGCGTGGCCGGCTTCGATGCCGAGGAACCACGCGGCCAGCAGCGCATCGGCGTGCTCGGCCAGCCAGGGAACGACGAGCGGGCGGCCCGAGAACAGGATGGCGACGACGGGAATGCCGAGCGCGTGTGCCCGCGCCGTCACCGCTTCGGCCAGCGCCTGCTGCCGGCCGGGAAGCGCGGGCGTGGCCCGGCTCGCGGCCTCGCCGCTCATCGTGGCGCGCTCGCCCAGGCACAGCAGCACGGCGTCGGCGCCTTCGCACAGCGCCACGGCGGCCTCGATGCCGCTGTCTTCGGCGCTGTTGTCGGCGCTCTCGATGGCAACGCCCGGCGCGTGGCGTATGTCGGTCTGCGGCAGCGCGGCGCGCAGGCCGGCCAGCACGCTCACGGCCGGCTCGTGCTCGCCGGCGCCCCACCACGGGCCTTTCATCTCGGTGATCGCGTCGGCCAGCGGCCCGATGACGCACAGCGCCTTCGGCGCCGCAGGCAGGGGCAGCGTGTCGCGCTCGTTCTTCAGCATGACGAGGGACTTGCGCGCTGCGTCGCGCGCCACTGCGTGCCGCTCGGCGACGACCGCCGCGGGCTCCGGCGTCGCGCCGCGGCGGTAGGGATCGTCGAACAGGCCGAGCTGCTCCTTGAGCCGCAGCACGCGGCGCACGCTCGCGTCGATCTCCTCGATGGTCACTCGTCCCTGCTCGAGTGCGACCGGCAGCCCCTTGCGGTAGGCGTCGGCCATCATGTCGATGTCGACGCCGGCCTTCAGCGCCAGCACCGCCGCATCGGCGAGATCGGCCGCGACGCCGTGCCTGATCAGCTCCGCGATCGCGTTGTAGTCGCTGACGATGACGCCGTCCCAGCCCATCTCGCCGCGCAGCCACTCGCGCAGCAGCGGAATGTGCGCCGTCATCGGCACGCCGTTGAGATCGGTGAAGGCCGGCATCAGCGTCGCGACCCCCGCGCGCACCGCCGCCGCGAAGCCCGGCAGGTGCACCTCGTGCAGCGTGCGCTCGGAGATGTCCACGGCCGCGTACTCGCGCCCTGCGGTGACGGCCCCGTAGGCGACGAAATGCTTCGCGCACGCGGCCAGCGATTCGGCCGACGACAGGTCGTCGCCCTGGAAGCCGCGCACCTTGGCCTGCGCGATGCGTGCGTTCAGCCAGGGGTCTTCGCCGGGACCTTCCGCGGTGCGGCCCCAGCGCGGATCGCGCGACACGTCGAGCATCGGCGCGAAGGTCATCGCGAGGCCGTCGGCCGCGCCTTCGCGCGCCGCCTCGCGCGCCGTGCGTTCCCAGAGCGCTTCGTCGAAGGCGCCGGCCTCCGCCAGCGGAATGGGGAAGAGCGTGCGATGGCCGTGGATGATGTCCAGGCCGATCAGCAGCGGAATGCCGAGCCGCGACTTCTCGACGGCCAGGCGCTGCATTTCGTGCGTGGGGCCGGCACCGACCATGTTCAGCAGGTTGCCGACGGTGCCGTCGACGATCGACTGCGTGGAGTCTCCCGCGAGCACGGGTCCGGTGACCGTGTAGCCGGAAGCAGTCATCGTCAGCTGACCCAGCTTTTCAGCCAGCGTCATCCGGGCCAGGAGAGTATCGATGCGGCTCATCAGGGATTTCGAATAGAACCCAGGGGGCCTAATGATGGCATGCTGCGGGGAGCCGTCGGCCGCATGGCGCCGATGTTCGGTGAAACCGCAGGTGACACCCGCGACGAGAACGAAAGGAACCGTGCGTGTTGAAGGACGACAGGAACCCGAAGGCACTGGCAGCCCTGCCCGATGAAGCCTTGATCGAAGCCGTGCAGCGGCAGACCTTCCGCTATTTCTGGGACGGTGCCGATGCCGCCAGCGGCCTGGCGCTCGACCGCCGCACGCTCGTCGCCGCCACGGGGCAGGACCTGCCCGACGACAGGGTCGCGATCGGCGGCGCGGGCTTCGGCATCATGGCCATGATCGTGGCGGTGGAGCGCGGCTGGATCACGCGCGAAGCGGCGCTGGAGCGGCTGGGCCGCATGCGCGACGCGCTGCTGCGCGCCAGGCGCTACCACGGCACCTTCCCGCACTTCATGGACGGGGCGAGCGGCGAGACGATACCGATGAGCCCCAAGGACGATGCGGGCGACCTGGTCGAGACCTCGTTCCTCTGCATGGGCCTGCTCTGCGCACGCCAGTATTTCAGCGAGGACACGGCCGTGGCGCGCAAGCTGCGCGCCGACTTCGACACGCTGTGGCACGAGGTCGAATGGAACTGGTTCACCCAGGGCGGGCGCGACGTCCTGTACTGGCACTGGAGCCCGAACCACGGCTGGGCCATGAACCACGAGATTCACGGCTGGAACGAGTGCCTCATCACCTACTTCCTGGCCGCGGCCGCGCCGCGCCATGCGATCGATCCGAAGGTCTACCACCGCGGCTTCGCCTCCGGCCCCGACTTCCTCAACGGCCGCCCCTACCACGGCATCGAACTGCCGCTGGGCCCGCCGAACGGCGGCCCGCTGTTCTTCGCGCACTACTCGTTCTGCGGCCTTGACCCACGCGGCCTGAAGGATCGCTACGCCGACTACTGGCAGCTCAACACCCGCCACGTGCAGGTCAACCGCGCGCACTGCGTCGCCAATCCGCGCGGCTTCAAGGGCTACGGCGAAGCGTGCTGGGGCCTCACCGCCAGCGACGACCCCGACGGCTACCTCGCGCACGATCCGAACAACGACAACGGCACCATCTCGCCGACGGCTGCGCTGGCCAGCCTGCCGTACGCGCCTGCCGAAGTGATGCAGGTGCTGCGGCATTTCCTCTCGGTCCACGGCGAACGCGTGTGGCGGGACTACGGCTTCATCGACGCGTTCTGCGAGATGCGCGGCTGGTTCGCGGACACCTACCTGGCCATCGACCAGGGCCCCATCGTGGTGATGATGGAGAACCACCGCACCGGCCTGCTTTGGAAGCTGTTCATGAGCGTGCCCGAGGTGCAGGCCGGACTGCGCCGCCTGGACTTCAGCAGCCCCCATCTCGGGTCGCCCGAACCGTGATGCCCGGCGCGGCGCAGCGGCCGGACGCGGCCTTCGAGTCCTGGCTCGAAAAGCAGTTGTCCCATTCGGCGAGCGCGATGCTGTCCAGCGTCTCGCCGCTGTCGATCGTCAAGCATCGCGACGGTTTCGGCCAGACCGTGCAGCCGGTCGCCGGTGCCATCGTCGCCTCGCCCGTGCTCGGCAACTACGACCCCGACCCCGACTACTTCTTCCACTGGTTCCGGGATTCCGCGGTGGTCATCGATGCGCTGCGCCTGCTCTACGCCGAGCGGCGCATCGGCGACGAAGCGCTGCAGCACCTGCGCGATTTCACCCGCTTCAGCCTCGCGCTGAACGAACTCGACGGCCGCGCGGTGGCCGCCGTGCAGGACCGGGGCGCGCGCGTGGAGCCGCGGCTGCTGCAGTACCTGCGCGAAGACCAGGACCTCGTGCATGTGCACGGCGACGCCGTCGTCGCCGAGACAAGGGTGAACCCCGACGGCACGCTCGACATCCTCCGGTGGGCGCGCCCGCAGCACGACGGCCCGCCGTTGCGCGCGATCGCACTGCTGCGCTGGGTGGCCGGGGAGCACCTCGACGCGGCCCTGCTGGCCGAGGTTGAACCGCTGATCCGCTTCGATCTCGGCTTCACCCTGCGCCACTGGCGCGAGCCGTCGTTCGACATCTGGGAAGAGGAAAGCGGCCATCACTACTACACGCTGCGCATCTCCGCCGCCGCGCTGGCCGACGGCGCGGCGTGGCTCGAAGGCCTGGGCGAGACGGCACAGGCGCAGCGTTGCCGGGAGGAGTCGCACGCCGTGCTGCGCCTGCTCGATGGCTACTGGGTCGATGAGCGCGAGGCGACGCACGGCTACTACAGCTCGCGCGTGCTGCCGGACGGCGAGCCCAGCCCGAAGGCGCTCGACATCGCGGTGATCCTCTCGGCGATCCACGGCCTCGGCACCGGCAGCGACATCCGGGCCGCGCACGGGCCGGCCGATCCGCGCATGCAGGCCACGCTGGCGCGGCTCGACGCGCTGTTCGATGCGGCCTATCCGATCAACCACGGCCGTGCCGCGGGGCGCGGCGCGGCCATGGGCCGCTACGCCGGCGACGTGTACTGCTCCGGCGGTGCGTACTACTTCTCGACGCTCGGCGCCGCCGAGTTCTGCTTCCGCGCCGCGGCGTCGGCGAGCGGCGATGCACGCGGCCGGGACTGGCTGGCGCGCGGCGACGCCTACCTCGCCACCGTGCGCGCGTACACGCCGGACGGCGGCGACCTGTCCGAACAGTTCGACCAGCGCAGCGGCGCGCAGACCTCGGCGAAGCAACTGGCCTGGAGCCACGCCGCATTCATTTCGTGTGTCTCGGCCCGCCGCATCGCAACAGCCGCCTGCCGGGCGCCGCACCAGCGATGAGCGAGAGGCCGGAGACCCGCGTCGAGCCGCTGCCGAAAACCGGCGTGTTCCGCCAGGTCGGCGAGCTGCTCGGCGCCTTGCGGGCGTCCCCGGTCGCGAAGACGCTGCTTGCGCTCGTGGGCGCCATCGTCGTGGTGGTTGCGCTCACGGCCTACGGGCAGATCGAGCTCAACAGCTGGAACAAGCCGTTCTACGACGCGATCTCGCGCCGCGACCTGAACGAATTTGTCGTGCAGGTCGGCGTGTTCGCGATCATCGCGGGCGTGCTGCTGGTGCTGAACGTGGCGCAGCGGTGGCTTGGCGAAACCTTGCAGCTGAAGTTGCGCGAGGCCGTGGTCAACGACCTCGTGGGGCGGTGGCTGCAGCCGCGCCGGGCGTTCTGGCTCCAGGCCAGCGGCCCGATGGGAGCCCACCCCGACCAGCGCATGCACGACGACACGCTCAAGCTGTGCGACCTGTCGGTCAACCTTGGCGTGGGCCTGCTGCAGGCGGCGATGCTTTTCGGCAGCTTCGCGAGCGTGCTGTGGGTGCTCTCGAAGGACTTCAGCCTGTTCTTCGACGGCAAGGACCACGTGCTGCCGGGCTTCATGCTGTGGGCGGCGATCGCCTATGCGGTCGCGGGCTCGCTGGTCACCTACTGGGTCGGCAACGGCCTGATCTCGCGCAACGCCGAGCGCTATGCACGCGAAGGCGAACTGCGCTTCTCGCTGACGCGCATCAACGAACACCTCGACGGCATTTCGCTGGCGGGTGGCGAGGGCGACGAGAAGCGCCGCGTCGCCATGCATTTCGGCGACGTGCTGCGCGCCACCTCTCGCGTGGTGATGGGCCTGACCAACCTGACATGGGTCACCGCAGGCTTCGGCTGGGTCACCATCATCGCGCCGACGCTGGTGGCCTCGCCCCTCTACTTCTCGGGCAAGGTCTCGTTCGGCGGGCTCATGATGGCCGCCGCGGCTTTCACGCAGGCGCAGTCGTCGCTGCGCTGGTTCGTCGACAACTTCAGCATCATTGCCGACTGGCGCGCCACGCTGCTGCGCGTGTCCGACCTGCGCCGGATGCTCGCAGCCGACCTGGAGGCGCAGCAGGCCGGCGGCCGCATCGCCTACGAGGAGGGCGAAGCCGGCGCGCTCGCGATCGAAGCGCTCGAGGTCCGCTCGTGGACCGGCTACGACCGGCTCGACGCGCCGGCGCTCGTCGTGCGCCGCGGGCAGTGCCTTCTGATCCTCGGCACGCCGGGCACCGAGAAGACCCTGCTGTTCCGCGCGCTCGCGGGGCTGTGGCCCTGGGGCTCGGGCACCGTGCGCCGGCCCGCCGGCGAGACGATCCACTACATGCCGCGCGGCACACCCTACATTCCGCGCGGCACGCTGTCCGAAGTGCTCTCGTACGCGACGGAACCGGCAAACTATCCGCGTGAGGCCATGGTGGCCGCACTGGCGAGCGTGGGCCTCCAGCGCCTGGAACCATCGCTGAACAAGACCGGGCGCTGGGAAAGCGAGCTCAGCATGGACGAGCAGTTGCGGCTGGGCTTCGCCCGCGTGGTGCTGCAGGCGCCGGCCTGGCTGGTGATGGACGAGGCCTTCAGCGCGTTCGACGACGACTCCCTCGAACTGATCATCGGCGTGCTGGGCAAGCTCACGAACACCGGCATCGTCCACATCGGTTCGCCCGGCGAGGCGCGCGACCGGCTGTTCACGCAGGTGGTGCACCTGGTCAAGGCGCCGGACGCCGCGGACGCGATGTCCGGGGAGCAGCGGGCATGAAGCAGCCCCGGTCGACCGTCAGCCGCGCGCGCCGCGCGCTCATGCGGCTGGCGCTTGCATTGCCCGTCGGGTCGTGGGCGGCGGACTTCGGCTTCCGGCCGCCGCCCGATCCCGACGATGCCTCCACCGCCGAGCTGATGCGGGACCTGGCCCAGCGCATCCTGCCGGTGTACCAGGAGGCGGACACCGACGTCTTCCTGGCCAACGTGACCGCGCTGCAGATCGTGAGCGGCGCCTACCGCGCCGCCTACGACAGCAGCGCTTCGCTGCGCAGCCGCCGGCAGGGCAAGCCGTTCGACGGACTGGTCGAGCGGGCGATCCTCGACGGCATCTACTCGCGTGCGCGTGCACGCGAGGCGGACGAGCGGATCGCTTTCGCCGATGCCTACGCGCGGTCGTTCCAGGAGCAGGTCGCGCCGCTCGGCAACGCGCAGGCGCAGGCCATCATGGCGCGGCTCGAGATCCCGCCGGCGGTGTTCAGGGAGCCGCTGCAGCAGGCCTTCGACCTCTGGCGCGCGAAGGGCAGCCTGCCCGAGGCCGATGCGCTGGCACTGGTGCGGACCTGGCTTTCGTACCAGTCGCGCCGCAGCTTCGGTGCGCTGCTGCCCGAATTGTTCGCGGCGGAAAACAGCAGCCGCTACACGGCGGAGGCCGGCATCCGGATTCCGGTGCGCGGGGGCGTCATCCATGCGAGCGTGGTGCGGCCCGGCCGCGCGACCGGCCCCCTGCCGGCCCTGCTGCGGTTCACGCTCGATCCCGCCGAGGACGACGCCCGGAGCAGCGCTGCCCGGGGCTACGTGGGCGTCACCGCGTACGTGCGCGGACGCACGCCCGACGGCAAGGGCGCGGTGTGGCCGTTCGTGCGCGACGGCGAAGACGCCGCGGCCGTCATCGACTGGGTGTCCCGGCAGGCCTGGAGCGACGGCCGCGTCTGCATGCTCGGCGACGGCTATTCCGGCTACGCCGCCTGGGCGGCCGCACGCCGGCGGCCGGCCGCGCTCAAGGCCATCGCCACCATCTCGCCGATGGCCCCGGGCATCGACTTCCCGATGGCCGGGCAGATCTTCCGCAACGCGATGGTCCGCTGGGCGCAGGAACATGCGCTGGCCGAGCCCATGCCGGCTGGCATCGCCGCCGATGCGAACCCCGACGCCGCATGGCAGGCACTCGATGCGCGCTGGTACCAGGGCCGCCGTCCCTACTGGGACGTGGACCGCGTCCTGCTGGGCAAGCGCAGCAGGCTGATCCGGACCTGGCTCACGCACCCGAGCCACGACCGCTACTGGCAGAAGTTCCTGCCGTCGGCCGAGCAGTTCGCCCGCATCGACATCCCGGTGCTCAGCTTCGCCGGCTACTACGGCGGCGACGCCGGCGCGCTCTACTACCACCAGGAGCATCTTCGCCACCGGCCCCAGGCCGACACGACGCTGCTCGCCGGGCCCTACGATACGGCCTCGATCCGGAACGGCACGGGGCCGACGCTGCGCGACTACACGCTCGACCCGACCGCACGCGTCGACCTGCCCGAGCTGCGCTATGCGTGGCTCGACCACATCCTGAACGGCGCGGGCAAGCCGCCCTTGCTGGCGGACCGCGTCAACTACCAGGTGATGGGCACGGACCAGTGGCGCCATGCGCCGGCGCTCAATGCGCCGCAGGCCAACCGCTTGCGCCTGTACCTCGACACCGGCGAGCGCGACAACCCGCACCGCCTGCTGCCCGCGCCCGCCGGGGGCGACGGCAACGCGCGGCTCGCGGTCGATCTCGCCGACCGGAGCGACGTGCGCGTCCCGTGGACGGACGCGCTGCGCGTGAAGCAGCTGCAGGCGCGCAACAGCATCAGCTTCGCCAGCGAGCCGTTCGCCGAAGCGACCGAGATCGCCGGCGGCCTGCGGGGCGTGTTCGACATCACGCCGTCGCGGCAGGACGTGGACTTCGGCATCTCGCTCTACGAGCAGACGGAGAGCGGCGACTACCAGCTGCTGTTCGAGCCTTACGACTTCCGTGCCAGCTATGCGGGCCATCGCGTGCGCCGCCGGCTCCTGCGGGCCGGCGAACGCCAGCTGCTGCCGTTCACCGTCGAGCGCGTGACGGCGTGCAGGATCGCGGCGGGCAGCCGCATCGTGCTGGTGATCGGCATCAACAGGCGGCCCGACCGGCAGGTCAACTACGGCAGCGGCAAGGACGTGAATTCGGAAACCATCGCGGATGCCCGCTGGCCGCTGCGCGTGCGCTGGCACGCGCGCAGCTACGTCGAGATCCAGGCCGGCCCGCCCTGAGCGTTCACTGCGGCGCCGGGCCCTTGTCGTCCACGGTGCCGATGACCACGCCCTCGCAGGGCGCCAGCACCAGCGGCCCCTCGATGCCTTCGGCGCGCGCAGGGTCGGTCGATGCCAGCACCACCGGCCGGTGCGGCATCGATGCCGGTGGAATCGGTGCCGGCGTCTCGCCGAAGTTCAGGAGCACCACCAGCCGCTGTCCTTCGTGGTTGCGCGCGAAGGCGAGCACCTCGTCGCCGGCGTCGAGCGCTTCATGGTCGCCGCGATTCAGCGCAGGCTGCGCGCGGCGCAACGCGATCAGGCGCCGGTGCAGCGCCAGCATCGATCCGGTGTCGCGCGATTGCGCTTCCACGTTGTTCGTGCGCCAGTCGGCCGCCAGGCGCAGCCACGGCGTGCCGGTCGTGAAGCCCGCCTGCGCGTCGGCGCTCCATTGCATGGGTGTCCGCTCCGGGTCGCGGCCCAGGCCCAGGCCGGGCCTGTTCTTCTCGAACGGGTCCTGCACTTCGTCGGCGGGAATCGCGACGTCCGTCATGCCGATCTCGTCCCCGTAGTAGAGCGTCGGCGTACCGCGCAGCGTGAGCAGGAGCATGGCTGCGAGCCGCGCCATGCGGGGGCCGACGCGGCTTGCGATGCGGGGCTTGTCGTGGTTGCCCAGCACCCAGTTGGGTTGCGCGCCGGCGGGCAGGGCGGCTTCGTAGTCGCGCACGAAGCGGCGGATGCGGGCAGCCTGCCATTCGGTGGCGATCAGCTCGAAGTTGAAGGGCAGCTGCACCCCCTCGAGCACGCCTTCGGCGTTGCGCCCGTAGTAGGCGACCAGGCGCGGCAGCGGCAGGTAGAGCTCGCCGATCAGCACGCGCGACGATCGCGTGTCGCTGAACGCGTCGACCACGCGGCGCATCTCGGCCACGATCGGCTGCACCTCCGGCAGATCGGTGTTGTGGAGCATCAGCCAGCGATGGAACTCGTCCTGGCCCTCGACAAAGTCGGGGTTCGGCGGGTTGTCGCGCAACTGCGCGTCCTTCACGATCTGCGAGAGCACGTCGACGCGGAATCCGTCGACAC
>Ga0102594_1001595_pt1 | contig 13629 bp, 3 predicted proteins | sample AraplaCol_mLB_r2_2_FD_76863 | JGI IMG/M metagenome (GOLD analysis project Ga0102594, IMG submission 76863) | Arabidopsis root microbial communities from North Carolina, USA - plate scrape MF_Col_mLB_r2 (SPADES assembly) (version 2) | ecosystem: Host-associated > Plants > Roots > Endosphere...
AACTGGCGCGGTTGGGTGGGCAGTTGCAGCAGATGGTGAGTCATTTCCGCGTCTGATCACCCCTTTTACCCCGCTGGCAACGGCGGGGTTTCGGGTTTCAAATGGCAAAGCCCAAGCCGCAAAGTCGCACTCAGCCACGGGGCGATCGGAATCCTACAGGTCTGCGGACTCTTTCACCTTTCCGACAGCGACGCATCCACCTCCATGTGACGGTCTGGCTGACAGCTTTCCACTTTGGCCACGCAGTAACGTCGATAGCTCCAACTCAAGGAGCTCCTCGGCATGAACGACAATTCGTTACTCAAGACTCTGATCGAGAAATACAGTCTCAACAACACGGTTGAGTCCCTAGCGTTGTTCAAAAAACTGGGGATCACCTCGGTATTTGATATCAGCGGATTGACCGAAGCCGACTTCAAGGATCGCGTAAGTAATGCGATCAAAAAACCCGACGATGCGCTAGAGGTTGCGCTAAAGGAGGATTTTTCCAAAGTCCGACTCGGGCAGCTCTACGACAATGCCAAATGCCTGGCCGCCCAGATCAGCCAACTCTATCGGGAGAAACAGAGTTCAGGCGGCACGATTCAGGATCATTGGCATCTCCATGGCATTCGGGGTTTGAAGGGACATGGCCCGACCTACACCAATCTGTTCAAAGAAAACTGGAATGACGCCTGCAAAGTCGATTCGATCTCCGCCATCGACTCACCAGTAGCCTACCTCAGAGCGTTGTACCGATATGCCCATCAATTGGAGTCCTCTATCTCCACTGACGTCGGGGACAAAGCCAGCCGGATCCTGTTGAAAGATCGCCGGCCAGACCTGGCAATGCTGTCGATCGATCAGCAAAGTACCTTCACTGCTCAACCCATGCTCAAAATTGTCAATGACATCCTGGACACGAATATTCAGGAAGCGTTGAAAACCACCTCCGACAAACGCAAGACGACGTATGAGGTACTTGCTCAACATCGTTATCCCCTCACCCTTCCCTATGAGTTTTTCCATCACCAATGCATGTTGGGCCTGGCAGGGAAAAAGCCCGCGCTGGGGGAATTGAACTACCTCATCAGCAATGACCTTCCCATTACGGCAAGCGTGAACAGCCCGTATGGCAAGGTACTGGAATCCACCGCTGATGCAGCCCGACTCCTGATGTCCGGAATGGGTCCTAAACAGCAAGAGCTGCTGACAGAAGTGCCGCGGAACGAGGAACAGCCACATTTTCCGCCCGCGCAACATCAACAGGATAATGACTACTGGATAAACAACGTTGGCATTGCGTCATTCCTCGACCTGAAGGACGTGAACACGTTGCTGAAACGCACCGGACTGCACGCAGAACAGCTGGAGGCATTGATCGCTCAAGGGAAATACACACCCCGCCAATCATCACACTACCGGTTACCCAATCCTTTCACTACGCCCTTTGGAGCCCGCTATGTTAACGGCACCGCACCGAATGCCTCGATGAATTTGTCCCGGATCGGGAAAAATCAAAAGATCAACGAAGCAAACGAGTATCGAATCGATCGCCTGCATCGAATGATTCGTTTGCAACGCTGGCTCGGCATCCCCTTCGGCGCATTGGACACATTGATCTGCAGCATTTTTGAATCACAACACCCCCGCAATACTTCGATGCAACCCGACAGACACACCGTGCGATCCCTCGGGGTTTATCGCTATCTGAACCGTCTGTACTCGGTTACGGCTGAAGAGTTTGCAGCGCTGCTGCATCGGGTCTCACCCTCCGCCAACGGTAGCGACACTTCCCAGCTTGATCGGATCTTCAATCAGAGCCGGTTGTTCGAGAAACCGTTGCTGCTTGACGGTCGACAATTTCGGGCCGACCTGTCGGATCCTGAGTCGCACAGCGTACTTCAGCATTTGAGTGCAAACCTTGGCCTGCCTCAGACGGAAGACTCACTCCTGCTTGCCATCAACAACACGCAAAAATACCTAGGCTCACTGAAGTGTGACCTGCCGACCCTGTCTTCGATTTACCGACAGGCACGAATTGCCCGAATGTTCGACATTTCAATCACTGACACCATGACACTGGCCAATTGGCTTGGAGGAGAAAGCGTTCGTCGATGCCTGGTAAAAGGAAAAGATCTGGATACCAGCACCCTGCGCATCAAGGTCTCTCACGGTAAGCAGCACTGTGAACTGGTCGCCATAATCCAGTTACCGGAAGACGCCGATTCGTCAGCGTCTCTTCGACTTCTATCGGGATCAAGCCTGACTAACCATTCAACATGGTTTCCAGAGGGTAAGGCACCTTACGGACTCAAACTTGCCGCTAACGGGGACAACGCCCATCTCTTTATCAGCGGGATCCCGACAATTGCCGAGAGACAAACACACTCTCTGGAGGGACTTGTCATTAATGTAACTGCCCCTTCTCTATACCGCCTGTTACACCGAAAGCAACTTGTTGCTGAAATCACTTCAACCAAATCGAACGGGCTCGACGATGATGACATTCAATTCAATGCAACGCTCACCCATGACGAGCCTTCCATCAACCTGATGGATGTGCTGATGCAGATGGACTGGATGACTCGCTGGCTCAATGAATCTGCCTTGGACATCCCCATGCTGCGCCGTTTCCTCGTACCCACGAACAGCGATGATCATTCGTATCAGGACTTGCTGCCGCATCTGGACAAGCTGCACGAGGATACAAAGCGATGCGCAGTCACTCCCCAGGAGCTGGCAAAGTTGTATCTGCCGGAAAACATTGACTGGCGCGCAAAGCTTTCCGAGACATTGCTTGATGACAAAGGCCTGGTAAAGGATTTCGCCCCGTCACCCGACGACGATATACCTGGCAAGTTCGACGCGGCGCTGGCCATCGTCGTAGATGCGCTGACTCTGGATACAAATCCCGACAAAGACCTGAAGCTCAAGGTGGACTGCAAAAAGAAACTCAAGGCGCTGCTGCTATCGGCCCATGACCGACAGCTGCACCTGATGGAAAAATTCCTGCAAGAAACGTCTTCACTGCCCATGAATCGTGGCAAAGGTGTCGTGATCTGGAGTGGATCGTCGGTTTACCGGATTCTGAGCGCGGCCATACAGGATCAATACTCCCTCTCTCTTCCCCAGGTTATGCATCCGATTCTGCGCCATGCCGAAGCAAGCGTTCAATTGCGCCTGAGTAACAAGACCCTGTGCTTGTTCCTGAAGCACCCCGAGTGGCTGAGAAAGACAACCTCGCCCTTGAGGATGACGATTGACAGCCTGTACTTTCTGGATCGTTTCAATCATTGCATCGACACAAATTACGTCTCTGAAGAAAGCGTACTGAGCTATCTGGAACTCGCCAACAACTCTGCTAGTGCAACGACACTCAACAGTCTTCTGGCCCGGCTGCTGAACTGGACAACGGCAGAAGTCACCGAGCTGAGTGCAAAGCTGGAATCCGGAAAGGCCCAAACGCTGCAAGCCATTGATTGGATCATGCGCTGCCAGAATACCTGTAAATCCACGGGACTCAGCGCTCAAGCCTTGCTCAAGGCTACGGCCTTGAGTAACGAAAGCCCGGAAAACGCCTGGAAAACTGTCGGAGAAGCCGTGATGGCTGCCAGTCTCTGATCCCACATGCTCAAGGAATGAACATGTCTACTGCGATTGAAAAACAACTTAACGAAAGCTTGCGTGACGCGCAGCTCGGGTTCTACCTGTCGGCAATTGCCCCGAAAGACAAAACACTGGTGCGCCTCGGTATCGACAAGAATATCCAGACTGCCAATGACCTTTATCACTACTGGCTGCTGGATGTGCTGGTCAGCCAGGATGTACCGACCACTCCGGTGGCCTGTGCCATTGCCAGCCTTCAGCAATACATCAGCAGTATCCTGGCCGACATGGAGCCCGGGTACCACACCGCGCATTTTCCGGCGGACCACATCGAAATCTGGCACACCGTGATGCATCACTATCCTGCCTGGGCAACGCATCAGCGTTTGCACTACTTCCCCGCACTCTATCTTGATCCGACACTGCGCAAGACCAGGACCGCAAACTTTGAGCAACTGGAAAACGACCTCAACCAGAACCAGCTCACGGCCGAGTCCGTTGATACGGCAGTGCTGGCCTACCTGAGCAGGCTTGAAGAGGTGGCCAACCTGCAAATGATCAACGGTTATATCGACGGAGTCGATTTAGCCCACAGTACCTATTACTTCATTGCCAGGTCCCGGACTGCCAACACGTGGTACTGGCGTTCTCTGGACATGAAATGCCGCCCCTCACTATCTGGCCCACTGGCACAAAAATACGATGCACCGGAGCCGCAAGCGTGGTCCGATTGGAAACGCGTCGACCTGCCGGTTTCCGAAAGCACTATCGAACGTACCATTCGCCCGGTTGTGTTCAACAATCGTTTGTTTGTGATCTGGGCTGAGTGCATCCAGCAAGACGAGGCGGCTAAAAAAGATCAATCGAAGAAAGCAGCCGCCAATCCCCTGTTCCGTTTAAACATGTGCCACAAAAAATACGACGGCAACTGGAGCACGCCACGTACCTGCCTGCAAAGCTACTTTCCCCACGACGTCACCTCGCTGAAAGACAGAACGCATACCGTTGCAATGGTTGATAAATCGGGGCCTACAGAACGACTGTTGATTGGCCTGTATGTTGAAAAGCCAACTGGCGAGCCAACATCGGTTATCACTTTCGTTTTCGGGATGTCGGTTCACATAGACAAGGACTCTGTAAGCAAGTCATCGATCCTACTCGAGGAACTTAAAGTCAGTGAAGATAGTTATACACATCTGCAGCAGCTGGATGTTCGATCGCAGCCTCTCAAACGAAAACTCCTGTTCCCTTTATTGGCGCCTCACGCCACAGAAAGCAAGCAGACGCCACCCTGCCTTACCTCCCGTCAGGACACTGCACTGGGTACGATAGAACTCATCGACTTCTCAGGCTCATCAATCAAACAGAGCGACAGTTCACCAGAACAGCTTCGCAGCGACATCCGACTGAACATCACCTTCGCCAGACACCTGATCGAACGCGCAGAAAACGGTATGGACACACTGCTCGCCTGGAGCACCCAGTGTCTTGAAGAACCTGGCTTGAAGACCGGGGAGCAGGGGGAGAAGCTGGATTTCTATGGTGCCTACGGGCGCTACTTTGTCGAGCTGTTCCTGTACCTTCCCTGGCTGGTGGCCCACCGTTATAACCAAGAGGGTCAATACGGGAACGCCAAATCCTGGTTGCACTACCTGTTCAATCCCGGTCGGAAAAAGGTCGAAGGCGCCAACCCCGATTACTGGAACGCGGTGCCATTGATCACCGCCACCCCCACCCCGAGCCAGCCCAGCTTTGCCATTCAGAATCCACTGGATCCGCATCAGATTGCCATGAGCCATCCCGTGCACTTTCGCAAAGCCTTGTACATGCTCTATATCGATATTCTGTTCAACTGCGGCGACACGGCCTACCGCCAGTTAACGCCCGAGAGCCTGACGGATGCCAAGTTCTGGTACATACGCGCACTGGATTTACTGGGTCCACGGCTGGATATCAGGCAAACCGATTTGTGGGAGACGGTCTCATTGAAGGAGCTCAGTGAGAACAAGAATCAAGAGTTGCGTGATTTTGAGCAAAGTCTGATCGATGAGAGCAAACACATACCCAGTGACGCCAACCCCAGACAGCCCCCCCAAGTCTGCATACGCCCCTATGCTCCCCCACTCTCTGTACATACGATCGACACACCGCATTTGCGATTGCCCTTCAACCCCGTATTGATTTCACGGTGGGAGAAACTCGAAAGCCGTCTACACAACCTGAGACACAATCTCGATATCGTCGGCCGCCCGTTGAGGCTCCCGCTCTTTGCGCCCTCATCATTCTCTTCCGATATTCTTGCTTCCAGTTCCCCGCGTGCAGCGGAACCCGAAATGGCCCAATACCTGGGTTCAGAGATACCGCCTTACCGTTTCACTATCTGGCATGCCCATGCCATGGGCGCGGTAGACACGGTCATTCAACTCGGCAATTCCCTGATGTCGTTCATCGAACGCAGCGAGCAGTCCAGCTATCAGGAACTGCAACAGCACCACGTCTGGGATATTGCCAATATGGCAGTCGACCTTCAGACCCAGGCGCTGCAAGTCGACCAGAAAACCAGACAAGCGCTGCTCGCCAGTAAAGCCATTGTCGAGAACCGGCTGGACTACTACAGCCAACTGGTCCATGAAGTCGTCAATACTGACGAGGTGGCGGCCAGCGCGTCACACTTGAAGGGACGTATCGCTGAAAAAGTCGTCTATGCGGCACAGGCCGTTGGCGAGGGCCTGAAAGTCATGCCAAATATTTTTGGTCTGGCAGATGGCGGTTTTCGCCTTGAAGGCGTGCCCATGTCCATGGCAACGACCGCTCAAGGGGTGGCAGTCGCCGCCCATGGCATTGGCGACGCCCTCGATCGTGTTGCGCAGTATCGTCGCCGCCATCAGGACTGGAAGCTCGCCCGTGACCAGGCACGGCTCGAAATCGCGCAGATCGAGGCACAGCTGGAGCAGGAAACTGAAAAGGAAACCGCCTCGCGCCTGCTGTTGCAACAGACCCAGACCTCCCTGGCACATGCCCGTAGCTCCTACGAATTTCTCAGCAAACGCTTTACCAATTCGCAGCTTTACCAATGGTTCACCAATCAAATGGCCAGTTTCTACAGCCAGGTGTATGACTCGGCCCTTTCCATGTGCCGGCTCACCGAATTGAGCTGGCGCTACGAAACGATGGTCGACAACTCCACGCAGCCGTTCTTCCAGCATCAGACCTGGAACAGCACCTATCAGGGGCTGGGCCCTGGCGAGCGAATGAAGATGAGTTTGCTGAAGATGAAAAACGCCTACCTGCTGGGCAACGAGCGCGAGCTGGAAATCAGTAAAACCGTGTCGTTGCGTCAGCTCAAGGCGAAAGACAACAACAAGAACGACAATAAGATATCGATCAATAAGAACTGGGAGGACTCGCCGCTCCAGGCAGGCGGCACGGAGAAGGTTGACGGGATCAAGTCCGACCTTGTGAAAACCGGCTCGTGCGCGTTCGAACTGACCCAGTCCCTTTTTGAAAATGACTACCCGGGGCACTGTCTGCGCCGAATCAAAAGCATCAGTATCTCTCTGCCCGCCATCCTCGGCCCATACGAAGACATCCGCGCCACGCTGACCCAGACCGACAGCGAAGTCGTCATGCCCGGTGATGGCAAGAGCGTCATGAAAAGTCTGCGCAGCAATCAGCAAATAGCCCTCTCCACCGGCGTCAACGATCACGGTCTGTTCACGCTGAACTTCCAGGACGAGCGCTACCTGCCGTTTGAATACACCGGCGCAGTATCAAAGTGGATACTGTCGTTTCCCAATCATGACGCGCAGAAGGCAATGCTCGAATCGCTCACCGATATCATCGTTCATGTACGGTACACCGCCAGGGTAAATGGAGGTGTGCAATGAGTGAACAATCCCTGGCGACCTACCTTCCAGCTCTGCCCAAGGGCGGTGGTGCGATCAAAAGTATCGGAAACGCAATAGGCTCTGTCGGAGTCACCGGTTCGGCCTCCTGCGAAATTCCACTCCCCGTGTCACCCGGGCGCGGGTATGCCCCGCCCCTTGCACTGCAATACAGCAGTGATCAAGGCAACGGGATTTTCGGTCTCGGCTGGAGGTTGTCCCTGCCCGCCGTTGCAAGACGAACCAGACTTGGTGTCCCAAAGTACGCCGACGATGATTTGTACATTGGCCCCGATGGAGAGGTCTGGATGCCTGAGCGCAATAGAACGACGGGGACCATCCAATCCAGCCAAAAGATGTGCAGCGACGGAAAACAGCAACTGAAGCATACTGTCGTGCGTTACCGACCTCGGGTCGAAACCCGCTTCGATCTGCTCGAACACTGGTCCAGCACAACGGACAAAGCCGGCTTCTGGCTGATGCATAGCGCCGATGGCAGCAAGCATCTTTTCGGAAAAACCCTCTCGGCACGTCGCGCAGACCCCGACACGCCGTTACGCGTCGGAGAGTGGTTGCTCGAAGAAAGCATGAACGCTCACGGGGAACATATTCTCTACGAGTACAAATCCGACACGTCCCCACCCGCGAGGGCTTCTGCCGACTATCGTGCCCAGCGCTACCTGAGCCACGTGCGCTATGGCAACTTCAACGCCGATTCACAGTTGTACCACTGCAGGACTGATGGACTCACGGCTGTGAAATGGCATTTCGAAATGGTCTTCGACTACGGCGAACGAGAGGTATCGCTCAGGGTTCAACCAGCCTATCGGGCGGAGCACCCGTGGCCGATACGCAGCGATCCATTCTCCGACTTCGCCTACGGCTTTGAATTGGGCACTCAGCATTTGTGCCGACAGGTTCTGATGTTTCATTACTTCCCCGAAGAACCATCGATGGGGAGTAAACAGGTACTGGTTCAGCGTCTCTTGCTCCAGTATCAGACCACCTCTTTGACCTACAACCTGCTGACCGCAGCATTGACCCAGGGCTTCGGCGAAAGTACCAGCCAATACCATCCACCCATTGAACTCACCTATACCGACTTTACCCTGGAGCCCGACCCTCGGCGTTACAAACCGTTCGAGGCCCTTTCCCGGCTCAACCACCAACAGCAATTTCAGTTTGTCGATCTGTTCGGAGAGGGACTGCCAGGCATCCTGAACCGAACAGACAAGAACTGGCGCTATAGCCAGCCCCTGCGGGATGAAAAGGGAGGGGACAGGGTCACGTACTCGCAATGGCGCGAGCTTCCACTTATTCCTTTGGCGGACAGCCGCGCACCCACTCGCCAGTTTCTCCACGGTATCGACGACAGCGGGCTCCCCGCCTGGCTGGTCGCGCAAGCTGGACTGAACGGTTTTTTCACCCTGGACCCAAAAGGCGAATGGTCGAATTTCACCCCTCTTGGCGCGGTGCCGACAGAGTTCTTTCACCCTCAAGGGCGACTGGCCAACCTGGCGGGCTCCGGGCTTCCAGACCTGGCCATGATTGGACCGCGCAGTGTGCGCCTGTATGCCAGACAACCTAACGGAGACTTCGCCCCCGCAACCGAGGTACCTCGGCCGATCGATGAAGACGATTTCCCTAAGCCTGGAAACTCGCCCGGCGAATTGGTGGCTTTCAGTGATGTACTGGGAAGTGGTCAACAACACTTGATCCGTATCCGCCACAATGAAGTGAAGTGCTGGCCCAACCTCGGCCATGGACACTTCGGCAAAGGCCGGGTGATCGCAACGCTGGATTTCTCCCATGAGACATTCGATGCCTCAAACATCTTGCTGGCCGATCTGGACGGATCGGGGGCTGTCGATCTTGTTTATCTGCAATTCACCTGCGCGCGTATTTTCATGAACCGGTGCGGGAATGGACTGAGTGATGCAATCGATTTGCCATGGCCCGACGGCCTGCACTATGACCGTTTCTGCCAGGTCAGTGCTTCGGATCTGCAAGGGACCGGCTGCTCCAGCCTGGTTTTCTGCCAGCCCGGTGAATTACGTCGCTATTGGCGCTACGACTTCGTTGACATCAAGCCGTACCTGCTCACGGCGACCAACAACAATATGGGAGCGAGCGGCAGTATCAACTACCGTAGTTCTGCGCAAGAGTGGCTGGACGAAAAGAGACAGTTGCTCAAAAACCAAAAAGACCCTGTTTCACGTTTGCCATTTCCAGTGTTTCTGGTCAAGAAACAGGTCCAGTGCGATGAAATCACCGGCAACAAGCTGACTCAGAGTTTCAAGTATCGACGCGGTTTCTACGATAGCGCCGAACGAAAGTTCCGTGGGTTCGGCCTTTTACTGACAACCGATAGCCCCAGCAACCGGAGCAGCATCCGAACGGGTCCCGAAAGCTCTCCAACGTTGACCAAAAGCTGGTTCCATACCGGAAATACGATAGACCCGGTCAACGTCGATTACGACCGCAGCGATACGGCAGCCATCGCCCTCGGAACGACAATTCAGAACTACGGTGAGAGCTGGAGCCCACGCACACCCATTCATGCCCCGCACAGGACTTTTGTCGAAGCTCGCCGGCGCGAGCTTGCTCGGGCACTCAGTGGTCACATCTTGCGGGTGGAAACATTTGGCCTGGACAACGACACGAAAGCAAAACTTCCGTACTCGGTACTACAACATCGATACCTGGTACGTGAACTCAAAGGGATGGGTGAAAACAGCCCTTACTCGATCATGCAGCCCTTGCTCGTGGAGTCCATTCACTATCATTACGAGCGCACTCACGATGACCCTCGCTGCGACCACACAGTCAATCTGCAATGGGACCCATACGGTTATCTCACCCATAGCCTGAAGATCAGTTATGCACGCCGCAAAACAGCCACTGATAAGCCTCCGTTCACGGACACCTGGCAAGCCAAGTGGTGGAAAGATGCCCATGATGAGGATCAGCAGTATTACTACGTGAACGAAACACGATCTGAATTCATCCATGTACGCACGCAACAAGCCAGACACCTGGGCCTGCGTTACCTGCAACGCAGCAATGCTCTGAAGTTGCCGAAAGCTCCGTTGGACGCCGGCCTGGAGCTGCGCTCCATCAGCTATGAAAAACTGCTCAAACTTTGCGATTCAGCAGCCTGGAAGGCCAGGCGGGCCATGACAGGCCTGTCTTTACAGCGTTACCGCAAACCGGATGCAAGTGGCACCTTTAAAGATGGCCAGGCCAGCAACGAAGCCCTGGCTGATCATCTGGAAACTGCCGAACTCAATGATCTGGCACTGAGTGCCTACAACAAACTCAACCATCAGCCGGGCAATACGCCCATTGAAATGACAACGAAGCTGCAGAACGGCGGTTACCGGAAAATGCCCCTCGCATTACCCCCCGACAGCGAGGGGGACAAGCAAGGCAGACTTTGGTCGGTCAGGCGCAACTTCACCACTTACGCAAAACCGGATGGCTTTTTCAGGATTCAGAGTTTCCGTGAAAGCCAGCAGCACGATCCGACCACAATCACCCACGACCCTTATTGCTGCCTGATCAGCGCCGTCAAGCTGCCGGACAACTGCACCACCACGGTCTCTGGTATTGACTACCGGACACTCCAGCCCAAACAGATCACCGACCCCAACGGCAATGTCCAGGAAGCACTGTACGATGCCTTCGGACAAGTGCAGGCCACCACTTATCATAAAAGCAATGCTGACGGGGTAACCGGCTTCAAACCGATTGCCAGCTATATCCGGCGTTACGATGGTCGACCCGACATTGCCATCGAGCAACCGGCAAGAGGAATACAGGATGTCGCCAGCGCCTGCTTCTACGATACGCTCAGCTGGATGGGTCGTATTGCAGCCACGACCCCGGCCGAAATGGAATGGCGCAACCAGGCCGTCGAGCTTGGCGATCTGTTGCCTGGCGGCCATGTCCGCGCCAGTGCCCGGATTCGTCTGAGCAGCCTCGGTACCAAGACATCCTACGAGCAAGAACTCCAGAAGCGGATTGAAAACACTCAACGCGAACCGGTTCACTGCGCGACGATCCAAGCGGACCGGTATTCCACCGACGTCGATAGTCAGTTCCGAATCACGATCGCTTGCTGGGACGGTTTCGGTCGACCATTGCAACGAAAACAGAAGGTCGACCCGGGGACAGCGTGGGTCGTCGACACGGATGGCGCGTTAAGGCAAGTCGGGAACAAACCGCAATCGCACGAAACCAGCCATCGCTGGCGCGTCAGCGAAAGGACTGAATACGACAGCAAAGGCTTGGTGATTCGCGCCTACCGCCCCTACTTCAGTGATCGTCATCGGTACATCAACGATGAGTCCCTGCGTCAATCAGGACTGTGCGATCAGCATTTCCACGACCCGCTGGGCCGCTCTGTCCGCGTCATCAATGCCAAAGGTGACGAGCGTCGGTACACCTATCACCCCTGGTACTCCATCACAGAAGACGAAAATGACACCCAGCCTGAGCAAGCCTCTCAGACAGGAGTCAAGCAATGAGCGCGAACACTCACCGCAACACTCCGACCCTGAGCGTCATCGACGGCCGTGGCCTGCAGGTCCGTGAGGTCACGTACCTGCTCAATGACTCCCTCAAAGAACCACAACCCCGTATCACTCGCTCCCGACATGACATCCAGGGTCAGGACATTGCGCACTATTCGCACCAGATGGAAACAGCTGACCTGCGGCAAGTCAGCAGCCTGTCGGGTGTGGCGTTACTGACCGAAAGCAATGATGCCGGCTGGCGCCTGGAATTCTTCGCCGGGGCGGGAAAAGCACTGGAGAAATGGGACTCTCGCGGTACTCACTGGCAGACCCGTTATGACAGTCAGTTACGCCCAGTTGCGGTTTACGAAAAGCCCAAGAATGAACCGCGCAGGGCAATCGAGCGTTTTACTTATGCAGACAGCTCCGCCGGCTACGCCAACACGAATCGGTGCGGTCAATTGATTCGCCATGACGATTCAGCGGGAAAACGCCTTTTTTCCGGGTACGACCTGAAGGGAAAGTTGCTCAGCGAAACCCGACATTTGTTGAAAAACCAACAAACGCCTGACTGGCCGGAGGATCTCGACGAGCGCGACAAACAACTCGAAACAGGTGCCGGCTACACCACCACCTGGTGGTACGCGCCAACCGGAGAAACCCTCAGACAGAAAGATGCCAGAGGGAATACGCAACACTTCTGGTTCGATGTAGCCGGGCAGCTCAAGAAAGTTGCTTTGCAGCTCCACGGCAGAACCGAACAGCGGCTGATTCTCGACCGGACCCGATACAACGCTCAGGGTCAGATCGAGTCGCAGGTCCTGGGTGAAAAGATCAACCACACTGCCGAATACGCCTCTGAAAACGGGCGAATGAAAAAAATGAAAATTTCGCTCACAGACGGAGGTGTACTTCAGGAAATGCATTATGCCTATGACGCCGTCGGCAACGTCTTGAACGTCGAGGACCATTCAAAGCCTGTGCAGCACAACAACAATCAACAGATCAGACCGATCAATACCTATGTCTACGACAGCCTTTATCAGTTGGTTCAGGCTTCTGGTCGTGAGGAACAGGGATCCTGCATTCAAAGATCGCTGCCAGAGTGGTCCTCGCGCTCCGGTGATAGGAGCAGGTTGCTCAACTTCGTTCAGAAATATACCTATGATGCACGCGGAAATCTGATTCGATTGCAACACCAACGGGAGGGAAACAACTACACCCGTGAAATGCGCACCGCCCTTGCAAGCAATCGCGCGCTGGCCTGGAAGACCGGCGATCCCTCACCCGACTTTGCAGAGGGTTTCGACGCCAACGGCAATCTGCAGTTGCTGCAAGCCGGGAATCCCCTGGAGTGGGATGCACGTAACCAGCTACAACGCGTGACTCTGGTCGAACGCGCACAGCAAGAGGGGGATACGGAAAGTTACGTCTACGATGGCAATGGTCAACGTATACGCAAGCAACGCGCCACCCAGTCTCGTGCACTCACCCACATCGACGCCGTCATCTATCTACCAGGCCTGGAAATCCGTGAGAAAAACGGTAAACGACTGGACGTCATCACCGTGCAGGCAGGAGGTTGCAACGTGCGTTGCCTGCACTGGCGCGATGAAACCACGCCCGCAAAGATCACGAAT
>Ga0102594_1001597_pt1 | contig 13619 bp, 14 predicted proteins | sample AraplaCol_mLB_r2_2_FD_76863 | JGI IMG/M metagenome (GOLD analysis project Ga0102594, IMG submission 76863) | Arabidopsis root microbial communities from North Carolina, USA - plate scrape MF_Col_mLB_r2 (SPADES assembly) (version 2) | ecosystem: Host-associated > Plants > Roots > Endosphere...
TCCCAGACCAGGATCTCCCAGGTGGCGGGCGGTGCGGCGCGGGTGCGCGCGTCGACCAGCGCCACCGTGGTGTTGAACACCGCCTGCACCGCCATCACGACGATCCAGAAACCCACCTCGACGTACCGGCGCACCGGCTCGTAGCGCTCGTAGAGGTTCTTGCGAGGGTCGCCCATGGCGGGAATTCTCGCGAATACAGGCCCGGGGGGCGGCCTGCTTTCGCGCTTTTTCGTCCCTCGGGGCCACCGTTCGTCACAAACCGGGGGCGATCCGTCCCCCGGCTGCGCCACGCGGGCCGTGCCGGGACGAGCATCGCGGCCTTCCTGTTTCGAGGAGCCCGCGATGAGCACCACCACCCTCTCCGACCGCCGCCACGACATCGACGCCCTGCGCGCGCTGGCCTTCCTGTTCGTCATCCTCTATCACGTGGGCATGTACTATGTGGCGGGCTGGCACTGGCACCTGAAGAGTCCGCACGCCGCCGAATGGCTGCAGTGGCCGATGGTGGCGCTGAACCTCTGGCGCATGGACCTGGTGTTCCTGATCTCGGGCGTGTCGCTCGGCTTCCTGAGCCGGGGCCAGGGCACCTGGGGCCTGTTGCGAAGCCGCGGCCTGCGGCTGATGCTGCCGCTCGCGTTCGGCATGGCGGTGATCGTGCCGTACCAGGCCTATGCGCAGGGCGTGGCCAGCGGCTACGTCTCGCCGGGCTTCGGCGCCTTTCTGCTGCGCTACCTGTCGATGAGCGCGCCTTGGCCGAAGCAGGCCTTCGACGGCGCGGAATTCGGCATCACCTGGAACCACCTCTGGTACCTGCCTTACCTGTTCACCTACACCGCACTGGTCGCGCTGACGCTGCCGCTGTGGAACTCGGCCGCCGGCCAATGGCTGCGCCGCGCCTTCGACGGCCTGCGCGGCTGGACGCTGCTGCTGTTGCCCGCCGTGCCGCTGCTGCTGTGGACGATGCTGCTGGCCGCGCGCTTTCCCGCCACGCACAACCTCGTGCGCGACTTCCATCTGCACAGCATCTACTTCACGCTGTTCCTCTACGGCTACTGGATGGGCACGGACACCGGCGTGTGGAAGGAGCTGGAGCGCCTGCGCCGCGTGTCGCTCGCGCTGGCCGTGGCGGTCATCGCCGTCTTCTTCGCGCTGCGTGCGAGCGGCAGGTGGCCGGCTCCAGGTCCGCTGACAGACACCTTGCGCGTGCTCTACCTGTGGCTGATGGTCGCCACCATCCTCGGCCATGGCCACCGCCACCTGAACCGCCCGTGGCGATGGCTGCGCTGGGCCAACGAATCGGTGTACCCGTGGTACGTGCTGCACCAGACGCTGATCGTCGTGGCCATCACCGTGCTCGCGCCGCTGGCCCTGGGACCGGTCGCAGAGCCTGCGCTGCTGGTGGCGCTGACACTGGCCGGCTGCTGGCTGCTGACGGACGGGCTGATCCGACGCGTCGGCTTCCTCCGGCCGCTGTTCGGACTGAAGGCTACGAAGCGGCCTTCGCCGCAGCCTCTTCCACCGGAACCAGGATGGCGTTCCCCGTCGCCACGAGCTTGAGCGCGGCACCCTCGCCCTGCGCATAGAGCTCCGCCGCCGCGAACACCTGCTTGCGCCCGGCCTTCACCACACGTCCGCGCGCCACGAACGCCTGCCCCACCGCGGGCGAGATGCAGTTCACCGAGAAGTGCGAGGCCAGCACGCGGCCGGCCACCGTGGCGGCCGCGAAACCGCTCACGGTGTCCAGCAGCGCACCGATCAGCCCCGCATGCAGGAAGCCTGCGTACTGGCCCATGTCCTCCTCGCGGAAGTCCATGCGCAATTCGGCCTCGCCCTCGGCAGCGCTGGTGACCTCGAAGCCGGCCCAGCGGTTGAAGCCGGCGGTCTTGTTGATGGCCTGGATGGTGTCGAGCATGGCGGTGTCCTTCGGGTGGTGTGAATGCAGCCACTCTAGAAAGCACCGCCCGCATCCGTCGTCGCGCGTGCGACCCCGGATGCGCCGGCGGTTACCTTGGCGACACGCCCGGTCAGAAATCGAACTTCGCCGACAGCTCGAAGGTGCGCCTCGGCGCCAGCAGCACCTGGCTGGTCGCGCGGCCGGCCCAGGTGGCGTACAGCTTGTCCGTCAGGTTGCGCACGCGAAAGCTCAGCAGCGTGTTGCGCATGCGATAGCTCACGGCCGCGTCGAGCGTGGTGAAGCCGTTGATGCGGATCTGGTTGGCGTTGTCGGTGTACATCGGGCCCACGTGGTTCAACGAGGCGAAGTACTCGAACTTCGATCCGTCGGGCCGGTAGGTGGCGAACACGTTGACCACGCGCTCGGGCACGTTGGGTGGCGTCTTGCCCATGCGCGAGACGTTGCCCGCTTCCACCAGCGTGTCGAATCGCGCGTCGAGCGCGGCGAGGTTGCCGGCCAGCGTCCATCCGCGCGCGGGCCGCCACACGGCCGACAGCTCGATGCCGCGCGACGACTGGCTGCCGTTGTTCACGGTGTTGTTGGGGTTGTTCGGATCGCGCGAAAGCACGTTGCCCAGCTCGATCCTGTAGGCCGCGGCCGTCCACTCGAGGTTCGCGTCGGGCAGGCTCTGCTTGAAACCCACCTCGGCCTGCTTGCCGCGCGACATCGGGAACGCCGCGTTCGAGGCCGACAGCAGGAACAGCGAATTCACCGGCAGCGTGGCGTTGGTGTATTGCGCGTACACGCTCGACTGCGGCGTGAGGTCGTACACCGCGCCGATGCGGCCCGAGGTCGCGCGGTAGCTCGTGCCGAAGCGCGTGTAGCTGCCCAGGTTCAGGTCGGCGATGCCGCGTTCGACCTCGGTGCGGTCGTGCCGCAGGCCGCCCACCAGCGTGAGATTGCGCAGCGGCTTCAGCGCGTCCTCCACGAACACCGAGGCGACCTTCACGTTCGACAGGGTGTTGGTGCGGTTGCCGCCGCCGGTGCTCAGCGCGGGGTTCTCGTCGAACGGAGCCAGGTAGGGATCGAACACCGGAACACGCAGCAGGTTCGCGGTGGCCGCGCTGCTGTCGGAAAAGCGGCGCCGGCTGCCGAAGCGCGTCTCGCTGTACTCGCCGCCCACCACGAAGCGGTTGTCCATGCCGCCGAGATTGCCCTTGTGCGTGGCGTCGAAGCGGTCGAGCCAGAAGTCCTGGTCGTGCGTGATGAGCGTCTGGTCGCGCGCGATGCTGGCCGGTGCCACGAACACCGCGCTTTCCGAGTTGCGGAAGATGCGGTTCGACCTGTTGGCCGAGAACTCGTTGCGCCACGACCAACCACCGCCGGCGTGGCCCGTGAGGCGCGCACGCAGCCAGTAGGTCTCGGAGCTGTTCGCGTCGTCGGGCACGTTGTAGTTGTTGCGTGCCAGCCGCCGGTCGATCACGCGGCCGTCGGGCGTGCTGACCACGCTCGTCGGTTGCGTGGCGAAGCTCGCCGGCACCAGCGGCGTGCCCCAGTAGGCCTGGTTGTCGTCGCGCAGGTAGTCGAAGGACAGGTCCAGCTTCACCGAGCCGCCGAAGTCGACCATCAACCCGCTGGTGAAGTGGTCGATGCGCTCGCCGTTCCGTTCGATGGTGCCGACCCTGCTGTCGTTGCGGCTGTAGTCGATGCGGTAGGCGCTGGCATCGCCCAGCGCACCGCCGAAGCCGAAGGCCGCTCGCGTGGAGCCGTAGCTGCCGTAAGAAAGCAAGGCCTCCTTGTGCGGGTTGTCGCGGTCGGGCCTCTTGGTCACGAAGTTGACGACGCCGCCGATGGCGCCCTCGCCGTCCACCACCGAGGCCGGACCCTTCAGCACTTCGATGCGGTCGTAGTTCCAGGTGTCCTGCACGCGGTTGGTCACGCCCGCGCCGGAGCTGCGCACGCCGTCGTACAGGTACATGAGGTTGCTGAACCCGCGCGTCGACAAGGTGGTGGGCGCGGAAGGCGCTCCGCCGCCCGACAGCCCCGCCACGCCGCGCAGGGCCTCGCTGAAGGTGCGCGCACCGCGCTGCTGGATGGCGTCCTGCGACAGGATCTCGACCGAAGCCGGCGTCTCGCGCACCGAGAGGCCGAGGCGCGACGCGGTGCCGCTCGATTCCTCCAGATGCAGGCTGCTCGCGTCGCGGCTGCCTTCGACGGTGACGGTGCCGAGCTCGGCATCGCCCTGCGCGTAGGACGCCTGGAAGGCGGTGGCGGCGGCCACCGCCATGGCCGTACGGATGAACATGGTCATTGGATTGCTTGCTTGGATTGCGAAAGGAAAAAGGGAAGCGCGGCTAGGAAACCGAGAAACGGCGCAGGCGCCATGCGGCCAGCCCGAACAGCAGCAGGCTCGGCACAAGGAGCTGCAGCACGGCCCGGGCGGCGTGGCCGCGCACGAGACCGGCCGGCTCCTCATGCCACATGAAGGCAGGGATGCGGTCGAACGCCGCCGGGGTGAGCGCATCGCGCGCATCGATGCGCGGGAAGAAGAAGCGCTTCCACGCCTCGTGGTGCGCCACGGTCTGCGCTTCGAAGCGTGCCTGCCGGCGGCTGCCCGTACCGGCGAGCGCGGTCATGCCTTCATAGGCGACGGCTGCGGGCGAAACCGCGCTGAAGCGGCCGAGCAGCACCTGCTGCCTGGCTTGCTGCGCATCGAAGCGGTCGAGCTCGGGCCGGATGGCGTCGTCGACGTCCCTCTCGATCAGGTAGCTGCCCAGCAGCCGGCCCGCGATCTCGATCTTGCCGTTCTGCGGCACGAGCACCGCGCCGCGGCCGACGTGCTGGTAGTCGGTGCTCATCAGCGCGGCATGCGTCTTCATGGCCTCTGCCGTGACGATGCGCTGGCGCGTGGCGAGTTCGGTGCGCGAGGGCGCCGGACTGGCCTGCGTGACGGCCAGGTTCAGCAGTACCGGCGCGACCAGCACCAGCAGCACCCACGCGATCACCAGCACCATGGCATTGGTCGCCGACGACGCGCCGAAGGCATTGACCGCCACCACGAGCGCGAACCAGAAGAGCGCATAGGCGCCGACCAGCAAGGTCCACCACAGCGTGGCGCCCGATGCGCCGGCCAGTCCCGCCTGCCGCGCCACCAGCAGCACCGCCACGGGCAGCAGCACCGCGGGCCCCAGGAGCACCGCCGCGCGCACCGTGAGCTTGCCCGCGAGCAGCGTGCGAAGGCGCAGGGGCTGCGACAGCAGCAGCCGCAAGGTGCCGTTCTCGCGCTCGGCCGACAGCAGGTTGTAGCTGAGCGCGAAGATCAGCAGCGGCAGCAGATAGACGATGACGAAGGCCAGGTCGAAGTGCCCGCTCAGCAGGTGCCAGGGGCTCTCGATGTCGCTCGGGTTCATGAACACCACGCGGCTCTGGCCGGTGACCCGGTACTGGCTCGGGTACAGGTCGCTCTGGCCCAGCGCGACCGGGCCCAGCGGCGCCGTCGGCAGGATGGCGTGATGCCCGCCGTAGCCGCTCGCCATGCGCGACGGATCGGCCGGGTTCTCGAACGGCGTGGGCTGTGCGGTGCCCGCGAGGATGCCTTCGAGCAACACGCGCTGCGCGGCGCGGGTGTCGCGGTCGGCCTGCGCGACGGCGGCCTGCGCGCGGTCGCGGTTCGCGGTCTGCACGAGGCCGTTGCCCAGGGCGTAGGCCACCAACGCCAGGAAGAGCGCACCCACGGCCCACAGGGCGCGCTCGGCCAGCATGAGGCGGCACTCCTGGCGCATCACCGCCAGCAGGCGGCGGCCCTGCGAAGGATCGGAAAGCATCTTGGTCATGCGTGGCTCCTCACAGCGCACGCTGCCGCCGGGTGGCGACAGCGGCGAACACGATCGACAGCAGCAGCCCGGCGCACAGCACGGCCAGGCTGCGCAGCTGGTGCGTCAATGCCCATCCCGCACCCGGTGGGCGGTAGTCGAAGGGCGGCACGGTGGCCCACAGGCCGGGCGAGGCCTGGTAGGCGAAGTGGCGGTCGCCCATCGGGTCGGCATGCGCCACGAGGTCCGCGCTCATCAGGTCCTGGATGCGGCGGCGGTGCAGTTCGGCCGCGGTCGTGAAACTGCGGTGGTGCGCGAAGTCGGTACCCGCCATGCCCATCGAGAAGCTGCGGATCGCGAGCAGCGGCAGCAGCAGGCCGCTCCATTCCTGCACCTCCTGCTGCTGCTCCCAGGTGTCCCACAGGCGGCCGTAGTGACGGTCGTACACGGGGTACGAAGCCTGGTCGTCGAGCCGCAGCGCAAGGCCCCACTTGGCGAGCGGCACGTCGCGGCCCCAGCGCTCGGTGGTGCCGAAGTTCTCCTGCCAGGTCCGGTCGGAAACGGCCTTGAGTTCCGCGCCCAGTGCCTGGTTGAACTGCAGCCGCGTCGGGCTCGGGAACCACGCGCGCGACAACTCGGAAAGCACGCGCGGCGCCATCACAGCCTGCGCGATCCACAGTGCGAGCAGCAGCGTGATCGCCATGCGCGATGTCGACGACGCGGCCGACACGCCGAGCACCCCGAACACGAAGATGCCGAGGTACACCGCGTAGCCGAACGACCACATGCCGAAGCGCAGCAGCGCGTCGATGCGTTCGCCCTCGCCCGCCCCGGCGGTCACGGCGATGGCCGCGACGACGGCCGCCGGCAGCAGCAACAGCGCCAGCGAGCCCGCGAGTGCCAATGCCTTGCCGGCCAGCAGGCGCATCGGCGCCACGCCCAGGCTCATCGTCTGGCGCAGGATGCCCTGCTCCCGCTCGCCTGCGAAGGCATTGAAGCCCAGCACGATCACCAGCAGCGGGCCGAGCACCTGCAATATCCAGCCGACCGACAGGTTGCCGAAGCGCTGCAGCCCGGTGGCGTCCTGCGCGGCGTTGAACTTCACCTCGCTCTGGCGGTGCGCCTGCAGCCACACGGTGCTGCCGATGAACGGGTTGATGCCCGAATCGATCATGGCCAGCGCCGCCTCGGGCTTGAAGGCATGCATGCCCTGGTGCGCGGCGTCGTGCGGATGGCGGCGGTCCTGGTGCAGCCAGTCGTGGTAGTCCATGGCCTGCGCCGCCTGCTGTTCGGCACGCGCATCGCGCTGGTGCGCCCAGCCGACCGCCAGCGCGGTGAGCAGCAGCACCACGACCAGTCCGCCGGCCCAGTAGAGTCGCCCGTCGCGCAGGCGTTCGAGAAATTCGCGTCGTGCGATCCAGCGTGTCAGCATGACGGCACTCCAAGGCGGCGCACGCCCCCGGCGAGGGGGTCGGCGAAGCGATACGAAGTGCGCGAAGACAGGGGGTGTTCCATGTCAGCTCCTCATGTGCAGCAGGTACAGCGACTGCAGGTCGGTGCGCGCGATCTGCGCTTCGCCGTCGAGGCTTTCCACGAGCCGCCCGCGTTTCATGATCCCGACGCGCGTGGCGGTCTGGCGTGCATGGAACAGGTCGTGCGTGGTGGTGAGCACGGCCACGCCGCTGTCGGCCGCGCGACGCAGCAGGTCGGAGAACTCGGCGGCGGCGTGCGGGTCGAGCCCCGAGGTCGGCTCGTCGAGCAGCAGCGCCTTGGCCTGCTTCGCGATGGCCACCGCGATCCACACCTTCTGGCGCATGCCCTTCGAGTAGGCCGACACGCGCTTGTCGGCGGCAGCGTGGTCGAGCCCCACCTCGCTCATCAACGCAAGCAGGCGTTCGCGCGGCAGTTCGTGGCCCAGCGCGAGGCCGGCGAAGAAGCGAAGGTTTTCCAGCCCTGAGAGCGTCCCGTACAGCGTGACCTGCTCGGGGATGTACGCGACGTCCTGCTTGGTGGCCACGGGGTGGCGCGTGACGTCGGTGCCGTTGATCTCGACCGTGCCGCCGCTCGGCGCGATGAAGTTCAGGAACAGGTTGATGGTGGTCGTCTTGCCTGCGCCGTTGGCACCGAGCAGGCAGTAGATGTCGCCGGCGCGGATGTCGAGGTCGAGGCGATCGAGCGCTGTGTGGGCGCCGTACTGTTTGGTGAGGCCGGTGGCTCGGAGCATGGAGGAAACCCAGGTTGGAGAAAGCTGCGCGCAGGCTCGCGCCGGCGCGGGTGCGCCGTGGCATTCGTTCGTTCGGTGTTCTTGGGAAAAGCCGGCGCGGTGCGTGGGGAATGCGCGCCGGCAGCGCTTCAGCTCAGCGCTTGTTCTTGTTCTTCGCGCCGCCCTGGCGGGCCTTGAAGCGCGGATTCGACTTGCAGATCACGTAGGTGCGGCCTCGCCGCGTCACCACCTGGCAATCGCGGTGGCGCTTCTTTGCTTCCTTGAGCGAGGAAAGGACTTGCATGGCTGTACACGGGCCTCGGAGTTTCGGGACCCGCGACTATACGTTATTGCAAATTCATTCTCAATAACGCCGAACACTGACCGGCAGCCGACCTGCCGCGCGGCGGCCTCAGTGCGCCCTGCCGGCGCTGCGCCTGGGCGAAGCGCCGGCGCACGACGCGCACACGCCGTGCAGCGTGACCTCATGGCTCTTCACCTGGAAGCCCTTCGGAACGAGGTCGGTCATCGGACCCGGGCAGGCGTGCAGCAGGAAGACCTGGCCGCAGCTCGAGCAGTGGAAGTAGTGATGGTGGTGATCGGCCTCGCGGCCATCGTGCTTCGCATGGCTGGCGGGCTTGCAGGCGACCTCGTAGCGCGCCGGCTCGCCCGGCAGCTCGACCTTGGCGATCTCGCCGTCCGCCAGCAGCAGCGACACCTGCCGGTACACGGTCGACAGGCTGATCTCGGGCACGATCTCGCGCGCGTGCGCCAGGATTTCAGGAGCAGTCAGGACGCGACCGGCGTCGCTGAAGGCGGAGAAAACGGCGTTGCGTTGGCGCGTGAGACGTTGCATCGTTCGATGATAGTGGGCCTCGCCGCAGGGCATCAGCCGACCGTGCGAACGACCTTGCCCTCGGCGTCCCTGATGATCGTCTGCTGTACCTGAAAGCGCACGCTGTCGAGGCTGCCCAGCACGTAGGTGCCTGCCAGCGGCTTGAGCGTGCGGGCCAGTTCGTGCACGGCGGCGTCGGTCAGCCGAAGCGTGAGGCCGTCCTCGCCTTCGCTCGCGCTGCTTGCATCGGCGCGCTCGAACAGCACGGAACCCTCGCGGCCGGCCAGCCTGAAGCCGCGGCCGAACGGCAGGCGCAGCGGCAGCAGCGTGGTGAGCTCATCGACCTGCAGCGCGCCGAACGTGATGTCGGTGACGGGCGAACGCAGCAGCCGCTTCTGCACCTTCCACCCCAGCACGTCGGTGAACAGGAAGCCGCTCGACGAGCCGTCGCGCCTCGCGCCCTCGTCCACCCGGGCGCGCACTTCCGGATCGCCGAGCAGCGACGGGCGCGCGAGGTCGGTCACCCACAGCGGCATCTTCGGCAGCAGGGCGTCGAGCAGCTTGCGCGTCTGCCACTGCTTGGCGGCGCGCTCCTCCTCTTGCGTCAGGCCGACCACCTGCAGGAAGTGCATGCGGCCGTTCGGCGTGTCGATGGCGGGCAGTTCGGGGTCGTACACGAAGCCCATCGAGCAGATCAGCGTGTCGCGCTCCAGCGCGATGGGACCGTTGGCCGTCATCCAGTGGCCGTCGTCGAACACGTTGCCGCTCTTGAACACATAGCGCGCGAGGTTCTGCAGGAAATTGATTGCCCAAGCGGGCGGTTCGGCATCGGCGGGTTCACCGGGTTCGCAGGCCAGGCGGAAGGTCAGCTCGAAGCCGTAGCCGCTGGTGTCCGCGTCGTCCGACTCCTTCGCGTACAGCTCGCTCAACCCGTAGGTCATGAAGTGCCAGTGCGGCACCGGCGAGAGGCGCTTCCACGCGCTCACGCCGTCGAGCGGGTCGGGGCCGCCGAGCATCCACTTGACGAGCGTCGCATAGTGCTTTGGTTCCTGTCCTGGATAGAGGCGGTCGAGTGCTGCGCTGATGGCGTCCCAGCCCGGCGACAGGTCTTCGGCGTCGTCGGACAGGTCGTGCGTGGCTTCGGTCATGCGGCTCCTTGCAGTGATGGGTGCGGTGGATCGGACGGGCAAGCCTACACGGCGCGGATGTCCTCAGTTGGACGTCAGGCCCGCGTGGCATCCTCTGGTGCCCGATCGAATGCATACCATGGGAGAAAAGAACGTGAGACGGATCCATCGGCGAGGCGCGCTGGCCTTCTCGGCCGCGAGCGCGGCTTCCGCCCTGCTCGCTGCCTCGGGCTGCGGGCAACGCAGCGCACCGGCGTACGCAGGCGCCCCGGCCACGGCCGGCCCTGCGGCATCGCCGGCTCCCGGCAGCGTGGCCATCACGCAGGAAGACATCGACTGGTTCCGACGCAGCACGGCCGAATGGATTCCCTGCGAATCGGGTGCCCCCGGCATCGTTCCGCCCGACCTGTCGCTCGAGCAGTTCGGCGATGCGCTCGAAGTCGGCGACACGACGGCCTCGCCGGTCATCGACCGCTTCGTGAAGGTCAGCGCAGCCTTCTTCCTGCATGCCAGCTTCGCGCCGGGCCACTACGGCTTCCTGCCGCCCTTTGGCAAGCGCAACGCGTTCGACGTGACCGACGAGCACATCCGGCTGCTGCAGCATGCGAACTGGCGCACCTTCATGATCGACTGCAAGCGCCCTTACGGCGACTTCACGCACTACGAGATCGACATGGCCGACATCCTGGGCCTGAAGGTCACCAAGGACGCGAAGGGCTACGCGCAGATCGGCAGCGACGCTGAGAAGCGCATGGACGACCTGCATGCCGACATGCTCTACGCGCTGCAGGCCTACATCCGCTTCGCGCGGCTGGGGCCGGGGCGCTATGTCGTGCCGGAGCGGGGCTTCGCGCAGACCGTGGGGCGTCCGCTGTGCCGGCCGGTGTCGGCCACGCGCATCGCGATGTACCAGCGCGCGCTGGCGGCCGCAGGACCGCGCCCCGACACGCGCCGCACCGCTGCGCTGAACGAGGCAGCCGCCGCCCTGTTCGCGCTGGACTGAGCCACAGCCCGGGTCAGGCCGCCGCGTCGTCGCCCGCGGGCTCGCCGCCCGGCTTGCGCTTCTTGCGCGCGGCCTTCTTCGCGGCGCGCTCGGCGTCGGCGCGCTGGCCGTCGGCCAGCCATTGCGCGAACTCTTCCGGCGTCTCGAGCGTGATGCGCCCGAGGTTGCCCGCCCGGAACTCGTGCATCACGATTTCCGCCGCCTTCTGCATGTTGACCCTGCCCTTGCCGAGCAGCGCGCCGCGCTTGCGGCCGATGGTGTCCAGGAGGTCTTCGTCCTTCATGGCGGCCATGGCCTCGTCGTCGAGTTCCACCAGCTTGAAGCGCGCCGAGACGCCTGCGGCGTAGTTGCCCTTGAGGTAGCCGAGCAGCTCGAGCGCCACCTCTTCCTCGTCGAAGGCATTGCGGCCCACCGCACCGCTGGCGGCGAGGTTGTAGCCGCTCCGGGGCACGATGATGCGCGGCCACAGCATCCCGGGCGTGTCCCACAGGTAGAAGTCGTCGGCCAGCATGATGCGCTGCTCGAGCTTGGTGATGCCGGCCTCGTCACCGGTCTTGGCCTTGCGCCCGCCGGTGAGCGTGTTGATGAGCGTCGACTTGCCCACGTTCGGAATGCCGCAGATCAGCACGCGCATCGGCTTGGCCATGCCGCCCCGGTTGGGCGAGAGTTCGTGGCAGCCTTTCACGAGCTGCTGCGCGGGCGTGGCGAGGCTCGCGTCGAGACCGATGGCGCGCGTGCCCGGCAGTGCGTTGTAGTGCGCGAGCCAGCGCGCGGTGCGCTCGGGGTCGGCGAGGTCCTGCTTGTTGAGCACCTTCAGCGTGGGCCGTCCCGCGGTGAGCTCGGCCAGCATCGGGTTCGCACTCGAGCCGGGCAGACGCGCGTCGAGCAGTTCGATGACCACGTCGATGTCTTTCACCCGCTCGGTGATGGCCTTCTGGGTCGAATACATGTGACCGGGAAACCATTGGATCGCCATCGGTGGGTGCCTTTTCTGTTCTTGTGCTGGTGTGCGGTATCGGATGCCATCCGCAGGGGACGGGTGCGCATTGTGGCCCCGCAACCTGAACGGCCACTGCGCGCTACGCTTTTGATAGCTGAAAGCGGGCATTCTGCCTTCGGTCGAACCGTATCCGCCCCCTAGAATCCGCGCGCTGCCCGCGCAGCCATTCCAACAAATCATCGAGGGAATCCATGTCCAAGCGCCTTGCCGCTGCCGCCCTGCTGGCAGCTTCCGCTGTGTCCGCGACCGTTGCCCACGCCCAGCGGCCCTCCGCGCCCGCCGGGCCCATGACCAATGGCTACCTGTGCTGCAACATGCGCACGTACGGCAGTTCGATCAGCGACATCAACTACGACGAGCAGGGCACGCGCATCGTGGCGGTGGGCTCGCCGGCGCGCATCACGGCCTACGACTTCCGCTGGTTCGACGCCGACATCGCGGGCAAGCCTCAACGCATCAAGAACGACTACAGCCGCAACCTCACGCTGCCGGCGTTCGCGCAGCGCTACGTGGTCACCGAAGATCCGAAGCAGAAGATGGCCGCTTTCGCGCCCGCCGTGCGCGACGCCATCCTCGCCATGAAGGTGATGCCCGGCATGACGCGCGAGCAGGTGCTGATGGCCATCGGCTATCCGGTGGCCAGCGAGAACCCCAGCCTCGACGCGCCCGTTTGGCGCTACTGGCGGGACAGCTGGTCGGAGTTCCAGGTGAGCTTCGACGACAAGGGCCTCGTGACGACCGTGGTGGGCGACCCGGTGACGCTCAGCCGCATGCTCGCGGCCCCGGGGGGCGCGGCGGCTCAGCCTTAAGTTCTCGCGCATCGCGCATGTGTTGCACACACATGCAATCCCCTAGAGGTTTTTGCATCGCGGTGGCGGATATCGCCCCTATCATTTGACCGAGTGCGGCGCCCGAGCGTCGGTCGAATCGACAACCCTTCGATGGAGTTACCCGCGATGAAACCCGTCTCCGAACTGCTCAAGCGCCATGATTCCGCAGCATGGCGCACCTCCCCCGACACCAGCGTGTTCGACGCGCTGTCCACGCTGGCGCGCTTCGAGGTGGGCGCGCTGATGGTGATGGACGGCGAGAAGCTGGTGGGCTTTCTCTCCGAGCGCGACTACACCCGCAAGGTGGCGCTGCAGGGCAAGAACTCCAAGGAAGTGAAGGTGCGCGAGATCATGACGCCCGACGTCATGACCGTCACCCCGCAGACCCGCACGCGCGCCTGCATGACGCTCATGAGCCAGCGCAAGTTCCGCCACCTGCCGGTGGTCGACGGCGACAAGGTGGTCGGCATGATCTCCATCCAGGATCTGATGGACGACATCATCTCGGACCACGAGGCGACCATCGAGCAGTTGACCACGTACATCCAGAGCTGAGCAAGTCCGGCGCATTGCGGACCCTGCCCGGCGCATGGGTAGGGAATCGACCTACGCGCAATGCGGGGGTTGCGGGCGCACAGTGGGCCTTCGTTCATCCATCCAGCAGGGACATTGCACATGCAGATTCAGGTCAACACGAGCAACGGCATCACCAACAAGGACGCGCTGGAGCGTTGGGCCGACACCGAGATCAAGCAGCACCTGAGCCGTTTCGTCGAGGACGTGACGCGCGTCGAGGTGCACCTGAGCGACGAGAACCACGACAAGACTGGCGGCGCCGACAAGTGCTGCGTGATGGAAGCGCGCCTTGCGCACCACCAGCCGCTGGCAGTGACGCAACACGCCGCAAGCCTGGAC
>Ga0102594_1001598_pt1 | contig 13610 bp, 10 predicted proteins | sample AraplaCol_mLB_r2_2_FD_76863 | JGI IMG/M metagenome (GOLD analysis project Ga0102594, IMG submission 76863) | Arabidopsis root microbial communities from North Carolina, USA - plate scrape MF_Col_mLB_r2 (SPADES assembly) (version 2) | ecosystem: Host-associated > Plants > Roots > Endosphere...
GACGCCTGCCTATCCGTACTGGCACCAGCGCACGTTCGACCGCAATCCGTCGCCGGTGTGATCGTCTCGACTCCCTCCCCTGCCTGCAGTGGAGGGCTGGGGGGCAGTCCACTACGCCTCCCGCCCAGACGCAACGCACTTTGCGCAACCGTTCCAGGAGCCTCCATGAAAGCCGTCGCCCTCACCCGCTATCTCCCCATCGACGATCCGCTGTCGCTCGTCGACGTCGAATTGCCCGATCCTTCCGCACCGACCGGCTTCGATCTGCTCGTGCGCGTCGAAGCGGTATCCGTCAATCCGGTCGACACGAAGGTGCGTTCGCCCAAGCCGCAGGTCGAAGCGCAGCCGAAGGTGCTCGGCTACGACGCCGCTGGCATCGTCGAGGCCGTGGGCGACAAGGCCGCGGGCTTCAAGCCCGGCGATCGCGTGTACTACGCGGGGGACATCACGCGTCCCGGCAGCAACGCGCAACTGCAACTCGTCGATTCGCGCATCGTCGCGCTGGCGCCCAAGACGCTCGACGCCGCGCAGGCCGCCGCGTTGCCGCTGACTGCGCTCACGGCGTGGGAACTGCTGTTCCAGCGCATGCCGTTCGACAGCGAGCATGGCGGCAAGGGCAAGTCGCTGCTCATCATCGCCGGCGCCGGCGGCGTGGGTTCGATCGCGATCCAGCTGGCGCGTCGCGCCGGCTTCAACGTGATCGCCACCGCGTCGCGCGAGGACACCATCGCGTGGTGTCGCGAACTCGGCGCGCAGCACGTCATCGACCATCGCAAGCCGCTGCATCCGCAGCTGAAGGCGCTGGGTTTCGAAACGGTCGATGCGGCGCTGAACCTGTACGACACGAATCGCTACTGGGAAGAACTCGGCGAGATCCTCGCGCCGCAGGGCCATGTCGGTCTCGTCGTCGAACCGAAGGAACCGGTGCGACTGGGCGATCCGTACAAGTTCAAGTGCATCGGCATCCATTGGGAAATGATGTTCGGCCGCCCGCGTTTCCAGACGCCGGACATGGACGAACAGGGCCGCATCCTGGCGCGCGTCGCGGAACTCATCGACGAAGGCGTGTTGCGCGGGACGCATCGCGAAACGCTGTCGCCGATCGATGCGACGAATCTGCGCGAAGCGCATCGGCGGTTGGAATCGGGGACGACCATCGGGAAGCTGGTGTTGTCCGGCTGGTAATCCCTTGGCCGAACTCGCGCCGAAGTCCTGGCCACTCTCCCGCCGCACGCACGATGCGCTTCCGTAGCCCGGGTAAGCGGAGCGCACCCGGGGCCTGTCACGCTCCCCCGGGTGCGCTTCGCTTACCCGGGCTACAAACGCAGAATGGTGCGGGAGCTACGATCTACCCGAACCGCCCCAACACCTCACGCACACCCGCCAGATAGCTCCCGCCAAACAGATTCAGGTGGTTGAGCAGGTGGTAGAGGTTGTAGATCGGCGCGCGCTCGCGCCAATCGTTCGTCAGCGTGGAATTCGCTTCATACGCGCGCCAGAACGCATCCGGCGGCGAACCGAACAGCGTGAGCATCGCGAGCTCCGATTCGGCCCAGCCGAAATGCACCGCACCTGCATCGAGCAACGCCGGCACGCCATCGCTGCAGCAATGCAGGTTGCCCATCCACAGATCGCCGTGCAGCAGCGACGCCGGCTGCGCGGGGACCAACTCGCGCAGTCGCGAACACAGACGCTCCACCGCATCCATGTCGCCGGAAACAAGCTGCCCGCCTTGCAGCGCGCGGCGCGCCTGCGGGCGCAGGCGGCGCTCGGCGAAGAACGTCCAGCCATCGTCCGTCCACGGATTCGCCTGCGGCGTCGCGCCGCAGTAGCCGTCGCGCTTGAAACCGAAACGATCGTTGCGCAGCGCGTGCTGCGACGCGAGGCCTTCGCCCGCGATCGTCCAGAACTTCTCCTTCGGCGCACCTTCGCCGAGGTCTTCCAGCACCAGACGCTCCGGCTCCAGCGCCAGCACGCGCGGCACGCGCAACGCGCCTGCGCCGGCCAGTGTCGCCAGCCCCGTCGCTTCGGCGGTATAGAAGTCCGCCGGTGCGCCGGGCCAGCGCTTCACGACGACCTCGAGGTTCCGGTACGTCGTGTGCGAGATCTGCTGGCGGCCTTCGCTCATGGGTTTGGCGTCACGCCGCCTGTACGTCGTCGCGACGATCGCGCTTGAGCACCGCCACCGGTTCGGCCCACGCGTTGCCGCCGCGACGCTTGCTCGTCGCCAGCACCAGATCGGATGGCTCGAACACGTTGAGGTTGTGCGTGATCGGCGTGGTCAGGATGTACTGCGCATCGGTCGAACGCAGGAAGCGGCCGACCTTCTCGATGTTGAACACGTCCAGGTGCGCGAACGGTTCGTCGATGAACACGAAGCCACCCGGCTGGTCCTCGTCGCGCAAGAGGCCGACGAGCAGCAGCAGCGACTTCATCACCTGCTGGCCGCCGGACGCTTCGCCGTCGTCCAGGCCGATCCAGCCCTTGCGGTCGAAATCGAACTTCACCGTCAGCCCGGCCTGCGCGAGCGCGACATCCTCGTTCACCAGTTCCGGCATTTCGACATCGACGCCGATGCCGGCCAGCTCACCCAATGCGGCGAGGTTCTTCTTGTAGCGACGCACCGTCGCGCGCAGCACGTTGATGTACGCGCCGCGCGCTTCCTCGGTGATGCGACGCGCGCGATGCAGGTGCGCCTCGCGCTTGCCGATGGTCGATTCCAGCCCGTCGTGATCGGCGGCGAACTTGTCGCGAAGCGCGATGCACGCCGCGTCCTCGATGTAACCGCCGCGTTGCATGCGCTCGTCGATGCGTTCGAGTTCGCGTCGCACCGCACCGGCGCTTTCGTATTCGTCGCGCGCCTGGCGCAAGGCGTCGGCGCTGCGCCACGCAGACGGCATCAGCGCGCGCTTGCGGCGGAACTCGACGATGCGCTGCACCAGCTGCTGGCGTTCCTGCGCGATCTGCTGCGCGCGCTCGCGCACTTCGTTGTCGAGCGAGCGGATCTCGCCGGCGCGCGTGGCATCGGCGATGCTTTCGGCCTTGTCCTCGGCCTCGAACCCATCCAGTCGCGAACGCGCTTCGGACAGCGCAAGCGCCGCCTCTTGTGCGGCTTCGGCCATCGCCGGAAGGCGTTCGGCGGCATCGGCGAACTCCGCCGCGCGCGTCACCAGTTCCTGCCCCGCATCGAGGCCCAGCAGGCGCGCCTGCTCCGCATCGACGCGCTTGCCCAGTTCGCTCAGCTCGTCCTCGCGCGCATGCGCTCGCTGCTGGATCTCGATCTGTTCGGCGCGCAGTTCGTCCAGCCGCGCCTGTCGCGCGCCGCTGCCGAAATGCGGCGCACCGCCGCCGATATGACGACCGCCGCGATGCTCGCGCAGATAGCCCTTGAGCGTGATCCAGTCCTGCCCCTTCGGCAGCCGGCGGCCCTCTTCGATGTCCTCGACGCGCTGGATCTTGTCCAGCTGCTTGGGCAGCCACGACGGCGGTTCGGCGGAAAACTTCACTACTTCCAGCAATGAACCCTTCGTCGCCTTCTCCACCGGCGTGCGCGTGGACACGACGAAGTGGCGGTACTGCATCTTCTCGCCGAGCTTCCACGCCGCGCCTTCGTCGCGCGGATCCTCCAGCACGATCAGGTGGCGATACGGCGCGAGGACAGCTTCCACCGCGACCGACCACTTCGGATCGACGATGTCCACCAGCTCGGTGAGCACGCGATATTCGATGCTCGCGCTGTCGAGCGCGGTGCGGAAATCGCGCTCGAAGGGCTCGACGATGCGGCCGCCGCCGCTGAGCGCGGCGACCTGCGCGGCGATCTCGCCCGTGCGCAGGCGATCGCGTTCGGCTTCCAGTTTCAGTTCGGCCTGGCGACGACGTCCTTCCTCAACGCGACGGCTCAACGCTTCCACGTCGACCGCGCCGCGCTGCGCCTGCACGCGCGCGAGTTCGTCGCGGCGACGCACCAGCATTTCGGCATCGCGTGCGTGGTCGCGCGCGGTGGTGAATTCGGTTTCGCAGGCACGCACATCGGCGCGGGCGCGTTCGATCGCGGCACGCAGTTCGTCGCGCTGGCCGACGGCATTGCTTTCGCGCGTGCGCAGGTTGCCCTGCACGCGCTCGCGTTCGCGCAGCGCGCGACGCAGGCCGGTCAGGCGCGGGCGCGCGCCTTCCAGCGTCGCGCGCAGATCGGCCAGTTCGATCTTCGGCGCGATCTCCGCCTGCAGGCGCTGGCGCTGGTTGCGCAGCGCCTGGCCTTCCTCGAACGAACGCACGTCCACGCGCGCGGATTCGAGCTTGAAATGCAGCTCGCCCAGACCGTGGCGCAGCTGTTCGATTTCCTTCTCGACGTCGAGCTGCTCGGACTTGGCGCGCTGGTAATCGTCCAGCACCGCCTTGTCCTCGAACACGTCGAACACCAGCTGCAGCAGTTCGCGCGGCGAGAGCTGGCAGAGCTTGTCGGTCGCGCCCTGCTCCAGCGTGAGCACGCGGCAGATCGCGCGCGTGAGGCCGGCGCCGGCCAGGCGCACGCGGTAATCGCGCACGCCGAGCCATTCGCCGCCCTGCTCGATCTGCTCGACCGGCACGTCGCCGGCGAGGATCTGGTAATCGCGCGACCAGTCGCCGCCGCGCTTGCGGATGCGGCACGCGAGCGTGACGGTCTCGTCCTTGATCGGAAAGAACGGACGGCCGCCGCGGCGGTCCGGGCGATTGCTCACCACCGCGCGCAGCCACGCCTGCCCCTTGCCGTTGTGGCGAAGGTAGGTCTTGTAGTCGCGCGCGGTTTCGCGGTCTTCGATGGCCAGCAGCGTGCGCAGCGCATCGAGCAGCGTGGTCTTGCCCGAACCGTTCGGGCCGACGACGGTGATGACGGAGGCATCCAGCGGCAACTGGAAACGCTGCCAGTAATCCCAGTGCACGACTTCCAGGCTGCGGAACTCAAACATCGGCCTGCGCCTCTTCGTTGGCTTCGCTGCTTTGGTTGGACTCGTCTGTTTCGGGCGCCGCGTCGTAGGCGTCGTCTTCGACGCTGTCGGCGTTGGCCGCCTGCGTCGCGCGCGCCTGTTCGACGACGAACGACAGCGCGCCGTCCATCACGCGGCTGGCGATGCGTTCGTAATCGAAGGCCAGATCGAGCAGCGGACCTTCGGCGATGCGCTCCTTGCGGCGCACGATGAAGCCGTGCCGCTGCAGCACGCCCAGCGAAAGGTTGATGCGGAACTTGCCGCCAAGCTTGTCGCCGAAGTCGGCGACGAGCGTGCGTTCGTTGATCGGTTCGACCATGTCCTGCCCGACCGGCACCGGCTTGAGCTCGGCGAACATCTGCTCCTGGTCCTGCTGGCGGTCGCTTTCCTGTCGCGCGATCTGGCGCTGGCGCTTGGGCAGCACGAGCAGTGACCACAGCACGACCAGCAGCGCGAGCGCGTCGCGATCCAGTTGCAGGTTGCTCGCGGCCCACGCGCGCGCACTGCCGAAGACTTCGTTCTCCTGCGCGCGCGCCACGCCGACGGCGACGTGCGCGGCGAAGGGATGTTCGAGCAGGCGCAGGCCGGCGCCGGCGAGGCGGCGATCAAGTTCGTCGCGCAGCTCGGCGTCGACCAGGAGCTGTCGCACCGCGTGGTCGTCGCGCGGCAGCCAGCGTTCGGCGAGCAGGCGGGCGATCAAAGTGGCGGTGGGGTCGCTCATCGGGATTCCGTGGGTGTTGCGGGGTCGCGTTTTTTCTTGGGCTTGGGCGTTTTGGGATCGTCCGCGACGTCCGACGCTGCCGGCCTGGGTCCCGGCTTTCGCCGGGATGACGGTTTCCTTGGCGTCGCCGTGCCGTCGTGCCCATCGACTTCGGCAGCATCGCGATCGGCATCGACCGATGGCGCTTCGCCGTCGTCATCCGCCTTCCCCGTCAACCACGCGCGGCTCATGTATGCCACGCCCGCGCGGTTGACTGGCTCGAACTGCGTGCCGACCTTCCATCGCAGCGGCAACTGCGCGATGGACGCGCTGACGCCGTTGCGGTTTTCCGCGCCCGGATCGCCGATCAGGCCCAGCAGCGACAACCGGTATGCGCTGACGGCAAACCCTTCCTGCGGCACCCAGTCGGACAACGCGGTGTCCACGTCGTTTTCCAGCGCCGCCAGCTGCGACAGCCATTGCTCGGCGTGCAGGTAGTCCTGTTCGGCGACCGGCGCCTGCGTGTCGTCCGGCGCGTCCTGCGCGGGCGGCAGCGACGCGTCTTCCTGCGCCTGGCGCTCGCGTTCGACCAGTTCGTACTCGGCGATGTCCAGTGCGATCGGCGCCAGCATAAAAGCGGGCGCGACCACGCGCGCGAAGGCATCGTCGGCCAGCGCGGCAAGCGCGTCGCCGTCGAGCCCACGCAGGTACCGGTTCACGTCGGACGACGACAGGCCGCTCGCACCGATATGCACGCGATGGCGGTCGAGCTGGTTCAGCGCACGCTGGAACACGGAGGCTTGCCGCAGCATCGAGCTCTGCGCGCGGCCGATCTGCTGCGCGACGCGATGCGTGGCGGCGTCGAGTTCCTCGTCGGCGGCGATCTCCTTGACGATCGCCGTGCCCTTCTCGACCCACTGCCACACCTGCTGCAGCGTGCCGGCGGCGCGCTGGATGCGGTGCTCGGAGCCGCTGAGCACGGCCTGGTCGAAGTCCTCGCGGTATTCATTGAGGCGCGAGAGCAGGTGCTGCAGGTCGTCGCCGCGCACGCGCCCCACAGCCTGGCCGGCGGCAAGCTGGGCGGTGACGTAGGCCAGTTCGTCGCCTTCGCGGTTGAACTGGAGCAGCAGGCCGATGGCCGACAGCGCCTGCCGGCCGACCGGGCTGATGCGGTAGCGCTGGGTGTCGTTGTCCCAGCGCAGCAGGTCGTTCTCGCGCAGGCGGCCCAGGACGGTGTCGAACTTCACCGGGTCCAGGTAGGCGAAGTGGTCGCGCAGCTCCTGCGGGCTCCAGTCCGGGGCGGCGCCGCGCTCGCCGATCGCACGCAGCACCAGCAGCCGCACCATCACGCTCTCCTCGCCGCCGTGGAACAGGGTCGAGAAGGCACGCAGGAGGTCGCGGGCTGAAAGCAGCGGGTGCAGGTCGGGCAGGTCGGCCGCGACTATGCCGGCGCGGAGGTAGTCCTGCAGGGGTGCGGAAGCGTCGTCCATAAAGGACCGGAGACTACGGGTGGGCCATGTTCGGCGAGGGGCGGGCCCGACACAACTCTTGCGCGGCGGCGGGTTTTGCGCAGTGGCGTGTCGTTCGTCGGGAGGTCGGCAGGTGTCGATGCGGCCGGGCCCCGTTCGTCGTATCCATGAGGGGCCGGCACCGTGCCGCCCCGTTGGAGCAGGAGTGAACGAATGAAACGATTCCTCGCCGTTTTCCTGGGCTCGGCCGCTTCGATGGACGCCTGGAAGGCCCTCCCGCAGTCCGAACGCGACCGCCGCGAGCAGGACGGCATGAAGGCCTGGGGCGCCTGGGTGGAGCGGAACAAGGCCGCGATCGTCGACAACGGCTCGCCGCTGGGCAGGACCAAGCGGATCGGCCCCAAGGGCATCGGCGACGTGCGCAACGAGCTGGCGGCCTGGACGGTGGTCGAGGCCGAGTCGCACGAAGCCGCGGCCCGGCTGTTCGAGGGCCATCCGCACTTCTCCATATTCCCCGGCGACGCGGTGGAGGTGATGGAGTGTTTGCCGATGCCTGCCTGACCGTAGCCTGGGTAAGGCTGAGCCACATCCAAGGGCCGTGCCGCAAAAAACGTCGCGCGTTGGCGGTGCAACGCGCTGCGGCGCGTTCATCGCTACTACGACTGAGCAGCTCGGAGGCGCGGTGCCGCTTCGCTTACCCGGGCTACGACGCTGGCGCGTCCGGCCATTCGTCGCAACCGGCTTGATGCCGACGGGCTTTCCCGGCATCGTGCCGGCTTCCGTACGCCAGCGTACATATCGACGAAACCCGCCGATGACGGCCGCCAGCCCCCTCAGCTTCGCCCCCTCCGCGCCGACCGGACCCCACCCGCTCTACCCGCATCTGTTCGCGCCGCTGGACCTGGGCTTCTGCACCCTGCCCAACCGCGTGCTGATGGGCTCGATGCACACCGGGCTGGAGGACAAGGCGGCGGACTTCCCGAAGCTCGCCGCCTACTTCGGCGAACGCGCGGCGGGCGGCGTCGGCCTGATCGTCACCGGCGGCTTCTCGCCGAACCTCGCCGGCTGGCTCAAGCCGTTCGGCGGCACGATGCGCTTTCCGTGGGAAGTGCGCCGGCATAGGCAGGTCACCGGCGCGGTGCATGCGCACGGCGGGCGCATCTGCCTCCAGATCCTGCATGCCGGCCGCTACGGCTACAGCCCGCTGCAGGTGGCGCCGAGCAAGCTCAAGGCGCCGATCAACCCCTTCACCCCGCGCGCCCTGTCGGCCGGTGGCGTGGAGCGGCAGATCCGCGCGTTCGTGCGCAGCGCGACCATGGCGCGCGAGGCCGGCTACGACGGCGTCGAGGTCATGGGCTCGGAGGGCTACCTGCTCAACCAGTTCACCGCGCCGCGCACCAACAAGCGTGGCGACGCGTGGGGCGGCGACGCGGCCAGGCGCATGCGCTTCGCGGTGGAGATCGTCCGCCGCATCCGCGAGGCCTGCGGGCCGGATTTCATCATCGTCTACCGGCTTTCGATGCTGGACCTGGTGGATGAGGGGCTGGCGTGGGACGAGGTCGTGCAGCAGGCGATCGCTATCGAAGCGGCCGGCGCGACGCTCATCAATACGGGCATCGGCTGGCACGAGGCACGCGTCCCGACCATCGCCACCTCGGTGCCGCGCGCGGCCTTCACCGGCATCACCGCTCGCCTGAAGCCGCACGTGCGCGTGCCGCTGGTGACGACCAACCGCATCAACATGCCCGAGGTCGCCGAAGGCGTGCTGGCACGCGGCGAGGCCGACATGGTCTCGATGGCGCGCCCGCTGCTGGCCGACCCGCAGTGGGTGAACAAGGCGCGCGAGCATCGGGCACTCGACATCAATACGTGCATCGCATGCAACCAGGCGTGCCTGGACCATGTATTCGAGAACAAGACCGCGAGCTGCCTGGTCAACCCACGCGCCTGCGCGGAGACCGAACTGAACTACGTGCCGACGAAGGCGCCCAAACGCATCGCCGTGGTCGGCGCCGGTCCGGCCGGGATGGCGGCGGCGACGGTCGCCGCCGAGCGCGGGCACGCGGTGACGCTGTTCGAGGCGACGGGCGAGATCGGCGGGCAGTTCAACCTCGCCAAGCGCATCCCCGGCAAGGAGGAGTTCCACGAGACGCTGCGCTACTTCGGCCGCCGGCTGGAGCAGACGGGCGTGGACGTGCGCCTGGGCACCTATGCCGAAGCAGCGACGCTGGCGGGCTTCGACGCGGTGGTGCTGTCCTCCGGCATCCGCCCGCGCGAGGTGGACTTCCCGGGCGCCGACCACCCGAAGGTCGTCAGCTATCTGGACGTCCTGAGCGGCCGCGTCGTGCCGGGCCGCAAGGTGGCGGTCGTCGGCGCGGGTGGCATCGGGTTCGACGTGGCCGAGTTCCTCGTCGAGCACGGCCCCAGCGCCGCGCTGGATCCCGTCCGCTGGCGCGCCGAATGGGGCGTGGACCTGGGCTACGACGGCAATCGCGGCGGGCTGGCCGCACCCAGGCCCGAGGCGCCCGCGCGCGAGGTCTGGCTGCTGCAGCGTTCCGCCGGCCGGCCCGGCGCGCGCCTGGGCAAGACGACGGGCTGGATCCACCGCGCCACGTTGAAGGCGAAGAAGGTGCGGATGCTCGGCGGCGTCGAATACCTCGGCGTGGACGACGAGGGCTTCCACGTCCGTGTCGACGGCAGCGAACAGGTGCTGGCGGTGGATCACGTGGTGATCTGCGCGGGCCAGGAGCCCTTCAAACCGCTGGCAGAAGCGCTGGCGGCGCAGGGGACGACGGTGCATGTGATCGGCGGTGCGGACGTCGCGGCGGAGCTCGATGCGAAGCGCGCCATCGCCCAGGGAAGTCGCCTCGCGGCGCAACTGTGACGAAATGCGCAGCCCTTGCTGGGCAAGGGCTGCAGGGGTGTTGAGAGGCCTGTTCGCGTGTACGCGTCCGCATGGTGGCGGCCGGGTTCTTCGCCTTCCTGAACGGGCGTTGGGGTTTTCCGTGTCCGGAAGCCGGTACCGAATCCCGTTTCCATACAACGAGTTGCGATAGCCCGTCCCGATTTCCAGCCGGATCGCGGAGGCCCGGTCAAGCCCCCGGCATTCACCCGGCGTTTATCTTCGCGCCGCTACCTTGCGCCAACTTTTTCGGCCACCCCTCTTGGTGGCGACCCTCACCGCCCGCGTACCGAACGAAGTTCGCGTGGATTGGTGAATGGGCAAAAGCGCGCCGCAGAGTGCGCTGCCCTCCCCAGTACGCCATGCCGGTTCGTGCCGTGGCCTGCCTCCCCTTCGGGAAGCGGCCGTGATGCGGACAGGCGCAACGGAGCAAGGAGTCCGATTAGATGAAACTGGCTTGGATCCTGTGGCTGGCCTCCGTGCTTCCGCCACAAACCGCCGATTCGCTGTGCCTGAGCACCACCGTCTACCTGGAAGCGCGCGACCAGTCGGTCCGCGGCCAGAAGGCGGTCGCCGAGGTCGCCCTGCGCCGCCGCGACAGCGGCCTGTGGGGGAACACCGTCTGCGACGTGGTGACCGCGCGCAAGCAGTTCGCCCCCACGCTCGTGTCCCCGGGCACGCAGCTGAGCAATACCGAAGCCTGGGCCGAGGCGGTCACCATCGCCCTCGACGCCGAGCGCAACTGGGCCCTCCCGCCCGGCCAGCGCAAGGAGATCGTCCCCGGTGCGAGCCACTTCGCCGCGCACGCCATCGCCAGCCCGTCCTGGCGGACGGCGTACCAGGTGGCCACGATCGGCGATCACACCTTCTATAAGGTGCAATCGCTGAAGCCGCGTCGCTCGTAAGCGCCGCACGCGAGCCTTCCGGCCCCGACCGGAAGGCGTCCGGCAACCGCCCGTCGGACAATGAACCGTTGCACCCGCGTCGTTGAGCGCGCCTCACGCGCCCGGTCATAGTGTCGGGATCCGCTGTCCCTCAAGGATCCCCGCATGAAGCTCTACACCAAGCCCGGCGCGTGCTCGACCGCCGACCACATCGCGCTGCAGTGGACGGGCCAGCCGTTCCAGCTGGAGATCCTCGACAAGGATTCGATGAAGGCCCCCGCCTTCCTCGCGATCAATCCCGCCGGCGCCGTGCCGGCGATCGTCGACGGCGATTTCGTGTTGACGCAGAACGCCGCGATCATGGGCTACATCGCCGATTCCTTCCCCGAGGCCGGCCTCGCCGGCGACGGCAGCCCGCGCCAGCGCGCCGAGGCCGCCCGCTGGCTCGCCTTCGTCAATTCCGACCTGCACCCGGCGTTCAAGCCGCTGTTCGGACCCGGCGCCTTCATCGGCGACGAGAGCCAGTTCGACGCGGTGAAGCAGGCCGCCCGCAAGCGCGTGCGCGCGCTGTTCGAATCGGCCGACCGCCAGCTCGCCGGCAAGCAGTGGATCGCCGGCTTCCGCAGCTACGCCGATCCCTACCTCTACATCACGCTGCGCTGGGCGCAGGGCATCGGCATCGACCTGTCGGGGCTGGACAACCTCGCCGCGTTCAAGACGCGCATGGAAGCCGATCCGGGCGTGCAGAAGGCGCTGGGCATCGAAGGCCTGGCGTAACGGATTCTCCGACGCATGAAGCGCAAAGGCGGCCCTGGGCCGCCTTTGTGCGTTCTGGAACCAGCGGTCGTCGTCAGGCCTGCTCGAGCGCCCGGAAGCGTCGTTCCATTTCGGCCGCGAACTCGGTATCGCGCGCCTTCGCCAATGCGGTACTGAAGTCCGGCAGCAGGGCCATCAGTTCGCCCATGTCGGTGCAGCGCTCGACTTTCAGCTGGAGGAAATAACCGCGCAGGCCGAGGTGTTCGCGCACGGTCTCGGACATCATCGTGTAGAGCGCGGAATAGCCCGCAGCCGACGAAGCCGCCGATGCGCTGGACGCTGCGAACGCCGGCACGTTGCGCTCGGACGGAGGCGATGGCGGCGTTGCAGGTCGCGCGGATTCGCGGATCGTCGCCGCCGCTGCAGCAGCGAGACTTTGCGGCACGGCGATCAGGCCCAGCGCTTCCAACTGCTGGAGCGCATCGTCCGGCGATTTCAGACCGGTCATCACGCCACGCAGCTGCGCCACGTTGCGCTGCCCGTCCACCATCAGCAGGATCGATCGCAGCCCGTTGGGCAGCTTCAGCGTGCGGTTGCTGATTTCGTCGCGACCGGCATCGGTCTTGTTCGGCACTTCGTCGTCGCGCATGGTTCCCCCCGGACCATTGGCTGCGAAAGCCGGCCGACTATGCCACGGTTCGCAGCCCGCATGCGTGTGCCGCGACGGCCGGCGCTCCCACTTTGCCAACCCTGCCGCAAAAATGGCGGGCGCACCTTACCGAAGTCCGGATACGAAAAGGCCGCGCAATGCGCGGCCTTTCCGGTGGTGCATGGCGCGGGCGATCAGCGCTTGGCGATATCCACGTACGCGCGATCTTCCGGACCGACGTAGTTCGCGCTCGGGCGGATGATCTTGCCGTCCTCGCGCTGTTCGATCACATGCGCGCTCCAGCCGGTGGTGCGTGCGATGACGAACAGCGGCGTGAACATCGGCGTCGGGATTCCCATCATGTGGTAGGCCGAAGCGCTGTACCAGTCGAGGTTCGGGAACATCTTCTTGGTGTCCATCATCAGGTTCTCGATGCGCTCGGACACGTCGAACAGCGTCATGTTGCCGCCGTCGCTGCACAGCTTGCGCGAGATCTCCTTGATGATCGGATTGCGCGGATCGCCGATGGTGTACACCGGATGGCCGAAGCCGATGATGATTTCCTTGCGCTCCATGCGCGCGCGGATATCGGCTTCGGCTTCATCGGCCGAGCCGTAGCGGCTGATGATGTCCATCGCCACTTCGTTCGCGCCACCGTGCTTCGGGCCGCGCAGCGCGCCGATCGCGCCGGTGATGCACGAATGCAGGTCCGAACCGGTGCCCGCGATGACGCGTGCGGTGAAGGTCGATGCGTTGAACTCGTGTTCTGCGTAGAGGATCAGCGACTTGTCGAGCGAATCGGCATGCAGCTGCGAAGGCTCCTCGCCATGCAGCAGGTGCAGGAAGTGCGCGGCGACGGAATCGTCGTCGGTCTCCACGTCGATGCGGCGACCATTGCGCGTGAAATGCCACCAGTACAGCAGCATCGAACCGAAGCTGGCGATGAGCTTGTCGGCGATGTCGCGCGCTTCCGACGCCGGATGGCCTTCGCGCTCGGGCAGCACCGTGCCCAGCACCGAGCAGCCGGTGCGCAGCACGTCCATCGGATGCGCGTTGGCGGGAACCAGTTCCAGCGCTTCGGACACGATCGCCGGCAGGCCGCGCAGGCGCTTGAGCTTGGCCTTGTACTGCTTCAGCTGCGAAACGGTCGGCAGCGCGCCGTGGACGAGCAGGTGCGCTACTTCCTCGAAGGTCGACTTCGTCGCCAGGTCGTGGATGTCGTAGCCGCGGTAGTGCAGGTCGTTGCCGCTGCGGCCGACGGTGCACAGCGCGGTGTTGCCCGCGGC
>Ga0102594_1001599_pt1 | contig 13607 bp, 13 predicted proteins | sample AraplaCol_mLB_r2_2_FD_76863 | JGI IMG/M metagenome (GOLD analysis project Ga0102594, IMG submission 76863) | Arabidopsis root microbial communities from North Carolina, USA - plate scrape MF_Col_mLB_r2 (SPADES assembly) (version 2) | ecosystem: Host-associated > Plants > Roots > Endosphere...
ATCTCATCGTCCTCACGACCGAGTTCACAGAGCTTCGACACACGCTTTCCGGCAGCAATGAGCGCACTTTAATGAAGCTTATTGTAGAAAACTCAAGCGACCGCGTAGTTGGTGTTCATATCGTTGGCCCCGATGCTGGCGAAATCGTTCAGGGATTCGCGGTAGCAATGCGTGCCGGCGCCACCAAGGCCGTGTTCGATAGCACTGTGGGCATTCACCCGACCATCGCGGAGGAGTTTGTCACCATGCGCGAACCTGTGCCGTCTTGAATTTCTCGCCAACACGCGAGGTTTCGCGGTCCCAGCAGGGTATACGTCGTAGATTTTTCTCATCGGGAGACCGGTCCGCTCTGAGACAACGGCGGGGCAACGGCGAGAGGGACGCGGTCGGGTCGTGGCCCCTTCCCCATCGACACGCAACGGGTGTACTCTCTGCGCTCGCAGAAAGAAACGGCGCCATGAATGTTGCCTTATCGCGAGCCAGTCGTTCGGAGGATGAGCCTCGTAAAAGCGCCTATACGATCGACCCCGAACTCTTCAACGAGGACGCTTATGTCACCCCGCCCTCGGCCCGCATCATCTTGCCTGACGAAGAAGTGCCGCCTGTCAGCGCAGAGGGACCAATTGTTCCGAGCGAGCCCGAAAGAGACCGCTTGATGTGGTGGCTGCTGAGACTCGGTGCAGCTTGTTCGATCTTACTTGCACTGGTGCTCGCGATCTACCAAGTGGTGCACCACGACAGTGGCAAAGACCTCGGTTCACGGGCTATCAATCCGAAAGACACTCCGCGCACCCCCTGATTGAGCGGCGCTCTGGCCAAAGCCTACTGTTTGCCTATCGACATGATTTCGTTCGCACTCACGATGGCAAGGGCAACTTCTTCAACACTAAGTCGCTTGCTCATAGCCTGGTCACGCAGCAGGTTGTACGCGACAGTCTCCGAGATGCCCCGCGAACGCATCAAAATATTCTTGGCTTCCTCGACGCGCCGCACACCCAGCACTTTTCCTCCAAGCTTGCGCAACTGGCGCTTCTGCTGCTTCAGATCGCTATGAACCTGCCTGGCAACCACGAGCACGGACAAGAGCCCGAAAGATCGCACAGGGGAGGGCAGCGTTGCCTTTGCGCCCACACGCAGAACGGTCTCGACGATGGTCGGGTTCTCATAGTTGACCACCGCAATAATGGTCGGCCCCTCATCTCCGCCAAACCAGTCGAAACTCATTGAAATGCTGTCGGGGCGTACCGCCAAAAACACCACTTCTGTGAGCTCGGGAAGTTGCGGTAGCGGAGGCCAGAAAGCCTGCACGTGACATCCAATGCGTCGAAGCTGTTGGATGAGTTGCTGGCCGTCCGCATCGTCTGGATGACACACCACGACCCGCAGCTGACGAAGGTTCTTGAGCTGAGCCGATGTCAGCCCTGGCTTGGCATGGTCGGAATCTGGCTCCACGTCAAAGCTCCAGACTACTTAGCTCAGCGGCCCAATCCCCCATGGAGTGTGTAACCATGTAGGGGTCAGGATAAACAGGTCGCGATGCCTCACGGACAATAGTGAACTGACCCTTGGAATTCACCACCCCCAAGCGTGGATAAAGGCACGTGTGATGATTGTTTGGGTCGATCCGAATGCGACCCTGGGGCGCGTCGTATTCGCTACCTAAAATATTTGGGATGAGTTGCGGCAGACTATCTGTGCCCGTCTGCCGAAATGCATTTGCGAAGATGTGAGTCTGAAAGTAAGCGGCCTCCCAACACAGGTTCGGGACACAATCCTCGCCCGCACGTCGCCGCAACCCATCCAGGCAACGCAAGTTGGCCACAGACTGAATGGACTGAAAGTACGGGGCCGACGTGAAATGCCCGGTCCCCGCTGAGCCCATCTGCGAGACTTCCGCCTCGGAGGTAGTCAAGCTCGCGATCGGCATCGTTTTCGGATTGAATCCAGCCTGCGCATAAGCGCGATACAGACAGGCTGTCGAGTCTCCAACCACGGTCGAGAAGATAAAGTCCGGACGCAGGTTTCGAATTTCTTCGATGATAGGTTCAAAGTCTTGCTCTGTCGCGTCCAGCGCGACATAGCGTTCAGCGACGATCGCGCTGTTCTGTCGCTGAGTCACAAGTTCGCCCATTATCCGATTGGACTCGTAGGGGTAGATGTAGTCAGATCCCACGAGGTACACCCGGGCACCAAAATTCGCTGTCATAAACTCTGCCAGCTGAACACTGTTCTGATTCGGAGCCGCTCCCGTGTAGATGATATTGTTCGAAAACTCGAAGCCTTCATACAAGGTAGGGTAGAAGAGCAGCTTGTTCCACTTCTCGATGAGCGGAAGCACTGCCTTGCGGCTGCTCGACATATAGCAGCCAAAGATCACGTTGACTTTGTCCTCAACGATCAATCGCTCAGCCAGTCTGGCATATGTCGATGGATTGGATTGCGCGTCATAGGAGACGGGGACGAGCTCCCGCCCGTCCAGCCCCCCGGCTTCATTGATTTCATCCACGGCAAGCAGCGTCCCCTGCAATTGAGACTTCCCAATTGTGGATGTCGCACCGGTCTTGGAATACAGCACGCCGACGCGTACAGGGTCTTTATTCGCCACGTGAAAATCTCCAGTCGGGGCGACGCATATTCACGCGTCGCTTAAACGAGCATACAAGTGGCATAACCGCGATGGCAAGTCGCTCGCGTTGTCCACGACGCTGTAGTGACCCCATCCGAAGATCCGGCGCACATAGTTTTTTGGCGCACTGTCGGCGTGGGGATCCACGGCTAAGCCATGGACAACGAGGCCCGCGTCACGGGCGGTGTGCACGGCATGCCGCGCATCTTCCACGAGGTAACGCGTATCGTGAATATCAACATCCGACGGGGCGCCATCGGTCACCACGAGAAGGATGCGGCTGGCCGTCGTCTCGCAGATGAGCGCCTGCGTTGCGTGGCGTATGGCCGCGCCCATGCGAGTGGAATATCGCCCTGGAGCAGAGGTAACGAGGGCCTGGACAGCGCCATCTAGCGGCTGGCCGAATTCCAGCAGACGGTAGTTGTTGACTTCAAAGCGCGTGTTCGAGGAGAAACCGAAGATCGCAAGACGATCTGCGCTGCCCTGCAGCGCACGCGCCAGCAACAAACCGGCACTTTTCTCGACATCCAGTAGGCAGGTGCTGCCTGGGTTCGGACGGTCGTTTGTTGACTCCGACATGTCTAAGAGCACAAGGACGCTGCAAGCGCGCTGTTCGCTCGCTACGCGAATGAATAGCCGCGCGTCCACGGGGAGATGAGCGCGCTGCGCTACCATCACGTCCACGGCGGCGTTGAGATCCAGTTCATCCCCTTCCCATTGCCTGTGCAGGCGATGCGCTCGATTCAACCGCCTTGCATGGATCAAGCGCAACGGCGCTGCGCCACGCAATAGCACCGGGCTCGCACTGTTGGGCTGTTGAAGTCCCCACGCGGGACGCCTGTCGACCACCGTGCACCAATCACGGCGCAAGACCTCCGTGCGGTGCTCCCACTCAGGATAGCTCCAACGAGCCAGTTCGCTGTTGTCCGCGGGCTGTTTTCGGGTCGAGTCGTTAGCGCTCAATGGCAAGGAGGCTGCCGCAGATAGTGCGATTTCCGGCTTCGGCTGCGCGCGCTGGTCTTCGTAAATCCACAAGCAAGAGTTGTCGTCGCGGTAAGGCGCTGGTACACAGTAGAGCTCAGGCCGAAACGGCACGCGCATCTGGCCCAGATCGTTGGCCAAGAGGGAGCCGATGCGACGAAAGGCGTCGTAATCGCCGAGATCCCGATCTGCTTGCGCCTCAAACAACTGACGGGCCTTGTTAACCCAGTGGTTGTCATCGTTGTATCTGTCGTCCATTAGCGCCAGATCCATGCGCGAAACCAGCGACTCGCAGCTTAGCTTGTCACGCTGCACGCTCCCGCGCAACGCCGCCAGGAACCACTGTCGCGTGCCGGGGAAGCGCTTCATGAACAGCCGTTCCGCCCGGGCGTCCTCGATTGCCGACATGACGGCCATGCTCATCGGCTTGAGCTTGCCGGCAGGGGATCCCAGCGGTGAGAACAGCAGATGCGCCGCCGCGTGAGCGATCGCGCACCGCCCTTCGCTGCTGCTCAAAGCTTGAGCAGGCAGCAACAGATGCGATTGCGTGAGCACGCTGCGCGGCGCGGGCCCCGCCCCGTCCACCGACGGACGCGTCTGCAACGTCAACGCCTGGCCGCTCAGCCCGAGCAGGAGCCAGGTCAGCGAACGGGCGGGCGACGTCGCTTCTGCCATTGTTCACGGAAAGTGGGCGTCAACGAATCCCTGCAGCGCCTCTGCCATCTCAGGATCATCGGTCAGCGCCTGGGTCATGGTCATACTGCAGGCCTGTCGCGCATTGAGGCCTGATGCAATCAGGCGCGCAGCATATACAAGCATGCGGGTCGAAATTCCCTCCTCGAGCCCGTGATTCTTGAGGGCGCGCGAGCGATGGGCAATCCCCACAAGCTGTTTCGCGACATCCTCGGAAGCACCGCCCTCAGCCACGATCACGGCACACTCGCCCTCGGCTGTCGGATAGTCGAACTCCAAGGCCGCAAAGCGCTGCCTGGTGGACGCCTTCATGTCCTTGCTACGACTTTGGTAGCCTGGGTTGTAGGACACGACAAGCTGAAAGTCCGAGTGAGCCTGGACTACTTCACCCTTCTTGTCCAAGGCCAGAATGCGGCGGGCATCAGTCAGCGGGTGAATCACGACAGTCGTGTCCTGCCGAGCTTCCACCACTTCGTCGAGGTAGCAAATGCCGCCGTGACGCACAGCCAACGTGAGCGGTCCGTCGTGCCAAGCCGTTCCCTGAGCATCGAGAAGATAGCGCCCTACAAGATCGGAAGCTGTCATATCCTCGTTGCAAGCCAAGGTGATCAACGGGCGCCCCAGCTTCCATGCCATGTACTCTATAAAGCGCGTCTTTCCACATCCGGTGGGACCCTTCAGCAGCATCGGCATGCGATGCGCCCAAGCGTGCTCGTAGAGCGCGACCTCATTGCCCGCAGGCCGATAGAAGGGTTCTTCCCGCAAGCGATAGCCAGCCAGGGGATCCATACGACTGGTCATGAACTCAGCGATGCGTGGCCGCCTCGTTGGGAATGCCTTCAATGGGGCACTCAGGAGTCCCGACCGTGCTACGGGTGAATGACTCCACCATCTCGCGCGTCCCTTCTGGATCCTTGATCCATTTCCCGTAGAACTCGTACGGGCAGGCGGCAACGCCACGGTCGCCGTCGCCAGAATTGATCATCCCCGTGTAGCCGCGATGCACCAGCTTGAACAGGTGATTCTGGGATTGTCCATTTTTGCGAGCGTCACGAATGAGGCTCATCGAAAGCTCGGCGTAATTGATGCCCATCTCTTCCTCGCCGCACTCTCCCAGCGTGCGGCCGTCGAAGCCGATGAGAGCCGAATGGCCGAAGTACGAGTAGACCCCATCGAAGCCTGACGCGTTGGCCACCGCCACGTAGGTGTTGTTGGCGAATGCCATTGCTTTGGACATGAGGATCTGCTGCTCCTTGGCCGGGTACATGTAGCCTTGGCAGCGGATGATCAGCTCGGCGCCCTTCATCGCGCAGTCGCGCCAAATTTCCGGGTAGTTGCCGTCGTCGCAGATGATCAGGCTCATCTTCATCCCCTTGGGACCTTCACTTACGTAAGTGCAGTTGCCCGGATACCAGCCTTCGATCGGCGTCCAGGGCATGATCTTGCGGTACTTCTGAACGATCTCGCCCTTGTTGTTCATGAGGATCAGCGTGTTGTAGGGTGCCTTGTTGGGGTGTTCCTCGTGGCGCTCACCTGTGAGAGAAAACACCCCCCAAACGTTGGCGCGACGACAGGCGTCGGCAAATATTTCCGTCTCGTCGCCAGGGATGGTGGAGGCTGTCTCGTACATTTCTTTCGAGTCGTACATGATCCCGTGGGTCGAGTACTCAGGGAAAATCACCAGATCCATGCCAGGTAGGCCGCGCTTCATGCCGACGACCATCTCGCCGATCTTGCGTGCGTTTTCCAGCACTTCGCTCTTGGTGTGCAAACGGGGCATCTTGAAATTGACGACGGCTACGCCGACGCAATCCTTGCTGCTGCCAATATCTCCGTGACGCATGTGAACTCCTTGGTTGATGGATGAGGTAAGGGAAAAATAGACAGTCAGACGGTGAGAAACGACTTGACCTTTTCCTGGTCAAGGTCGGCGCGCTTTTCGTCATGGACGATGCGCCCGCGATCGATCACGAGAAATCGGTCCGCAAGGTCCAGGGCGAAGCTAAGCACCTGTTCCGAGACCACGATCGCGATCTGGCGCTCCTTGCGAAGCACGTTCAGAATTCGCGCGATGTCTTTGATGATCGAGGGCTGGATGCCCTCCGTAGGCTCATCCAGGATCAGCACTTTGGGATCGGTCACCAGTGCGCGGGCGATCGCCAGCATTTGCTGCTGGCCTCCGGAGAGATTGCCGCCGCGGCGCCTTTTCATGTCCGCGAGCACTGGAAAGAACCGGTAGACGTACTCAGGCACGACGTAGCTGGCGCCGTTGCGAAGGCCCACCAGAATGTTTTCTTCGACAGTCAGATGCGAGAAGATCATTCGCCCCTGCGGAACAAAGGCCAGGCCACTGTTGACTCGTTGATGGCTCGGTCGGTCGGCGAGCTCCTGCGAATCGACCCGGATGCTTCCGCTACGCGAGGGAAGCATCCCGATCAACGACTTCAACAATGTCGTCTTGCCCATGCCGTTTCGACCCATGATCGCCACGGACTCCTGCGCCCCTACATTGAAGGACACATCGCGGATGGCTTGGGACTCGCCGTAGAACACGTTGAGGTGGCTGATTTCAAGCATGACTCGGCCTCCTTCAGTGACCGAGGTAGACATCGATCACGTTGGGGTCAGCTTGCACCTGCGCGGCCGAGCCTTCGCTAAGCAACTTGCCTTGGTGCAGCACCGTGACCTTGCTGGCAATTCGCTTGACGAAATCCATGTCGTGCTCGATCACGATCACCGACTTGCCGCGAGAGATCCGGCACAGCAGATCGCCCGTGAGTTCACGCTCTCGCGGACTCATGCCTGCAACGGGCTCGTCAAGCAGTAAGAGTTCGGGCGACTGGATCAGCAGCATCCCGATCTCTAGCCATTGCTTTTGCCCATGGCTTAGGCGACCTGCCTTCTGTTGCAACATGGACTCGAGAAAGACTTCCTCCGCGATCGCCTGGATACGGTCGCGCACGTGAGCGTGCCGGCGAAAGAAGATCGACCCCAACACGTCCTGCTTGCCAGGAATAGAGATCTCGAAGTTTTCCGTCACCGTCAGGTCTTCGTACACCGAAGGCGTCTGGAACTTACGACCCACACCAGCGCGAACAATCTCGTGCTCGGACAGGCCTGTGAGTTCCCGGCCGCTGAAGCGCACGCTACCGGAAGTGGGCTTTGTCTTGCCGCAGATCATGTCCAACAACGTGGTCTTGCCTGCGCCGTTGGGTCCGATGATGACCCGCAGCTCGTCCCGGTGAATGGACAGGCTGAGGCCGTCTACGGCCTTAAAACCGTCAAACGACACCGTCAGCGACTCGACCTGCAAGATCTGTTCGGAATTGGATTCAGTCTCAGCGGCAGGCGTGATTTGAGCATTCATGGATGCAGAGGAAGCGGTCGCCGAGGCCAGCGTGTTTGCGGCAGTGGCGGGATGGAATGGCAGTACGGCGCTCATGACGTTGCTCCTTTGTCGATTCGGCCTGCGGCCACGCGTTGGACGACACCTGCGATCCCCAGTGGCATGAATGCCACCACCGCGATAAACAAGGCGCCGAGGAAATAGAGCCAGAACTCAGGGAAGGCTTCTGACAGATACGATTTCAGGAAGCCCACCAGGAGCGCGCCGATAACCGCGCCTGCAATGGACAGGCGTCCGCCGACGGCCGCATAGATCACCATTTCGACGGAAGCGACTACACCAACTGCTGTGGGTGAGATCAGCCCGACCTGCAAGCTGTAGAAAGCACCGCCAATGGATGACAGCAAAGCAGAAATCGCGAAGACGAAGGCCTTCATGTGCGCCGTGTTGTAGCCACTGAAGCGTACGCGGTCCTCTTTGTCACGGATGGCGATGAGCACCTTGCCGAAGCGGCTGCGCATCAATGCCACGCAGAGCACCATCGCCACAGCCAGCACTGCCGCCTCCACAAAGTAGAGCGCCTGCTTGGCGTCGTCACTGACGATGTCAAGGCCCATCAGCGTGCGGAAATCCGTGATCCCATTCGCACCGCCTGTGTCACCTTGCTGGCCGACGATGAGCACGGTGCCGGTAAGCGCCAGGGACAACGTGACGATGGCAAAGTAAACACCCCCCACCCGCTTCTGGAATATCAAGTATGCCAACAGATAGGCCACCACCGCGGGGAGCACCACGATGAGCAACAGGGTGAGCGGAAAGCTGTGAAAGGGTTGCCACCACGAAGGGAGCTTGTCCAAACTGCTCCAGACCATGAAGTCGGGTAGTTCCGGCGCGGAGGCTTCCAGTTTGAGGAACATGGCCATCATGTAGCCGCCCGCACCAAAGAACAGACCTTGACCCAGGCTTAGCACACCGCCGTAGCCCCACAACAGCACAATCCCCAGTGCCACGAAGGCGAAAGACATGTACTTGCCCATGAGGTTCAGGCGAAACGGGTCAAGCACCGCAGCCAGAGCGAGCAATACGACAATCACGACCAGGGTGGCACGCGTGTCGGGAGCGCGCAGGTAGTCCTTAAGCATGGCTTCAACTCCTCGATTTGGCGGCGAACAGCCCGTTTGGGCGGAAGTAGAGGACGACGATTACCAACAGCAGGATCGTCACGCGCGCCATGGAGCCGCTCATCAGGTATTCCAGGGTGGTCTGGGATTGCGCGATCGCGAAACCCGACAACGCCGTGCCAATGAGGCTTTGGACCCCGCCGAAAACCACGACGATGAAGGAGTCGACGATGTACAGCTGACCCGTACCGGGATTTGTTGAACCGATCATCGTGAAGACACATCCGGCGATGCCAGCGAGTCCCGCTCCAAGCGCAAAGGTCAGGGCGTCCAGACGCTGCGTATCAATGCCGACCGCAGCACTCATGGCACGGTTTTGCGTCACAGCGCGCACGCGCAGTCCCCAGCGCGTGCGATTGAGCAGAAGATATACACCTACTGCCACCGCCACCGTCAACCCGATGATGAAGATCCGGCTGATGGGCAACTGGATCCCCGCCACCGGCTCCCAAGCACCGCTCAACCACAGCGGCAGGGGGACACTGACCTCCTGTGCACCGAAGATCGAGCGGTATGCCTGCTGCAAGATAAGACTCAGACCCCACGTCGCCAGCAGCGTGTCCAGCGGCCGGTTGTAGAAGAAGCGCACGAACCCTCGCTCCAACAACCAGCCGAAAGCAAACGTCACCGCGAAGGCCAGCGCAATTGCTACGAAGAGGTAAACACCCATCAACCCCGGTGCAAACTTGGCGAAAGCGGTGGCGGTCAAGTAGGTGACGTACGAGCCCAGCGCCATCAGCTCCCCGTGCGCCATGTTGATGACACCCATCAGACCGAACACGATTGCCAAACCGATGGCCATCAAGAGCAAGATCGTGAACAGACTTACGCCGTTGAAGATCTGCATTACTGCAATGTCGAGGTTCATGGAAAACTCCGGTGCAGGAAACGGTCAACCGGGCGGATCAAAGCGTGGGAAACGGATTGGGTTCGACAGGACTGGGAGACTCCCAGACGATGTCGAACTGCCCGTTGGGCAAGGCTTTGCCGACACGAACCTTCTTCCACACGTGCTGGTTGCTGGCATGCACGCGCACCTTTCCTTCGGGAGCGTCAATCTCGACGTTGGCCGCCGCGGCCAGTACCTTCTCCGGATCGAAAGACTTGGCCTTTTCCACGGCAAGCTTCCATACGTAGATCGAGTTGTATGCGACCTCCATCGGGTCACCTATCACGCGCTCCTGGCCGTACTTCGCCTTGAACGCCTTAACAAATTTCTCATTGGCTGGAGTCTTCAAGCTCTGGAAGTACCCCATGCAGGCGTAGTAGCCCACAGCGTTATCCTTGCCGATGCCGTCGATCTCGTTCTCCGAGACAACTGTGGACAGCAGCGTGATCTTGGTGCCGTCCAAGCCGGCCGCTCGCAGCTGCTTGTAAAACGCGACGTTGGAGCCGCCTACTACGGTGCTGTAGATGCAGTCCGGCTTGGCAGCCTTGATCTTGTTGATGATCGAACTGAACTCCGTATGGCCCAGCGGGGCGTACTCTTCGCCAAGCACCTTTCCTCCCAGCTTGGCGATGCTGGGCTTGGCGATCTTGTTGCAAGTGCGCGGATAGATGTAGTCGGAGCCGACTAGGAAGAAGTTTTTTCCCTTCTCTTTGGCCATCCACTCAACGGCAGCCACCACCGACTGCGTCGCCTCCTGCGACGTATAGATGACGTGCTTGTCCTGTTCCTGACCTTCGTAATAGGTGGGGTAAAAGAGCAGCCCCTTGGCCCGGCTGAGCGCCGGGAGAATAGCTTTGCGCGATGCCGATGTGTAGCAGCCGACAATGGCGGCCACCTTGTCACGCTCCAGGAGCTTGCGCGCCTTCTCGGCAAAAACCGCGTTCTCGCTTGCGCCATCCTCGACCACCACTTCGATCTTGCGACCCATCACGCCGCCTGCTGCGTTGATCTCCTCGATGGCCATCTTTTCGGCATCAACCAGCGACGCTTCGGCGATAGCAATGGTGCCCGACAGGGAGTGAAGCAGACCAATCTTGACCGTCTCCTGCGCCTGAGCTTCAGCGGAGAAGATCGCAGTGCCGGAAGCAGTCCCGAGCATGAGCACGGAACCCCCAGCTTGCATGAGGCGGCGGCGATTGAGTTGAGTCATCAGAGTTCTCCTTCGAACAGTTGAGGTGATCGGTTCTGACGCCTCGCCGTCATTCACTGCCGGCTTTCTTCAGAACGAGCTCTTCCCTGGGCGCAATGCACCAATTTCGGAAAAATCACGAGCTAGAAAGCCAAAAGCAAAAAGGCCTGAACCGGGGATTAACCGGTTCAGGCCTTCTTGCCTTGCCCCCTAACTGGCAACACTGGCAGTCGGGGCGAAATGATGAGCGACGGGTTTCGTCTGGAGCGGAATTTAGCACTGCGGCCACTTCGACCAATAGGGGTTTTCACCCCCTAAGTCATCCCATCCCGAAGGTCCAAGGCGGTTATGAGCCAGGTCGTCGCCCTTGATCTGCCCATCCTACAAACCCCATGCTGGGCCGCGAGCCAGTTACCATCGGTGTCACGGCGCAGACCAGCGACTTGCACGATAACGGCATTGCCCATGCAACTCGCTGAAGGTATAGGTAGGGATATTAGCTCCCACCAACACATCAAGATTACGTGATCTAAATAGTGAAATTCAATCTTGCTTTCGGCCGATCGCGAGATCAAGAACAATCACATCTATGAATGGTCGTCGGGCGGGAGGGATCCGGTCGATAAGCATCGCGCGCATCGCGGCGCTGTCTTGTGGGGGCCGTCACCTGTCCGGGTGAGCTCGCAGTCTTTTCCTCGTTGCCGCTGCGGCTGAATTTTTGCCATGGCCGTGATACAGCGCTACGCAAGCTACGTCTCGCCTGTGGTCAAGCGGCTGATCTCAAATTTGGCGCGGTGCGACAGGTGAGCCCCCATGCAAATGCGCCGCATCGGACTCAACAAGTGTGCGCCGGGCGTCACTCTGCTTTGAGAAGCCTGGACTGAATCAGCGCGGCATACGTATCGGCCTGCCGCCTCAAGAAACTCTCAAACTCCGCCGGTGCCATGTGCGTGGGTACGCCGCCAATGTCTTCGACGCGCTTTCGTAGGGTCGCATCGGCCAGCACAGCATCATTGGCCGCAATGAGCTTGTTCACCACTTCCTGCGGCACGGCCCGCGGTGCCATGACCGCCGTGAAAGGCGCGATGTCCCCGTCATCAAGGTAGCGGGTCAGCGCCGTCCAGCGCTTGAGGCTGTAGTCGATGGCTCTGGCGGTGGCTGAGCCATCCGGTACGCGCTGGCGCTGCTGCCGTAGCCACTGGTTCAGCGCATCAGCCAGCGGCCGAGCTGTCTGCCGGGCTTCAAGCCTGGCTTGGCTGTCGGCGTCGGCCGCTGCTCGCTCCACCTCGTAGAGCTGGCCGAAGAACTTCAGCGCCTGTTCGCCGACCTGACTGCGGTGGTTGGCCCAGAGTTCGTGGAACTTGCGCCGGGCGTGCGCCATGCAGCCGACCTCCGTCACGCCCAGCTCGAAGCAAGCCTTGTAGCCGGCGAAGTCGTCACAGACGAGCTTGCGTTGCCAAGCTGGCTTGCTTGGCGTCCCGGGCAGTCCGAGGAAGTCGCGGGCGTGCTGGCCGCCGCGGCTATCGGCGAAGTCGAAGACAACAGCCTGCAGCGGGCTGAACTGCGTACTGCAGTAGCTCCTGTGTCTTGCCGTGGCCTGGCTTGAGCATGGCCACCGGAGTCTCGTCGGCGTGAAGCACCGGCTGGCGCCGCAGTTCTGCGCCCAGCGCATCCACCAGCGGCTGCAGCTGCACGCCGCACTCGCCAACCCACTGGGCCAGCGTGGAGCGGGCGATGGCGTGGCCAGCATGCTCGACGATGGCTTCTTGCCGGTACAGCGGCAGATGGTCCAGGTACTTGGCCACCAGCACCTGGGCCAGGAGACCCGTCGTTGGCAGACCCTTGTCGATGATGTGCGGAGCGACCGGCGCCTGCACGGCCCGCTCGCAGCATTTGCACACCCACTTGCCACGGATGTGACGTTCCACGGTGAAGACGCCGGGCTGGTAGTCGAGCTTCTCGGCCACGTCCTCGTCGATGCGCTGCATGGCCTGGCCGCAGCCGCAGGCGGTGTTCTCCGGTTCATGGTGCACGTCGCGGCGCGGCAGGTGCGCCGGCAGCTTCTCACGACGCGGCTGTTGCCACTCGCCAGCGACGCGTCCTGGCTGCAGCGCTTCAATCTCGGCGGCAACTGCCGCCAGGTCGCTGTCCAGCGTCTCGTCCAGCAGGCTCCTCTGCTCGGCGCTGAACCGCTCGCTCTGCGCCGCGAACTTCAGTCGCTTGATGATGGCGTTCACGTGAGTGAGCTTGTCGATGACGGCCTGCTTGAACGCAGCCTCGGCGCGTGCGGCCCGCAGGGCTTCGCGCAGTTGCTGGGCATCGAGTGTGTCGAGGTCGTCGGCAATCACGAGTCGTGATGCTGCCCGCCGCGGGGCTCGCCGCCCATCGGCAAATGCCTCAATGGACGCGGAGCTACAGCAGCGTGATGACGCCGGCCTCGCCGCCGTGCTGCCAAGGCAGGCCAAGCACCGGGGCGTCGAACCGAGTGCGGCTCAGGCTCAGCGTGCCGGCCACATCGCGGGGCCAGACGAAGCGGCCAGCGTTAAGGCGGCGAGCTGCCAGTCACACGCCGATGCCGTCATGCACAAGCACCTTCATCCGGGTGGCTCGGCGGTTGGCGAACAGGTAGGCGTGGTGGGGGCGCGCTGCGCCGAACACGGCCACCACGCGCCGCAGGGCGGCCTCTGTGCCGGCCCGCATGT